>Ga0123334_1002044_pt1 | contig 23915 bp, 20 predicted proteins | sample BiotimSIPDNA_FD_89706 | JGI IMG/M metagenome (GOLD analysis project Ga0123334, IMG submission 89706) | Anaerobic biogas reactor microbial communites from Washington, USA - Biogas_R1 time_0 SIP DNA | ecosystem: Engineered > Bioreactor > Anaerobic > Unclassified | place: Washington, USA... | reverse complement strand
GGGCTGTTAAAACGGTCTTCAATACCTACTATTCCGGTTACGCTTATATGGCCGGCACCTCGCAAGCGGCCCCCCACATCTCGGGTCTAGCAGCTTTATTATATGCCCAAGATCCGGATATCACCCCGGACAAGGTTGAAGAACGACTTAGGAATTATTGTATTGACCTAGGGAATTCCGGATTCGATGAGTGCTACGGTCACGGTCTTCCCGATGCATATGCCATATTAAAAAACGACTCTACTCCTTTAGAAATGGCCAATGTGAAAGTCTTTATCGGTACATCGGATGGCGCGATTATTAGCAATTTGCAACATGTGGGCGCTTCGGGGGACTTCACTCTTTCCGATCTAAATGAAGGGACTTATAATATATGCGCCTTTAACGATTCCAACGGGAATAACATGATCGATCCCGGAGAAGCCTACGGTTTTACTCAGGTCTATTTACCAAAAGATACTCTCATAACGGAAGATAAAATTTCTTTAAACAATATTTTGTGAACCTGAGAACTTTTAAATAAAGGAATACATCTTCAAGTGCGGTAATATTAAAATACAAACTGAGGTGACTAAAAATGCGTCGAACCTTACTTTTATTGTTATTAGCAATCCTAGTTATACCGATAACAAGCGAGGCGACTTTCATGTCCAAAATTTTCGTCGGAACCACCACCGACAAAGCCACTTACAAACAAGGGGAACCTATTGCCATGGCCTTAACGGTCCTGAACCAAAACTCCAGACCGGAGCAGCTCCGGTTCACCAGTTCTAAGATTTACGACTTCCATCTTTACGATGACGATGACCAATTGGTCTGGAAATGGTCTGAGGATAAAATGTTCGCCATGTCCTTGATCGATCTGAAACTAGAATCAAAGCTGCCCCTGACTTACGTGGCAACTTTCAACCAAATCCCGGCTTCCGGTGAAGGGCTAAAACCGGGAAAATATCAGTTGGTCGGGGAGTTTTGCGCTAGTGATAAAGAATACCGTTCAAAACCGGTAGCAATCAAAATTCGCTAAAAGTCAAAGGGTAGGAGACTCAACACCATGAAGATCGGTGGGTGGCTCTCGAAAAACGATCAACCCCATGATTAGATCGTTGCGCCGCCCTTCAAAATCGATCAGCCCCATGACATAGTCTTATCAAGACGATATAAGTCCAAACCACAAATCAGCAATATTGGACTATCTAACTGATTCCTATAGACAAGAATACAGGCAAAATGATCTAAAATGACTTCAAAGCATCAACAGTTCGTGGGCATTTGTTTACATTGACATCTTAAATCAGCCATCGGTACTGTCTTCTGTCTTCTGTCCACTATAGGCGTAAAATAATTTCTCTAGCTCCCCCAATTTCTGCTATACTTAAACCATGAACTATTCTGCCTATACTACAATCGATCACCCCGCCGCCGCCGAATTGACCGTAGAACGCTCCCGTTTTATCGGCCATTGCCGTGAGGTGGCCTCTGAAACCGAGGCTAAGGCATTTGTCGCCCAAATCCGGGAGGAACACTCCCAGGCCAGCCATAATTGTTACGCCTACCGGATCGGCCCTATTGATAACCCAATCGAATACTTTAACGACCATGGCGAACCAAGCGGCACTGCGGGCAAACCGATCCTTGGAGCCATTCAGCGATTAAATATGACCAATGTGGTGGTAGTAGTCACCCGCTACTTCGGCGGTAAAAAGCTGGGGGTAAGAGGTTTAATCGAGGCTTACGGCCAGACGGCAACGCTAGTACTTAATGAAGCCGGGAGTGTTGTTAGGGTGCCCAAGTTTAAGGCCATATTGGTATACAATTATTCCGAGCATTCCTTAGTCTTGCACCGGTTGCAACAAGTCGAGGCCGAAATAGTAAATACAGAATATACCGATTTGGTTACCCTTGAAATAGCGGTACCTGTTGTAAATGAGCAAGAGTTTTTGAGTGTAATTAACGAGCTTCCTTTTTTAAAAGTCGACATTCCTACAAAACAATAACCTCATTATCCTTCGCTCAATTCATCAAATTTGAACTTCAAAAATTTTATATATGTTATCTTTTTTCATTTTGGGTTAGCTAAATAGTTTGCTTTTTTGTTAATAAAATTGATTAAATAGACTAAAAGTATTAATTTTTCCAATTTGCCAGTAGAGCTTGACCAAATATATTGTTAATGGTAAAATTTAAATGTATTGTGTAGATTATACAATATATTAAAATTACCAAGGAGGAATTTATATGAAAAAAGTAATCATCCTATTTGCTCTAGTCAGTTTAATGGTATTTGCTCTTTCTATTAGCGCGCTCGGGGCTGGCTCGGTCTACTTTGACTACATTGTTGATGGAGAATGGGAGGAAGCTGATTTAACTGGTTTTGTTATAGGAGGAGAATACAAAACAGACACTTTTAAAATCGGTTTCGACTACCTACTTGGAGAGATTGAATCTGAAATAGACTTGGATTACACCCAGTATATATTAAAAGGCGGTTACGGAATTAACGAAAATATTTTTATAACATTATCATGGTTTGATTTAACTCAAGAATATATTGAGTTGGAAGCCACAATTGATGGACTTCTTTTAGGAGCAGATCTCTCTTATGATTTATCAGAACAACTCACTTTTGAAGGTTCTTTAGGCATCTCCGTTACAGGAAAATTCACAGAAACCGATGAGGATAGCGTGGACGCTGATTTTACTGCTCTTAAATTAAAATTAATCTATAACGTTTCCGATAATATTGGGGTTGCTATCGGTTACAATAATATTTCAATAGAAGTTGAAGACAATGAGGCAGATTTAAACTACATGACTCTTGGGGCCGCTTATAAATTCTAAAATCAACATTATATTATTCAAAAAGCCAAAAGAGCTTATCATTTAGAGGATAAGCTCTTTTGCTTGATTATATCAAAATGTCCGAAAAAATCCTCTTGAAAAAAGCCCGAACCTGTGGTAGGATAATTCTACACGCTATTCCATAGAACTTTGCCGAAGTGGCGGAATTGGCAGACGCAGTGGACTCAAAATCCACCGCCGTTAAAAGCGTGCCGGTTCGAGTCCGGCCTTCGGCACCAAAGATTATAAAACCGGTGAAACCGGTTTTTCTTGTTTTAAGGTCGGACTCTGAACCGGCTGCGAACCAGGGATGGTGAGCATACCGGTTCGGATCACGATGATGATGGCGAGCTTTGCGAGCCCTGACCGGCCTTCGGCACCAAAGATTATAAAACCGGTGAAACCGGTTTTTCTTGTTTTATGGCCGGACTCTGAACCGGCTGCGAACCAGGGTCACCAAATTGTATTCTATAAAATTGATGATGGACAAAAATCTTTACTGCCAGATATTTTGTCCATCATTTTTTATTGATATGGTTGAATACAATTTGCATAGGTGAACACGCCGGTTCGGATCAGGATGGATGATAAAAAGAAACTCCTTGTAATAATAAGGAGTATTTTTATTGCGATAACTTTAAATGACTCTGCCTTGATAGACCCGTTTAATCTCAAACCGGGTATTGTTGATCTCATTGATCGCCTGCATTAATTGGTGATGTTCCGCCCGATTCTCCTTCAACTCGGATTCCACTTTGTCCAGCCGCTGTTCTACCTTTGCCAAACGCCCGTCAATGCCGTCCAATCGCTGGTGAACACCTTCAAATTGGCGGTTAATATTATTGGTTAAGGACTCAAAAAGAACAATAATTTTTTGATCATCCATATCATCACCCCGAGAATACATATTAAACATTTATTTGGAAATTCCTTCTACCTAAAAATGATTTAACTAGTTGCTCATGATTTCCAGCTTCAATCTCCCCGTAACCCTCAACAATTGGATCTCCGCCAAATAGAGCTCGCTCTTATACTTTTCATAATCAACTAGGGCTTTGTGATAATCAGCTTGAGCGTCCAACACTTCCTTAACCGATACCAAACCTAATTTTAATTTGGCTTCCATCGCATCAAAGTAAATCCGTTTTGACCTTACTTGAATAGCCCCGTTCTTCACCTCATCAAATAAATACCGATAATTATAAATTGCTTCTTCTACATCATAAGCGACATTCTTTTCCAACTTGCTCAGTTCGGCCTTTTTTTGTTCAAATAAAATTTCTGCTTGCTTGACCCGTTCCCGACGGGCTTTCCCATCAAAAAGGTCCCACCTCAATGATAATTTAAGTGTTCCCGAATCCGAATCTGTCCCGGCACGCTCGGGATCCTGATATGGGAAAGCGCTAACACTCCCTTTAAGCCGCCATTCTTCGCTGGTTTTATTATCACTTTGATTGGTCAAGGCTAGCCCAGTCTGATAATCATCTTTATCAATACTCCAATTTATAGTGATGCCCGCCCGTTTCGATAAACGGGCTAACTTCAAGAGGTTTTCGGAACGGTATAAATCTTCCTGGGCAATTTTCAAATCGGATCTTCCGGATGCCTCGCTACGCATGGCTTCCAAATTTGGTTTCTTACCTTCCATAATTGGTTCAACCGGCTCCAATTCCAGTTCTGCGTTATGAGCAACCCCAATTAATTGACGAAGGCCGATCCGGGCCAAACGATAAAGCTGCCGGTAACGGTTAACACTGGTTTCGGCTTCAGCAGCCCTGGCTTCGGCCCCTACCTCATCAATAATACTGGTCATTCCCAGTTTCGACTTGGCCATAATTTCATCATAAAAATCGCGGCTCCGTTCCAAGTTTTCCTCAGCCAACTCCAAGTCTTTTTTGGCCAAGATCTCTTTCTGATAAGCAGTGATTACCTCATGAATCAAGTTTGATTCCATCACTTCCAGATCCAGTAAGGAGATTTTTCGAGTGCTTTCGTTCACCAAATCGGCTAAAGACTTTAGGCCGACTAGATTTTTTAAAGAAACTGATTTTTCCGCCGTAACGCTTAACCCGGCGCTTTCTTCCCCATCGGAATCACTAGCGTCAACTTCCGAATAAAGCTTGAGTTTCTGATCGCTTTGGTCCAGACGATACAGCGACTCAGCGTTCTCCCGCTTCAAGCGGATAATCTTGCCCGCTTCGCTATTTTCCAAAGCCATGGTAACTGCTTCGGCAATAGTTATTTTTTGGACTTCAGCGGCTTCCATCGGCACGGAAAACAGCGCCGTTAAACAGCTAATTAATAGAATCCCCAATCCAATCGCGGTGTTTCGGCGTCTACGCTTAATCTTTCGCAACATTTCTTCCACCCCGGCAAAGATTACCGGAATTAGAATTAGAGTCAAGATAGTGGAAAACGTTAAACCTCCGATAACTGTCCGCGCAAGCGGTGTTTGAGTCTCCGAGCCTTCACCTATACCCAGCGCCAAAGGTAGCAACCCTAAAACCGTAGTGATAGTGGTCATCAAAATCGGACGCAGCCTCGAACGGGAGCCTTTCAAGATGGCAGTGGCAAGTCCGACGCCCTGTTCCATTAAAATCCGATAGTAACTAATGAGTACAATAGCATTATTTACAACAACGCCGCCCAGCATAATTAAACCGATATAGACCTGGGTATTGATATTGGTATCAGTTAAAAATAACGCCAAAATGACCCCGCCCAGAGCAAAAGGTACCGAGAACATAATGATAAAAGGGTCTAAAAATGACTCAAATTGAGCCGCCATCACCATATATACCAATGCCAAAGCTAAGATCAAGGCAGTTAAGATTTCCAGAGACGACTTTTGCTGTTCTTCATAGTCGCCGGCATAATAGATGTTGATTCCCGAAGGTAAAGTTAATTTAGACAGATCCTCCCTAATATCCTTAATTACACTAGAAAGGTCCCGACCGGCAAGACTGGCCGAGACAGTCATGTTTCGTTCCTGATCTTTACGCTCGATAGCCGTCGGACTGTTACCCTGGACAATTTCCACTAAGCTCATCAAGGGGACGGTCTGACCTCCCGACCCGCTAACTAAAATCCGTCTCAGATCTTGCCAGGAACTACGGTCAGCTTCATCTAAGTAGACCCGAACATCATATTCTTCGCCGTCTTTCCGGTAAATTGTGGCGATATCTCCTTCAACATTACCCTGAATTGCCTTACCGATCTGAACTGCACTGATTCCTAAGTCGGCAGCCCGTTTCCGGTTAATTTGAACATTCAACTCCGGACGTTCCTCTTCCCGGGAAAAAGTGACATCGCCGATTCCGGGTATCTTACCAAGCCGTTCCATCACTAAGTCCGCAACCTGTTTGGCAGTTTCCTGGTCATACCCCCGAATATCAATATCGATTGGATATTGAGAACCGCCGTACAGCATCCGCATACTATTTTGTTCCCTAATTCTAACCCGCGCCCCGGGAATTTTCAAACTTTGTTGAAGCAGCCTAACCACATCCTGAGTGGAACACTCTCTCTGGTTACGACTTTTTAAACGCAGTGTCAGATTAGCGCTTCCGCTATAAACCGAAACCTCCATATGCTCCAATTCAGGTACCATTGTATTGATTGAATCTTCAACCAATTTGGCGGTTGAATCCGTCTCTTCCAACCGGGTTCCTTCCGGTAAATTAAGCCGGACCGAGATCACCCCTTCATCGGTAGTTTGGACCAATTCACTCCCGATTAATGGCCAAAGCATCAGAGTACTTAAAAAAATCAAAACCCCTATGGCAAGCACTTTAGCTTTATGGGCCAAACACCATTCCAAGAGCTTTTCGTAGGAATCCTCCCACTGATGTTGAATTTTGACAAAATGACCTTTTAAATCATCGGTCTCATCTTCATTAAAGTCGCTCAGCTTTAAAAACTTGGAACAGAGCATTGGGATTAATGTAATCGCAACTACTAAAGAACAAATCAAAGAAAAAATGACCATAAATGATAGTTCTTGATAAACAATCCCCGCTCGTCCACTAATATAGATCATAGGGAAAAACACACAAATAGTGGTCAGGGTGGAGGCTGTGATCGCCGGCATCATTTCTGTGGTTCCTTCCAAAGCGGCGCTCCCGATATCTCCTTGGTTTTGTTGATGGATACGGAAAATATTGTCCAGTACCACTACGGAGTTATCTACCAACATTCCGACTCCCAAAGCCAAACCGCCGAGGGAAATAGTATTGAGGGTCATTTTCCCGAAATATGCTAAGATAAAAGTGGCCAAGATCGAAATCGGCATCACGATTCCGGTAATTATGGTAGCCCTAAAATTGTGTAAAAAGAACAATAAAACAATCGCTGCCAAGAGCGCCCCAACCATGGCGGAATTGGAAACACTCCCGACTGCGCTCCTTATATAGGTGGAATTATCATTAATGATTCTCAACTGAATATCTTGATGGGCTTGTCGTAATTCTTCCAACACTTTATAAACACGATCCGCGACAGCCACAGTATTGGCATCGGATTGTTTCTGGATCGAGAGTACAATCCCCGGTTTACCGTCGATCCTTACCAAGGAGCGAACATCTTCCAAACTCTCCTCAATAGTAGCCAAGTCTTTTAAATATACCGGGACCCCATCGCGAACCGTAATTACTATATTCCGAATCTCATCCAAACTGCGAAACTCGCCTAAGGTCCGGAGTAAAAAATCCCCGGAACCGGCAGCCAAGTAACCTGCTGGAAGGTTGGAGTTTTCGGCGTTTATTACATTGGAAATTTGATCGACGGTTATTCCTAATGCTTGGAGTCGTGCTTGTTTTAGTGTTACCCTAATCTCGCGCCCCCTGCCTCCTCTTACTTCGACACTGGCCACGCCGGGAATTTTCTGCAATTGATAGCTCAGATCATCCTCGGCCAAATCCCGCAAGTCCCCCTCGTCCATTTCGCCGGAAAGACCCAATGTCATAATGGGCATTGCCGTTGAGTCAAATTTAAAAACAGTTGGAGTGTCGGCCCCATCAGGCAACCTCCGGCGCGCCCGATCCAAATTGGAACGAATATCATTTGCGGCCGCTTCCAAGTCCGTACCCCAGGCAAAATGGACCCTCACCCGGGACCTTTCCTCCTCCGAAGTGGAGGTTATAGATTCGACCCGGTTTACCGTGGCTACCGCTCGTTCAATGGGAATGGTAATCAGCCGCTCGATTTCTTCGGGACCGGCTCCGGAATAACTGGTATTAATACTGATAGTCGGAAAAGAAATCGCTGGAAATAAGTCCATTGACATTCTCGAAAGACTGACCACCCCTAAGATCATTAAGGCAGCATAGAACATAACCGTTGTCACCGGTCTTCTAATGCTAAATCCAATTAGATTCAACCACTGACACCGCCTCTCTCCAGGCGTTTGCCATTATTAAGCGGGCCACCGGAATTGGCCTGTTCTCCTTTGGTCTGCCTTAGTTTGCCCTCGGCGCCGAAGACTTCAACTATTTGCCCGCTCCGTAATCGGTTCTGTCCCACCACCACTACCTTATCGCCGGTTTTCAATCCTGATTCCACTTCTACCTGGCCTTCGGCCTCTAGTCCCGTCTTAATCGGTTGAAACCGAGCTACATTGTCGGACCCAACTACAAATACCCCTTTTTGAGAATTAACTATAATCGCTTCCTGAGGAACAACCAAGGCAAAATCTTTACCCCCCATTAAGACTGTGACCACTCCAAACATACCCGGCAACAAAGTCCGATCGTCATTAGCGATATTTACAGAAAGATTCAAAGTTCTGGTTTGGGGAGAGTAGACTGGAGCCACCTGATTGATTTTTCCATTATAAATCCGATTAGGCATTGCGTCACAAACAAAATCTACAGCCATTCCGCGCCGAATCCTAGCGGCATCTTTCTGGTCGATATTAAAGGTAAGTTTGACCGCTGACAATGAGGCCATGGTGACGATGGTAGTCCCTGAAGTTAAATTGATTCCGGGGGTAACGAATTTTCGAAGCACATATCCTGAGATCGGGGCATAAATCCGGGTCTGCTCCAACTGGATCTTTTGAAGCTGATAGTTTTTTTCAGCCACCGCCAGCTGGGCTTTGATTGTATCCAAATTGGCTTCCGCCGCCAAATATGAATTTTCAGCCTGTTCATATTCCCATTGGGATATGTAACGTTGGTCCAATAGTTCCCGATAGCGTTCTTTCTCGGATTTTAACCTTGCAACATTGACCATGGCTTGTTGCATATTGGCCTTAATACCGATGATATTTGCTTCAGACTGCTGAGCTTGAAGAATGAAAGCCTCGTCATCGATGACTCCGATCAAATCACCCTCTTTAACCGCGCTTCCCTCAGTAACCATCAACTCGATAAGTCTCCCACTAATCCTGGGTTGGATGTTTATTTCCGTTTCCGCTTCAATATTACCAACCAGTTCCAAGGTTTCCCGGATTGGTTCCAAGGTGACTTCCAAAGTCTTGACCAAAGGAATAGTAACGTTTGAACCGCTGTTTTGAGCCATACCCTGCTGGACCCGGTTTTGGTCCAATTTTATCTTTACTTTATAACCGACAAAACCGAAAAAAACAAGAATAACACTGATAATAACAATCTTCTTCATTAATCCGCCCCCCAAGTTACCTGCTTACTGTATTAAATATATAGGCGGTTTCATAATTACATTTAGTAAGATTTCGATACAATATATGGTGCCCGGCCGGGATGTATCTATCAATATATTGTATCGAAATGATAAATTTAGGAATCATGAAACTCGCTCACTATTAGCAAAACCCCAAAATTCTTTATTGATTTTAACGAATTTTTAAGGTAATGATTCACCTAATTCTTTTTATTATTACTGGGAAAAGGCGACGTAAAAACCTTCCCAAGTTTTAAACCTTGGTAAAGTCCCCATCGCAAATTTTTTCGGTCTTCTCGAGTAACGCAATCAACGCAGTAGTTTCGAAATCGGTAAGCGCCGCCAATAATTCACGGATAAAATCGTCATGTTTTGGAACAACCTCTTCCCATAATTTATTTCCCGCTTCCGTTAACTTGACCCGGATCGCTCTCCGGTCCTTAGGGTCCGGTTCTCGTCGAACTAAACCTTTGGCATCCAAGTGATCGATCGTTGCGGTCGTATTGCTATTTACTCTTAACATTCGTTCACTTAACTCACTTAAGGTTAAGGAACTTTCTCCCAGATATTTAATAATACCAAATTCGGAACTGGAAAGGTTAAATTGGTCCAAATAAGTTTTGGCTAACCGCTGTAGTTTTCCTTGGACACGGAATAATACCTTATATACTAAGACCCGTTTATCTTCCATTATTATCCTCTTTCGGCATTGGATATTTCAATCTTGAAACATTATACTCGATTATTAATTCCAGGCCAAACTCTAAAATGAGTTCCTGTGACCAAATAATGGAGCTGAAACCTCAATCCGTTAAGTAAGGTGAAAATTTCGAACAATTTTTTACACCCCATCTGTTAAATGGGAGGATTATCATATTTGAAAAGATAAAAAGACTAACCTATACTCCTTATCAATATAGGTTAGTCCTTTTAATTAAAGATAGCGCATTCTTGCTTGGGTTCAATAAAATCGCTGAATTAAAGGGTATGGATTTTGCAGCCCACGTAGCAGTTGAGTTCAATAAAATGAACAATCCTAGATTTTATGCCCCTTTATAATATTGTTCTTCATCAATCACAAATGAATTAGTTATTAAAACCAAGTTTTCAGCTAAAACATGCATTCTATCGGCTAAATCCCTAATCTGTTCGGCAAGAGCGGTTTGCTCCTCGGTAGAGGCCAATACTTCCTCACTGGATGCAGCGGTTTCTTCGGAGACGGAACTAATCGTCATAATTGAATTCACAGTCATTTCTTTATAATCATTCATTTTTTTAATGGTACTTATCATATCAACATTTCTTTCAATAATACCGTCCATTGCCCCAACAATTTCGTCAAATGCATCCCGGGCCGATAAAACCGAGGTCATTTGTTCTTTAACTAACAAGTGGGCTTGATCCGACGAACTAGCCGATGCCACGGTCTGATCATGAATTCCAACAATCATGTCATTGATGGTTCTCGCTGCATCCCGTGATTGTCCGGCTAACTTGTTCATTTCCTCAGCGACAATGGCAAATCCGCGCCCTGCCTCTCCGGCTCTAGCAGCTTCGATAGCCGCATTTAACGCCAACAAGTTAGTCTGTTCGGTAATATCAGAGATCATCCCGGTAACGTTTTGAATCTTCTCCATACTAATAATGAACTCATTAATGTTCTTGGCGATCATCCCGGCAAGGGCTTCGTTTTCCGTGGCTTTTTGAGTTAAAAGATTAATCGCTTCTTTCGATTTGAGGCTCAATTCTTTGGCATGACTGGTAATTTTCTCAACTACATTGGCATTACTCACAACGAAGTCAATTTCATTTGCCAGTTGAGTCATTTGGTTGGCGGTTTTTTCGGTCTCAATGGTTTGATCCGAGGTCCCCTGGCTGATTTGCTGCATAGCGACGGCGATTGCCTCGGAGGTTTGGACCGACTGGTTGGAGCCGTCTCTCAAGGCGGCACTCTGCTCTAACAATAATTGAATCGCTTGTTTAGTATTAACGATTAAATTTCCCAAACTGCCGACCATCTGATTAAAGTTATAAGCCAATTCGCCGATTTCATTCTCTGATTCGATATTAATTCTAGTATTCAAATTCCCTGCGCTAATTGTTTTGGTAGCGTCCCTTAGATGAACTAACGGCTTGGTAATTCTTCCGGAGATATAGGAACCGACTAAGACTGCCAATCCAAAACTAAAGACTAAAATTAATAAGGAAATAATAAAAGTAACCCTTACCGGTTCATAGGCCTCCGAAATCGGAAGTTCCACCATAACCGCCCAGTCCGGGTTTACAAGCGGCACATAACTGATTACAACCGTATGATCATCAATCCCTTTCATAGTTTCAGCCTTGCTCGCCAGTCGCGAGCCACGGTTGTTCAGGAATTGGGCTACTTTTTCAACTTGGACTAAGTTCTCGCCTTTTAAAACCCGCCCGACATCTCTGGCGGCGATTAGGTTGCCCATCCGGTCCACTACATAAGCCTGTCCCTTTTTACCAATTTCCAACGACCCAACTAAATCCCACATAAACTTGAGATTTACTTCAGCCATGATAATTCCTTTAGTGTTGCCAAAAAAATCGTGGATTGAAACTGCCATGATCATCATCGGTTCAAAAGTGGTATCATCGATATATACTGAACTGCTATAAGATTTTGCTGATTTTGAGCTTTCAAATACTTCCCGCTTATGATCCTCCATGGCTTTAGTAATCGCCTGTTTTGATAAACGCGATATTTTACACAACTCTTTACCTTGATGATCTAATAAGAATAATTGTCGAAAAGCCGGTTCAAGCCCAAACAACATTTCAAAAACCAGTTTTTGTTCCTCATAGGTGGTAGAATCTAGGTCCCCAATTGCAGCCGCTACCTCTAGCTTCCCTAACTTTTCTTGAATATAACTTTTAACAATATTGGCCGCATCTTTAGCGATCAGTTCCTGTTGATCGGTAACCACTTTCTTGTTGGTCGAAAAGTTGTTGTACATATTTAACGAACCGGTAATAATTAACAAAACAGCGCTCAAGGCTAAAAAAGCAAGGCCTAAGGTAACCCGTAAACTTATCAAACGTTTGCCTTTTTCAAAAATATCTTTTTTCTTTCCTGACGGAACCTTAAACCCACCTGAAACTTTAGTCTTGGTTTTAGAGTATTTTTTCTTCATTTACTTCACTTCCCTTAAAACTTAGTTTAAAACCTGCTTAAGTAAAAAAAGAGGTGAGAAAAGACCTTCGTTATTCGACCTTATTCACACCTCTTCCATCATTGATTATCTAGTTTTCATCGGAAAACCTGATCCGCTTGGACTAACAAACCTTCACTTACCTTAAGTCCTAATTTTTGAGCTTCCTTATAATTGAGCTCAAAATAACTTTCGGAGGAGATTACCGGGATAGTACCCGCTTGAGTTCCTTTTAAAATTTTATCAGCCAATACTGCCCCGTTTATACCTGCTTCACTATCCTTAACATTCACTCCGTAAACCGACGAATAACCGTCTAATTCCATTAACACCCCACCCATAGGGATATTATGTTTCGTCGTATATTTATTCATCACCAGAAAAGCATCGGGATTGATCGTTAATACTTCAGCTATACAAAATAGAGCGTCAAAGTCGGGTTTATTAGCTCGTTTGCTTAAAAAAGCTTCAACTTCCTTGGCATCGCGTAAAGGCGATTCAATAATGGTAATGCCTGCGCTTTTTGCAGCCGGTCGTAATGCCTCCAATTGGGGGTAACACACCGGCAAATCCGGATGATATGGTAACCAATATGTTTTGGCCTCAGGAACCAATTGTTGCATGATGTCAAAACGCTTGAGCGCCAGATCCGGACCAGGATAACGGACACCGGTGATATTGCCGCCCGGTTCACGGATGCTGTTAATCAAGTCCGAATTCTCAATGTTGGTAACCGCGAAAACCACCGGGATATTAGTTCCAGCAGTGGCTTTTTTTGCTCCCAAGGCAGCCTCGGTTGGATAACAAAAAATAAGGTCAACCTTGTCTTCCACAAACTGTTTACTAATCCGATCAATACCTTCCATATAATCTACAGGCGTTTGCACATCATAGGTAATATTTTCCCCTTCGATGTAGCCTAACTCAGCCATTTTCTCCTTAAAACCCTCACTTACAACAGCCATAAAATCGATTCCGTTCAAGATACCGACACGATAAACCTTTTTCTCACCACAACCGCTAAAGAATATACCCACCATAACGAAGAAAGATAAAACCAGAATGATTCGCCGAAATCCAATCTGTTTTTTCATACTTTTTAACCTCCCTTGTTATTCTCTGTACCTGAGTTTTTTATTTTGGATACTATATTAACTGATGAGATTATTATAATTATCGGAAAATAAAACTAGAGCTTTAGAGCTTTGTTAAATTTTTCTTACAATTATAGATTGAACAACTAAAAATTGTATTGTAAGGTAACAAGTCTTGGTTGATACCCCATCGACTGATTTCACTAAATTAAAACAAAAACCGGAGCCTAAAAAGCTCCGGTATTCAATAAACGTTTGAGATTAATTGTAAACTTTCTCCGCCAACTATTTCCTCTTCCATCATTGATTATCTAGTTTTTATCGGATAACCCTATCGGCTTGGACTAGCAAACCCTCACTTACATTAAGTCCTAGTTTTTTAGCTTCCTTATAATTGAGCTCAAAAAAACTCTCGGAGGAGATGACCGGGATAGTACCCGCTTGAGTTCCTTTTAAAATTTTATCCGCCAATACCGCCCCGTTTATACCTGCATCACTGTTCTTAATAGTCACTCCGTAAACCGATGAATAACCATCTACTTCCATTAGTGCGCCGCCCATGGGGATTTTAAATTTACTCGTATATTTGTTCATCACCAGAAAAACATCCGGTTGAATCGTTAAGATCTCAGCTATACAAAATAACGCATCGAAAACGGGTTTTTCAGCACGTTGCTTTAAAAAAGCTTCAACTTCAGCGGCGTTACGCAGAGGTGATTCAATTAAAGTAATACCTGCTTCTTTTGCAACAGGGCGTAATACTTCCAATTGGGGGTAACATACCGGCAGATCCAAATAATATGGCAACCAATATATTTTAGCTTCAGGCACCAATTGTTGCATAATATTAAAACGTTTGATCGCCAGATCCGGACCGGGATAGCGGACACCGGTGATATTACCGCCCGGTTCGCGAATGCTGTTAATCAAGTCCGAATTCTCAATGTTGGTAAACGCAAAGACCACCGGGATATTAGTCCCTGCAGTCGCTTCTTTTGCTCCTAAGGCAGCCTCGGTTGGATAACAAAAAATCAGATCAACCTTATCTTCCACAAACTGTTTGCTGATCCGATCAATATCTTCCATGTAATTTACAGGCATTTGCACATCATAGGTAATGTTTTCCCCTTCGATGTATCCTAACTCAGTCATTTTCTCCTTAAAAGCTTTGCCCACAGTAGCCATATTCTTGACTCCGGACAAGATCCCGACACGATACACTTTCTTTTCGCCACAACCGCTAAATAATGTGCCTACCATAATAAACAACGCTAAAACTAGAAATACTCGCCCAAACAATAAACTTCTTTTGCGACTATTCTTTTTCAAACTCATTCCTACCATTTTCAAGCCTCCTTTTTATCGTCCTTGACTGCCAGTACTACTTGAAACTTAATAATCCAACAAAAAAAGACAGACTAAAACATTGTAATTGCTGCCAAAAATATTACACTATTATAATTATCGACATGGATGTGAAATTTAATTATATTTTTCTGTTAAATCGATTCGATTTTCTAACAGGGGATATTTTAAGCTTTCCTTCTCCGGCGATTGTTGTCAACCCGTTTCAAGGTCGAATCCAAAATCTTCTTAATTAAATCGCCGTAATCAAGGCCCGCCAAGCCAGCTAAAATTGGTAGATCCGAATGTTTGGGATTTAACCCGGCCAAAGGATTTACTTCAATAAAATTGGGGACCCCGGCTCCATCAAGTTTTAAATCAACCCGTCCGGCGTCACGGCAACCCAAACCCCGCCAGGCTTTTAAAGCGACTGCAGCGCAACTTTGGGCAATTTCGCCGTTTACTAGCCGATATTCGACTAAGCGTTGATAGTTTTCTTTATTATGATAAGAATAGACACCTGTTTCGGCATTTTCTTTTAAGAGCACTTCCATAACTCCAATGACGGCTGCTTCGTTTCCGGAGCCGATGATCCCCACGGTAAACTCCCGGCCCGGCAGATACCCCTCGACCAAGACAGGTTGTCGAAAGGTCCTCAGCAGATGAAGGCAGACTGATTTCAATTCTTGATAACTAGTTATTTTTGAAGTTTCGGCAATCCCTTTACTAGTCCCTTCGGCCACAGGTTTAACGAACAGAGGCAGGGGCAGGTTCACCTCTTCTATTTGCGCTTCATTCTCAACCACGCAAAACTCCGGAGTCGGAACCTGTAAATCCCGGATTACCCTCTTAGTCATGGCTTTATGCAAAGTAAGGGCTAATACCAAAGGATCGGAAAAGGTATAAGCTATCCGGTAAGCATCTAACACTGCCGGAATTTGGGCCTCCCTGCCAAATCCGTACATTCCCTCGGCAATATTAAATACCAGATCCCAACGTTCACCAGCTGCCAACTTCTTAATTAAACTTTTAACATTTCCGATTCGTTCCGGTGTATGCTTGAAATGCCGGAGAACGGACTCAATGGTTTCAATTGTTTCAGCCTTATCAAATTCAGCGGTTTCTTCCTCGCCATATCCTTCAGCTAGGTATTGGTCACGGAGATCATAGGTAATACCGATTTTCATCTGGCAATCTCCTTAAGGGTTAATCCATCATTATAATGATAGGTTAATCCCTGAAAATTCTTTAGCACAACACCGTTCTCATCCCGGCCTTGATAATAATCGGGAATTAACGGCACTTTTCCGCCTCCGCCGGGAGCATCGATTACAAAAGTAGGAACAGCATATCCACTGGTAAAACCGCGCAAACCTTCAATAATTTCCAGACCCTTAGCAACCGGAGTCCGGAAATGTGAAGAACCCAAAATCTGGTCGCATTGATATAAATAGTAAGGTCGGACCCGGATCTTTAATAAACCTTGCATCAGATGACGCATGGTATCAACATTATCATTAATATCTTTTAACAAAACAGTCTGGCTCCCGAGGGGAACCCCGGCATCCGCCAAAGCTTTACACACATGACTAACTTCCGGTGTCAACTCATCGGGATGAGTAAAATGAATACTCATATATAAAGGATGATATCTTTTTAAAATCCTTAGCAAACTTGGCGTAATCCGCTGGGGCAGCACAACCGGTATTTTGGTCCCAATTCGGACTATCTCCAAATGGGGAATCAAGCGTAATCTTGATAACAACCAGTCTAGTTTCAAATCGGGAAGGGTAAGCGGATCGCCGCCGGAGATCACTACGTCCCGAATGTTGGGATTGGCTTTTATATAAGCCAATCCCTCCTCCCATACGGCCAGATCCAGCTTATATCGTTTATTGTTGCCGATCACCCGGGAACGGGTACAATAGCGGCAGCTTACGGAACACCAGTTTGAAACTAAAAATAATACCCGATCCGGATAGCGATGCACTATCGCCCGGACGGGCCGATGTTTTTCTTCTCCCAATGGGTCGTCGGCTTCAAAGGGAGAATAGTTATATTCAGGTTTAACGGGAACAACGGAACGCCTAATCGGCTGTAAAGGGTCGTCGGGGTCAAGTAAACTTGCATAGTAGGGAGTGATTTTCAAGGGAGGAGTAATTTTCAAGTAATTCTGAACGGACAGTTCATTTTCGGTTAGTTTAATTATTTCGCCAAGACGTTCAAAGGAGTCAATGGAATGTTTGATTTGCCAATGCCAATCATTCCAATCGGCTTGCGTAGCGTGGGGGAAATAACATTTCCGAAAACGATGGGCCCGTTCGCTGATGGGTACAGTTAACTTGGGGAGAGGTTTTAGCCCGGCTTCATCAGAAGCGCTTTCGCTAATTTGTTCCATATTCAACTAAACCTTCTTTTTTACCAGCTTATAGCTGTTTTATTTGTAATAATTATAGTTTAGCGCAATACAACTGTCAAACAAGATTTTTGGTATTTTCGCAATTGTAATAATCTTAGTTTTTACACTAAAATAGCCCCTTCCAAGTTCGTTTTAATTTACTGATAAATATATCGTCCAAAACATAGCAAGCTTAAGTATTTTTTTAAACAATTCTCCGCCGTAACACCGTCCCTTTAGGAACCTCCGCTGTATAAGGTAGATATACTTGGTAGCCGTTATGGGCTTCACGGATCGGTGAACCTTGGGAATCCGTCATCCGGCTCAGATCTAAATCTATCGTATCATTGGGCAATAATAATTCTACTTGGTCATCACCACTTAGCCGGTTACGAACTCCCACTAAAATGCGTTTTTCGATCCGGTCATATTCTAAAACCGTTCCCGCTAAATCATGAGTTTGGATATATTTGACTCCAGGATTAGTTTCATTTATTTTCTGATCTTGAAAGTAAAAACCAGTCGTATAACCCCGGTAGGATATCTTCTCCAGTTCTGCCACCCACTCCGGAAGGCATTGATAATGATCCGAGTCCTTCAAGTAAGCATCCAGCGCCCACCGATAAGCTCGAGTGACCACTGCTACGTAATAAGCGGACTTCATCCGGCCTTCCACTTTCAAGCTGGTAACCCCCGATTTTAACACTTCGGGCAAATACTCGATCATACAAAGATCTTTCGAACTCAACAAGTAACTATAATTATCGTCCTCCTCCACAATCAGTGGCGAATTAGGCCGAGTCGATTCCACCAGCCGGTACTCCCAGCGGCAAGGCTGGGTACAGTCCCCTTGGTTGGAACTGCGCCGATTCCTAAATGCCGAAAGGTAACACCGGCCGGAGTATGCCATACACATGGCGCCGTGAATGAATAGTTCCACTTCCACCTCCGGAACTTCGCCGGCGATCTCCCCAATCTCCGCAAGAGTAAGTTCCCGAGCCAACACAACCCTTTCCACTCCTTGATTTTTCCAAAACCTAACCGCCGCTGCATTGGTGGTATTGGCCTGAGTGCTGAGGTGGATCGGGATTCCGGGTTGAATTTTTTTAACCGTTTCCAGAACTCCGGGGTCGCTAATGATTAAACCGTCAATCTTCAAGTCGGCCAAGTTATTGACTGTCTTAGCGACTTTATCCAGATCCCGGTTTCGGGCAAAGATATTCAAAGCCCCATAAACCTTGACCCCTTTTTGATGGGCTTCTTTGGTCCCAAGCTCCAAGTCCTCCATGCTAAACTCGGCCTGCTTGGCTCTTAAGCTCAGACCTGCCACTCCCACATATACCGCGTCTGCGCCATAAAGTACCGCAGTACGCAATTTTTCCAAATTTCCGGCGGGGATTAATAGTTCGGGACGGGACATGAAAACCTCCGGGTTTTTGTTGAAAGTTTGGATCGTTAACTCGCTTTCTAAATTGACCATCTCACAACTTATAGTTCAACTTATAGTTGTACATTGTAAATTTTACATTGAACTAATAGGCTTCATTGTTTCATTGTGTTTCCGGTCCAATTGCTTTAACTCAAAATAAAGCCAGATGCCGGTAATCATCGAAGATCCAAAATCTGCTACTGGACCGGCGTAGTAAACACCATTTAATCCGAAAAAACGGGGTAAAATCAACAAAGCGGGGATTAAGAGCAAGACTTGCCGGGAAAGGCTCAAGATCATCGCTTGTTGGGGTTTGCCTACAGCCTGAAAGTAATTGGAGCTAATAATCTGAAAACCGATAATCGGAAGCATCATCAAATTAATCTGCATCGCCCTTGACGAAACCTTAATCAATTCCGGATCTTGTTTGCTAAACAGACTGACTAAGCTTTCCGGAAATAGGCGGATCATGGTGAAACCAAGTAACACCACCAGGGTAGCGGCGACAATCGCCAACTTCAAAGTCTTTTTAACCCGGTCGAACTTTTCGGCCCCATAGTTGTACCCGATAATCGGCTGCGCCCCCTGGTTAATCCCGAAGAGGGGCATCAAAAAAAACATGGCGATACTGTTGACTATTCCCATGGCGGAGATCGCCAGGTCTCCGCCATAACGGAGTAGACTAGTATTTAGTATCACCCCGATTACACTGGCAGCCATTTGCATCATAAACGGGGCGGAACCAATGGCCGTAATCTGCCGGATCACGTCTAGCTTTAATTTTAAATTACGGATCTGAATCCTAAGATGACTCCTTTTACCGATAAAATAGGAGAGTACCCAGGCCGCCGAAGCGGCTTGAGAGATAATCGTAGCCCAAGCAGCTCCCTTAACCCCCCAACCCAAAACAAAGATGAAGATTGGATCTAAAATAGTGTTCGCAACCGCTCCCAATAACATGGTGGCCATGGCGATCTTCGGATTTCCCTCCGCCCGGATGAAATGGTTCATTCCAAAGCCGATAGACATGAAAACCTCGCCCAGTAAAATAATTTTCATATAATCGCGGGCATAAGGCAACACTTCAGCGCTGGCCCCAAAGAACAACAATAATGGGTCGAGAAAGATCAGACCCAAGGTAGTAACTGTTAAGGCGATCCCGATCAGACAGACCATAGCATTGCCGATGATCAACTCCGCCTCCTCTTTACGCTGCTCCCCAAGGCGAATTGAGATTAAAGCAGTGGCCCCCAGACCGATTAACATTGCCAAGGCCATCATTACGGTCATCACTGGAAAAGCGATGGTTAGCCCGGCAATCCCCATTCGGCCCACTCCTTGGCCGATAAAGATCCGGTCCACCACGTTATATAAAGCGTTAACCACCATTCCGGTAATAGCTGGAATGGAGAATTTAAGCAGTAACTTCGAAATTCTTGCTTCACCCAATTGTTTGGTATGTTCCATGATTAGCTCCTGACTGTCGTTGAAAAAAGACTTTTTATATTATGCCCTTGAAGGATTAAATGAAATTGGAAGAATCCTACTTTATGAATTCTAACTATTTTCTGGGCGAAAAGCAAGGTGGATTCAAGATTGTAGTTTTAATTTAACCAAAGATAATCCGGTTTTAAATAAACAAAGCCAGGGAAAGGGTGGTTAAAATTTCCATGTTTAAAATACTCTCTTCCGGTTATTCTATACTTGGGATTTGTAGTGGCCGAGGCGCAGATTGATAACGGCTCCGTCTTAAAGACCTGAGGGTCGTTATCAGTCGAGCAACTGATCGGTATGGGTTCGATAGTAAGACCTTGCTTGGCATGGCGTTAACTTGCGGAATCCGCATAGGGAGCTGTCCATCTCCTGCAGGGAGGATCCATATCGGTCTGAGCTAGATTGTACGGGTTGGGCCAACTTATCACGGCAGTTGATGAGACTGTCGTGGTAGGGAAACTTAGTCCGTGCAGTCAAGCCTAGATTGTCACGGGAGCGAACGGGTTTGTTTGCAGTCGAAAGATTGCAGGCAGATTCCTAAGTTTCAGTGGCAGTCGGTCAAAGGTTATCGTATTATGTGTAATGGGTGTTCGTAGCCGAAAGGTTGCGGGTATCCACGCAATGTGGTGCGGTAGCCGGAGATAAGGTCATTACAAGTTCCATTTATATTTAACTGATGGTTCTTTCCCTTCACTGGCTTGCTCACATAGTTCCCTTCCCCGGTGACCAGATGGTCCAAGAGTTCGATACACATGATCTTCCCCGCCTTTTTCAATCTTTGAGTGAGGAACAGATCATCCCGGCTGGGAGTGGGATCGCCTGAAGGGGCACGAAGGGAAAATTCATGTAGAAGGGCTACGGGGGGCTAGATGGATTGTTCTACGTCGTGGGAGGACCCGCGAAGCAAGAGCATCACGGATGATGCTGCCTCAAACATAGTATCGTTATGTAATTACTATATCAAATATAAATGATGTGTTGCAAAAACTATCCTAATTTTTTGTATAACATTGGCGTAAACCTCATGCCATTTGTTACCTGCTCCGTATTTGTATCAACAAATCCCAAATGATGATATACCTCAATTGCATAAGGAGAGGAATTAACTGTTATTTCATCTGAAGTACTATTCTCCAAAATTGCTTGAAAAAGTTTTTTACCAATTCCTTGTTTATGATATTTCCCATCAACAAAAAAGAGTGCAATATGGTTTCCTTCATTTCGTGTTGCAATAACACCAACTATTTGATTATTTTTAAAAGCACAATAGATGGAAAGATTATTTATAAAATCTCGGTCTTCAATACAGTTTTTAAAAGTTTCTATCCCTTCATCTATATAATCTGGAGCCTCAAACCTCATAAATACATTTAATACAAGTTCTAATGCCTCATTTAACTCCGATTGTTCTACCCTTCTAATAATCATTTTTCATCCTCCAATTGGAAAGAAAATCTTCATAACATTTACTTCTTATAAACCAACTAAATCTTCAAAGACTTGCTTTCAAAACCGGCACATGGATGTGGCGCGATTCTTCTTGAATCAACTTCCCTGAAACAACTTCGTGATACAACTTGCTTCTTCGAGTACCCATCTTCGAATCACCGCGCCCGTAAGCAGTAACGCGGTGTTATGTTGATCGTAGCGCGAGCCATTTAAATCGGAGCCAGGACGGCGACCATCCTTATTTGACAAAATCTCTTATAACCAATCTTCAAATTCAGTAAGTTTCCACTCTTCAAATTTAAGTTCCTCAAATTCTTTAAATACATTTTCTGCCGCAATAATCGCGCTTTCCTTATTATGGTATTCTCCAGTTTGAGGGTCATATATAATTCCACCTAAAAGATTAATAAGAATTGCCCCAGAATACCATGCCATAATGTTACAGCGCTTGGAGACCCAATGTGGGCGCGAATGCAACATGAATAATCTTCTTTGAATTAACTTCATGATTCATGATACTTCCTCGAATACCCTTCTTCGAGACCGCGCCCCGTCAGCTTGAGTGCGTTGTTAGTTGCTGTGTGGCACCTTCAGTTGAAGGCTGCTAGGATGGCAGCCACATAAAAATCTTTTCATCGAATTGAAATGAACATTACTCCTTTAATTTTTGTTCAATGTTTTCTAAAGTTAATTGGTTATTGTTTTTCAATGATACTAGTGAATCTAGAAATGAATTGGTTTCTTGGGGCTTTTTAATTAGTATATTAGAGTAAGCTATTATGATACTTTCAACACCTGATACAATATCCGCCTTCTCATCAAAAGCAAGATCCGGATTCAGAATATCAAACTTAATACATCCTGCAATATACTGAAATGACATCTCTTTTGAAAATATATAATCAAGAGCGGCTATTTTTGCAAACTTTGAATCAAGTGTAATCAAACCTTCCTTACTATTCATGCCATATCGAAGTATTTTAGTACGCAAATCCATTGCACTGTTCCGTAAGGGATTCTCTTCAAGCAATTGAATTAATTTTAAAATATCTTCTTTTTCATTAGTTAAATTTGTACTTTCTGCTTGAGCAACACCAACCATTATTAAAAACACTACAACAATTACAATAAACTTTTTCATTAAAATCACTCCTTTGAATAATCCTAGTGACCACGACGGTCGCGGAGATAAGCCACATGGCAACTAACGTCTCCGCGTTACTGACGTCGATACAGCTTAGTGACACTTCGACTTAGCTGTATCGATGTGGGCGCACTGGCTTCATGAATATACTTCTTGAATCAACTTCATGATTCAGCCTTCTTCTTCGAATCTGCTCCTTCGAATACCGCGCCCCGAAGCAGTAACGCCGGTGTTAGCTGGAGTATAGCACATCGGCCCTAATTTGAAGCGACCACGGACGGTCGTACCTGCATGTCTTTTGGAATTTTTTGAATTTGAATATTTCCGAGGTTTAAAGGACTTCCCAGGGGTTTAACTTTAATCTATCCAAATCTCTTGCACAATGAATAACTGCGATGATATAAAGAACTTCCACATCTAATCTATAAATAATCCGGTAATTTCCATAAATAATTTCCCTAATATCTTCCTTCTTTATTTCCGGAACTTCCCTGCCCAATCTTGGAAAAGCGCTCAGTTTTTCAACAGCGCCAATAATTTTTTCAGTTAATTCCACTGCGTAATAATGAGAGTCCTGAGCAATATAGTTTTTTATACCCTCCAGATTTAAAACAGCGGAATTGGTCCAAATGATTTTCATGACAATAATCTTTTCTTTACTTCTTCATGTGTCATTGTCTGACCATTTTCAACTTCTTTAAGTCCAGTCTCCACCCGCTTTTTTACATATAACTGGTACATTAAATCATCCCAAGTAGCGTTTTCCGGCAAATCCTCAATTATTCGCTTGGCTTCGTCTTTTAGAATGCTCATATTCAACACTCCTTGAATTGGCTTTCCTTTATTATACCATAGGCTTATATACACAACCAACAAAATGGTTTTCCTTGCCCGTCACGATGACGGG
>Ga0123334_1002041_pt1 | contig 23930 bp, 18 predicted proteins | sample BiotimSIPDNA_FD_89706 | JGI IMG/M metagenome (GOLD analysis project Ga0123334, IMG submission 89706) | Anaerobic biogas reactor microbial communites from Washington, USA - Biogas_R1 time_0 SIP DNA | ecosystem: Engineered > Bioreactor > Anaerobic > Unclassified | place: Washington, USA... | reverse complement strand
TCTGATTAGTCGTCGCACTATAGCCGGTATGCGGGTTAAACAGGTGATGCACTCGTTGCCCATTAATAATTCTAAACCGTTCATAATCACCACTTGTAAATACAGAACGACGTTCAAGTGAAAATGCTGTAAGTAAACTATCGCTTTTTCTTGGATGCTGAATACCAATCACCCATGCTTTGCCGTCAGCGCGAACACCATTACCAATTATATCTCCGCCTCCGTTTACAAGATAATTTGCAAAGCCATTGTCAGCAAGGTAGTTGGCAATTCTAACAAGGATAAAGCCCTTTGCAACTCCACCGACATCAATTTTGATATCTCTGTTTATAAAGTACAACGAATCCCCGGATTGCGAAAGCGAAACCTTTCTGTAATCAACATTTGCAAGCACGGAATCTATCTGTAATTGATCCGGCTGCGGATATGCTGATGTATCGTCAGAGTCCTCTGATAAATGCCACAATACCTTAAGTGGTAATATGGTAAGGTCAAAACCACCACGAAGCGAATCACCATAGGCTTTTGCCACGCTGATCATATCTGATAGATCTTTACTTATTGCAACAGTATCACGCAGCCGCTGATTTATTTTCTTCACTTCCGAGTTGACCCGGTTCGCAGAAAACCGTTCCTCCCATTCTGTCAGAATCGAGTCAATGTATGTTATTACCATTGCTGTATCCGGAGCATTCTGTTTTTTTATATCTGACAACGGGATTGTTACTTCAACAAATGTATCCATTCTGAAAAACGTATGTTTAAAGTACTTCACTGTTTTTGTACAGGAAACAACTGCACACATACAGCACAGAGCTATAATAATGGTATACTTTTTCGCTATTTTACTACTCATTCCTTACCTGCTGTTCCCTGAACCACTTGACGACGTCTGTATACTTCAACGTTCCTCCAAAAAGATCAAGGGCACTTCCAATCGTTGCGTCAAGATGCCCTTTTCCTGTCACCCTGATCACCTCCAGATCACTGATCGATCGTATACCTCCTGCATACGTAATGGGCTTTAACGATACATTTGACAAAAGCGAAACAAGTCCGGTATCAATACCACCCTGTTTTCCTTCGACATCAGCAGCATGAACAAGAAATTCATCGCAATAATCATCCAATTGTGCAAAAATGTCGCGACCAATTACTGTATCCGTAAATTTCTGCCATCGATCAGTTACCACAAAATAGTGTCCATCACGTTTTTTACAACTAAGATCAAGTACAAGTCTGTTTTTCCCTATTGTATCAGCCAGCTCCCTGATTCTCGTCCAGTCAATATACCCGTCGTGAAAAACATATGAAGTAACGATTACATGTGAAGCACCATCATCAAGATATGATTTTGCGTTAAGCGTGTTGATCCCGCCGCCAACCTGGAGGCCACCGGGAAATGTCGTCAATGCAGACCTCGCTGCTTCCTCATTACCTTTTCCAAGCATAATGACATGCCCGCCGGTAATATTATCCTTTTTATAAATCCCGGCAAAGTACGATGATGGCAAATCGGTTTCAAAATTCGTTGTCAGATTCGCAGACTCATCAGTAAGCGTACTGCCAACTATCTGTTTCACTTTGCCATTATGAAGGTCTATACATGGACGAAAATTCATTATTACCCTTTACCAATATGAATTTACTGTAAACAACATAGCATCAGTAACCTCTTCAGGAAACCTGATTTTGCAGGAAAAATATATTATTGGCATAAAAACTATCCGGCATATTGTTAATATTCGTGCGAATCATGTAAAATTTAGTATATTTTCATGGTGAATCAGGTTGTTAAGGTTATGCCAGTACAATAATAATCTACTGACGTAATTCAAAAAGTACAATCAGTATATTGTGCACTTTCAGGATAAAGGAGCTGTTCATGTTTAAAAGGTCGATTTGTGCTCTAACCCTTATTGCAGGACTACTTGGCTGTTCAGGTTCACCAGGAACAGGTGGAGCTATGAAGGAACAAATTGCTGAAACATACGAAAACGGCGCCAAAAAAAAGGTTAATTATTTTGCCGGTAACAAAATTGCACGAACGCAGTATTTTGCTGAAGACGGCACAATGAAATCAGACCAGTTTTTCAAGGACGGGCAGCCAGACAGTTCCCGTATTATTTATTTCCCGGACGGCTCGAAGGATAAGGAAACATTCTATAAACTCGGAAAAAAACAAGGTCCTGAACGGTCATGGCACGCAAATGGTCAATTAAAGAGTGATGCGAACTATAATGCAGACCTACCAGAAGGAAAAGCAGTGAATTACTATGAGAATGGTAAAATTGCATCCGAAGTATCGTATGTAAATGGTAAAAAAGAGGGGCCTGATATTACCTATTACCCGAATGGTAATAAAAAATATGTAATGAATAATGTAGGCGGTAACTATGATGGCCTTGAGGAGGAATATTACGAAAATGGTAAAATAAAGAAGCAGACCACCTGGAAAAACAATGTTATGAATGGGCCTAAAATCACCTACTTCGAAAATGGAAAGAAGGAGGAGGAAGCCAATTACACCGATGGAGCACTTGAAGGAAAGAAAACACTCTGGAACGCAAAAGGCAAAAAAATTTCTGATGCCATCTATGAAAAGGGTGTGCTGATTTCAGGTGAATCCTATTGATCATAATAAGAAAATCAATAAAAAAGGGTTTACTTTTTATAAACCCTTTTTTTATTGGTATCGATCAATAATTGACAGGTTAGTCAAGATAATCACTTACCGCTGCTTTTACCAACCACCCCAGGTCAAACAGTATGACGATGAGAAAGAATAAATCCTGCCTTATAGTGCATGTTATCCTGTCTGCTATGTAAAAATCGGTGATTCTTTTAAACCAGGCGATATATATATTCAGGTGTAATTGTTCACAAGTTGTCATAGTAATTAGTATCAATTGTGTTATTGTTACTAATTCTGTTTGAAATAGGAACATTTCTGTTGGAATATAATTCAGATAGATCCAAAGCCCCCGTATGAGATTATTGCTGCTTTTATCGAGACAGTTTACAGAATAGAACACATCATGATTAAATTCTTCACATTACATAGATTTCGTCCTCTAATTTGTATTGCAGTAACATCGCTTATTTATTTGATAGTATTTATTATTTTATACTCACTTTTAAAAAAACCGGTTCTTACGCTCGTATCGATTATTCCTGTATCCTACATTGCCTGGCGTTTTGGAAGAGTTGCCGGTATCTCAACTACAATTATTAACTTCCTTGTAACCATGTTTTTAATTGAGGCATTTGATCCTGGAAAATATCGTCTTATTAGTATTGAACCGTTTATGGGATTCAGTGCACAACTGCTATTTGCCCTTGCAATCGGAACATTTGGTGTGATGACCAGGCGGTTAAACCAGGAAATTTCAGAAAGAAAGAATGCCGAAGTACAGCTAAACAATTATAAAACACATCTCGAGGAGATCGTTGAACAGCGGACTAATCAACTTGAAAAGACAAATGCCCGGTTACGGCAGATAGAAAAGATGGAGATCATTGGCCAATTAGCAGGTGGAATTGCACACGATTTTAATAATCAACTGTCAATTATAATGGGATATACTGAAATTATCAATCGCAATATATCATCCGATGAACGATTGATTAATTATCTTACGCAGATTCAGACTGCCAGTAAACGAGCTGCCGGTCTTACTAAACAGCTCCTTGCTTTCGCACGAAAAGATGTCTACAAGATGGAAGCTGTCAACATACACCTTATCATAAAGGAAGTCATATCACTCCTTTCTCATACTATCAATAAGAATATTATTATTAATGCCACTTTAAATGCATCAAAGTATTACATATGGGGTGGTCCCAACCAGATCCAGAATGCGATATTGAATCTTGCACTTAACGCAAGAGACTCCATGCCTGATGGTGGAAATTTGACATTCACAACAAAAACCACAGAGATTGATGATGCCTTTAATAAAGATCGTACATTTAAACTTCACAACGGTACCTATATTTCAATAGATGTAAGCGACACCGGTACCGGTATGAATGACGAGGTGCTCAACCACCTGTTTGAACCATTCTTTACAACAAAGGAAGAGGGTAAAGGAACCGGTATGGGACTTGCTGCAACGTATGGCATCGTAAAAAGCCATAAGGGTGCAATTGAGGTCCATAGTACCGAAGGAAAGGGTACATCATTCACACTTCATTTTCCAGTCACCAACAAACCCCACGAATCAGAGCTGCTTCAGAAGATAAAACACTGGGACGGAAAAAAACTTAACCTTCTCATTATTGATGATGAACAGCTTGTCGCATTGACTATAAAGGAAATAATATCATCACCTGATATCATAGCACATACGGCATTCAGTGGTGATGAAGGAATACGGATTTACAAAGAACAATGGCAGGAAATTGACATTGTAATTATTGACATGATTATGCCCAATCGTGACGGTAAACAGACATTCCTTGAGCTTAAAAAAATTAATCCGAATATCAAAGCAATCATTTCATCAGGATTTGCTCTCAATCTTGAAATTGAGCAGACAATCAATGCGGGCGCATGCAGTTTTATACAAAAACCATATAATAAGCATGAGCTGTTAGAACATATTGAAAAAATTATTAATAAAAACTGATCTGTACAATCGCTGCCAAACATGACATATCAACAAGGCAACTGCACGTTTTCGCATACAATTACCAGTAACTTATCCTTGGTGGATATTCTTTATCAGTTTCAGAGTCAGTTTAGTGTACTTTTATAAAAATGTTCCAGAACCTGTTCCTGAATCACCCAGTTATCCCACTGACCATCCCCTACTTTTTCACAAAAAACTGCAAATGCGTAATTGCCCTTTGGTAAAAGCATATACCCTGCGAGTGTACTCACTTTGTAAGAATTCAGTGTTCCTGTTTTTCCCCTTACCAGCCCTTTAAGCGGTGAGTTCTTAAACCGGGATTTAATGGTTCCATCAATACCGCTTACGGAAAGTGCACTAATATACTCCGGGAGTATCGCTTTACTTTTCCAGACATGCGAAAGTAGTGCAACTACCTGTCCGGTTGACAATCTATTTGTATTTCCCATACCTGAGCCGTTTTTTAATACAGGCTCACCTGGCAGATTTGCATTTGTCCACCACGACAGGACAGATTGCGAACCAAGTGGCCATGAACCACGGGTTTTATCTGACATGTCAAGAGCAGCCGGAATTGCCTTGAAAATCATTTCAGAGGCGAAATTGCTTGAGTATTTAAACATATGATTAACAAATTCGGAAATCGGTTGAGATTCAAACACATAAAAAGGTTTCCCTGCAAGAAGATTATCGGGAGTTCTCTGTTCCCGGATCTTTCCGGAAAAAGTAATGCCCCTGTCTGAAAACAGTGATGCAATTGCTCCGCCAGCCATTTCATACGTCTGCCACATCTTTCTGTAAATGTATTTAGGCTCATCATTGATACCGATCTGCCCGCTTACAGAAATCGTTGTTTTGTTTCCCTTTGCAACAGTCTGTACATCAAGAGCACCACCCTTGGCAGCGGCAACTGTTTTGGCCGTGCATTTTATCGTTACACCATCAACGTTCGGCAGCATATCTACATAGACCGGTGATCCAATCTTATTTCCCGGACGCACATGTACTGCAAGCGTATTAAAACTTACTGATAACGCAGTGATCAGAGGTTGATATGCCCTGCTCGTACTGTCTTCATCAAAACCGGGTCCAACAGTGATATCATCAAAATATGTATTATCGATAACAAGATCACCCTCAATCTTTTTAATTCCCTTTTGATGTAAATGTTCAACCAGCAGCCAGAGTCGCTCTGCGGTAAAGCCCGGATCCGCTCCCCCCCGAACGTAAAGATTTCCCTTTACAATTCCACTGTCACGATTTAAAGGCTGATCGAGGAACACTGATGTTTTAAAGGTAAAGCTTGTTCCAAGAAGATCCATCGCAGCAGCACCGGTTACAAGTTTACTTACTGATGCCGGGTTAAACATATTGTTTTCATTGATTTTTACGACAATACTGTCTGTCTCAAGATCTTTAATGACAACTGAGAATCCGTTGCTGTTGTACTTTTTTGATGTAACAAAATCCTGCATGCTTTTTTGCACCCCGCCCATATCAGCTCCTGAAATTAGACAGACGATTCCCAAAATTTGTACAACACTAATAATTTTAATCATTGATACCTCAAATTTCTGCTATTTTGCTTTTACATTCACTCCCAAAAACCTATTTTAACCTATGCAATCACAAATTCCTCTATGAATCTGTGTATAATTTAAAGTATAATATAAATCAGATTGTTAATAAAGAAACTGGAGAAAAAATGGCTAAATTTTCAATCGCTTTTATCGCACCGGCAGATACTGATCAGTTATATCATAAAATTGTTGATGGAGATACACGTGATGCTGCACTGCGTAAATTTTTCAATGAGAATATCAGTGAGTTTTATTCAAATGATGATCAGGGTTTTTATTATTTCAAAGAAGACTTCTTTGATGAGACTTCAGCAAGTGGAAGTATTATCGAGTTATAATTCAAAAGAAGTATGTAGCAAGTAGTACGTAGTATGTAAAACAATCAGGCTTCCAAAATGAAGTGTTCGGGAGCCTGATTGTTTTAAAGTAAATTGAGAATTTTGTGTAGGCATAAGGCTATATCCGCCCACACGCGCTTCTCGCTGATAGCAATGTTCGTTGCAGGTATCCCGTACGCAAACATTTATTTCACCGCTGGTTTTGGGCTATTGAACAGATCGAAAAATGCATTCGATTTGTCAATTCCTTTTTTCTCAAGCACAGCAATACACCCATCAACCATTGCAGGCTTACCGCACAAATATGCTTCATATCCATTTAACGAAAACGCACATACCCGATCCACTACTTCGGTAATGAGCCCTGTTTGACCTGTCCAGCCGCTGCCCGAAGGTTCATTTGATAACGCAGGAATAAATGTAAAATCCGGCAGTGTTTTTTCAAATGACGCCATTTCGTCAAGATAAAAAAGGTCACGTTGTGTTAAGGCACCAAAGAAATAAAGTGTTTTTCGATTGATATTAAACGCATTCATCGTTTGCAGTATCGAACGCACTGGTGCCATACCGCTTCCGCCGGCAATAAAAATCAGAGGTTTTTCGGTATTTCGAAGGTAGAAATTACCTCTTGGACCATTGAAGTTCAATGTCGTGCCTTCATTCAGTTCATTAAAAATCCATGGGGTTACAGTACCTTGAGGATTAAGACGTATATTCAACTGTATCAATGATGTCGTAGTGCTTGATGACGCAATTGAGAACGGGCGCATTGCAGCCTTAACCTCTCCATGTGCGGGCATCTTTACTGTAATGTACTGCCCGGCATTGAAATTTATTCCCGCCGGCTGTTTTAGTGCAAGTGTTAATTCCACAATATCATGGGTCAGGAATTTTTTTGATGAAACAACTGATTCAAAATCCTTTGCACCAAGGAACTCTGAAGGAATCTCTATTGACATATCAGCATTTACCAGTACCTGACATGCAAGACGTACTCCGTCAGAAATTTCCGACTCACTCAACAGTTTCCGGTCCGCATCAGAAATAATTGCCGCACTGCTTATTTTCACTTTACAAAGGCCGCATCGGCCATTACTGCCGCACGCTGATGGAACAAAGATATTTTGTGATGCAAGAATGTCAATAAGCCGCATTCCGGTCTCTGATTCCAGTACCTTTTTCCCGTTATTAATGTCAACCTTAACCATATTTCTATGTGCTATCCTTTGCTGTTTATGAAACATCAGACTTTAGAGTTTACTATTGTTGCTGTTGCAGAACCTTTACTAAATGTGATAGTAACCGTTTCATCTGCTTCAAGTGCTGCCGCATCCCGTACAGATTCTCCGGTACTCTTTGACACGACAGCATATCCTCTTGATAATACCGCAAGCGGACTCAATGCATTGAGACGGGCTCCGGCGGTACGCATCCTGCTGGTTGCATTTTCAAAATAATGCAGTAAAGATCCGCCAAACTGATCTCCCGTGATATCAAGACTCTGAGAGGCATCACGAAGCATTGATAACGGTATCCGCCACGCAGTATCGTATGCCACATTGTCAAAACTGTTTTTTACATTTAAGAAATAGCGTCTGCTCAGGTTTGCAAAACGCAGTATAATTTTCTCGTAATCAGTTTTATCATCACGGCTGTCGCGAATCGCAATCTCTGCTGCGGCACTTGGTGTTGCAGCACGGACATCAGCCACAAAATCGGCAATAGTAAAATCGGTTTCATGACCAACAGCCGAAATCACCGGTATGGTTGAATCAAAAATGGCACGTGCCACACTCTCTTCATTAAATGCCTGGAGATCCTCTATGGATCCACCACCTCGACCGACGATTATACAATCAACCTTGCCGTAATCATTCATCCGCCTGATTGCTTTCACAATTTCGGGAGCAGCTTTTTCACCCTGCACGGGTACATCAATAAGCAGAATATCGGTCTGCGGCGCTCGTGACAGGACAACACGTGCAATATCGCGGATCACTGCACCCTGCGCTGATGTTATCACGCCGAGGGTTGTTACCGATGATGGCAGCGGTTTCTTGAACGAGGTATCAAAAAGTCCCTCACTTTCAAGACGCTTCTTTAGTTTCTCATAGGCAAGAAACAGCGCTCCTGCACCCAACGGCTGCATTCTGTGTACGTCAAGCTGATAGTACCCACCCTTTGTGTAAACCCGAATTGACGCAATCGCAAGCACCGCCATCCCATCTTCGGGTTTAAACGTAAGCTGCGCTGCGGATGTCCGCCATAACACTGCAGGAACCTGACTGTTACTATCCTTTAATCTGAAATAGCAATGTCCGCTTGCCCCGCCACCTTTCCAGTTCGAAATCTCACCCTCAATCCAGACAAGGGTATTGCCTGACTCAATAACAGCCGCAACGCCTTCATTGATTTCTGATATTGTATAGGGACGGCTGCAGCCGGCAGGGGGAAGAAACTCAAAGCGACTCATTGAAGTTACCCAATCGTTCGTAAACACGCACAATGGAAAGAGCCTTGCCGGTCTGTTCATCAATGTCGAGAATGACCGCATTGATCATAGGAGATTTCTCAGACGGTTCAAAGCGAACGTGTGTCTGAAGCATAAATTTTTTCAGTACCTGCTCTTTTGACATTCCAATAATAGAATCCTCCGGACCGGTCATACCAACATCGGAAATAAACGCTGTGCCACCCGGTAAGATGCGTTCATCGGCAGTCTGTACGTGAGTATGTGTACCCAGCACGGCACTTACGTTTCCGTCAACGAATTGAGCAAATGCGATTTTTTCACTTGTTGCTTCAGCATGAAAATCAACAATAATAATCGGAGTTATCGTCTTTAATTCCTCAATTGCCTCATTGCCCATCCTGAATGGACACTCAAGCGACTCATGGAAAAATATTCTACCTTGTAAATTTACCACCCCGACAGCCAAACCATTATCCAATGTATAAACCGTTGATCCGTGACCGACATTACCGGGTGGATAGTTTAACGGCCGCAGCACCTCATTGTAGTTCATGAACCCCAGATCACAATCGGGAATACTGAACGAATGGTTGCCACCGGTGACAACATGTACACCATATCTTCGCAGCTTACGAAACATGTTCTGTGTAACACCACGCCCGCCGGCAATGTTCTCGGCGTTAGCAATACACAAGTCTATGCCGTTTTCCTCAATAAGCGAAGGGAGACGTTCTGATAGAGCACGTCTCCCGGCATTTCCAAAAATATCACCTATAAACAGTATTTTCATCGTAAAAAAGGGGCCTCACCCCCTAACCCCCTCTCCGTAAACGGAAGAGGGGGAAAAAATCTACTCCCCCTCTCCACTCAGTGGAGAGGGGGCCGGGGGGTGAGGCCCTCATCCCTTATTTTGCAAAATTAGTAAATCTGCTCTCTCTGATAATTGTAACCTTGATCTGACCAGGATATTCCATCTCTTCCTGAATCTTGACCGCGATCTGACCTGCCAGCTCTTCCGCCTGTGCATCATTGATCTCTTCCGGTTCAACCATACAACGAATCTCTCTGCCAGCCTGAATGACAAATGTCTTGCTGACACCTCTGAAAGTATCTGCAATCTCCTCAAGCTTCGTGAGACGGTTGATATAGTTTGTAAGCGTCTCACGGCGTACTCCGGGACGTGTGCTGGAAATTGTATCAGCAGCCTGAACAAGAATCGGATACACCGAGATTGGTGGAACGTCTTCATGGTGCGCCGCGATAGCATTGGTGATAATTTCGTTTTCACCATTCTTTGATGCCATATCGGCACCAAGTTCACTATGCGTTCCTTCAGTTTCGCGGTCGATTGCTTTTCCGATATCGTGAAGTAATCCGGCGCGAATTGCGATTTTAGGATCGAGACCAAGTTCCGATGCCATAAGTCCGGCAATGATAGCAACTTCCTTACTGTGCTGCAAAACATTCTGACCATATGATGTACGATATTTCAGACGACCAAGCATCTCAACCATTTTTGGTTTAAGCGCATGAACATCAAGCTCAAAAATCACCTCTTCGGCAGCCTCTTTCATCTTCTTTTCAAGCTCTTTTTCACTCTTCTTGATAAGCTCTTCGATGCGTCCCGGATGGATACGTCCATCGGTGATCAGTTTTTCAAGTGCCATACGGGCTATTTCACGACGAATCGGATCGAACCCGCTCAGAATAACCGCTTCCGGTGTGTCATCAACGATGACATCAATACCGGTAGCCTCTTCAAATGAACGGATATTGCGACCTTCCCTACCGATAATACGTCCCTTCATCTCATCATTTGGAAGATGAACGACAGAAACGGTAGATTCAACCGTTGTATCAGCTGCACAACGCTGAATCGATTGAACAATTATCTCTTTTGCCTCTTTTTCGGCTTCCGCTTTTGCCTGATCCCTTATCTCCTTTATCATCTGCGCACATTCATAGCGAACCTGATTTTCGAGGTTCTCAAGAAGCATTTTCTTAGCTTCCTCCTGAGTCATGTGCGACATTTTTTCGAGTTTTTCGTTTTCCTGAGCAATTAGGCGGGTGAGCTCGGCATCTTTTACACGTACTGTTTTTTCTTTGGAATTAAGGAACCCTTCACGGGCAGTAAAATCAGCCTCTTTCTTACTGATCGAATCTTCACGACGTTTGAGATCGAGATCCATCTCCTTTAATTTTTGCTGTTCAGAGCGAATCCCGTCCCGTGTCTTTGCTGCTTCCTTTTCAAAATCCGACTTTGCTTTGAACCACTCATCCTTTGCCTCAAGGATTTTGGTTTTTTTCTGAAGTTCCGCTTCTTTCTGTGCATCCTTGATAATTTGGTCCGCACGGTTCTTTGCGTCCTGTTCTTTTTCCTGTTTGTACTTCTTGTCAACCACATTGCGGTAATAGAATCCGACTGAAAAACCAGCCGCAATCGCAACCACACCTATTATAATCATAATGAGTGATCCACCCATCAAGACCTCCTGTAAAAGTATATTTAGATTTATTAAAAAACAGCAGAAGCGTTTAAGCTACTGTTGTAGTTTCAATAGTTATTGAACAAATTACAATGTTTACAGTCCGAAAACCGGTTTGCTGTGAGAGGATTTTATGGAGTGGAGGCTGAAAAATCAATATCAGGAATCAAGTGCAACATCTATCTTATTCGTAATATCTGCAATTTTTGATTCGAGTTCATCAACTTTTCCAGCATATTCATTCTGCCTTGCTTTCAATTCGAATAATTCACCAGCGATATTTAAGAGTGATAAAACCGCCACCTTAAGATTATCCCGTGATGCTGTTTTCTCGTGAATCTCGGTTATTTTCGAATTTACATACTGCGCCACCTGCTTAGTAATATCCAGATCGGCATCACTTTTGATCGAATACTCTACACCAAATATCACTACGCGAACGCTCTCCATGGAGCCCATACAACCCCCAACCAGTTTCCAGTGCCGTTATGTTTATAGAATAATATTACTGCACTGTCTCTAATTTGGCAAGCAGTCCCTGAATGCGTTCTGCTGCAGTTGTTAATTTCTCCTGATGCCCCATAGAATCAAGGGTGACATTATCGATTTCGTTTTTAAGACTCTGATTCGCTGCTTCTATTTCAGCGATTTTACCTTGAGCCTGTTCAAGTTCCTGTTTGAGACGAATATTCTCACCGCGAACATGATCAAGAGTCGTTATTAACGCAGAAATTTTATTTTCCAGTTCATTTAAAAAATCAATAGCCAAAGCAGCTCCCTTCGTAGATGTAATGCTTTTTCCGTTTTATTTATATAAAAAGGACTTTCGTCCCGTGTCTCAAATATTTGTTCCCACAATTACATTACTAAATATTCGATTCAATATATAATTCTTATAGAATATATACAAATGTCTTGCAGAAATAAAAGAGCAAATTTGTAATTTTTATTGTTTTAGTAACTTACATTCCGCGGGTTGGGATTACGATTTTTTCGATTTTTTTTGTCCCAACATATGCTTGACAATGTGACTTTCACCTAGTTTTATTATTTCCCCGGTTATCGTTTCAAGTTTTATTCGATTCTCTATCATTTCTTTAAATAATTCAACAGATTCATCGTCAATTACAGACGTATATAGTTTTCCATCTATTTTACGATACCATAAATAATATGGACCATGCATTTGATCTTGAGATTGGTGACACCGACAATTTAATTTGCCACATTTACGATACTGTATATGAATTGTTCCGGGAATGGCAAGATCCAATTTACATAGCTTTTTTTTAAGCACGTTTAGTTTTGACTCATATTCGTTCATAATGCGAATATAATCCTTGCAACAATACATTGCAAGGATTATATTCATTTACATGAAACATGAACTGGATATTAAAGCCATACGACTTGGGGCAATTCCCATTGTTGATCAATACTTGAACACATTATCTATTGAGTCACTTTTTCAAGAACTCGTTCCGGATGATCCCAGAGATAAAATTCCAGTCTGGAAAACATTAGGGATTATTTTGCGCAATATCATTTTGGAACGGTATCCACTTTACCAAATCAGTGAGTGGGCGTTGCACCGCAATTTGTTAAGCGATTCACAGATAAAAAGCATGACTGATGACCGCATTGGACGTGCGCTTGATCGTTTATTCCGTAGTGATCGTGCTACACTTCTGACTAAATTAGTTCTGAAAACGATGTCAACTTACGATGTTAACGTTGACAGACTTCACAATGACTCCACAACAATATCTCTGTACGGTAATGATTACAAAAAGTATGAAGATCTTAAAGCTGTGAAGCCCAAGAGGGGCATTAATAAAGATCACCGTCCTGATCTCAAACAGATCATTTTCAGTCTTACAACTTCAGCCGATGGTGCTATTCCTCTTTATTTTAAACTCTGGGATGGGAACATCACTGACGATACAACACATATTCGTAACTGGAATAATTTGAGACTGCTTGTTGGTAGAGCAGATTTCACTTACGTTGCAGATTCAAAGCTTTGTGTTCGTGAAACGTTAATTTATATCGATACTGAAGGTGGATTGTTTATAACAGTACTTCCTGAAACTCGTTCAGAAATAAAGCGTTTTAAAAATTGGATACAAGAGAATTCGCCGCAATGGCATTTGGCAATTAAAGAATCTAATCCTCGCGGAAAAGATCTACCAGATCGACAATACTGGACATTTGATTCGCCATTTGCTTCAAGCGAAGGTTTTCGCATTGTATGGATTAAATCTTCACTAAAACAAATGGAAGATGAACAGAATCGTACACGACGTATAGATGCAACCGAGACAGAACTCAAAGAAATTGCATCAAAAAAATATCGGAACCACCAGAAGCTTGAAAGTTCGGTCAAAACGGTTTTTGAATACTATAAAACCAGCAACTATTTTGATTGGAAAATAGCAGTGCAAGTTGAAGAACAATACAAACAAGACCGTAGGGGACGACCTGGTGGTCAATCTACATACAGAAAAATTGAGAATACCTATTACGAGCTTGTCTGGTGTCAGAATGCTGATCAGATCCTATTTGACTCACGGTATGATGGAATATTCCCATTGATTACGAACCTCAAAAGCGATGCGGCCTCCATATTGAACAGTTACAAATTTCAACCGCGTTTAGAAAAACGTTTTGAACAGTTAAAAAGCGTCTATGATATCGCTCCGGTATTTTTACAGAATACCGGACGCATTGAAGGGCTTCTTTTCCTGTACTTCGTGGCAATACTGGTAACAGCACTTATTGAAAGAACCGTTAGAACAACAATGGATAAAAAATCAATAGAGGCAATACCGATTTATCCGGAAGAGCGCGCATGTAAGTTTCCTACAGCAAACAAAGTGCTTGAGTTATTTTCAGATGTGCGTTTGCAACACATTATTATGGGTGGTAAAATTGTTAAAACGATTCCTGATAACTTATCAGATAAACAAAAACTCCTATTACAGCTACTTGACATCGATGCATCAAAATTTTTCCGCCAGTAAAATTCGAAAAAATGCACTACCTAATCCGCGGAATGTAAGTTAGTAATTATTTTGTGTGAAGAGAACCGTGAATTGTGAACCTTGCGCTGTGAACTGTGGAGCTTGTCAAATCATGAATGAAACAATAAAGATCGTCTCACCCCACAAATCCGGAACTGTCCGCGATGCATCCGGAGCTATTCTTACCATACCGGATAGCTGGATGTTTCTTAAAGCTGGTGATTCAGGACTCACACGAAAAGTAACTGCTGGCGGTTTATACTGGCGTGTTCAGATCCGTAAAGGAAGGCGAGACATCTCCCTTGGTGTTTGGGCACCAAAAGAAACTATTGAGAACGCAATAATCGAAACTGAAAAAGTTCGGTCAACTGAGTCCTATAAAAAAAGTATAGCCAGTGCAAAAATCCGGCGTGATAAAAAACAGGAGTCCTATGAGGAGCAGTTTTATTTCGAAGTCAGACTGTTCCTCTCTTTCGCAGAATGCTATAAAGAGTATGAAGATACAATGGCCAGAGCGATTACTGCACATGCGATTCCCATTGGAAGCGGCACCGTTGCCCGAACAGAAACAATCCCCATCGAAGAGCGCGCGGCAAAAGCAGTCATCGCCTGGATGCGTCATCAGACCACCGGCTACGACACAATGAAAATTCCCCGTGTCAAGGGAAAACGACGCGAGGTTCGACGGATGCTTGCAGAGGCATCGATGGAATTGTTGTCAAATTATCGGCGCGGTGATCCGATAAGTCCTGGTTGTCCGTTGAGATGCGCAATTACGGCAAAAAACCGGGACTCCGCAAACTCGTTTAATGTATGAATTCTTTATTTGTCAGCAACAAATCCAGCAATCTGATACAAGGTATAAAGCAGTTTTGTCTCTATTTATTACAAAGGATACCGCCACTAATGACAGTATCTTTGTAAATGAAAAAACGAATCAATAAAGAGAGATCATTTTTCTTTCAGGCGTACTCCCTGACACATCAGAAATACTAATAATGTAACACCCGCGCATCAGTGATGAAACATCAATACTGATGGGGTTGTCTTTTACAACCCGTGATAGTACCTGCTTCCCGGATAAGCTTGACAAAGCAACATAACATTCACCACTATTCCCGCTGATAATCAGTTCACGACCAAAATTGGTCTTTACTTTTACATTTGACAATGTGACTAGTGTGCTTTTACGGACAGTATTTACTTTTGATATAATATCAGGATTCCACATATTACCAGAAATAGCAAGGAGGTACAGATTCCCAAGATACCCGCTGTACCAGTAATCATCCTTTAGTTTTATCATTTCTCCAGCAAAAGCATCGACAACGGCCTGCGAATTTGCCATAGCGGCCACACCAAGCGCACCAACTACCGCCATACTATGACCTGTACCTTTAACTGTCCCATTAAGCTCGTATTCATCCTTAATGTTAGTCACACCCACATTATACGCCCATGAACTGATCTTTTTACTCCATATACCTGCCGAAGCTGTACCATTCCACAAATAATCCATAGCCTGTTTGTATGGAGCGCGGATTGCATCAAAGCTGTAGATTCCTCTTCTACCTGTATTACTCCCCGGAGTTCCATCTGCATATTGCCAGTCAGGTACAAGACCAGTTGTGGCATTTGCCGCAGCATCACGGAGCAACTGTGTATCATCGGCAAGCTTTGTCCACTTGGTATTACCTGAAATTTTTGCAAAATACCTAAAAAATGCCGGTGCATAATAGGAAATATCAGTCTCGGAGCAACCTCCCCAGTTGCGGCTGTTGCAACCCGGGTAAAGGACGAGTTTTCCGCTACAGGTTGTGATCATTGACTCCAGTTTTGTTATCAGGCTTTTAGCCTTCTCAAGATATCCTCCATCCGGCCACTGCCAGCTTGCTACCACCAGCGCGCAGGCAACGTCGATATCTCCATCAGTTGCACTGCCAAATCCATCAGATTTACCGTTTTCAGCCGGAACAACGCGGTCACAATAGACTTTCCAGTCCATGAATCCACATGCCGTTGATGAGCATCTTTTTACATAAAAAGCATATAAACTATCAAAAATGCCTTTATCGCCCATATATGCGACAGCAACCATGGAGAATCCCTGGGCTTCCACGAGCGATTTTGTAAGCGGATCTACACCGGGTCTGAGTGTATTTGGCTCACATTTCTGAAGGTATGTTTTTTTCCAGTTATCATACCAGCTCTTAACAAATTCATTGGTAACAACTTTTGAAATTGTTCCGAATGGATATGTGACATTTTGCGGAAATGGATATTTTGCTCCCTGGGCATACAGGATGTTAAAAAGAAAAAGGACAATCAGTACCTGCCGTATCATCATTGAACCACCTTTCCTGTTGAACAAGAAAACTTGACATTTTAATTATTACTAACAGTAATTTCCATCTTTATTGAGAAAATATCATTATCAAGGAAATTTTATTACTACTGAATATAAACTTTGATGTTGATCATTAAAAATTTTTACTGTTTTAGAAAGTATCAAGACTATGCAAAATCTTTACGTTCGCACTAAAAATACAAACCGAATTATATCGAACTATTTTATTTTTTCGGTATAGTAAAGGTAATTATTTACATATTATGGTTATAGTAACTTATTTCAGTAAACGTATCGCTGCTGTGGTTTTAAATGATTCAACACAATTTCTGTATCCCACCAGGATACAGAAATTGTAATAAAAGTTGAATTTGATTAATGTCAAACCGGTTTTGCGACTGAATAGTTCTGCAGTATCAACTTTAATCCCTCTGAATGTGCAACTCGTAATATGCAAAATACATCTCCACAGTTTCAAAACTTGCGGCTACAATTTGTAAAAAGGAAATACCAAACATATAATTTTATTCGCATCAATAAGATTGCTCTTTCAACTATAAGGATGTACTATTAAAAAAGGAAATTCTCGAATCAAAAGCTCAACGCACCAAACGAATAAAATTCTTAATTATAAAAAATAAACCAACAAGCAGGTGTACTTATGGCAACAAAATGCGGATCAGGTTTCAGTTTTAAACGCAATCCCGAAGAAGCTGCAAAAGAAGCGTATGACACAGCAATGCAAGCCGCCGGTGCAACCCAATGTGACATTGTCGTTCTTTTCTCGACGATTGGTTACCAACACGAAGTTCTTTTATCGACACTGGCATCACTTAGTAATGGCGCAAAACTGGTAGGTTGTACCGGTGAGGGAGTAATTTCATTTGATTTTATCAATGAATCACCCTTTGCATTGTCCGTAATGGTTATCCAATCTGATGAACTTACGTTTAATGTGACCAGGGTAACCAATGTTAAAGCAGGATGTGAGATTGCCGGAAAAAAGTTAGGTGAAACTATCACACCATTTATTTCCGATAAAACAATGAGTATCTGGATATTTCCGGATCATCTCTCAATGAATTATGATGCATTTTTAACAGCGTTCGAAAACAATCTCTCCGCAAAACATCATATACCGATTTTTGGTGGAGGCTCCGCTGATAACTGGCAATTTAAAAATATGTATCAATTTATCAATAATGAAGTACTTAGTGATAGTGTTGTGTGCCTCGTGATAACAGGTGCATTATCGGTTGCATCGGATATAACTCATGGTTGTATTCCTATCGGCCTTGAAAGGGAAGTAACAAAATCAGAAGGTAATATAGTCTATGAGATCGACAATCGAAAGGTCACTGATGTTTTACAGGAGTATGTACCTGAAGAGGATGTTGCGAACTGGCATAAACTTGGCATACGTTGTCTGTGCCTGGGATTGAAAGCTCCTGAATCCTTGCAAAAAGTACATGATGACTATATTATACGTGCAATGCCAATTGTTGATTTTGCGACGGGCAGCGGCAGAGTATCAACAGAATTGAAACCAGGTACCAAAATTCACATGATCAGCCGCAACCCGGAAAAACTATTGCCGAATGCTGAATTAATGGCAGAAAATATTTCAAAACAACTTAATGGTGCACAGCCAAAGTTTGTGCTACAGATCGATTGTGCAGGCAGAGGTAAAGTGCTGCGTACCGATGAGAAGATGGCAATCCAGAATAAACTTCAATCGTTTACCAAAACCGAAGTTCCATGGATAGGACTTTATTGTTATGGAGAGATGGGTCCGGTCGCAGGGAAAAATTATTTCCACAATTTTACAGTAATCATTGCTGCATTCTATTAAAATCATACAATTCCTGATTTAGTATCGATTGGAAACAATGGAGAAATATTTGTGACTGCGGATGCATCATTACACCCTGAAGACCCTGAATATATTGAGCACCTCATTCAGGATAATACCAACCTTGCAGAACAGGTCAAGCGACTGGTAAGAACGGAGTATGCGTTATATAACACTCAGCTTGAGCTTGACAATCAAATGCAGTTATACAAAGAGCTTTACGAAGCGGGCAAAAAACTATCATCAACCAATATTGATTCTCTATTTTACGAAGCAGGAAGTTTTATTACTGATCGTCTTAATTTTGGTGGTTTTCTTGTTTTGGAAAGAAGCAATTACTTATTTCGTGTAAAGATATCAGGGGGATGCTGTTCAGGAAGCATAGTACCTAATGCAACCACCAGTTTCTACAAGCTGTTTACCGATCCTGAGATTATCCAGCAAACAGGAAATGATCATATTATTTCCGCCACATCAGGTAATTCCCTCCTGTACGATGGAATCAAAACACATTGCTTTTTCGACAAACTTGTTACACACCTTTTTTATATTGGAACAGATAAAATTCCTGCATATGTACTTATTGTTGGAAATCCGGTCGAAAACGAATTTTATAACGATCTTATAGAGAATTCAATTCACATGATCGGCCTTGGCAGTCTGGTCAGTTTATTAAAAAATGCTCTCAACAATGCATTTCACTATCAGGAACTTGTCAAAGAACGGGAACTACTGGAAATAAAGGTACAGGAACGCACCAATGACCTCAATAATGCACTTGAGAATCTTAAAAGTCTCAACAGTAAATTGGAAGTTCTCTCATTTCAGGATGAATTAACTGGTCTTTACAATAGAAGAGGGTTCTACATTTTTGGCGAAAAATTTTTCAGCATGGCTAAAAGGAAAAAGACCTCACTGTTGATTATGTACTGCGATCTTGACAAATTCAAACTTATTAACGATATTTACGGGCACAAAGAGGGCGATTGTGCTTTGAAAACCACAGCTTCGATTTTGAAAAATACCTGTCGTGATTATGATATTATCAGTCGTTTCGGCGGTGATGAATTTGTTATACTGCTTGACAATATAGCTATTGACGAGTTTGAAATGCTTAAGGAACGAATAAATCGTACATTCTATGACTATAACAATCTGTCAAACAAAGGGTATCAGATCCTTATTTCTCTGGGATTTACAACCTACTCACCTGAACTCGATCAAAGTTGCACGTTTGATGAGCTGATTGAACAGGCGGATAAGAAGCTTTATGCTGAAAAAAAGAAAAAGAAGAACAGGTGAAGCTGTACTGTAAATGTCAAAGTAGTTTTAATCCGGATTTCTGGTACTGCTTAAAAGCACTGTCTTTGGAAAGTAGGTTTTCATAAATTTAGCATCTCATCAACAGATATCTTTAAATCATCTTTTATCTTAAACGAGGCATTTCCTCATCACACCCCACACTTCTGTTACGAATATTTATAATACATTCTCAGTATCATAAAGTAATCTTCCCATCAACCGGGGGGATTATCAATAGCAAAGGCTATTGCACCTGATCATTACGAAAATACGATTTAAAACACTGTTCGTAAAGTGTTTTTTATTCCAGTTTTTATCATATGACAAAGCTACTATTTGTTGACATACTATACTTTGACACACAATGTTGACATAGTGGCATTTTGCATTTTCTATTATTCTTGCCATAAATGCAGAAAATTCTATTGATCATTGTATCCTGGCAGGATACAGAAAATTTAACAGTGTCGCATAAGAACCACTCACATACAGAATTTTAACAATATATTTAGGTGGTATTGTCTTTTTGTTAAAAAGGTAATCGTATGGCGAAGTTACTACATAAAAATTAATATATAGGGGGGTATAGTGTGTCGGGGGTACTTTTTAAAGAAAAGGATAACAATGAATAAGTTCAAATCCATAGCGTTAGAAATTTTATTGTGTACAAGCCTGATTAGTGCGGCAACCGCAGTAAACATCTCTGGAACAGTTACAAAAACTGGTGGAGAGCCGTTAAAAGGTGTTAAAGTCTATCTCGCGAGTTTAAGTAATGTTACTAACACGACCGATTCTCTTGGAAAATTTCATTTAAGCACAGTTAGTGTGATTCGTATGAATACACCAGCTATTATTCCATACCAATTCGCTTTCAGAAACAATGAACTTGTATTTTCATCTACTGGTAAGCTCACGGGTGCGATTGCAATTTTCTCTGGTAATGGACAATTAATTTCCACTATTAATTTTTCAGATCTTAACCCCAGTACCCAGTCAATCACCCTGCCGGAACTTGCCCCCGGACTCAATATTATTCGTTTGACTCTGAACGGCATAACCTCAAGTTGCCAGGTTCTTCGTGTTGGCAATGAGCTTTATCTTCAGCAGAATTCGGGTGGTAACAGAAGTACTGATTTCCAATTGAATAAAAGTGGTGCAGTAGTAAGTGATACACTGATTGCTACGAAACCGGACTTTTTAACTAAGAAAATACCAATAACATCGTATGACACGACCCTGACTATTCAGATGGATAGTACTGCTTCTGATCCAGGAGCAATAGCGTGGGGGAAAAAAGAAAATCCCACTGCCGGGCTTAAACCAATCAGCACATTCCCCGGGTATAATAATCTCAAAGCTAACTCGAAACTGCCCGATCCATTTATGATGCTTGATGGTACTCGCATTACAAAAAAGAGCGAGTGGGCAAATCGCCGGGATGAAATACAACAGCAGATTCAGAATTATATTTATGGCCAAAAACCAATTCCTGCTAAAGGCTCTGTTACTGGTGATGTCAGCACAAGCAAAATTACTGTAAATGTCAGCGAAAATGGGAAAAGTTGTTCATTTAGTGTCTCTGTTGATATGAATGGAGCAACCGCCCCTGCCCCTGCAATCATCTATTATGATGGAGGTATGGGGAGTCCATTGCCGATACCAAAAGGCGTTGCAAAGATCAGGTTCAATGCAATTGAATCCACAGGTGGCTCCGGAGCAAAAACAGGCCCATTCTATACTTTTTATGGTTCTAATCATCCAGCCGGATATATGGCAGCCCAGGCGTGGCAAATCAGTCGTATTATTGACCTTCTTGAACAGAAACCGACAGTTATCGACCCCTATAAAATTGGATTGACCGGGTGTTCACGCAATGGGAAAGGTGCTCTTGTCGGAGGCCTTCTTGATAACCGTGTCGCCCTCACCCTTCCTAGTGAATCTGGTATTGGTGGTGCAATATGTTTGCGACTGGTAGAACAGCTTGGTGGTGGCGAATGGCCTTACCACTCAATCAGCTATGTGCGCTGGCTATCGGAAGTAGCGCTAAAGGATTTCGCAAAAGCCAACAACGCCAGCGGTGACAACACAGATCGGTTACCAGTTGATATACACTCCGCAATAGCGTTGATCGCCCCGCGGGCTATTTGTATAATCGATAATCCATCAATTAATAACTTATGTCCGAAAGAGGCATGGGTAACTGCAACTGCAGGGAAAATGGTTTTTGAAGCACTCGGAGTAGCTGATAATTTCGCATATGTCGGAGCGGGAGGAAATCACTGTCAATGGCGCCCTCAGTACGACTCTGAAGTAAATGCAATGATTGATAAATTTCTGAAAGGCAACGCATCTTCCAGGACTGGCAGTATGACGGGTGGAGTTTCTGTAGATACTAAGAAGTATATCGATTGGAATGCGCCTGTACTTAGCGGTGGCCTTTAATTCCGGTCAAAACGGTAACAAACATGCGGAATGCTTTATGCTATTGTAAAGATTCCGGATAGTGTGGAAGTACAATTGTTATAAACAATTGTACTTATGGCTATAGCCACATGAATAGAGTGTGTGCTGATTATCACAAAAACAAATTATTGAGATCAATTTTAATCGGGAGGATCAGATGATAAAAACCAGAGGATTGGTGGGGGCGCTCCTTTTTGCCGGATATTCGCTTTTAAGTGCACAAACAAGTGATACTTTAAGTGGTACAGTGAAAGATAGCGACGGAAATGCTGTTTCGGGTGCCGTTGTAAGCCTGAAAGTTAAAACAACAGTAAAGGACACAACCGACGCACAGGGTACTTTCAGCATGGTTGTATCGACAACCCGCAGTAATGTTCCTTACAGTTTGTCAAAAGGTGATAAACTGCAGGTCGGCATTCAGGGTAGACAATTGCAATTTTCTATGACATCTGGTTGTCAGAATGCAACAATTGCTCTTTTTAGAACAAATGGCAGTCTTATATCATCTGTAAATATGGGCCATTTGAACGCTGGTGTTTACAAACATACAATTCCTGAACTTTCCGCCGGTTTTTATGTAATGCAGATGGTAATTGACAATCAAAAGATCCGTCTCAATCTGGTTTCGAACGGAAAGGGCTACATTCTCAAGGATGAACAGTCTATTGCAGAAAGTAGTGTTGTGACAACCGCTGCAGCTGCAGCTTCGGTTGATACAATTGTAACAAGTAAATCAGGTTTTGCAACCATAAATACACCAATAGACGCTTATAATAAGAAAGGTGTGGCAATAGTACTGACAAAAGAGACTGTTGCTGATTGCAAATTGTCAGTTCTGCCCGAAACTTCAGGCCTTAAGGAAAATAAAAAATTACCAAATCCATTTGCATTTTATGATGGTAGAAAAATTACTAAAAAATCCGAATGGCCATGTCTGAGAAAAGAGTTTTTGGCTATGGCCTCCAAGTATTTTTACGGCCCTATGCCACCATTTGAGGCTCCTGATGTTAAAGTTGAAGGAACTGTTTCTGCAAGCGGGATTACTGCTAAGATTACCTACAATGGTAAAACCGAGACAATGAATTTCAGCACAAGCGGTTCAGGTGATATTCTATTGATTTCTATGGGTAGCGGTTTAGCTCCGGGAAGCAGCTATAAGTATAGAACTTTAAGTGTTAATACCAGCACACCGAACAGCTGGGGAGGCGTATGTACAAAACTCTTTGGAAAGGCTCCCTGTGGGGAACTTGCTATCGCATGGGGATGTAATATCGTTTGCCGGGCAATTGCCTCCGACCCTGATGGCGGTATCGATACAAATAAAATTATGACGACCGGCTGTTCCAATACTGCAAAAGCCGCTTTTATTTCAGCTGCATATTGTGAGGGTATCAAACTGGCGGTTGTTGTTGAATCAGGCGGCTGGGGTGAT
>Ga0123334_1002039_pt1 | contig 23943 bp, 21 predicted proteins | sample BiotimSIPDNA_FD_89706 | JGI IMG/M metagenome (GOLD analysis project Ga0123334, IMG submission 89706) | Anaerobic biogas reactor microbial communites from Washington, USA - Biogas_R1 time_0 SIP DNA | ecosystem: Engineered > Bioreactor > Anaerobic > Unclassified | place: Washington, USA... | reverse complement strand
TTGCGCCCGATGCTTTTGCTTGCTTCCAGTCACCTCTTTGGGGGCAACCCGCAGGAATTGATCCCCGCCGCTGTCGCTATGGAAGTGTTGCATAATTACACGCTGGTGCATGACGATATCGAAGACGAAGGAGAAACCCGCCACGGACGGGTATGCCTCTGGCGCAAATACGGTCTCGCACAATCATTGAACACCGGCGATTTTCTTTCCACGATGGCGCACGATATTTTCTTTGAGGTGGAACCGTTTGTCAAACCTGGTGATTTCAAGCGCGCTTATGCTGTTTTCCGCCAGGCATCATTGGGCGTTTTGCGCGGTCAGTACATGGACATCCACTTTGAAGATGAATCCAATGTCTCCGTTGACGACTACTTGGAAATGATCCATCTCAAAACTTCCTGCCTAATTTCCGCATCTATCCGAATAGGCGCAATTCTCGCGGGGGCTGATGAGACGGTTGATGCCATCCTCGCGGAAATTGGCGATCATGCCGGGCTGGCTTTTCAGATCCAGGATGACTATCTGGGTATCTGGGGGGACACTATCGCGACCGGTAAATCCAACCTGACCGATCTCATTACCCGTAAAAAGACCTACCCGATCCTGCTCGGGTTGTCTTGCTGCCCATCTTTCAAAACCGCTTGGGATGCCAATGCGCAAGTCACGCCGGAACTCGCAAGGCATATGGCGGAACTGCTTTCCAACTGCAGCGTGGATGAAAGCACGATCGAAGCTGTCTTTTATCACCTGAAGCAAATCCGGGAACGACAAAAAAGCCTCCCTCTGGGTGAAGAAACAAAAAATGATTATCTTTGGAGCTTGATGAATTCCGCGTTTAGTCCGACTTTTGGGGTGAGCTCGAAATCGGCGCAGTGAATCTGACCCGCCAAGCTGCAACGATCAGCCCAAGCCCCACCCAATAATATGGCAGTCCGAAGGTATCCAGGCTGAAGCCTTCGAAGAGCAGAGCGATAATCAAGAGCTGCCCTGCAAGACTAATCGTACTGAGCAGTCCGGATTCATTTATTCTTTCCAGTTCTCTTGCGGTGCGCCAATGCAGAACCAACCATGCTGTAAAAATGGAAAAACCTACAATACCCGTCTCTGCGAGCAACCTGACCCATAAGTTTTTGGCATTGGGAATGAAACTTTCGTAAAGCAGAGCTCTCAATGTCTCAGGAAGCTGGTAACCGAAACTGGGGATTGTTTCCGGGAAATAATAACCCGACACTCCCAGACCGCTGCCAAACCATGGAAACTTCAGATAAACGTTGAAAGCAGCTTGCCAATACGTAAATCGCTCAGCAATGCTGAGCCGACTCGCCCACCCCATGATTCCGTATTGCCGCAGTAACGTAAAATTAAATAAGTTAGCCATGCGGGGTTCCAGCCGCCACATGATCACACCAGCTATCGATATAAAAACAATCATCACCAACAGGACTGAAACCCAAAGAGAAATTTTCGCAACAATACGCTGATTTTTATTCATTCCTTTGACAGAGTTTGCTTCACGCTTTTCTAACACGCTGTTTGCTATCCTGTTAGATGCACGGACAAAGAGTACCATGAAAATCGCGATAATTGCCAGCCACCCAATCCGCGAAAAACTCAGAAACATACTCAAAATTCCACCTGCAAGCAAAAGATTTTCAAAAGAAACCTTTCCAAACAAATGCATCGGATAGACAGTTTCCTTCCGCACTGTGAATCCCAGCCAAAGTGGGATGTAGAGAATGTTAAGCTGATGTGCTAGCCACGAAGGTTCATAGGCTAGACCGTTTCCCCGTCTCTCATACAACATTCCCGACGCAGAAAAGGCTTTTTGAATCCATATTAAAAATTTTGGAAATGATCCGAATGCTTTAAACGCTATGAACTGCGCCAGCACAATTACGATAATGACAGCTCCTCCCGCATTCATCCATTGCATGGCTTCGCGAAATTGCTGCTCGTCCTTCAGTAGATAAATGGTAGACAGATAAAAACCAAAGCCGAATAAAAGCGTAATAAATCCTTCAGCAGCATTCCTCAAAACTGGTACATCCCTAAAACTGGGCAATTCCCGCATATACGCCAGAAAAGTTGAAAAAAGTGCGAACAAAAAGAAAAAATAAATTGGTTGAAACTGCCTAGGAAGAGTTCTATTTTTCAAAAATTCCGGTATTACTACTGTAAGGAGCAACGCAAGCATTGGCAAAAAAGCCAAAGGCGCTACCATCGTACCCCCAAACGCTTTTGCAAGCAGCGGAAAACTGGTTACAGGCAGCGTCAAAAGGAATAGCTTCCAGTTAAACTTTGAAAATTCTTTTCGGAACTTATTCACGTTCGCTTTCTTTCATCTCAATTTCTCCGATAACCAGCGCAGTTACCAAACCTGCAAGCGCTCCGACAAGTATCAAGATAGGACGATGAAATGCCACCGGATATTCTGGAACTGGTGCCAGCTGGTATTGGCTGACGTTGAGCTCACCTGTCAACCCAAGGCTTAGCGGGCTTTCCCTTAAGATAATGATTTCGGTTTCACTTATAATTTGTTGCGCTTCGTCTACTGAGAGGGATTGACAGAACGGCAGTGATTGTTTCTCAATATCTGAGAGGCAGCTTTTGAGCATCATTTGGCTTGCCTTAGCTTCTGTAAGTGCGAGAGCGTGCGGATAGGCTTCACTCAACCGCTCGTATGCTGATTCTGCCCACGCAGTTGCGATCCATGCTGCTTTTTCCGGTTCATGGTCTCTTACCTTAATGATATTGCTCATTAATTGCCGCTCAATCCGCGTTTTATGGATCAGTTCACTGTATGTGTATGTCAATCCCCTTGTTTCAAGTTTTTTAATCGTCTGCTCGACAACGTCAGGGTGGAAAATTAGAGTTCCGACAATATCCACCTGTGCGTCTACCATGATCTCTGAAACGTTAGTTCCCGTGACAACTTCCAGATTCGTGGTGAGTTTTGATCTCGCTTCATAAATTGTCGGCAGAAATATGCTGATAAGCAATCCAATGATCGCACCGAGCAACATCAAACCTGTCAAACCCATCCAATCGCAGAATTTGCTTCGGAATATTTTTGGTACAAAGTCTATTTTAGTGTTGGGTTTTTGCACTATGCTCATCTTGCTCCGGCTGTTCCATTTTTGATATTTTAACACTGCTAGGATGGAATGACAAACCTCGACACTATTAGGACACTATTAGGTAAAATGTGGTTATGATAACCTATACGCTTGAGAAACCCACTGTTACCTGTCGGAACGTACTCGGGGAATCACCGATTTGGGACACTGACCGCGCGAAGCTATTCTGGGTCGATATAGACCTGGGCTTGCTATATGGATTTTGTCCCTATACGCTTGAAGTAGAAGTCCACTCTATCGGACAGAAGGTAGGCTGCGTTGCTCTGACCAAATCGGAGCGTCTACTGCTCGCGACTGAATTTGGTTTCGCCTTCTATCAACCAGGCGATCCTCCCCCACAAAACTTTTGTAATGTAATTCCCCCTGGCAGCGGTAATATGTTCAACGATGGAAAGATATCGCCCGATGGCGCTTTTTGGGTGGGGTCAAAGGGTCCCGCCGGAACATCCAGACTTTACTCTCTCGATCAAGACCTATGCTTTACAACCGTAATTGACGGTCTATCGATTTCGAATGGAATCGGCTGGAGCCAGGACGGGTGTTTTTTCTATCACACAGATTCGTTTGACCGCCATATCTACCGCTACACAACCGTTAATAATGCGCTCACGCGCAGAGAAATCTTCTACACCCCGCCAACTGGCACTCCCGATGGGCTGACGATCGATTCGGACGGGAATATTTGGACAGCTTTGTGGGATGGCAGCCGTGTTATCCAGCTTTCACCTGAAGGGTTTGAGCTCGCTGAAATCCTACTGCCAGTTTCCCGTCCCACCTCCGTGAGCTTTGGCGGCGCGGATTTGAGAACACTTTTTATTACGAGCGCTTCGGTTGACTTGTCCGCAAAAGAACTTTCTACTCAACCATACGCAGGGGACTTATTCTCTATACGCCTTCCCAACTTTGGTCTGCCAGAAAATCGCTATAAGCTACACGCATCTCCCTTATAAAATTAAATGCTAGCCCCTAATCGTCATCGATTTCGCCAGTCTTTTCGCTGCGCAGGCGCTCGTGCGTATCCAGGATGCGTTTTCTCAACCGCAAGTTCTCTGGCGTTACTTCGAGCAGCTCATCGGCTCCTAGGTATTCGATCATCTCATCGAGGCTCATCTGTCTTGGCGGGTCAAGTCTCTCGTCCAAATCCCGGATGGATTGGCGCATATTGGTGAGATGCTTTTTCTTTGCGATATTGATCGCGAGATCCTGAGCACGCGGTGTTTCTCCTACTATCATCCCTTCGTATACTTCCACTCCCTGCCCGATAAACAGCGTACCTCTTGGTTCTGCGTTCTTTAAACCATAAGTTGAAGAAACTCCACCCTCTCTAGCAACAATAGAGCTGGAATTCCTGCTTTCAATCGCTCCTTCCAAGGGACGCACGCCCACATAAAAGCTATTCAGGATGCCTTTTCCGCGCGTTGCGTTCAGGAATTTGTAGCGAAAACCAAGCAATCCACGGGTCGGCATCGAATAAATCAGATGCACGGTCCCATCAGGATTATTCGTCATGTTGGTCATCTTCCCCTTTCGCTGCCCCAGCATCTCCACCACGATACCAACGCTTTCACTGTCCACATCAATATGAACTTCTTCAAAGGGTTCCATTTTTCGTCCGGATTCATCTTCAACGATGATGGCTTCCGGTCGGCTTACCTGGAATTCATAACCTTCCCTCCGCATCGTCTCGATCAAGATGCCGAGATGCAGTTCACCCCTGCCCGAAACTAAAAACGTGTCTTTTTGCTCGGTTTGGGCGACCCGCAGTGCGATATTAGTCCGCAACTCCTCGTTCAGACGTTCCCAAAGCTTTCGGGTGGTACCCCACTTGCCTTCTCTGCCGCTGAATGGCGACGTGTTCACACCAATGGTCATTTGGACAGTTGGTTGCTGCACATGGATAGCTGGCAATGCCACAGCATGCTCAGGATCCGCGAGTGTCTCACCGATTTGGATATCCTTCAATCCGCCAATCGTTACTATTTCACCGGCTTCAGCTTTTTCTATAGCCGCCTTGCTTAAGCCCTGATAGGTAAACAGATATTTCGCCTGGATCCTTTCGAGGCTTCCATCCAGCTTGATGCGCGTCATTTGTCCGCCAGCCTTCAGGGAACCAGCATGAATACGTCCAGTAGCGGTGACGCCGCTGTATTCATCATAGCCTAGGTTGGTCACCAGCATCTGGAACGGCGCTTCCAAATCCGCCAATGGTCCGGGAATATGCCTGAGAATACATTCAAACAAAGGCGCAAGGTTGTTCTCGAGTTTTTCTGACGTACCTGCTTTGCCATCCAAACCATCAGCATAAATAATGGGAAACTCCAGCAATTCGCTGCTTGCGCCAAGCTCCACAAAGAGATCAAAAGTCGCATTCAGCGCCTGATCAGCGTTCGCATCACGCCGGTCGAGTTTATTGATCACCACAATTGTCGGTAAATTCTTGGCAATTGCCTGTTTGAGCACAAAACGCGTTTGAGGCTTGGGTCCCTCAACCGCGTCCACCAGCAGGAGCACGCCATCCACCATGTTCATGATGCGTTCCACCTCACCGCCGAAATCAGCGTGACCGGGCGTATCAACGATGTTGATTTTTACCAACTCTCCCGTCTGGTTATCAGGCAGTGTGATAGCGGTGTTTTTGGCAAGAATGGTAATTCCTCTTTCCCGTTCCAGATCATTTGAATCCATGATCCGTTCCTGGACTTTTTGGTTTTCCCGAAATACTTTTGCCTGCTTAAGCATCGAGTCGATCAGGGTCGTTTTGCCATGATCTACATGCGCAATAATTGCCACGTTTCGAATATCCCTGCGTTCCTTTAACATTAATTCATCTCCACATCCAATAAAAAACCCGGCGAACCGGGTTTTTCTTATTCATTCAGACCTATAACATCCCAAAAGTTTGGGGGCGCCTCAACCGGTTCATCCACGATTTCAACTGCTTTTCGCAGTCTGTCCAAAACCTGACTGACTTTTTCTTCGTCGTTCGCGTGAATCTCAAAAAGCGGCTGCTTTTCAGCTACTTTATCGCCAATTTTCACTCTGACCAGGATGCCCACGCCAAAGTCGATTTTATCGCCTTTTTTCGATCGTCCCGCGCCAAGAATGACTGAGCTCTCGCCGACTTCTTTCGCGTCGACGGTTTTTATATAACCGCCCTTATCCGCGTAGATGATCAGTTTGATGCGGGCTTTTGGAAGCTTTTCGAGATCGCGTATATAAGATACATCACCACCTTGTGCGATGACCAATGCTTCCAGCTTCTCCATAGCGCTGCCATCTGCCACAGCATTTTCTGCCATAGCCAGAGCCTGCTCCATAGATTTCGCTTTACCTCCGAGGATGAGCATATACGCCGCGAGGTGAATGCAATGGTAATGATAGTCCGCAGGCGCCTTGCTGCGCAGCAGTTCAACCGCCTCTTTTAGCTCAAGAGCGTTGCCGACCGCCTCCCCAAGCGGCTGATCCATAGGAGACAGCACGGTTATCACCCTGCGTCCGCTCAGTTTGCCAATTGAGACCATTACGTTTGCAAGCTTTCGGGCTTGCTCAAGCGTCTGCATAAACGCGCCTTTGCCGACCTTGACATCCAAAACGATCGCGTTTGCTCCGCCGGCTATCTTCTTGCTCATTACCGAAGAGGCTATCAGCGGGATGGACTGTACCGTGCCGGTGACGTCGCGCAGGGCATACAGCTTGCCATCCGCTGGAGCCAAATCTGCGCTTTGCCCGGTGAGGACAATACCGATTTGTTTGAGTTGGCGGATGAATTCTTCCGTGGAAAGGTCGCTCCTATAACCAGGTATGGACTCAAGCTTGTCGATCGTTCCTCCGCTGAAGCCCAAACCCCTGCCTGACATTTTTCCGACAGGCAGCCCACATGCGGCAACAATCGGAGCAACGCTCAGTGTGGTTTTATCCCCGACGCCGCCGGTAGAGTGTTTATCCACGACAGGTTCACCGATTTCTTTCAGGTCGAGCACCTCGCCCGAATGTGCCATTGCCATGGTCAGGTCAGTGATTTCCTGATCAGTCATTCCATTCAAGAGAACTGCCATAGCCCAGGCTGCCATTTGGTAATCGGGAATCTCGTCATGTGTGTAAGCAGAGATCAAATAATTGATTTCCTGCTTGGTCAGGGGCAGTTGGTCCCTTTTCTTTATGATTAAATCCAAAGCGCGCATTTCAGACAACTCATTCCGCGGGATAGATACAAATCTTGCGATTTGGCTCTTCACCAATTGATTCTGTGTAGACCAGTTCGTTTTTGCGCAATTCGATATGGACAATCCTGCGTTCGTTGGCAGGCATCGGTTCCAGACACTGTCGCTTGCCGGTGGAGACTACTTGTTCCGCCATTCTGCGGGCAAGTTTCTGAAGTTCTGTCTCTCTCCTATTTCGGAAGTTTTGTACATCCAGTTGCAGCGGTACCCATTGGTTCAATTTTTTATTGATGATCAGGCTCGTGATGTACTGGAGCGCGTTCAGTGTTTCTGCCCGCCTGCCAATCAAAAAGCTCATGTCAGAGCCTTCGATATTTACATAGATAACTTCCCGACCCTCGTCTTCCTGATAAACTTTCCGAACGCTTACTCCAGCCTGGACTTCCATTTTCCTTAGCAATTCAGCAACAGTCTTCTGAACAACGCTCTCGACATCGGTATTATCCAAGTCAACAGGTACACTCTGACTGCCTTTTAGTTCCGCTTCGAACATTTCTCCAAAATTGAGGCCATCTTCGTTTTCAGATATCTCATCCGTCTCTTGGCTTTCAGGTTCGAGGATGTTTTCGAGAACGGTCAATTTTACGCGGGCTTGCTTCGACGCAAACCGGAATAAATTCCGTTTTCCCTCATCCAGCACCTCAACATCCACATCATCTCTGTTGAGTCCCAGTTGTTCCAATCCCTTTTCGATCGCCTCTTCAACAGTTGGAGCGAGGACCTCAAGGGTGGTTCTTTCTTTTGACATCAGACACACTCAACTTTCACATTCGCTTATTTCTTCATCTTTGGACGTTGGCGTTTCACAGACGCCCGGGCTGAAGGTTTGCTCACCTTCTCAACAATGACAGGTTTTGCTTCCTCTTCTTCATCAGGCAAATCAGGAATAACGATGCTCGGTTTAGCAGCTTTGGGTTTGGATTTTACCCAAGGGAGAATCTTCGACCAATCTGTTCTGCCCATCGCCGCGTATTGTGCGATAGTGGTCAGGTTGCTGACCACAAGATATAGCGCCAGACCCGCGGAAAATTGGTACGCCAACATAACCATGACGACCGGCATTGTCATATTCATACTGCTTGTCATCGCTGCAGCCTGGTCATTTCCGCCTTCTGTGGGTGGCGCCATAACACGGGATTGAACCAATGTGGTTAGCACTACCAATATTGTCAGAACCGGAATTCCAATACCAAAAACCGTCAAACGTTCCGGTTGACCAAGATCCATCCATAAAAAGCGGTTTTGCAGAGGCAGAATTTTATTGGGATCTAAAAATGGATAAATTATACGCTCCAGCTTGATAAGCTCAAGTGGCGTACTTGCCATTGCCCGCATAATGCTCTGGTAAAGCCCAATAATGATGGGAAACTGAATAAACAATGGAAGGCATGAACCAAATGGACTCACACCTAGTTCGCGTTGAAGTTTAAACTGTTCTTCAGCTAACTTTTCTTTGTTGTCCTTGTACTTTTCCTGCAGCTTAAGATAGCGTGGGCTTTTCTGTAATTCCTGAACTGCTTGCGTAGATTTTATCTGCTTGGCAGTCAAAGGAAAAGTGATCAATTTGATCAGGATTGTAAACAGAATGATCGCCAAGCCAAAATTTTTGACCAGCATGGTGATCATCAACAAAACATTGGTAAAGGGTTGAATAATCAGGGTATCCCACATAGTCGGCGTCTCTATTTCGCAGGTTTAAAGGTCCAGACAGGCTGACCTTGGAAATCGAACGCATAGATAAGATTGTCGCCTTTTATGGCGGCAACCAAAATCAGGTTTTCGGTAACGACTGGCGTACTGTACACATTCCCGCTGATTACGCGCGACCAGACCGATTTTTGGGTCAGGTCATAGAATGTTATTGTGCCATCTTCAAGAACTGCCACAAAGCCTTTATCTTCCACCAATGCAAGCCCCGTGGGCATCGCGCCGCCGGCGTAAAGCTGCCAGTTTTCTGCCCCGGTATCAGCAGACAGAGAAACTATCTTTCCAGCTTTGTCGCTGAGGATCACCTGCCCATCCACGATGAGCGCTTTCCCCCAAATGCTTTCGAGGGTACCGCTGCCATCGTAGCTCCAGACGATCTTTCCCGTCTGGCGGTCTATCCGAACAAATTCATGCGCTAGTGACCCAACAAAAACCGAATCGGTTTTCGGGTCATAAGCTGGTGCTGCTACTACTGCTCCGTTCATTGGAACTTCGCGGATTGTCGTCCCGTCTGCTTTATTTAGAAATAGGATCTTGTGATCCTGCGAGCTGACAATCACCATTTCTTCAACAACCAGCGGCTCCGAAATGTAAGCGAAATCACCTTGGTGCGTCCATAAAAGGGTGTTGCTGTCATCGATCGCGTATATACTGCGGTCAGTATTGGGGGCGATGATCAGGCTGCCGTCTTTCACGGCTTTAGCTTGGTACCAGCCTTTGGCATCTTTGAAAGTCCATTCCACAGTTGGAATTCCTGAAATATTGATTTTCATGAAATCATTCGCGAAATCACCAACGTAAATGCTTTCGCCATCGATCAACGCGGGAGCGTAAAATACCTGCTTTACATTGGACTTTTCCGGATATCGCCAGGTTTCCTGACCATTGACCGGATTCAAATGGCGGATGTAATTCATATACGACACAATAATATGGTCCGAATTAGCGCTGATGCCTGGTGTGCTCTCAGCGCGCGGACCCATGGCGCAGCCAGCAAGCAGTAATCCTGCCAGCAGCACGATCAACAGGGAACGCAGAATTTTTTTCTTCATAAATCTCCTAAGGTACCGGGTCAAATCCGCCTTTATTGAACGGGTTACAGCGCGCGATGCGTTTGGCGCCCATCCAACCACCTTTTAACGCACCGTATTTATACACAGCCTGATAAGTATAGTGTGAACAGGTCGGGTAAAAACGGCAGGTATCAGGCGGTATTGCTTTTGATAGTGTTTTTTGATAAGCCTTGATCAATATCAGAATGAGTATTCGCGGAAGATTCTTAAGTGTGAAAGGCAGATCCGAAAGCTCAGGATCTTGCGTTTGGCACCCAGTCTGAACGCTCAACGTTTGCTCATTCATTTTTAGCTTTCGCAAAAAATGCACGTTTAAATAAATCCTGAACCGCGTTGTCAACTTCCCGCGGTTCAGCGAAAAGAAGTTTCTTTCTGGCAATCAAAATGCAATCCATACCAGCATCAAGTCGTTTCAGGTTCTCAACAGTCCTTGGGCGCAATCGGCGCCTGCACCGGTTGCGCTGGACCGCCCCTCCAACAGATCGGCTCGCAATCACCGCAAAGCGAATGATCTGGAAGTCATTGGGCTTCGTCACGAGAATTGCCAGCGGATTCGCTCTGGATTCTCCCTCTTGTTTGACCTGCTGGATGATCCTTGGGTCTTTGAGGCGTATGATCGAAAGCCCGGTATCAGACCTGACTTCCATCCCAAACAGCTTACCAGTTAACGCGCTTGACGTGATTGTTCGCTTTTGGGGCAAGCTTATAGCGCCCGCGTTGGCGGCGACGCTTCAGCACTTCCTGGCCATCACTGGTTGCCATTCTCGCGCGGAAACCATGCACACGCAAACGACGACGAACTTTTGGTTGATAAGTTCTTTTAGTAGACATCACAATTCCTTTCAGAAATCCGCCGGCGCAGCCTGAGCCCGCTTAAACGGATGTTGTTATCAGCTTTTTGTTAATAATGTAACCAAATAATTTTACCTTAATAGCCTTACCCGTCAAGGAAAAAGAACCTCGTAAATGTGAGCCTCGGAAAACCCGTTGAAGGATAAGAATACTGGTGATGGGTCATCATGTTTGGTAATGATCTTCGCAGGAGGTCTCTAGCTCCCCTATCAATCTGCTACCTGGAATTGCGCTTTGTATGTGCACCTTTAGAATTAGGTTCCGTAGGTCCTCCGAAGACCTGACCAAGACTTTGAGAAAGTCTTCGCTCCACCCCTGCCAATACTGTTCGCCCTCGATTTCCAGCATACTCTCGAACAACACTTGCACGTCGGTCCCCAGTCTTTGTTCCGCAAAAGCCTTTTCAGCCTTGTCAAATAGCCCGCGCATTATCTTCGCACGCTGCTGACGGACAGTGTTCTGGACCTGCCCATCCATCGAAAAAGCAGCAGTACCTTCCATCGCGGAAAAGGGGAAAACATGCCCGCCACTGAACCCACATGACTCTGTGAAATCAAGCGATTGTTTATATAGTTCTTCTGTTTCTCCCGGAAATCCGCAAATCATATCGGTCGTAATCGCAATTCCTGGTTTCACCTCACGGACCATCCTCAAGACGCCCTGATATCTCTCTGTAGTCATAGGTCGGTTCATGCTCCGCAGAATCACGGCCGAACCAGACTGCAGGGGAATGTGCAGGTGCGGGCAGAGTCTTGGGTCCTCAAAAAGCGCTGTCAATTCAGGGTTCACATCCCAAGGTTCGATTGATGATAGCCGAATCCTCTCCACGTCCGTTTCCCGTAAGATTGCCTTGACGAGATCGGCGAGGCAGGTCCGCGGCTTTAGATCTTTCCCCCAGGATCCAAGCTGAACGCCAGTGAGCACAGCTTCCCGCACGCCATGCTGTTGCAATTTGCCGAGATAGGAAATCACATTCTCAATTGGTACGCTTCGCGACCGTCCGCGGACAACTTGCGTCAGGCAGTAAGCGCAGCGGTTATCGCAGCCGTCCTGCACCTTCACAAATCCGCGGGTGCGGCGCCGTGTGCCTAAATCTGGTCGCTTTTGAACGTTGTTATTTCCGTTTCGGATGTCTTCTTCCAACAAGTCATTCAGTATTTTGTCTTTACTGCTGTTGTCGTAAGCCCGATCGTATATTCTCTTGTAAATTTCGGATTTTGCTTGTGGCAAACTGATCCAGCATCCCGTTCCTAAAACCCTTGCGTCTGGAAAGTGGGCTTTGTGATGTCGCAGCATCTTACGGGAGTCTGCCGCGGCTTTTGCTGTTACGCAGCACGTATTCACGATAATTATGTCTGCAAAAACCGGGTCCGATACAACTTCAACGCCCCCTTCCACAAGCGAAAATGCGAGTTGTTCTATTTCCGCCTGATTCAGGCGGCAGCCAACCATATTCAGGAAAACTTTCATCAGGGTTTAGTGATGCGAAAATCGTTAAAAATGAAGGAACCAGGTCCATCCTGTCCGGTTTCCGCGAAAACGCCCGCATCACCGTTCTTCAGGTCCCCATCCTCCGCCTCGAGCACGGACCTTCCATTCACGGATAAGGATAATACCTCACCAATACAGGAAACCTCAATCAAATTCGATCCGTCATTTTGCTTCACCGCTTGGTGGTAGCGAATTTGACCGTCAGGAAGGGTTTTGCTTTCGCCATTGACCATTTTTATGATCCCAACATATCCGTCAGGCGTCACAAAAAAACGGTAATAGTTCTGGCTGTCCTGATAACGACAGACTATTCCTAAATAGGCGTCATTTCCGCCAGTCAGTTTGTGCGCCTCAACTTGAATTTGGATATCTGAAAATTGGAGCCCTGCCGTCGAGATTGACCTGCCGCTTCTGTTATTGATCGAAATTAAATATCCTTCTTCAGAGTACCCTTTCAGCTCATAGACGTTATTGACAATCTCCCAACCCGTTCTCTCGTCGCTAAAATCATCCTGCACCAGAACGTCTCCGCTGGACTTCCAAGGGAGTTTATCCTGACTGATCTGAATTCTTTTCAGCGCGGAACAACTGCTCAGCATAAGTAAGGCTATAGTAAAGAAGGAAAATAAAAGCTTCCGTTTCACGCTTCAATCTTACCAGAAAACCTGGAGATTCTTGATTTGATAAATACAACCCCGCCATGCCGTGTGCTGGAGGGTTTTGAACCTGCTAAAGCAGGATGGTCTTACTAACAGGATCAATCTTGACTTTTGTCTATCACGTCACCTGAAGAAGGTCAGACCTTTTTTGTTCATGTTGGTACAAAACTGAGTGTCAGCATCACGAACACAGCAGGGTACCTTTTTTATACCATATTTTTAAACTTCGGGTTTGGTCTTCATGTTCAATGTATAATTTTGGAGGAGAAAAGAGATGTCCTTGCAAAAACGTTTATTCATCGCAGTTGATCCGGACCTAATCATCACTAACAAGATTTCCGATTTAATCACGAATCTTAAAAATGGATTTCCAGCGGAAGGTTTTCGTTTTGTTTCCCGCCAAAATTTGCATCTCACCCTCCTCTTCTTAGGAGAAACTGATGTCTGCTTGATCCCTGATATCAGCAAAAAGCTCGATGCTGTCTGCCAAAAATTCTCTGAATTCGATTTGACTTTCAAAGGATTAGGCGCATTTCCCAACAAGCGGAAACCGCGAGTTTTGTGGCTGGGTGTGAGCGATCCTGAGCCAGTCACAGCTCTGGCAAACGCAGTCATCCGCAGCGCAGGATCAACACCCGACAGCGGTAAATCCCGCTTCTCTCCTCATCTCACCCTCGCGCGTGTCTCTGATGAATGGCGCAAACCCTCCAGCGATGTCTTTTCCGGGATTTTTTCCACGCATGGAGATGTCAGTCTCGGCACTACCAGGGTCAGGGAGGTCATTCTCTATCAGAGCGTTCTCCAGCCAGGAGGTCCGCGATATACGGCTCTCAGCCGGCATTCACTTCAAAAATTGTGTTAAACTTCCAACAGTGAGGTGAAACCTGGAACCAATTACATTAGGACGAAAGATCGTATACATTCTTGAAGATAAACTCGCCGAAGATATTCTTCTGCTCGACCTGACCGGTATATCCGATTTTACAGACGCATTCGTCATCGCCAATGGCACCAGCGAAAGGATGCTGGAAAGCCTGTCCGATTACGTTCGCAAAGAAATAAAATCAGAAACCGGATTGAACCCTGCCATTGAAAGCAGCGGTCAATCCGGCTGGATCGTCATGGACTATGGTTATGTGGTTGTGCACTTGCTCAGCCCCGAGATGCGCGATTACTACGATCTCGAAGGCTTGTGGCAAAACGCCAGGGTCGTGCTCAGCGTTCAGTAATCCTGTTACTAAACAAAATCCTCAATGATTTCCTGCGCGTGGCTCGCAGGCTTGACTTTTTTATAGATTTTCACGAGTTTACCGGCTTCATCTATCAAAAAAGTCGTGCGGTTTATGCCGTAATACTCGCGACCCATAAACTTTTTTAAGCCCCAAACACCGTATAGCTCACAAACCGTATGATCCGCGTCGGAAAGCAGGGTGAATGGCAGTTGGTATTTATCCCTGAATTTGGCATGCGATTTTTCCGAATCCGCGCTGACGCCCAGGATAACGATGTCATTCTGTTCAAACACCGCGTAGTTATCCCGGAAATTGCAGGCTTCAGTAGTGCATCCCGGGGTATCATCCTTTGGGTAAAAATAGAGGACGACGCGTTTACCGAGGTAATCGGAAAGTCTGTGCAGTGTGCCGTTTTGGTCAGCGAGCTCAAAATCCGGCGCTGGTGTATTGATAGCTAATGTCATGGTTGCCTCCTGATAGTTATTTGATAAGCAAAGGATACGCTAAAAGGTAGATCAATGAAAAGAATTGTATAATCGCCAGAGTTTTTATGAGCGGCCAGTTCGGCTTCATTCCCCTTGCCATTTGTTCCAGCAATAGCACTTCCAGACCGGCGAAAACAGTCAATAGCAGTGCCTGCCAGTTACTCGACCAGGTGTTGCTGACCGCGATATAGACCAGCAGACTGAGATAGGTCATAATCAACAGTCCATGGTGGATTGTGAGCGCCTTTTCCCACCCGACCGAGCCAATAAAATTCTGTTTACGCGTATCGCTGTTTTTGTCATATTCCGCGAACAATAGGGTGATCGCGGAAGCGCTGTAAAGGAAAAACGATGGCATCCAAAGCAGAAGATACAGTCGGGAAAATTGATATTCCTGAATGGCGCTGCCAAGCAGCAGCATAAGGGGCGAAACTACCCAGCCCTCAAACAGCCAGGTCATCGTGTTGAACCACAGCCGCGTGAACCTGCCCATAGAAAGGAACATAACCACGCCGAGCGCTGCGATGAGTAAAAAGTTAGTACCGATGAGCACCTTTGTTCTGAGCAGAAGGAATAAGCCGCCGAATATTCCAAAAAAAGCACCGATGATAAGTATTTGGATGGTTGTAGATTGATTTTGCGCTCCGGATCGAACGCGCGTGAAAGGATTGATCCGATTGGAGGTCATAAAGCGCTGAAGGAGCTGAAGAAGATAAAACGCCGAAAAAATGAGCACTCCTGCTGCAAGATTGATGAGATTGATACGCAAGCCCGAATGGCGTGCGATCACCACCCCGAGCAGGTAGCTGGCGATTGCTGCGCTGTAGAAAAATTCGTTTACTCTCAATTTAATTTTTTGCATGCGACCATTTTAACATGCCCCAGCTCAGCGAGATGGGGTGTTATAATTTTTGTTGCGATGATGAAAAAGTTCTTGATTTCCATTTTGATTATTATTCTCCTCGTCAGTATCAGCCAGCAGGAATTTCCTGTTGTTGAGGCTCAAAAACAGGATTCTCTCTACGTTGCGAACACCAAAGCCCTTTGTGGGAATCACAGCAATTGTTTCTATAATGACGACGCCGATCTGGCAGAATCCAACGGATTAACCAAAGCAATAGCCTTCGCCCGGGAAAATAATTTGAGTGGTGTGACCATCACCGTCCTCCCACCCTACCAAATCAACAGCCATTCCATCCAGGTCGATTTTCCGGTCACAATTGCAGGCAAAGACAGCGGCTGGATCACTACATCCACGAGTGACTGCACCCGACCGATGTTTCTCATCTCATCCGAAGTGACTATGCGCAATATCAGCCTAAATGACGGCGCTTGTCAGACCCTCTCGAGAGATCTGGTAGTAGTAAATAGCAATTTTCCCGTGCTGATAGAACACAGCACGCTTGAAAACGGACAGACCGCGGTTTCTTTTATCGGCGGAGCTGGAAATTTGACCCTCCAATTCAACCAAATCAAAAATAATCAGTTCGCCATCAATCGCACCAATACCGACCAGAATGCGATCCTGCAGGTAACCGCGAACAACATCGTCTCAAACGGTAATCCTGTTCAGGCATCCTGTACCGGCAAAAGCTTTGTGGACCATAATTTTTGGGGAAATGGCACGCTGCCGAGCGAAGCAGCACCCGATTGCGGCGCTGATGATGCCAGACGCCTGGACGCCCCTATCGTTAATGAAGGGACAGGCGTTGCCGGGAGACTGATGCGCCTGACGAGTTCATTCCCCGCGGAAGATTTTTATGGTTTCCGGGCAAGCAGTCCCGATCCGGTAAACCTGTACGTCGTCAATCATGGCGGCTCAATGCCCTTTGCTGATGATGCGGGTAACCTTTATGCTTGCAGTAACTTTTTTGACGTATTCCTCCCGCCATCCGCCTCCGCCACCGAGCTTACGCTTTCTTTCGCCTACCGGGACTCCAATGATTGCGCGCCAGTCATTGAATCTGCGGCTTACTGTGGCTCCGGCAAACAGAACAATTTCCCACTGCTTTGGTACGATCCCAAGACCCGCGTTACGGATAAATGGGATAAAACCGGCGATCAGCCGCAGTCTTCCGTCGGGAACATCTACAGGGGGCAGGAAACTGTCTGTCGGACCGGTTCAAAGACTATTGATGTAGTCATCGACAACTACGGACGTCCTGATCTATTGAATGATTTGCTCTTTACGCCTTTCGTGATCGGCTTCGAACAGGGTGGTATTCTTTCCTTCACAGCGTCACCAGCTTCCAATAGAATAGACATTACCTGGACAACTGTAACAGAAGTGAATACGCTCGGGTTTCAACTGTCACGCTCAACGTCTTCCGATGGTACTTACGAATTGATTGCTAATGATATTCCAGCCAAAGGGTCAGAAACTACCGGCAAAAGTTACAGCTTTTCAGATTCGAATGTAGTGGCGGGGCAGAATTATTTCTACAAATTGATCATCAAAAGTTCAGATGGCTCCATTCAGCAGATACTTGGCCCCATCAATGCGCTGATCCCCCTGCCATCCACCGCAACCAATCCCTACCCAATACCGGGCAACGGGACTCGCACTCCCACCCGCACGATCACCCCCTTCCTGACCGCAACCTCCATCTACAAAACAGATACGGATACTGACGCGACCCTCTTTTTGCCGACTGCCACGGAAACGCCCGTTTTCGAAGAGTCTCCTGATCCGGATCTCACCCCCGAAGCCACTCCTACGCCTTCCCTTATCCCTTCACAGACAGCCACCCCGACCATCTCAGGGACTCCTCTTTCGGGGCTGCTCGGTAAGTCAGATCGCTACTCTGGGCGCAGCCGGGTTCCATTCATTCTCGGAGGTGTTGCTGTTTTGAGCTTATTCCTCCTGCTGGGCTTGTATATCCACCGCAAACATCACTGATTTTCTACATAAAAGAGCAATTTTTGACAATTGCATTTGACTATGCTATTCTATGCCCATTCTTGACAGGGATGTTTTTTATATGTTAAAAGAACGCGTCTCAGATAATGTCTATTGGTTCCAAAGTGAAGTCTACGCGCAAGTTACCGCTGGTACGATCGTAGGTCCGCAATGGGCATTACTGATTGACACGCTCATGCCCTCTGAGACGCCCCAGATCCGTAAGTTCATCGAGACCCAACTGATGGTCCCCGTCAAATACATCATCAACACCCACCATCACGCCGACCATTCCTGGGGAAATTGCTTTTTTCCAAACGCGCTGGTAATCGGACACCAGTTGTGTCATGATTTGATGGTCCAAAAAAGCACAACCGCCCTTGCTGAAGCCTCAATAGACAATCCCGCATTCCGCGATATCAGTATTACACCTCCCCAAATCTCGTTTGCATCGGGTGCGCTCTCACTTCGGATTGGCAAAAAACAATTGCAAATCTTCCCAACACCAGGTCACTCGGACGACAGCATCTCCGTTCTGCTTGAAGACGAACGCATCCTTTTCTCGGGAGACGCATTTATGCCCGTGCCATATTTTGTCGGCGGCGATATCAATATTCTTTCAGAATCCATTTCCAGAATTGGGAACATGGGGCTGGAAAACATCGTGCAAGGTCACGGCGATATCATCCTGCGCGGTGAGATTGATGAGGTCAAGCAGAATAACCTTGACTATCTTCAGATGCTGCAAAAGATAGTCCGGATCGCGATGCGCCGGCGCAATCCGCTTGAATACATTGCGGCGCAAGATATTGAAGATACAGGAAAGCAGCGCGTCAGCCTTGGCGGCTTTGCCCAGGACCTTCATATCCGCAACCTCCAGTGGCTCTACTATCAGGAAATTAAAAAGCAGGAGTCCTAAGTCAGGCTCACCACCACAATCAGTATCATCAGTAGCACGGTCATCACCAACGGTTCAATGAGTTTATTCCGCTGAATGGGTTCTTCCAAAACAACTAAAGCGGTCAGGATATAAAGGAGCCCGGTCAGAACCAGACCGCTTTGGACAGGTTTCAAAAAAAGGTAATACATTGCCGCTGCGATTTCCGCGCATGTTATACCGCAAACTAACACATGCGGTAAACGCACATTGCCCCTTTTTCGCAGACTGATCGTCCGATAGGCGATGAAAAATGCGGCGAATAAAATAAGCACGAATTGTACATACATGCGCAGCTTCGAGGCTGCGAGAGTAATCGTTAAGATTAAAAAGAGGCTAAATCCCAGACTAATCAAAAGCGGTGCGACAACGTTGTACGCTTCACTTGAAGGGCTGAGCACTCGGAATTCCGCATCAAGGATAACGCCAATGAGGATCAATCCCACTAAGAGCGCAAACCACCAGATCATGTTCCGCTCAAGCTGAATTAAGACGGTGCTGGTGATCAGGGTTGCCAGGCTTGGCAGCACTGTGTTGGGCAGCAATATCCATGGTTTTCCTACGAATTCTTCACGTGCTGGATGGGTTGCGAATATCCAGACGCAACCGCCCGCGCAGAGCAGCATCAATGCCACCGGAACTGCTCCAATTATGCTGAAATTCATTAGAAAACCCAAAAAAACTGTCCCGGATTCCGGAGCTTCTCTGGGAATCATATACAGCGCGGCGAAAAAAGTTGCCAGCGTCGCGAGGGTGATGCTAAAGCGATTAATCGTGCGTTCTTGAGGCTGCAGATCGCTCATAAAATGGATTTTATCACTAATGCTGTCAACGCAATTTTTCCTATCTCCTTCATTTAATGGTAAAATTTTAAGGTTATGAAAGTTATACTGCCGCTTCAAAAACAACCTAAGATTTTAGCTGCTTTTAAAGATGGTTTTGATACCGTCTCAAAGCACTTTTACCTGGTCCTTTTCCCTGTAATTTTGGACCTCTTTTTACTGTTTGGAGTGCGCATCACCATATCGGATTTGATGCACGTATTCATCCAGCAGCTAACCTTACCGCCGTCCGCTACACCCGAACTCATTGCAGGTTGGCAGACCCTCAAAAGCCAACTGGTTGATTATTTCCAGGTCTTCAGCCTGACCTCTTTCCTGCGGTCCTTTCCTGTTGGAATTCCAAGCCTGTTCTCAAAGGTTGCCTTCCAACGCAATCCTCTGGGTGATTTCCATTTTATCCAGATCCAGCAGCCTGGAGCCATCCTGCTTGGCATGCTCGGGTTTTCAATCCTGGGTTTGCTGGCAGCCTATCTCTTCTACCATCTTATCGCACGCGCGAGCGCCAAACAGGAACTGGCTGCTTCACCAACGCCGGTCTTACATTCACTGGCAGCCTGGTTCTTGATTCCAGTCATGACCACTCTCATTGCTAGCCTGGTATTCTTTCCCGTGCTTTTTATGATCAGTCTGATTGGCGCATTTTTCCCCATCTTTACCTCATTCGGATACTTTTTACTAACGATTGCCGCCATCTCACTGATCACGCCGGTATTCTTTACGCCGCATTTGATCCACCTTGAAAAAATTGATTTTTTCCGGGCGCTTATCACCAGTTTCCGCACCTTCCGGCTGACCAACCCAAAAAGCACAACATTCCTGTTCCTCGCTATTGCCGTGAGTTACTTTACGGATATGCTTTGGCGCATCCCTGAGGAGGATTCCTGGATGCTGCTCATCAGCGTTTTGGGGCACGCGCTGATTTCCACAATCATCTTAACGGCAAGTTTCCATTATTGCCTGTCCGCGCGGGAGAGCGTTCGCGAATTTAACGAAAATCAAATGTCAGAATCCATTCTGGCATAGTATTGGAGCATAACATTGAACAATAAACCAGAACATTACAATGCAGGTGATATTCAAGTTCTTGAAGGTCTCGAGGCTGTGCGCCGCAGACCTGGCATGTACGTCGGTGGCACAGATGTAAAAGCCCTCCATCACCTCATTTACGAAGTCGTCGATAACTCAATTGATGAAGCCCTGGCAGGCTATTGCAACCACATTTCTATCATCATCCATGCTGATGAAAGCGTGACTGTCAAAGATAACGGTCGCGGCATCCCGGTGGAAATTCATCCGGAAAAAAAGATTTCCGCCCTGCAGGTCGTGATGACCGTTCTGCATGCCGGCGGCAAATTTGGCGGCGGATCCTATAAGGTCTCCGGCGGTCTGCATGGCGTTGGCGTTTCCGCGGTCAACGCTCTTTCGGAGTGGTGCGAAGTCACTATCCACCGTGACAACAAAGTCTACTTCCAGCGCTATGAGCGCGGCATCCCTAAGGAACCAGTCAAGGCGGTCGGCACCTATACCGGCGATTACAGTGGAACTTCAACCACTTTCCGTTTCGACCGCGAAATCTTCAAGGATGATGCCAGCTTCCGCTTCGAAACCCTTGTGCAGCGATTCCGCGAAATGGCTTTCGTCACCCGGGGTGTCAGCATTCAACTGTTGGATGAGCGCGAAGGCAAAGAAATGACCTTCCACTTCGAAGGCGGCATTGCCTCTTTTGCCCGCTATATCAACCGCAACCGGGAAACCCTCCACCCGTTGATTTTCGGCGAACGGGAAATCGAAGGGATCGGTGTGGAATTTGCCGTGCAGTATACCGATGCCTATTCCGAATCCATCTACACCTTCGCCAATACGATCAACACCATCGATGGCGGAACGCATCTCACAGGTCTTCGCGCGGCTATTACCCGCAGTATCAATGACTACGCCCGCAAAGCCGGACTGCTCAAAGAATCCGAGCCGAACTTCAGCGGTGAGGACACCCGCGAAGGTCTCACCGGCATCGTCAGCATCAAACACCCGGACCCCCAGTTTGAAAGTCAAACAAAAGTCAAGCTGATGAATCCCGAGGTGCAGACTTATGTGCAGTCAGTCGTCCTCGATACCGTCTCGACCTTCCTGGACGAAAACCCTGCCACGGGGCGCGCGATCGTCCAGAAATGTCTCACCTCTGCGCGTGCGCGCGACGCAGCCAAGAAGGCGCGCGACCTCGTCATCCGCAAATCCGCCCTTGAATCCATGACCCTGCCCGGCAAGCTGGCAGACTGCTCCGAACGTAATCCCGAAAAAACTGAAATGTTCATCGTTGAAGGTGAATCCGCAGGCGGGTCTGCCAAGCAAGGTCGCGATCGCCACTTCCAGGCGATCCTCCCCCTGCGCGGTAAGATCCTCAACACCGAACGCGCACGTCTGGATAAAATTCTCGGCAACCGCGAAGTGAAGTCTCTCGTATCCGCCCTCGGCACTGGCATTGGCGACTCTTTTGACCTCAAAGGGCTCCGCTATGGACGCGTCATCATCATGACCGATGCCGATGTTGACGGCGCCCACATCCGCACTCTGCTGCTGACATTCTTCTTCCGTTACATGCAGCCGCTTATCGAAGAAGGGCACCTTTACATCGCGCAGCCGCCTCTCTACCGCCTTAGCAGCCGAAATCAGGTTTATTACGCCTTCAATGACAACGAGAAGGACAAACTGGTCGCGAAGCTCGGCGGCATAAACAAGGTCGGTCTTTCCCGCTACAAAGGTCTTGGTGAAATGAACCCCGAACAACTATGGGAAACCACCATGAACCCAGAGAACCGAACCCTCCTTCAGGTGGTGGTTGAAGATGCTGCTGAAGCCGACCTCACCTTCGATATGCTCATGGGTTCGCTCGTTCCCCCGCGGCGGCGTTTTATCCAAACCCACGCGAAAGAGGTTCGCAATTTGGATATCTAAGATATGTAACTCGCCTGCTTTCCAGGCGAGTTTTTTATGATGCCACGCAAAATCCTTCACCTCGACCTTGATGCCTTCTTCTGTTCCGTCGAAGAACTTCTTGATCCTTCGTTGGCGGGCAAGGCATTCGCTGTCGGAGGAAATCCGCAGGGACGTGGGGTGATTGCCTCATGCTCCTACTCCGCCAGAATGAAAGGTGTCCGATCGGCAATGCCAACCAGCCGGGCGCTTCAGCTTTGCCCCGAGTTACGCTTGATCCGCCATAATCACCGCCTTTACGGTAAGTACTCTGATGAGGTCATGTCCATCCTGCGCGATACTTCACCATTGGTTGAGCAGGTATCGGTTGATGAAGCTTTCCTCGACATCAGCGACCTGCCTCAACCTCTGCGTATGATTGCCATTGAGCTCCAAAAGCGCGTTGACGCTGAAACCCATCTGCCTTGCTCTCTCGGCGGAGCATCCAACAAGCTGGTCGCCAAGATGGCGAACGATTACGGCAAACGGCAGATTCGAACCGGCAAGGCTCCCCGGGCAATCACCATCGTTGAACCCGGTGATGAGCAGGCTTTTCTCGCCCCTCTCGACATTCAGGCGCTCTGGGGTTTTGGTCCCAAAACAGCGGATAAATTGCGGCAAAGAGGCATCAACCGCATCGGTCAGCTCACCGAGCTCTCTGATTTTGAATTGCGCGCTTTCTTCGGAAACCACTATTCTGAAATCCTTGACCGCGCTAAAGGAATAGATACCCGCCCTGTTTATGACAGTGAGCAGGAACCAAAATCTGTCAGCAACGAGACAACTTATTATTCGGACACCGATGACCTCGAACAAATTAAGGAAACCTTGCGCTGGTTATCCGACAAAGTCTGCTACCGCTTGCGCAAACACAACCTGGCAGGAAGCTGCGTGCAGATCAAAATCCGCTATTCAGATTTTTCGACCATCACCCGCCAAAAAATGCTCCCTCAGCCCAGCAACCTGGACGATGAAATCTTCGACGCTGTGATGGACCTTCTGCGTGATCACCTGACTGTGGGGCGTCAGGTGCGCCTTCTGGGCGTGGGCGTCACCAAACTGGAACAACCCGCCAACCAACTCTCCCTCTGGGATGACAGCGCCAAAAAGAAAAGCCAACTTTCCGAAGCGATTGATTCGCTAAAAGATAAATACGGAAAAGAAATCATCATTCGCGCAAGCGCGATGAAAACGAAGAATCAAATTGATCATTAGAATCCTGATAAACATGGGGTAATCCGATCTATATCACAATAGGATTTTTCGATAATGCTTTTGTAGTTGTTTCCGTTTCAAAAATCGATAGAATCTGAATTAGGAAAAGGACAGACAAAAAAAGAGAGTTCCTGTCATAATTGAATTTGCCAAAAAACAAGAAGGAGGAACTCTCAAATGACAGACATGGCTGTCTCAATGATTATAAAGCTAAAAGTAGGTGA
>Ga0123334_1002037_pt1 | contig 23963 bp, 23 predicted proteins | sample BiotimSIPDNA_FD_89706 | JGI IMG/M metagenome (GOLD analysis project Ga0123334, IMG submission 89706) | Anaerobic biogas reactor microbial communites from Washington, USA - Biogas_R1 time_0 SIP DNA | ecosystem: Engineered > Bioreactor > Anaerobic > Unclassified | place: Washington, USA... | reverse complement strand
CGGCGCCTTATCCGGAAGCTCCGATTCAATAAGAGCCAAGCCGAATGCGGCCGGAATTGTACCGGCTGTAAAACCGGTCCTTTTCGTACCTGAAAAGTCGATCGGTATGATAAGCCCTTTCCATGGCAGAAACGAGCGGTAAAGATTGTAAACCCTGTTTTCTTCCGCTTTTAATTCGATAAGCTCACGCTCGTATTCTTTTAACTTATAAACGTCTGAAAATATATTCTCATTATCATCGATAATTTGTTTAACCTCGGCAATGTCTACCGTACGTTTGCTGCTGAATAAAGGCTTTTTTTCAGGGCAAAACCTGTCAAGGATATCCAAAGATGCCTGTACTTCCAGAAGTTTATTTTCGATTTGAGTCAAATCTTCCCGGACTTCGGGGTGAGATGCGATCATTCCATAATCCTGTTCGCTTATATTGCTTATTTCAACTGCTCCAAATTCCATCAGGCTGTTGATTAGCTGTTCACGCTGCTCCTCGATTCCAAGCAGCGTAATTTTGTTCATTTTGACGATCAACGCTTCACAATCCTTCCTACAATCAGATCAACTGCTTCGTTCATTTTCACGCCGGCTTTTGTTTTTATTTCACTGCATTTTGCCTGAGTATCCATTTTTATATCGACTATATCCTTTGCGGCTTTTTCTTCGGCCTTTTGGATAATAAATTTAGCTTCAGACTCTGCTTTTTCCACCTCTTTTTCAATTAAAACGGCGGCTTCCTTTCTTGCGGAAGAGATAATATCTTTAGCCTTCTGCTGGGCTTGCGCTTCAATTACATCCGCCTGTTCTTCCACCGCGGCGATTTCTTTTAAAATGGCTTCCGCCATGCTTACACCCCATTTCCTTATTTATTATACCACTGTTCAAATATTTAACAACACTCATTTGTTTTGTTTCTTCAAGACACAACTTAAACAACAACCCAACTGGGTGCGGGAAACGCCAAACCCTTCACATCCTATTGAGCTGTATGCGACAAACAATTTTCACTTAAAAATATCCAGCGCATAAAATGCTTTAATAAACAATGCAGTTCCTTCCGTTTTTTTTCGCTTTGTACAACGCCCTGTCAGCCTCCTCAATGACTTCGGCAGCCGATCGCATTTTCTCGGTTTTTTCCGCTACGCCTATGCTGACCGTAACATTAATACTTCCTTCGCCTTTTCTGCGGCTTATTATTCTTTTTGGTTTCTTTTTCGGCCTGTCTTTACCCCTTATTATGAACGGGCGTTTTTCGATATTTATTCTCAGCATGTCAAGCTGATCTATTACTTCATCGGGAGATCTCCGGGGGAAAATAATAGCAAACTCTTCCCCTCCGTACCTGAAGACTTTACCTGATTGGATATTCTTATTTATCAATGAGGCTATCATTTTTAAAACATCGTCGCCAATCTGATGCCCATATGTGTCATTCACGCGTTTAAAATGGTCAATATCCACCATCGCAACTGTGTATTTATTTCCCAACCTTAAGATTTCCTGTTCCATTGCCCTTCTTGACAGTACCCCTGTCAGCGTATCATGGAAGGCAAGTGAATATGACGCTTCAAAAAGAGCGATAATAAAAATTAAAAACACGGCCGAGAAAAAAATCGACAGGACATCCGGGTAACCGGCAAAATGCAGGATAATAAAGCTGCAAAGCGCAGCTCCCGTAAATGCAATATCCATCATCGAAGACAGGATTAAAAACCTTGCAAGAAGAACACACAGGCAAACGATAAATAAAAATATGCTCAAACCAGGTATTCCTTTATCCTCCATTATCCGGAAAGCAAGATGTGTCTGCTTTAATCCAGCAAGAGCGGGATTTACGGTACCAGCGTCAATCAGGATAAAGAATGTTAAAAAAATAAAAACAATCCCTTTAATAAGCCCGTTTTTACTTGTTATTCCCCTCTCTTCCATCACGGCAAGCATAATAAACCCAACAGGGATGAGCAATGAAATGCCGTTTACAAGTGCTTTTTGGTTCAAACCGTTTTTGCTTGATATCACAGACATTGTAAACAATAGGACGGCTACAGCGTAAAATACCCTGCTGTGCTGAAACCACACGCATAAGACAAGGGCGAAGAACGCAAGTATGTAAGGGAGGGTAATGAAAATGACATTCAGCTTATTGTAGGATACCAGTGTTCCCATTGCCAGCATCCAAGCAAGAAATAATATAAGAAAAGGAAAGAGTGCAATAATTGTTTTTTTACCCTCAAACTTGAACATGCAACCTCACATCCTAATAATATAACCATCCCAGGTAAACGGCAGCGTGCTCGGTTGTCTTTAACTCTACACATAAAACTTAATGTAATACATTCAATTGCAAGACCACGTTATACCATTTCAATTATAGTATAACGGGGTTAACATGGCAACCTTTTCACAGGCGCGCAAGGGAACGAAACACCCGAAGCAGGACCCGCGGGAACAATGTACGAAAATAGTTCCTCATAATTATTGCGCTGATTCAACCAGATAAACAGCGGGTGATTCGGGTGTTTTCGGTTACGATGGGTAGCGGAATTGGCAAAGCGCGGTATCATTGATATAATTTTTTATGCGGATATTGATTATGTACAGCCTTATTTTGGAGGAAGTTTGTTTTATGATAATGATTTTTACCGCGCTTTACTGCGAAGCGAAGCCTTTAATACGGTTTTTCGGTTTAAAAAAAGATCCGGGGTTTATCAGGTTTCAGGTATTCAGAAATGAAGATATTATTCTTCTTATTACAAAACCCGGAATTGCCAATGCCGCGATAGGTGTTACGCATTTATGCTCCGTATATCCGCCCGGCCCTTCCGATCTTCTGCTTAACATCGGCATATGCGGCGCAAAGAACAGGGATATGCCAATTGGAACGGTTTATCTGTGTAATAAAATATATGAAATGGAAACAGGATTCAGCTTTTACCCGGATATGATTTACGCGCACCCGTTTGAGGAAAGCGGTATAGCAACAAACAGCAGCCCTGTTTTGGAAAAACACACGGAGCATATTCCTGAAAACCTAACCGATATGGAAGCATCCGGCGTTTACCGGGCGGGAATGTTATTTTTTCAGCCGCACCAAATGTTTTTTGTTAAAATCGTATCGGATCATTTTCAGCTTGATAAAATCGATTCCAACATTGTGAATGAGCTGATTCAGCAAAATATATCCGAAATCGCCGCCTGGATCACTCGCCTGCACAACAGGATGATAAATACTCCTCCGCTGTTTACACCAGATGAAGAAAACATGCTTGCCGAGGTTTCAAAAAACCTCAGGCTGACTGTTTCGATGCAACATCAACTCAGGCAGGCAATGCGTTATTATAAGCTTCAATACGGCAGCTTTTCCGAGCATTTGTCCTCTTTTTTTGAAAAAGAAGATATTTTGCCAATAGAAAACAAATACGAAAGGAAGAAATGTTTTGAACGGCTTATGCGGGAATTTACTTAATCCGCCTTTTTCACATATATACATTGAAAGGGATATAACAGATCACCCAAATACAATAAAAATTCTGTCACATTTCCCAAAGTCGAGGCAGGTTTTAATAAAGCACTATAAGGACATATTTTGCAGAAGTCGTCAGAATTATTCGCTTCAAAAACAATCGCAGAACCTTATCCTTGCGAAAAAACGCTCTCCATTTATTTATCAGGGATCACCGCTTTGCCAGAACTTCGGAAATCCAAACTTTTATTATGCAAACATGGCAATTAACTGTGTTTTTCATTGTGAATACTGCTATCTCCAAGGCATGTACCCTTCGGCCAATATTGTTGTTTTTGTTAACCTTGAGGATATATTTGATGACGTCAGAATGCTCCTAAAGAACTGTCCGGTGTACTTATGCATTTCTTATGATACGGATTTGCTTGCTCTTGAAAAGTTTCTTGGTTTTTCAGAAAAATGGTTTGAATTTGCGGGATTTTACCCTCATCTTACCGTGGAATTAAGAACGAAAAGCGCAAATTGGAGCAGTCTTGAAAAATTTACACCGCAAGAGAACATAATACTTGCGTGGACATTATCCTGCGACCGTGTGTGGGAAAAATACGAGCACGGGACACCTTCCCCGATGCAAAGACTTAACTGCATTGAAAAGGCATTAGCAAAGGGATTTCAGGTAAGGATTTGTTTCGATCCAATAATTTATATAAAAGACTGGGAAAAGCAATACAGAGAATTGATCGAGACGGTGTTTTTAAAACTTCCCGCCGATAAAATCAAAGACGTTAGCATGGGCAGTTTTCGTATACCCTGTGGATACCTTAAGAACATGAGAAAAAACAAGCCTTATTCGTCAATAATAAATTATCCGTTTAGGGCGGCTAACGATGTATACACTTATCCTTCCGATTTATCCGATAAAATGAACTCATATATACACGGGCTTCTTAAAAAATATATTCCCGAGGAAAAAATTTTTCTGTGGAATAACTAAAACGCCGGCAAAATAAAAGGGAGGATTTAGCCTCCCCTTCCAAACACTTGTTGCTTCTATTTTCTGCGTCTATCATCTTTTTCTTCTCTGGATTCTCTTCTATCCGGGCAGCGGTCTTTTTCAAATTCTTCTTCAATCGGGAAGTCAAAAGCCTGCGGTGGGAAGAACTGATCGAACGGGAAATCAATGGTTTCAAAAAGTTCGCATGGGTTTTCATCTGTCGAAGCTATGCACTCACGGTTTGGAATACAGAAATTGAAAGCCGGAATTAAAAGCTGAACAAGCCGTGTAAGCTTAATTATTGAGAATAATCCAATGGTTACGACAACATTCTTCTGTGGGAATATTCTTCTTCTCCCGGCGGCAACATTATCACTTTCTTCAATTTCATCGTATTCATCCCCAAAAGGTCGAACCTTTGGACAGTGAATCTTCTTAATCCGTGCATTCAGTACAAGAGGTTCGGCAACTTCAACTTTTACCGTCGGCTTGTTATCCTGCTGTATCATCGAACCGCAGCCGTCACAATCTTCCGCTGATGAACAGAATTCAGGATCGGTTGAGCTGAATACTTTTACCTGTCCTTCCGAACCAAACAGAATAACAGTTTTCGCAAACCAAACGAACCCAACCTTTGGATCAGAACTAACAAGGTTATTAATCTGATCGCGATAGCAGAATTCCACCTTCACCTTTATCTTGTAACGTACATTTACAGTAAAGAAACCTCTTTTAAACGGCACATCGTCAAGATCCGCCAGAACCTTTACTACCTCGGCCTCCTTTACTCTCACCTTAACGGCTTTGTCTATCAAACACTGTACATCTTCTACAAAATCAACTACTGCATCTTCAATACAATCTTTTTCCCGGCAATGATCATACACCTTTTCTGCCTGTACGCAAACAGCTTCTCTAAGCTTGCAGATGTCCTCGCCGTCGATAAGACCCGCAACAACCTGCTCTTTGCTCATATGCTACATTCCCCCAAAGTCAAAAGTATCTCAATTTCATAATATGTCTGTATAAATATTTGGTGATTAACAAGCATGCTTTTTTGCAACTCTTTTCTCTGTTAATGTTCACTATTTTGAATGACCGGATAAACAGCTATAGACATATTTCCCGATTAATAAACATAGTATTTTAATAAATAAGATATGGACAAACCCGCCTTAAGGAGGAAGAGATGAATAAAGGGGAGCAAAAGCATATAATTTTGAAAAACAGTTTTGGTATATCATATCATATCTATTTTGATCAGGAGCGTGGTTTGTGCCTTAGGATGCTGGATAATGAAAGGGTATGGTCTCGTGCTTTTGTTCTTTCCGATCTGTCTGTAAATGATTTCTGCGCCGCTATTGATAACAAAGATATAATTCATTTTGTTTTCCAGGCTAAAGACGGGCGGATTTTGTACGGACACGGCCGCCGCGGACACATAGACATACAGCCGATACTTGGCAGCAAGGACACTACACCGTGGCACAAGTATGTATCATTGCTTGTGTTTAATGATACAATTTTGTTTTTTTATGTAATACGCCACAATGATCGCCATTTGATCGCAATGCAGGGCATTATTAAAGGTGCCCTGTCAAAACCAATGGCAATAGATTATATTGATGGACCTAATAAACATTATCTTGTTATCAGGGATCGGGTTGGAAAATTTCATCTTTTTTATTGTCGTTCAGAAAAAAACGGGATGAGTTTGAATCACAGGGTTTTAAAGGAAGATCAAACCATTTTTACTGCTGCCGAAAAGCTGTATGAAACCGAGGGCGACATCCTGTTCCCATCAGCCGTATGCGGAAAAGATAATCGGATTTATCTTGCTTTTCAGGATTGTTGTGACGGCATATGCCAGGTTTTATTTAAGGAGCTTGGTATGACTGAGCCGTTAATGCTTTACAACAGCCAATCCCCGGCAGGCCGCAGCGGGCTTGTTTATAATAACGGCATTCTTTTTCTTTATCGTACCGGTGCTCAAAATATATACTATAGAACATCTAATGACGAAGGTATTAACTGGACAGATGAAACACGTTATCTTTCTGATTACACGGGTATACCCTGCCGTTTTATTTATGATACAAACATAGATAAAGAACACTCATCGTGGTGCTTCAACGAAATACCGGGAAGCTTCTCAAAAGGGTATCAATTTGCCTTTCTGAGTGAAGAACGCGCATCGCACGTCACTGAGGTTAAATCTACCGGAAAAGTTAACGGCATAATTGATAGCATACTGCCTGCAAAAAAACCTATCAGCGTAAAGAACGGAAAATCAGACCTTCTTACCGGTGAGATGCCGGCCAATAATCTTGATAATAAGATTATGCACCTTAAGAATTTTATCGAAAATATGCAAAAGGAATTGACTAAGCTGTGGTTAACACAGAAGGAATATGATAAAAAACTCATAGAGTTACGTGACGATATAGATATACTTAAACAAAACTTAGATTACTTATCAAAGGATGTATACGGCAATGAACAGGCTTAAAGAGTTGTTAAACTAATTTGACGGGTTGACGAGCTCACGCCACGCAAAGTCGCCCCTGTGCAGCCCGTTTATAAGGATCTCGGCTGTCGCAAGGTTTGTAGCTAACGGAATATTATTGTTGTCGCAGTATTCACGAATAGTATTAAAACCCTGAAGTTTCTCTTCCTTTTGAGCCGGATCCATAAAAAATATAACAAGATCTATTTCATTGTAAGCGACCCTGGCTGCAATCTGCTCTTCTCCAAGGTGCCCATACTCAAGACAGTTTACAGACAAGTCGGTTGCATCTGAGATCATTGCGCCTGTGCCAGAAGTGGCAAACAAATTATGTTCTTCTAAAATAAATTTATATGCAATGCAAAAAGCTTCCATAAGTTCTTTTTTATTATCATGCGCTATAAGAGCAATATTCATTAATTGCCTCCGTTTAAGATAGAATTTGACTAAAGAAGAAGCATTCCCTTCCAGCTGAATTGATCTTTATAAACTCCTGCCGGAACTTTTAACGCTTTTAATAGGAATATTTGCAATAAGGGCGGGAACAATACCCTCCCCTTCTTCGCTGACTGTTTTAGTAAGCTGAATATCAAGAGCTTCTTCATCAATCTCCATATAGTTGCGAATAACTTTAATTATTTCACCTTTAACCATTTCCAGAAACTGCGGTGAAACATTGGCTCTATCATGAATGAGAACCAGCTTTAGCCGCTCTTTTGCAACATCTTTTGACGAACGTCTCCGGCCTAGTTTACTGAATAGTTGCTGCAGCATTTAAACCCCTCCCTAAGCCGATCGAAACCCAAACAGCTTTTTTACTTTTGCAATAAAATTTCCCTGACCGGCCAAATCCATAAAAGGTACGTCCTCACCAAGAATCCTGCGTGTAATGTTTCGATACGCCTGGCCGGCCATTGACTTTTTCTCTGAAACTGCAGGTTCCCCGCGGTTTGTTGAAATTATTATGTTTTCATCGTCAGGTACGACTCCGACAAGCTGTATTGCCAAAATGTCAATGATATCCTCAATTGACATCATGTCACCCTTTTTTACCATATCAGGCCGTACACGGTTTACAATCAGCGCAGGATTTTTTATTTCGTTTGCTTCAAGAAGGCCGATGATCCTGTCTGCATCCCTGACGGCGGAGACCTCCGGGGTTGTTATTACGACGGCTCTGTCCGCTCCGGCAATAGCATTTTTAAAACCCTGTTCAATTCCGGCGGGGCAATCAATGATGATATAATCATATTCTTCGCTTAGGTCTTCACAAAGCTTAACCATCTGTTCCGGTGTAATGGAATTTTTATCTCTCGTCTGAGCCGCCGGAAGCAAATACAAACCGTCAAACCTTTTATCTTTTATTAAAGCCTGCTTAAGACGACATGTTCCTTCGACGGCGTCGACCAAATCATAAACTATCCTGTTTTCAAGCCCCATAACTACATCCAGGTTACGAAGACCGATATCGGTATCAACCAAAACAACTTTTTTGCCTAAGAGAGATAACCCTGTGCCAAGATTTGCGGCGGTTGTGGTTTTCCCAACGCCACCCTTGCCCGAAGTGATGACAATAACCTCACCCATACTCATTCCTCCGTTATTAAAAAAAACAGCCTTCATTCGTGGTTATGTAAAAACCAGGCAATTGATGTCTTTATTTGATTTTTTTATTTTGCCGGCATCTTTATATGCCTTAATCAAAAAATAAAACTCAATCTGCAAGTTTTCTATTAAAACTATATCGGTTTTCGAATTACTTGTCAACCGACATCAAGCCTATATAACAAAAAATTAGGAATTGCGTTACTATCCGGACATCATTATTTGAACTAATAAACAATAACGGAAACAAGAGCTTCATTTGCAAGAGCTATATAGTTCAGCTCGGGCAAGTCGAAACTCGCAAAAATGCTTTGAAATATTTTTTGTATGAAGCATTTTTGCTCAGACAGTCGACTTGCTTATCCTCGCTCTGACTATATATCTCTATGCTGCATTCCCGCTATAGTTTCCTTTTATTGTTCATTAGTTCTTTTAAGTTGCTTGCGTATGAACAGTAATCTATTGAGTCACCGAAAATTTATATTTTGTATGTAGTCCTTTTTTACTTGCCTAATGGTTCTACATATATTACGTCGTCTTTGACTGATGCAATCTCCGGAAATATTACGGCATCCTCATCAGTTTCCGGACATATGGTAATTAAATCCGCTATTCTTAATTGTGTAGGATACAGTCTAAGTGCGGCAACAATAGCATTGCGGTTGCCGTCGGCGCCAGCGTGCACCATACCCCTTATAGTACCCATAACAACAATGTTTCCTGATGCTACTATTTCGCTTCCGGGGTTTGCGTCCCCTAAAACAACTACATTTCCCTCATAAAGAATACGTGTTCCGCCGCGAATTGTGCCTTTTATAAACCTGCACGGGCCTTCTTCAAGTTCTTTAAAGAAAATCTTTCTAATTGGCATTCCTGACAGTTTTGAGGTTTTTTCTCTTTCCGGCTGAGGCCGCTCGGGTTCATAACAGATGCCATCTATTGTTACACCACTGTTTAAGGTCATCATCTGAACCAGCATTTCCTCTTCCTCTTCAGCTAACTTTTTGCCCCTATACATGACCTTAAGCCTTGCGCCTCTGAAAAATTTTTCCGCCGCTTTCACCTTAAGCGCGACTTGTTCAAGAATTTGTTTTGTTTCCATTTCTTCGGGAATTATAATAACGAGCCCATCCGCCGTTCCCTTGAATGCTATTTGATTTTTTGCGTTCTCCATAAATGTATCTCCTTTATGCAGCATTAGTTTTCAAGTCTTAGCGTTTTGCCTGCAATCAATTTTCTTTCAGCCTTTCCTTTATATTGAAATACGCCATTAACACATCCTTTGCAATCGGTGCGGTCCATGAACCCCACACACCTTTTTCAACAACAACAGCGACCGCTATTTCAGGATCATCGGCAGGCGCATAACACAAAAATAAAGCATTTGAAGACGATGTGGCTTCAAGCCCTGTTTCCGCCGTTCCGGTTTTCCCGGCTACATCAAACGGAAAATCCCCAAATATGTGTACGGCAGTTCCGTCCTGGGAATTCGTAACGGCGACCATGCCCTTTTGTACGGCCTTTATTGTAGATTCTTTCGCTCCCGATTCCCTGTATTCAATTTCTGTCAAATGCACTTCTCCCGAAGAGTTAACGCGTTTTCTTACAAGGTGCGGCCTATAAATATTTCCGCCGTTCGCAATGCTCGCAACATAATTAACTAACTGTATTGGCGTAAAAGCATTGTACAGCTGCCCAAGCGCGGCATTACACGTATCGGCGGGAACCCATCCCTCATTATAATTAGCCATTTTGAATTCCCTTGAAGCAAGGGAACCAATTTCTTCACCAATTTCTATTCCGGTTTTCCTTCCAAACCCAAAGTTTTTCGCCCATTTTACAATATTATCTATTCCCGTTTCAAAACCTACCTGAAAGAAAAACATATTACTTGAGGTTTCAAGCGCCTTTTCAAGATTAATTCTGCCCTGGTTCCCTTCAAGGTTCGGCCATATCAATCCCCCTATTTCCTTCCTTGATGGGCAGTAGACCAATGTTTGAGGAGTTATTGTGCCCGACTCGAGTGCGGCTATCGCAACAAGAGGCTTGTATGTGGAACCGGGGGCGTATTTCCCGCTTGTCGCCCTGTTCAGTGTTATTGAATCCGGGTGGGTATAAAGATAATTTATTATTGCGCTGTTGCCTTCAAGGAATACGGCGGGATCATACGTAGGATAGCTGACCATTGCCAGAATTTCACCGGTTTTTACATCCATCGCCACGACAGCTCCGGCATTTGCGTCATGGAAGTTTTTTTTGTGTTCCCTGCCGCGTATTATCTCAATATTTCTTGTTAATGACTCCAGTGCCGCTTTTTGAAGGTTCAAATCAATTGTCAGGTAAATATCCTGCCCTGGTTTCGGCGCCTCTTCAATTTCATAGAATGTAAGCCTTCCGTCCGTATCCACTTCTTTTCTTGTTTTACCGTTAATGCCTCTTAATACTTGTTCCTCTGAACGCTCGATACCGGTTTTTCCTACCGTATCCTTCCATGTATACCCCAAATCGGGATATTTTTTGGACCAATCATCATACAGCTCCCCGATATTTCCCATATGTCCAAGCACATGCGCAACTAATTCCGCATCATAATATTCCCTGAAAGGTTTTGAAAATGTGCTGAATCCGGGATACTCACTGTTGCGTTCCTCAAGAGTAACAACAGTTTCTATCGATACATCCTCGGCAATGATAAGCGGGTCTGAAATTGATGCAGGCCGTATAAGCATTTCATATCTTAACTCCATAATCCGATACGCTTCTTCATCGGTGTATATCGGATCGATTTCAAAGGTTTTTTCCCGCATATATTTAAAAACATCTTTGGGCTCCGCTTCCATAAGTATTTCCCTGTCGGTGTCGCTCAGTGCTATCTGTTTTATAAACCCTTCCCTGTTTGTAAGAAACCTGTATGGATCGCTTGCGAATATAGCCCTCATTGTTGAAGAATATTTATCGCCGCTTAATTCAAATAACCTTACAACTCTTGCAATCAGGTCATTCTTTTCTCTGGAAGACAGCCCGGTGTCTACAAACTGAACACAGAAACCTAATCTATTGCCCGCTATCGGCACACCGTATCTGTCGTAAATATTCCCCCTGTTTGCATATATTACCCCATTCGTTATAATCCTTTTCATTGAAGTGTCCAGGTATTCCTGCCCATTTACAATTTGGATATTAACAAGCTGGCGCAAAAACACCCCGCATATGAGAAGTACAATAACCAAACATATAATAAACCTTCTTTTTAAATCAATATTAAGCTTTTTTTGCGCGTCCCTGTCCATAATCTCAAACCCTCGTTATAAACGTGTATGAACAAAATCGTACTTGTCCAGTTTTTTATATAAGTGAAGCACAAATGGATATATAAATAATGTCAACACCGCATTGTAAAAGCTTTCAGGCAGTATAATACTGGTTATAACAAAACCGAAATCCTGATATCCCTTCAAAAAGAAATTAATAAAATAGTACATAAGCTCAACCGTAAGCGAAGAAACAAACACAAAGAAAACCGGAATCAGTGGATTTTCCTTGTATAACTTCGAGTTTACCATTCCGATAGCATAACAAACGAGGAACAAACACATCCCGTACCATCCTAATGCACGGCCGATTAGGGTATCCATAGCCAAACCGCATACGAGGCCCATAAAAGCCGCTTCCATATTACCTCTTACCAATGCGATTGTTACAGCCAGAACGATAAGCAAATTCGGCCTTATCCTGAGAATCTCAATATAACCGAATACAGTGCTTTGGAAAAGGCATGCAGCATATACAAGGAGTGTCAGCATCAGAATACGCCTTCTCATTCGTCATCTCCTTCTTCCTCACCGCCGATTTTTATAACTGCAACCTCTTCAAGCCTTCTGAAATCGACTGAAGGCTTAACTATCGCATAATAATCGAATTGTCCTTCATTTTTAACTACCTGTATTATTTCACCGATTATTATTCCTTTGGGATATAAACTGTTAAGCCCTGAAGTCTCCACTTTATCGCCGACAGACACCTCAACATCCGGGGTAATATAGTCAAGCCGGCAGAGCCCTTGTGTCCTTAGCTGAGCGTCTCCCCTCAGAATAACAAGATCGCGTGTTTTCGACAGCCTTGCCGATACCGAACTTTCAGTGTCTATAATCGATATGACCTTTGATGAAAGAAGCCCCACACGCGATACTCTTCCAACAAGCCCGTCAGCATTTATTACAGGATCGTCTGTTTTTACACCGTCTTTGCTTCCCCTGTCTATTGTAAATATTTCAAACCAGTTCCCGGCATCCTTTGATATTATATTGCACGCCAATATTTCCTGTGTATACTGTTCTTTAAATGACAAAAGCTTTTTCAGGTTTTCATTCTCCTTTTGCAGGCGGTGTACTTTTTCAAGTTCTCTCTCCATTTCCCGTATTTTTATTTTTAATTCGGCATTTTCCGCCCTTGCAGTCCGGATATCCTTAAAAAAATGAACAGTGTCCTTTATTTTGCCGCCAATCGCGTTAATACCCGTCTGCAGTGGTTTAAGCGGCACGGAAATAACATTCCTGATCACATTCAGCCTGCTGTTTTCACCCGCTGTCATAGCAGCAAGCACAAACAACAAAACCAACACTACCGATATTATGAATAATTTGTTTCCAAAAAGCCTCCGCAAAAGGTTGAACCCCTTCCCAATACTACATTAATGGAATATCATTAAATGCCGTTTGCGTTAATCTGCTTAAAAATTTTCTCTATCTGACTTTATTTGAGGAAATTAGTACATATTTTAACATCTCTAATTCTTCCAGAACCGTGCCGGTACCTATCGCAACACAATCAAGAGGATACTCCGCAATATTAACGGGAATTCCGGTTTCTTCAAAAATCAGTTTATCAAGTCCTTTAAGAAGAGCGCCTCCTCCCGTCAGCATAATACCTTTTTCCATAACGTCGGCTGCAAGTTCGGGCGGTGTTTTTTCAAGGGTGAATCTAATCGAATCAACTATTGCATTAACCGTTTCCGACAGAGCTTCTCTGATTTCGCCGGATGTTATCGGAAGATCCCTTGGAAGACCTGTCACGAGGTCACGCCCGCTGATATTGTATTTTTGTTCGTCGCTTACAGGATATGCCGAACCAATCTTTATCTTTATATCTTCAGCCGTGCGTTCTCCTATCATTAAATTATATTCCTTTTTTACATAATGAACAATAGCATCATCAAGTTCATCACCGGCTATACGCAGCGAACGGCTGACCACTATACCGCCGAGAGAAATTACGGCAACCTCGCTCGTTCCGCCTCCTATATCTACAACCATACTTCCGGTTGGTTCTTCGACCGGAAGCCCCGCGCCGATTGCGGCCGCCATTGGCTCTTCAATCAGATAAGCCTCTTTTGCACCGGCCTGCAAAGTAGCGTCAATTACCGCCCTTTTTTCCACTTCGGTAACACCTGAGGGTACACATACCACTACTCTTGCCCTTATTATTTTGTTTTTTCCGATAGCCTTTCGGATAAAATATCTAAGCATTCCCTGGGTTATTTGAAAATTGGCTATCACGCCGTCCTTCATCGGCCTTATTGCCGTAATATTCCCAGGTGTGCGTCCAATCATGTTTTTTGCGTCAAGCCCGACGGACAACACTTCTCCGGTATTATTGTTTATTGCAACAACTGAAGGTTCTCTGAGAACAACCCCTTTCCCTTTCATATGAACCAATGTGTTAGCCGTTCCAAGGTCTATACCGATGTCCCGTATAAACATAACTTATTTCTTCCTTTCTTTCATTTGTGTATTGTGATTGCTCCCGCAAATACGCTAAATATTTGTTGCAGAAATGTATCGAAGGCCGGCAATAAGATGTGCATTATTACATATCCGCTGTTTACAAAACTTTAAAACCCATATCGTTAAGCATGACAGATACTCTGTATAACGGTAGTCCTACAACATTATAATAACAACCATGCAATTTTTCAACCAAAAGCGCACCCAGCCCCTGAATACCATAGGCGCCGGCTTTGTCGAAAGGCTCGCCGCTGTCAATATATCGTTGAATCGTTTGTTTTGACAATTTGCGCATTTTTACTTTAGTTTTTTCAGCATGAGTTATTTTATTAGTTGAATTCACAGTTTTTAAAGTAACACCCGTTATTACTTCATGCCATCTGCCGGAAAGCGCTCCAAGCATATTGAACGCTTCCTCAGGGTCTTTAGGTTTTCCCATTACAACATCATCCAAAACAACAATTGTATCAGCGGCAAGCACGATATCGGAGCCTTGGGAACAGCGTTCCAATTCCCTGCACACCTGTTCAGCCTTTTTTTCGGATAAGTCGATAACCATTTTATCAGGACTCATCTTCATATTTATCGGCTCTTTTACATCCGAAGGAAATACGGAAAACGGTATTCCTATCTGCTGCAAAAGCATTTTTCGCCTTGGAGACTGCGATGCCAGAATTAATTGCTTCATATACTACAAAACCCTTCATTTTTACATTCCTGTCAGCATAATTATACACCCGCAATGTCTTTATGGGAATATTGTTCCTGGCTTTTTGATTAAGAATTCATTTTTTGGGGAAATATGATATGTAAAAATATTTTTATCTCAGTAATATTAAAGAAATTCCGCATTATGCTTGATAAACTGAGTTATTGCAGTATAATCTAAATAAAAACAATAATTTGGTACTTCTCAATGCGGTACTTTCAAAGTATAATAGTATTAAGATTAGTATAGCAAATACCGATTAAAATGATGTCCAAGTAAAAAATAGAGGATATCCGATATGAGAATTGAAAAAATAAATGAAAATAAAATACGCATCTTTGTCACCTTTGAAGACTTGGAAGAACGGGACATTGATCTTTCTTCTTTTAATTACAACTCCCCTGAAACTCAGGAGCTTTTCTGGGATCTGATGGAACAGGCGGAACTGGAACTTGGTTTCGAGACCCATGAATCCCAATTATGCATTGAGGCGGTAACCGATGTTGAGCAGGGATTTGTAATCACGATAACAAAAATTGACGAAGACGGCGATTTCGAATCTATTCAAAAATTTATAAAGAACCGGTACAGACGTAACGATCTGAAAATAAAAAGGAAAACCAGCAGTATATGTTCTACCGTTATGATATATAACCTGGACACTTTTGAGGATTTATGCATGCTTGCGACCCGCTTGAAACCTCTATACAGGGGAAGCAGTTCGGTATATCAGTGTGAAGGTTCTTACTATCTCGTGCTCCGAAAGGTCGATGCGATGAACCAGAGTCTGAACAGGATTGAAAACATTTTGTCCGAATACGGTGACAGAGTTGCAAATGTTCTGTTTTTTGAGGGCTATTTGAACGAGTACGGGAAATTAATGGTGGAACATGACGCAATCAGTGTATTTGCATCGATGATATAGGTTTGTCTCAGATTTTGCCTTACGATCAAGTTTGTTTGTGCTTAAATAAGCCGGTGTTTATAAAACACCGGCTTTTTACAAAACGTTTTTCAGTCTTTTATTATCTGCTTCAGATAGGCCTTGAATTCATCCTTTAAATCGTCACGTTCGAGGGCAAATTCAACAGTCGCTTTTAAAAAGCCCATCCTGTTCCCCACATCATACCGTTTTCCTATAAAATCATACGCATATATAGCCTCATCCTTCATAAGGCTCTTTAATGCGTCAGTTAATTGAATTTCTCCGTTTTTCCCGGGCGGTATATTCTCAAGATGCGAAAAAATAGAAGGTGATATTATATAACGGCCAAGAATAGCTGTGTTTGAAGGCGCCTTATCGATATCCGGCTTCTCTACCATATCATTAACTTTAACAACTCTTTCATCAACCTGTTTTCCGCCAATTATTCCATAACTGGATACTTCATTCACTGGTACCTTTTGAACACCAAGTATCGTAGTTTTATACTCATTGTACACATTAATCAGCTGTTTCAGACATGGTTCCTCGGCTCTTACGATATCGTCGCCAAGCAGCACGGCAAACGGTTCATTGCCGATAAACGCCTTTGCGCAGTATATGGCATGGCCAAGGCCCTTGGGTTCCTTTTGCCGGATATAATGTATATTTACAAGATTTGAAATATCCCGGATCTGGGAGAGTAAATCCTCTTTTCCGCTTTTTTTAAGCTCTTCCTCAAGTTCATATGACTTGTCGAAATGATCTTCAATCGCCCTTTTACTCCTGCCGGTAACAATAATAATGTCTTCTATCCCTGATGACACCGCTTCTTCGACAATAAACTGTATTGTAGGCGTATCAACGATGGGAAGCATTTCTTTCGGCTGTGCTTTTGTTGCCGGTAAAAAACGGGTGCCGAGTCCCGCCGCCGGAATAATTGCTTTTTGCACCTTCATACGCTTATCCTCCTATATCTCTCTTCTTCCTTCCAGTGATTTTGATAGAGTAACTTCATCGGCATACTCAAGGTCCCCTCCGACCGGAAGGCCGTGAGCAATTCTTGTTGCCCTAACACCCATCGGCTTTATCAGTTTTGCAATATACATTGCAGTAGCTTCTCCTTCAACATCCGGATTCGTAGCTAAAATAACTTCGTTTATTTCAGCTTCGCTGATGCGCTTTATCAGCGCCTTGATGTTGATATCGTTCGGACCTGTCCCTTCCATAGGAGAAATCACACCGTGCAAAACGTGATAAAGCCCTTTGTACTCTCTCACTCTTTCCATCGCAACTACGTCACGGGGATTTTCTACAACACAAATAACCGAACGATCTCGTTTATCGCTCCCGCATACCCTGCATGGATCAATATCTGTCAAATCTCCGCAGACAGAACAATATTTAACGGTCTTTTTCGCATCAACTATTGCCTTTGCAAACCCAATTGCTTTTTCAGATGGCATATTCAATATATGAAAAGCTAACCGCTGAGCTGTTTTATGCCCAATTCCGGGAAGTTTTTCGAATTCGTCTATCAGCCTTGCCACAGGCGCCACATACATACTCATATTTATCTCCCGTATTTATCGTTAAAACAGTCCGGGGATGTTCCCCATACCACCGGTATACTTTCCTAAAGCGGCCTGCACCTCTTCGTCCACTTTTCTCAGAGCTTCATTTACCGCAGCCATAATAAGATCCTGAAGCATTTCTATATCATCCGGATCAACAACATCCTGCGAAATTTCAACTGATTTAATGACTTTATCACAAGTTGCTGTTATTTTAACAGCTCCCCCTCCACTGGAAGCTTCGACGCTTTTGTCGGCGAGCTCCTCTTTAGCCTTTTCCATATCCTGCTGTACTTTCATTGCCTGCTTCATAAGGTTGTTAATATTCGCGCCTCCCATTCCGCCTCTGGGGAAACCTCCTCTTTTTGCCATTGAAACATCTCCTTTTATTTTTAAGTCCATTATATTATTTGCACGTTTTATTTTCAACAATTGCCGCAAAATATCGCTTTCCGCTGTTATTAACATTTGCGTTTTCTGACATTATTCTTTCAGCCGTTGCTATTGAACTATTGTGCAATAGTTCTTCCAAGTAGCCCGCTAATTAATACCAAATAAACAGCGGGTGATTCGGATGTTTTCGGTTACGCAGGGCGACATGCTCCAACGCCCTGCTGCTTACAGGCAACTGTGGAGCGGGTTAATGAGCGACCCGGGATATGGAGACCTCTCAGCAGAAATAAAAAGGACCCAAAGCGTGCCGTCATTATGTGCTTTGTCGAACAAGTAAACGAAACACCCGAAGCAGGACCCGCGGGAATAATACCAGATAAACAGCGGGTGATTTTATGGGTCGAGGCATTGCTGCCGCGTTCCGGTAGGTACGCGGCAGCAATGCCTCGGCCCGCAAAGCAGGCCCTGCGAAAATAATGTTCAGACAATAACCCATGCAAAATATGTGATATAAACCTTATGATTTTCTCAAATTCATGGTATAGTGATTATGATATACTTAATGCGGAAGGGGATGTTATGGCAGATAAAAAAGATACCTCTAAAAAAAATGTCAGATGGTATAGGCTTGATAACGCCGCAATAATATATCCTTCAATACAATCCGAAAGAATTACTACAATGTTTCGTTTTGCTGCAACTCTTACCGAAACGGTTGATCCTTCCGTTCTTCAAAACGCTCTTGTAAAGGTTATCGACAGGTTTCCGTATTACCGGGTCAGATTGAGCCGCGGGCTGTTCTGGTACTACCTGGAACACAATCCTAAGATACCGCGCGTTGAAAAAGACGTAAAATACCCGTGCGGCCGTCTTTCGTCTATTGCTAACCGCGGTTTTTTGTTCCGCGTGCGGTATTACCATAGAAGAATAGCTGTGGAATTTTGTCACGTACTGACAGACGGTACAGGTGCTGTAACCTTTTTAAAAGCACTTGTTTATCAATACCTGAACGAAAAAGGCAAATATCCCGGTGAACCAAAAGGGATATTTACCGTAGACGAGGAACCGGACAGCGGTGAATTCGAAGATGCTTATAACCGCTTCTACAAACCTTCTCTCCCGCTTCCGGAAACAAGAGAGCAAGCTTATCATCTTCCCGGAAAGCTTGTAAAGAAAGGCATTTATTATGTAATTACAGGGATTGCCCCTTTAAACGATATTTTAGCAGAAGCCAAAAAGAGAAATGTTTCGCTGACTGTCCTTTTAGCTTCGGTTTATATTGATTCAATGCAGGCAATCCAGAACAAATATGTGAAAAACATACGCCGTAAACGTCCGATATCTATTTCCGTCCCGGTAAACATGAGAAATATATATCCTTCAAATACAATGCGCAACTTTTCTCTTTTTGTTATTCCGGGAATTGATCCCCGGCTTGGAGAGTATACATTTGAAGAAATACTAAAGATAGTTCAGAACAGTATGATTTCAGAAATAAATGAAAAATCGATCAGCAGGCAGTTGAGCCGCAACGTTGGAGGGCAGCGCAATCCTTTTGTCAGAATTGTCCCGTTGTTTATCAAAAAACTGTTTCTGCCGTTTATTTATAAACGACTCGGTGAAAACCTTTATTCCGGGACTATTTCCAACCTGGGTCTGATAAAGCTTCCGGAAGAAATGGAAAAGTATATCGAACGGATTGAATTTATTCCCGCTCCCGGGACTGTAAATAAAACCGGCTGCTCGGTCACCGGATTCAAAGACAGTTTATATATTTCGTTCGGGCGGCTTATTAATGAGGCTGAACTTGAAAGGACCTTTTTTACAAAACTCGTGAAGATGGGAATACACATAAAAATCGAAAGCAATATGCATGAAATCGAAAATTAAACGGAAAGGATGGTATTATGGCTTACTGCGTCAAATGCGGCGTTGAGCTTGAACGGAATTTAACCGCGTGCCCTCTTTGCAATACTCCTGTTTATTACAGGGAAGAAGCGGACGAAGAATACAGGCCTTACCCCGATCGCAGCCAAAGAATACGGCCCCGGCATGTTAACCTTGTCCCAAGTAAAGCATTTGTTTATTTAATGACCTTTATTATTGTGATACCAATGTTTGTGTGCCTGATGATTGATTTTAAAAGCAACCGCACCGTCACATGGTCTTTTTACCCCGTCGCATCGCTGCTTCTGCTATGGATACTGATGGCTTATCCGGCATTAATGAAACGGTACAGCTTTATTAAGGTCATCACAATTGATATTTATTCGGTTGTGTTGTTTTTAATATCCCTGGATATTTATTCGGGCGGAAATCTGTATTGGTCGGTATTTCCTGTCGCATCGCTGCTTTTGGTATGGGTATGGTTTCTTCTGGTTTACCTGTTCGGTAAAAAGAACAAATATTTCATGTTTATTATCGCGTATATAAGTACCGGTTTATACCTATACCTGATAGAACAGGCAACAAAGTCCGTGTGGTTCTTTGAACTCGCGCTTCCTATTTTATCCCTTATCCTGGTATTCACGCTGATAGCCCTTTTCCTATCACGTTTTAAACCATTTAAGGGAATAGGTTTTCCCGGTCTGATATTTTTTGCGTTAAGCCTTTTTTGCATCGGTACGGAATTCATTATTAACCGTTTTGTTTTTGAGCAGTTTAAAATGATCTGGTCTTATATCGTCGCAGGCGTCTGCATACCCGTATCGATATTCCTGCTTTTCGTGCAGAGCAACGAAGAATTCCGCGTGTACTTGCAGAAAAAGTTCCACTTGTGATATGCTTTTCGATGTTACAACGGAAGGTTTTATGGGTAACATCATTTTGCGTGGTTTTACGGTACTTATTAGCTTTATAAGGTATCGACACGATAAAATAACAATTGGCTGGAGGGCCGAATGAGAATTCTTCTGGTGTCGGATAAGGAAAACGAATATTTCTGGGATTATTTTAATCCTGAAAGGTTCAAGGGCGTTGAGCTTATCATTTCCTGCGGGGACATGCAGGCAAGTTACCTTTCTTTCCTTGTTACAATGATAAATGTACCGTTGTTTTACGTGCACGGAAATCACGATACCACCTACAAACACCATCCGCCTGAAGGCTGCGACTGTATTGACGGCGTAATAGAGACATATAAGGGCATACGGTTTTTAGGCCTCGGCGGAAGTATGTTATACAGCGGCCGTGCTCACCAGTACAGTGAAAAGGATATGGAAAAACGCATAAAGAAATTAAGGCGGCAGCTCAGAAAAAACAACGGGTTTGACATTCTCGTCACCCATGCCCCGCCTTACGGAATAGGGGATGGACCCGGCCTCACCCATACCGGGTTTAAAAGTTTCCTGACACTGATGGACAAGTATAAGCCAAGATATATGTTTCACGGTCACATGCATTTGAATTACGGGCGCCTGGAACGTATCCATAAGTACGGCGATACCACGATAATAAACGGTTACGATCATTATTTTATCGATATCTGACTCTTAATCATGTAGTCTTTCCTGTGGATAAATCGGTAAACATATTGCCTCCGCATTCGGGAATGCTCCCGTGAACAAAGTCAACAAGCCAATCCATTGAAAGTATTTCACGCCGTGAAGCGTCTTTGCCCGCCGGCAATCTTAATACGCCTTTCTGGTCATACAGCGGACCTGAGAATATGTGCAGCTTGCCATTTCTTATCGCGTCCTTCATGACCTCTATAAGTTTTTGTGTTTGGCTCGGAATGGATCTTTTCGAATAGAAGAAGTCGATAATATCCGAATCCATCCCCCACCAGTAACTGCGGAAGCTCCCTTTGCCCGATGACTGAATATCCCCGTACGGGCGTGTCGCGCCGCTTAATATGCTTCTTGTCATCTTTTCATAAAATATTCCCCAGTTCCATACCGGAACCGCGAGGTACTTGTCCGGTACAAAGCTATTATTTGAATCTTCCGGAATTACGGTAAACACACCGTACATTTTTGAAAATTTGCGGTAAGCAAGAGTATTATGATGACAGATAATATCCGCTCCACTGGCCGCAAGAAGATTTACGACATTCCTTGATTTTTCTTCGTTATCCCATTCTTCCATCCATTCAACGAAAACTTCGACCCTTGGATTAACCATTTTAGCGCCGATGGCAAAAGCATTGATGCCGCTTACAACTTCCGTTGCGGGACAAGTGGCTGCATACCCGACTTTGTTTGACTTTGTAAGCGAACCGGCTATTATTCCGGATAAAAAACGCGGTTCGTGAATGCGTCCGAAATATGTATGCACATGCTTGAAAGAATACGTTCCCGAACAGTTAAGAAAAACAATATTCGGGAATTCCAACGCTATTTTCAGCGTCGCGTTTATCATTAAAGGACTTGTTGAAAAAACCACCTGGCAGCCCTGGTTTACCAGTTCCTTTAAACCTGCGTAAGCGTCAACCGACTCCGGGACGTTGTCAATACTAACCGTACTTACATTATCCCCCATTGCTTTTTCAAGATGCATCCTGCCAAGCTCATGCGCATAGGACCAGCTTGATGTTTTTATGTCTTTGGCAAGAGCAAAACCAACCTTTATTCTGTCGCCGTGCTTTATTATATTTGAAAGCCGGCTAAACAGTCCGCCCTCTACTTTCAAGTCGGGCTCCGTTTGCACTTCAATCTCGCTGCGCTTGTAATATTCCAGTTCAACAATGAACCTTCGAAGCAAAGGTTTTAATTCCTCATCATCATATTGTTCCGGAACCCCGTTCAGCTTTATATAATCAAGAAAAGCGTCACCTGTGGTAATCGGCAGTCTATGCCCGCCAAGCTCAAGGTATACCTTTCGGAATACACCGTATACCGCGTTCACAAAATATCTAAAACGGTCATCTGTTTTATATGCGGATTCCGGCGGCTCGTAGTTCTTTATTAACCTCCACAGTTCATTAAAGCTTTTTTCTTCCGAAAACCATATATTATTAATGCCTGTGTTCTTGTAAAACTTAAGGAATGCATAATAAAGGCGGATATCCTTGTTCTTTTCGTCATATTTTGGAATCATGCGGATTACATTTGCACTGTATTTTACTACATCCAAATATTTTAATACACTGATACGTTTGTTCCCTTCAATTACATAAAACCAGTTCAGGTATTCATATACTTTAACAGGATCCCTAAGCCCTTCATTTATCTGTGCCCGGTATACGGCTTCCCACTTTCGTGCGAATTCCGATTCCTCATCCATTAACGGCATATAATTTCTGGCAAACGACAAGCTTCGCATATATGTATATGTACCCTTTACCTTTTTAAGAGGGATATCGACAATTCCCAGATCGACCTCGGATACAATATCGATATTTTTCAGTATCCCGTCAAGATAAGGCAGATACCCGTTACGACCCTGGGAAATATAATTAGAGTATTCTTTTAAACCAAGCTTTTTTGCATTTCTATATGCTTCGGGAACAGACATTTAATCACCCCTTTACCGTTATTATATAGTCAATCACATACAATACTACCATATGGAGAGGGTAGAACAAGTAGAAAAAGTACTTCATCTTCCTTCCCCGTTCCCCATTGTATAACGCAATTACACCGATTGACAGCAGTGAATAAAGCTGTATTGAATGGGGAAAGGCAATAACACTGGAAGCCATATACGAAGAAAACACCTCATATGCAGCATACATTGTATGAAGAATAATCCATCCAATCAGTATTCTTATCGTATTTCTTTCGGCAATATAAAAAACAATTATGAATAAAACTCCGTATGCCCCGTAATCTGCACCGATTATTTGCGCAATAACGGCCATCGCAGTTACCGCAAGCCATGAATACGCGATATGCTTCTCTTTAAGTTTATTATACAATGAAATGGCCGCAAGACCCAAAAACAATGTAGCGAAAATATTTAATTCATAGTTTATAGAAGGTACGGATTCCCAACCCCATGAAATAAAAATGCGGCGCATTGTTTCCGAACCAAACAGCCAGTCGGGAACCTGGAACAGGACAGCACACAGAAGAAGCCTG
>Ga0123334_1002035_pt1 | contig 24018 bp, 19 predicted proteins | sample BiotimSIPDNA_FD_89706 | JGI IMG/M metagenome (GOLD analysis project Ga0123334, IMG submission 89706) | Anaerobic biogas reactor microbial communites from Washington, USA - Biogas_R1 time_0 SIP DNA | ecosystem: Engineered > Bioreactor > Anaerobic > Unclassified | place: Washington, USA... | reverse complement strand
CCAAAAAATCGCACGCGCCTGAAATTAACTGTATAACTAGCCGTTTACGGCTGTTATACCATAGAAGCGCAGCTTCGATGGTATAATCGACGCATGTGCGTTTGGCCGCAGGCCAAAAAATCGTACTGGAACTTACAGAGCAATAACATGGGCTTATGGAGGAAACGGAATGCAGACGAAGTGGTCACAGGAGAATCAGGTTGCAATCCTGGTATGTGATACGAAGGGTATTATTCTCTCAATGAATAATAAGGCCGCCAGGATATTTAAGAAGTCAGGCGGATTTGATCTTGTTGGGAAGAGTCTGATGGACTGCCACCCGGAGTACGCCAGAAAGAAAATACCGGAGCTGATCAGCAACAACCAATCTAACTGCTACACCATCGAAAAAGGCGGATTCAAGGCCATGTTGTATCAAACACCCTGGTATCAGGATGGCTTGGTTATGGGGCTGGTTGAATACATTTTTGATTTACCACCGGAGATACCTAACCGTAAACACGATTAATTGAAAGAACTGTCCAAGGGTCTATCTATTCGAAAATTTATTGGCAGTTAATATGTTTAAGCTGGCATTGTATGTAGTTTGCATTATAATGTTATAGAAGATTGTGTTCAAATAATTTTTTCGGGTACGGAATCTGGTGATTTTATATAGGTTTCTTCGCCGGGAAAATATAGTTGCGGATAAGACATTGAAAGGAGGGCATTTTAAATGTCACTATTACTAAATCCCAAAAAATACGATCAGGAATGGCCTGATCAGAAGACTAAGGACATCATGCTAAAAACCATCGAATTCTTTGAGAAAAAAGGATTGAAAAGCATCAAGGAAGATGATAGGGCCGGCCGATGGTATGATGACTTTGTACGGTTTCTAAAGGAAAATGAAGTTTTTGCTACTCTTTTGACCCCCAGCGGGTATGGAGATGCGGATTCTCGTTTCGATCTGTCGCGGGTGTGCCAATACAATGAGCTGCTGGGCTTCTACGGCAACATGTATCAATATGCGTATCAGGTCAGCATCCTGGGAGTTGGTCCGGTTTGGATGGGAGATAATGAGGCAGCCAAGCATAAGCTGGCCGGTTTATTGAAAGACGGCGGCCTCTTTGCCTTTGGACTTTCCGAGAAGGAACACGGAGCCGACCTTTATGCCAATGAAATGAAGCTGTACCCTCAGCCGGATGGAACCTGGAAGGCGGATGGCAGCAAGTATTACATCGGTAATGGCAATGTTGCTCCACTAGTCTCCGTTCATGGGCGCTTTGCTGATACCGATGAACATGTTTTCTTCGCCGTTGACAGCCGGCACCACAACTATAAGCTGGTTAAGAACATTGAGACGCCCGGGGTTCGCAGCGGCTACGTGGCCGAGTTCGAATTGTGTGACTATCCGATTGCCAAAGAAGATATTCTGTCCACCGGGCAACTGGCCTGGGACTCCTCACTTTCATCGGTCAATATTGGAAAGTTCCAATTGGGCTTTGATTCGGTCGGTATTTGCACACATGCTTTTTACGAAGCCATTACCCATGCTTCCAACCGGATTCTCTATGGCAAGCCGGTAACTAATTTCCCCCACATCAAAACATTTTTTGTGGAGTCTTATGCCCGTCTGCATGCCATGAAGCTGTATGCTTTGCGCAGCCTGGACTATTTCCGGGCCGCCTCCAATGAAGACCGCCGCTATCTTCTCTTTAACCCCATTCAGAAAATGAAGGTTACCCGGGAAGGAATAAAGGTAATCGATATGTTGCTTGATGCCATAACCGCCAAAGGATTTGAGCGGGAAACCTATTTTGAGTCAGCGGTTCGGGAAATCGGCATGATACCCCGGCTGGAAGGAACGGTTCATGTCAACATAAACCTGGTGGTGAAATTTCTGCAAAACTACTTCTTCAATCCCGTCGATTATCCGGTGGTTCCCAAACGGGACGAACCAGGCAATGACACCTACGTCTTCCAGCAGTATACCGGTGGTCTGGCCAAAGTCCGGTTCCCTGATTACCTTCTGGCTTACGAGGGAGTTGATCTGCCTAATGTAAACGTATTCAAAGATCAGATCGAGCTGTTCAAAGATCTGATGAGCAAAGCATCTCCAACTCCTGAGCAGGCCAAGCGTGTTGATTACATGCTGGCCATGGGTGAGATGTTCACTCTGATCGTCTATAGTCAATTGGTTATGGAAAATTGCAAGATCTACAAAATAAACGATGACCTGATAGATCAGATATTCAATGGCATAGTACGAGATTTTTCGCAATTTGCATTAAGTCAATTAAACAACTTTATCAACTCACCCGACCAGAATGAATACCTGAAGAAGATTGTATTAACGGAACCGGTTATTGATCCGGCCCGGGAAAAGAGACTTTGGGAGGAGCAGGTAGCTGTTCTTGATGGCGCATATGCCATGAACCCCTAAGATCCGGAAAGTTATTTAAGAGTAATAGATGTCAGGCCAGTATAGCTATAATGCAGAAGCCGGGAGCAAGTATGGAACCCGGCTTCTGCATTTGACCTGAGAAAAAGCAAATAGTATATTCTAATCAGAGTTACGGAAAGTCGTAGCTCATTTTTTTGATCAGGAGGTTCATTTGTCTAGTAATAATGAATATAATGCAGATCAGATTCAAGTTCTGGAAGGGTTGGAGGCAGTTCGGAAGCGGCCGGGAATGTATATCGGCACTACCGGCCCCCAAGGCTTGCATCATCTGGTTTTTGAAGTGATAGACAACAGTATTGATGAAGCTTTGGCCGGCTACTGCTCCGAGGTTTCTGTTATATGTCACAGAAATCATTCGGTAACAGTTGAAGATAATGGCCGGGGTATCCCGGTCGATATCCATTCTGAAACCGGCAAACCGGCATTGGAGCTGGCCCTGACTGTACTTCATGCCGGGGGCAAATTTGGGAGCGGCAGCTATACTGTTTCGGGCGGGCTGCACGGAGTCGGACTTTCGGTGGTAAATGCTTTGTCTCAGCGCTTGCAGGTATGGGTGAAGCGAAATGGACAGGAGTATTATCAGGAGTTCAGCCGGGGTGAAGCAGCAGCACCTCAGATGATTAAGAGCAAAACTCGGGGAACCGGAACTAAAATCAGGTTCTGGCCCGATGAAGAGATATTTGAAACGGTGGAGTTTGAAAACGGGATATTGATCCAGAGATTAAAGGAACTTGCATATCTTAACCGCAGGCTCAAAATAAACTTCTGTGACGAGCGCAGTGACCAACAGTTTACATATATCCAGGATGGCGGAATTGTCGATTACGTAAAACACTTGAACGTTAATAAGGATGTTATTCATCCTCCGATCTATATTAATGGCAGTCGCAATGGCACCGAGGTAGAGGTGGTTATTCAATATAATGACGGCTATTCAGAGAACCTTTATTCCTTTGCCAATAACATCCGCACCACTGAAGGCGGAACCCATGAAGCTGGTGCTCGGATGGCTTTGACCCGCTTGGTTAATGACTATGCCCGTCGAGCTAATCTGGTTAAAGACAGTGAGAATAATCTTTTAGGTGAAGATGTGCGGGACGGGCTCACCTGTGTGATCAGTGTTAAGGTTTTAGAACCACAATTTGAAGGTCAGACCAAGACGAAACTGGGCAATACTGAAGTTCGTGGGATTGTGGAAACCATCATGAATGATGGTTTGGGAGACTTCATGAATGCGAATCCGGCCATATCAAAAAAGATCGTGGAGAAAGCCCTTACTGCTTCCCGCTCCCGTCTTGCAGCCCGTAAAGCCAAGGAATTAGTTCGTCGCAAGGGTGCCCTGGAAAGTGCATCTTTGCCGGGAAAGCTGGCGGACTGTCAGAGCAAAATAGCGGCCGAAAGCGAGTTGTTTATTGTTGAAGGTGATTCCGCCGGCGGCTCGGCCAAGCAAGGAAGAAATCGGCGGTTTCAAGCGATACTTCCTATTCGGGGCAAGATTATTAACGTAGAAAAAGCTCGCATTGACAAGGTGCTTTCTAATGAGGAGATCCAAGCTATTATTACCGCTATGGGTACTGGTATCGCGGAGGATTTTGATATTGCTCAAGCCCGTTACCATAAACTGATTATAATGACTGATGCGGATGTGGATGGTTCTCATATCCGTATTCTTCTGCTTACCTTTCTGTATCGGCATCTGCCGCAACTCATTGAAAAGGGTTACGTTTACATAGCCCAGCCTCCCCTATATAAAGTCAGGGATGGGAAAAAAGACGTTTATCTCTATTCAGATGCGGAGTTGAACAAGTATCTTAAAAGCTGTCGGAGCAAGCCTGCTATATCGCGCTTCAAGGGTCTGGGAGAAATGAATCCGGAACAGCTGTGGGAGACGACAATGAATCCGGAACTCCGCAGCTTGAAACAAGTCAACATAGAAATGGCAGAGGAAGTAGACTCATTGTGTACGCTTTTTATGGGCTCCCGCCCTGAAGAGCGGAAAAAGTATATTACCAAAAACGCCCACAGGGCAATGAACATAGATGCCTAATGGGAGCAGGGGAGGAATAATGGTATGAATCTTTTCGATAATGTTGTTCCGGTCAGCATGGCTGCGGAAATGGAATCTTCATTTATGGATTACGCCATGAGTGTCATAGTATCCAGAGCACTGCCGGATGTGAGAGACGGTTTGAAGCCTGTGCACCGGCGTATCTTGTATGCTCTGCATGATTTGGGTATTGGTTGGGATAAGCCTTATCGAAAATCAGCTTATCTGGTCGGTGAGGTCTTAGGCAAATACCATCCCCATGGCGACAGTTCGGTTTATGATGCGGCGGTAAGAATGGTCCAGGATTTTGCCATGCGTTGCCCACTTATTGACGGTCAGGGAAACTGGGGATCAGTGGATGGCGATTCTGCTGCCGCACTCCGCTATACTGAGTTAAGAATGGCTCGAATTGCTCATGAAATGCTGGCAGATATCGACAAAGCTCCGGTCAATTTTGTCGACAACTACGATGGAACCCGTCAGGAACCGGAAGTGCTGCCTTCACGGATTCCGAATCTTCTCCTCAACGGTTCAACTGGTATTGCCGTTGGTATGGCTACCAATATCCCCCCCCATAATCTGAATGAAATTACCAATGGACTAGTTTACCTGATTGATAATCCCCAGGCCGACGTTCATGATTTACTCAAATATATAAAAGGGCCAGATTTCCCGACCGGTGGTCTCATCATGGGAAATGAAGGGATTGTTAAAGCTTATGAAACCGGTCGCGGTTCAATTAAAATGCGTGCCAAAACTGAAATCGAATCACTAAAGGGCGGCAGAGAGGCGATTATAATTAAGGAGCTCCCTTATCAGGTCAACAAGGCTCGGTTGGTAGAGAAAATCGCAGAACTGGCCAAGGAAAAGACTAGCATTGAAGGAATCAGTGATCTTAGGGATGAATCAGACCGGGAAGGTATCCGGGTAGTAGTGGAATTGAAAAAAGATGCTAACACCCAGCTTATTCTGAACCAGCTTTTCAAGCATACCCAGATGGAAGATACTTTTGGTGTTATTATGCTGGCGTTGGTCAATGGTAAACCTCGGGAGCTGAATCTTAAGGAAATGCTGTCCCTATACCTGGACCATCGTAAGGATGTGATTAGCCGCTGCACCCGCTACGATCTGGACAAGGCAGAAAAACGGCTTCACATCGTGGAAGGACTTAAGATTGCCCATGATAATCTTGATGAGGTACTGAATCTGATCAGGAATTCAAAGGATCCCAATCAAGCCCGGGCCAATCTCCGTTTGCGCTTTGCCCTCTCCGATATACAAGCCCAAGCCATATTAGATATGCGCCTGCAAAAATTAACCGGCTTGGAACGGGAGAGCCTGGAAGATGAATTAATAAACCTGCTGGCAGACATAAATCGTTATAAGGAAATCCTGGGGGATGAGTCGAAGATAATGGCCATTATCAAAACGGATCTTAAGGATGTTAAAAACCGTTTCGGTGATCCCCGCCGTACAGAGCTCCACAGCAAAGTGGCTGAGCTTCCGGCAGAGGACATTATTCCGGATGAGGATGTGGTCTTGACCCTGACCAGGGCCGGCTACGTAAGGAAACAGACGGTTTCCGCACAATCCGCTCAAAGAAGTGGGGGTACTGCCGGAATGGGACTGGTGGGGAAGCAGGATGGTCTTGTCCTGGACATTATTAAAACCCGAACCCTCAACTGGCTTTTATGTCTGACTAACCAGGGCCGGGCCTTTAAGACCAGGGTTCACAAAATCAAGGAGACCGGTATCCAGGGGAGAGGGGTACATCTGGCCAATATTATTAATATGGCGCCCGGAGAAAAGGTTATTTCCATGACACCCTTGGAAGAGTTTGCAGATGATAGGTTCCTGCTAATGGTTACCCGTAAGGGCTTGGTGAAAAAAACGCGATTAGCTGAGTATGACACTAATCGACATGAAGGAATAATCGCAATAACATTAGATGAAAACGATGAAGTAATCGACTCTCGCCTTACTGATGGCAGTGACCAGATAATACTGGCCGCAAATGATGGTGTGCTGATAAGATTCCCCGAATCCGATGTCCGGCCTACCGGAAGAGTATCGAAAGGAGTCAGGGGTATTACCTTGACTCATAATTCTGTAATAGGCATGACATTAGCCGGCGAAGGCTCAGAAGTCTTGGTGATTTCCGTAAATGGGTTTGCCAAACGCACCCCAATGGAAGAATATCCTGATCAGGCCAGGGGAGGCAAAGGGGTTAAGACTATGAATACCACCGTCAAAACAGGTGATTTGGCCATAGTCATCATGGTAAATGAAGAAGATGAATTTGTCTTGCTGACTTCTTCAGGACGGATATTAAGCCAGGAATCCATGGCAATACCTGTTCAGGGTCGGGCCACCCAGGGTGAAATTATTAAAAAGCTAAACGAAAAAGAGTCAATAGCAGCCATCTCCCGCATCATGAATCAACCGGCTGCTCCCCAGGATTAAGGCCTGAAACATTAAAAATCACCTTGGATATTTGAAAGGAATATTGCCGGCATCTGAAGAATGGATATACAAATTTATCGTACCTGCTCTTCAAGATCAGCAAGAAGGGGGATTGCCATGCGCATTTTTTTTGATAGCGAGTTTACCGGCATACGGCAGGATACCACTCTTATCAGTATCGGGCTGGTTACGGAAGATGATCATATGTTCTATGCCGAATTTACCGATTACGACCGGAATCAGGTATTTCCTTGGCTGGAGGAAAATGTGCTTAAATATCTGTGGTTGTCAGACCCTAATAAAAATGTTCCGGAGTTTACACGGAATATGAATCTGGAAACGTGTCTTGGGGACAAGGAGACGGTAGGAAAAGCTCTGAGGAACTGGATTTCTCAATGGGATAAGGCAGAACTCTGGGCCGACATAATACCTTTCGACTGGGTTCTCTTATGCGGACTGCTGGGAGGAGTCTTTAATCTGCCCAAAAACATGGAATTTATCTGTTACGATATTTGTACATTCCTGAAGATACTGGGGTTCGAATCAAACATCAACCGTGAGGAATTTGTCGGTTATGATGATCCGGAAAACAAACACAACGCCCTTTATGATGCCTTGGTGGTAAAAGCAATGTATGAGAAATTGATGGTTGTTTCGGGGCAAAACAAATAAAGAAAAGTGGTCACTAACGGGTCACTAAATTAATCTAATCTATAAATTCATAAAAAAGCCGGGGCGTAAGAACCCCGGTTTTTCAATGACTTTTATTGGCAGGGGAGACAGGAATCGAACCCGCAGCCTACGGTTTTGGAGACCGCCGCTCTACCAATTGAGCTACTCCCCTTAGCGCCTGCAGGATATTTTATCATATGGCCTGTGCCTTTTCAATAGCATTATCTTAGGATTTGCAGTATATATCGTTTATCATTATTTCCAGAATTATTAGGAATTTTGCGGGTTCTATAGAATACTATAGTACAGATTTGTTATCATAATTAGAGATTCTGAAAGAGACAGGGATTGACGCGAATGATTACATCTACCATTGATCTGCATATTCATACTACCGCATCTGATGGTAATGTTGATCCTGTAACCATGCTTGAGGAAGTGATCAAGGCAGGTATTACCACTTTCAGCTTTACGGATCACGAGAGTATTGATGGGATAGATTCGGTGGCTGAATTGTGCCCTGACCGGGGATTAAATCTTATTCCCGGAGTTGAACTGTCAACTTTTTTCCAGGGCAGAGAGATTCACCTGCTTGGATATTGGTTTGATGTTGACAAACCCGGTTTTAGGTCGTGGATCAAGGAATTGCAGAGTCGGCGCAATCAGACCATGATTCAGATTGCCGATAATCTGTGGAACTTGGGCTTAAAGCTGGATCGGGCACCAATTTATGCCGTGGCCGACAAGGGCAGTGTGGGGAAGAATCATCTTATTAAAGCTTTGTTCAAAGCCGGATATCTGAATTCAAAAGAAGAAGCGATTGATGTTCTTCGAAGCTATTTGGGGCCAAAAGGATTGGCTTATGTAGATTTCGATTTTAATCCTTATGTAGATGCGGTCCAATCCATCCGCGAATCGGGGGGAATCCCGGTTCTGGCCCATCCGGGCCTCATTCGAGATGATAAGATGGTGCTGGATCTGCTTGATGCTGCACCGGTCGGGCTGGAGGTCTATTACCATTATTTCGGTTCTAATCGACAGGAGTTGATCGCTCATTATGAGCAAATGGGGATAGAAAGAGGGCTGGTTCTTACCGGAGGCAGTGATTATCATGGAAATTATTCACCAGATGTTAAGTTAGGAAAAGTGTTGATTCCATCTAAGCTAGTTGAGGAGCTGGCCCGGCACAGGCATTGATGGGAAAGTATTGTATTATTCACAAGGGCATTTATATTTAACATCGGTTTAAGAGGTTTTTTAGTTTTGGCTGAGGCAGATGCTCTGAAAAGAAGGGAGATCATATATAATGCGTATTGCTGTTCTGATGGGTGGCAGGTCAAAAGAGCGTGAAGTATCTTTACGGAGTGGCAGGGCGGTAGTGGAATCTCTGAAAAGGAGAGGGTATGAGGCCATCCCGGTTGATGCTGATGCGGGGGTAGCGGCAGAGTTGCAGAAATTAGCACCTGATTTGGCTTTTATTGCTCTGCATGGACGGTATGGTGAAGATGGATCGATTCAGGGGCTTCTTGAAATGCTGGATATCCCTTATACCGGTTGCGGGGTGGCCAGCAGCGCTATTTGCATGGATAAAGTGATTACTAAGAAGCTGCTTGTTTATGAAGGAATTCCAACTGCACCTTTCCTGGTGTTGAAGAATGATTGTGATTCTCGCCACGAATCGGTGGCGGATATAATGGAACATCTAGGCATGCCCATTGTGATTAAGCCTTCTAATCAAGGCTCTTCCATCGGAACTACTATCGTTAAAGATTCCGATCAGCTTGGCGCTGCACTGGATGAAGCATTTGCCCTGTGGCCGGAAGCATTGGCGGAAAAGTTTATAGAGGGGGTAGAAGTAACTTCTTCGGTGCTTGGCAATGATTACCCCAGGGTGCTGCCGCTGATAGAAATCAACACTGCAACAGGTGTATATGACTATAAAGCCAAATACACTCCCGGCGGAAGCTCCCATATTATTCCGGCCCGGGTTTCGAAGCAGGCCACCCGTCGGGTAGAAGAAATTTCTCGGCAAATATACTTGGCTTTTCGCTGTCTGGGATTTGCGCGGATAGATTTCATTATCGATTCCTCAGACCAGCCTTATGTCTTGGAGGTCAACAATATTCCCGGCCTCACAGAGCTTAGCCTTTTTCCGGATGCAGCCGCTCATGCCGGAATGAGTTATGATGATTTGGTAGAAAATATCGTAAACCTGGCCAGAAAATTCTGGGGTCTTTGTTAGAATACTTAACCTCTAACTAAATGTAATGGTATCTTAAATAACACTATTATTAGAATTCCAATTTTTCTGCTACAATTGAACAGATAGCACAGGAGGAGTTAGAGTATGAAACGTCAGAATCAATGGCTGATTTTTGGAATTGTCCTGGTAATACTAGCCATTATTTCCGCTGCCAGCGGTCTTTATATTGATTGGCTATGGTTTGATTCCTTGAATTTTTCTCAAATCTTTATTACCACATTAGCAACCAAATGGGGATTGGGGATTAGCATTGCATTAGTTGCTTTTGGGTTCATATTCGCCAATCTTATGCTGTGCAAGAGATATCTTAATCAAAAAATGAGCTTTCAGAATGAAGATGGGAGAGAGATCATTTATGATGAGGAACCTAGAATTCAAGCACTCCTGCAATCAGCAAATTTAAGTCGGGTCTTCGCGGTGGTTAGTGCTTTCGTGGCCGTATTTTTCGGCATTGTAGCCGCTGACAAATGGATAATATTTCAACAGTTTTTAAATAAAATGCCATTCAACATAAAAGATCCGATTTTTAACCGGGATGTTGGTTTTTATATTTTTGATCTCCGGTTTTACGAGATTCTATATAATATGATAATGCCTCTCCTGGTTTTTACTGTATTATTTGTAGGCTCGGTTTATCTGATGATGGCTGCATTCAGACTGCTTGACTTCAACTGGAAGGAGCTTAACTGGCCAAAAGCTCATCTTATTTTCCTTTTAGGATTAGTCATGTTTTGTAAATCCTGGGGGTATCGCCTGGCCACCTTCAGCATTCTATATTCAGATAATGGGGTAGTCTATGGTGCCGGGTATACTGATGTCCATGCCCGAATGCTTGCCTATAAAATTTTGGCGATCATATCATTGGCAGTAGCAATTCTTCTCATTCTTAATCTATTCATCCGCAAAATGAATTGGGTTTTTATCAGTCTGGGGATATGGGTTGGAGCAGCAGTTATATTCGGAGGGGTTTACCCGGGAATAGTTCAGAAGTTTTCAGTTGTACCTAATGAATTCAATCGGGAACAACCCTACATACAGAATAACATCGAGTTTACCAGGGCCGCCTACGGCCTGGATAAGGCTGAGGACAGCCAGTATAATTTGTCTTATGATCTTAATTGGGAGGATATTCAGGCCAACCAGGCAACTATTCAAAATATCAGATTGTGGGACTGGCAGCCATTTAAACAAACTTACCAAGCCATTCAGGAGATCCGTACCTATTATAGGTTTAATGATATTGATATAGACCGCTACAATATTGACGGGGAATACCGCCAGGTTATGCTGGCGCCCCGGGAGCTGTCTCAGGATAGCATTCCTCAAACCTGGGTAAACACCAAGCTGTATTATACCCATGGTTACGGTGTAGCTATGAGTCCGGTGAATGAAGTGACTTCTGAGGGCTTACCGGTTATGTTTTTAAAGGATATTCCACCTCGATCAAGCATTGATTTAAAAGTAACCAGGCCGGAAATATACTTTGGAGAAGAAAAAAGCTCTTATGTAATTGTAAATTCAAAAACTATGGAATTTGATTATCCCATGGAGAACAAAAACGCTGAATCAACGTATAAGGAAGACAGCGGAATCAATATAGGCTCGGTCCTCCGGCGGTGTTTGCTGGCCTGGGAATTACGTGATTATAAGCTGCTTATTTCCGGTGAAATCAGCTCTGAAAGCCAGGTGCTGATGTATCGGAATATCCAGCAGAGAGTCGGCAAAATCGCTCCTTTTTTACAGTATGACCGCGACCCATATATGGTAGTTGATGAAGGCAACCTCTATTGGATGATGGATGCGTATACTACCAGTGAGAATTATCCATATTCTGAGCCCTTTAGCGGCCGGAAAAATTACATTCGCAATTCAGTCAAGATTGTAATAAACGCTTATAGTGGTGACACTACTTTTTATCTGGCTGATGAAAACGACCCATTGATAGCTTCATTAGCCAGGATATTTCCCAATCTGTTAAAACCACTGGAAGAAATGCCCGAAGGGCTTAAATCTCATATCCGCTATCCCGAGGATCTGTTTACAATTCAGGCTAATATGTACACTTTATACCACATGACTGAACCGGTTGTTTTCTATAACAAAGAAGATAAATGGAATATTCCTCAGGAAATCATTGGTGAAGAATCGAAAAATATGGAACCATACTATATCATTATGCAGCTCCCCGATGAAGATAAGCCTGAGTATATTATGATGATGCCGTTTACTCCCAATGCCAAACAAAACATGATTGGCTGGCTGTGTGCTCGTTCTGATGGCGAACACTACGGAAAGCTGAAAGTCTACAACTTCCCCAAGCAGGAACTAATCTATGGGCCGATGCAGATAGAATCCAGAATAAATCAGAATTCCGAAATTTCCGAGCAAATGACACTCTGGCAAAAAAGCAGCAGTGTCTATCGCGGCAATCTTTTGGTTATACCCATTAAAAACTCTATGATTTATGTGGAACCTATTTATTTGCAGACCCGGCAGGCTCAAGAGAACCGAATACCAGAATTGCGGCGAATTATTGTAGTATATGGGGATACCGTTGTTATGAAGCCTACTTTGGAGGAAGCCTTGGCCCAGGTATTCGCTTCCGGTGAACAGCGGCCATCTGTGCCTACGGAAGAAATCCCATCTGATCAGGTTGGAGATTCTCTGTCCAAGATCATTGATCAGGCCCAATCGTATTTTGATAAGGCTCAAAATGCTTTGAAATCAGGGGACTGGGCCGGATATGGTACTAACATAGACCAGGTCGGGAAAACCCTGGAAAATTTAAAGGACAGAATTACAACCAGCAGCAACTAATAATATGTTTGCTGCCGTAAATAGGAGATATGAGAGATATGATAATGCCATGATTATTGAGTTAGCCCCCGGCATCAAATTTGTTCGTGCCCAAAGTGCCGGATTCCCATATTGTCACAGCATACTGATAGATTCGGAGATCCGGGCAGTAATTGATACAGGCGCCGGGGATAAAGCTTTTGCTCCTGTTGAACCGGAACGGGTGGATCTGGTAATAAATACCCATTATCATCGAGATCATACGGCGGGAAATCATTTGTTCCCGAAAGCGCGGGTGCTGGTCCATCCTCTGGAATATCCGCCCCTGGTAGATGAGGAAGCTCGCAGATATTATGCGGGTTTGCATCGGATTGACCGGATCAGTGAAATAAATCCGATGGTAATAAAAAGAACCCGCAGTGACAAAATAATTCCTCCCCGAATATTCAAAGTTGATGGGTTTTTGACTGATGGCGATACTATTGACTTTGGGCACATTCAGGCTACCGTTCTTCACCTGCCTGGACATACTCCCGGGCATATTGGTTTCTATTTTGAGCGGGAAGGGATAGTCTGCGGTGCTGATATTGATTTGATTCCATCTGGGCCCTGGTATGGTGATTACCTTTCTAATTTAGATGATTTTGAGGCATCCATACACCGTATAATAGAGCTTAAGCCCAGAATATACTGTTGTGCTCATCGCAAGCCGCTCCGGGATAATATTCAGGAGAAGCTTCTGCAATACTTAAACACAATTGGTGATACCGAAGACAAAGTTGCGGAACACCTTTCCCATCCTCTTTCACTGGATGAACTGGTGGGCCGTAATATTATTTATAAGAAATATGACTATCCATACAATGCATTCTGGGAACGAAATATGATAGAGAAACACCTGGAACGTATGGTAAAGAAAGAACGAGTTGTTCAGGTAAACGAAACACGGTATCAGTTGGCTTAATGAACCCATTAGGAGTGAGGAGCGGGCCATGAAAAAGATTGTTTGTATTGGTGACAGCATTACCTTTGGTTTTCCTTACGGTTCTCATGTATCATGGACTAAACCTCTTGCTGAGACAACAGGAAACACAGTTGTTAATCAAGGCATAAACGGCAATACCACCACTGATATGCTGAACAGATTTGATCGGGATGTACTGGCCCAAGCCCCGGATTACGTTATAATCATGGGCGGGGCCAATGATATCGCCTGGAGGGATTCTGTTGATCGGATCACCACCAATATACAGGACATGGTAACCAAAGCCAACCTGGCCGGAATTAAGGTGGTTTTTGGCCTGCCAACTCCGCTGGATGAACCTGAATACGAAAATCGTCTTTCACGAGTTAGGAAATGGATGAAGGAATTTGCTTACCGGTGTGAAATACCTATAATAGATTTCCATTCAGCATTCTTCGACAGCGACGGGAGATTTCGAGACGAGCTATTATTGGATGGGGCCCATCCTACCAAGGACGGCTATCAAGCTATGTTCAAGGTTATTCCTCTCGGGATTTTCGGCTGATTGATTTTTGCCGGTTTAACTTGCCTGGAGAAATAAATATGAAAAAGCTAATCAATAACATATATTTGCTGGAATTACCTCAATTTAACTATCCCTTCTGCAATTGTCTGTGGATAGAAGATGAAATCAACTGTCTGATGGATTCCAGTCCCATCGATGAAGAGTTGGCCCGCCTGAATGGCAAAAAACTTGATCTCATTGTAAATTCTCATGGCCATATTGACCACAACCGCAGCAACTATCTGTTCCCGGAGGCAAAAGTGCTCCTGCATGAGTCCAATTTTCCGCTGGTGGAGTCCAGAGAAGGCTATTTAAAGGCCTTTGGATTTGATCGTTTATTGGATGAAAGCTGGCAGAATTATTATCTGGATGCCCCGGGTTATCAGCCCCGACCTGCCGACGGCACACTGGAAGACGGTCAAATCATCTCATTAGGGAGCACTGTCTTTCAAGTTCTTCATCTTCCTGGCCACATCTACGGACACTGTGGTTTTTTCTTCCCTGATGACGGCCTGGTATTTACTGCCGATATCGATCTCAACCTTTTTGGCCCTTGGTATGGCAATATGACATCTGATGTGGATGATTTTATAAACTCCATTGAACGGCTCATTCAAATGGATCCCGCCATTTTAGTTACCGGCCATGGCCAGAAGGTGTATACAAGCGGGATAAAACCCAGATTGGCTGCTTATCGTGATACCATGTATAGCCGAGAAGAAGAGATCATCAAGCTTCTCCACCGGGGTAAACGAACTGTATCTGAGATCGGAGCGGAAAAACCCATTTATCGGAGATTCCTGGAGCCTGATCGCATATTTTACCTTTATGAGTGTGTCATGGACTGGAAACATCTGCAGCGGCTGGAAAGGCTTGGCAGGGTGTCATGCCATAATGGGAAATACCATCTCAATGAGGGGATTAGACCATCCAATCTTAATCTCGGCTAACCTTATGTTTCTATAAGATTCATCATATGAGACTCGTATCCGCTAATGTTTCAGTATATTTCAAAAATATTATCTAGTTCATCAAAGATACCGGGGGGGTTAGATTTGAAATCACATACTCAGAAGCTTTCACCATATGTAACGTTTTTAGAGGCGCCGGAAAACACGTTTCCTTACTGCAATTGCATATTAATTGAAGATGATGTCTGCGGTCTGGTTGACAGTTCCACCACTCCTGAACTCCTTGAGTTTTTGAAGACAAAACATATTGATATCCTTATCAGCACCCATGGCCATATTGACCACAATTACAATAACGCCCGTCTAAAACCGACCACGATTATGACCCATGAGAAGGATAGGTCATACGGCACGGTCGCCGGTTTTCTTAAGGCGGGGGGAGTGGAGTATTTTGAGAAGATAGCCGAGTATTTTAATCCTAAAAAAATGGGCTATCAGCTGCGGGAGGCATCAGAGTTCATTACAGACGGACAGGTTTTGGATTTTGGCCGAACCAAGGTTGAAGTTTTACATCTGCCGGGCCATACTCCCGGCCATTGCGGCCTTTTGTTTTCTGATCTGGGAATCATCCTATCCAGCGATATTTCCTTCCACAGCTTCGGTCCCTGGTATGGAAATGTTGAGTCCGATGTATCCGAGTTTCTTACTTCCATTGACCATCTTATGAGTATGAAACCTGAAAGATTAATTACCAGTCACACCTCCGGAATAATTACTGCCAACATACTGGCTAAGATCAGTTCATTTCGGGATGTGATCTTTGCCAGAGAAAGAAAGATAATAAATGCCATGTACAGGGGTAAACACAATTTATGGGATATTGTTGATGAGAATATAATTTATCGCAATTTTCATCAACCACAATGGCGTTATTTTGAGTGGTTTATGATTCGCAGCCATTTAAAAAGGTTGATTGAAATGGGAAGGGTATTCAGTGATAATGATCAATATTATCTTAATGATGGCATAAGGCCTTCAAATCTCATTTTGGGGTGAACTAAGATCTTCTCAAGAAAGGCGTCGGGGGTGTTCAGGCAATAACACCCCCATGTAGCACTTGTCTATTTTGAAAGGGGATCCCAGCAGCAATTAGCAGGCAAAACCATTAGCTTACTGGTCTTTTTGATTTCTTCTTTTCCATTTTTGCAAATTCCAGATATCCTGTCAACCCCATAAAATCCCAATGCTTCAACAAAACTGATATATATTTGCATTTAAAGTCGAAATATGACTGCTAAAAAAGAGACCGAAACGAGCAAATTCGAAGTTTATCGACATCTTGCTTAAAGACATAAATATACAGTAAAAAAATTTTATATTTGTTTAACGGCTAAAATCTATAATGCAGTTGGGGTCAATTCTCGACTGAACGGCTTAACTTCCCTAATTGACGGACTCTGACCCAATTGCCACACCTTAATTTTGGCAATCGGCAAATCTATGGCATCGCTGTAACGGGCTGTAACCGCTGCGGCCCAGGTAATATCTTCTTCAGAAGGATGTCCAAAATATCGGAGCATGGAGGTGGGACCCGGATGAGTGGCCACTTTAAACAGATAATCCTTCGGTTCTGCCAGATTAAGGATAGCTTCATTCTCCGCCGCCTTTCTTCCCACTATTAACAGGGCTCGGTTCTCCAATAAGAAATGACGCCCGTATTTGAGCACCTCTGTTTCTCGTGGACCAATGTCAGGCTTCAAGTCCAGGAGATGGCGAAGCCGTCTGGAATAATTTTCGGTTGTCAACAAACATCCCCCCGCAGGAGACGGATAATCGGAGATTCCCAGCTGTTCAGCTAATTCTATCTGTCTAACTCTGGAACGGCCGCTTATATCAAGCAGCTCTTCACGCTTAAGCCACCCTTCGACTTCGGGAATGGTAGGCTTCAAAAGCAGTGCAGACAGGGGGCGTACAATATGCCCGCGAAATCCAGAAAGCTTATCAACCGCATCTAACGATGAACGGTTTTGACTCATAGGCCGTTGTCCCAGAACTTCACCAGTAATGATGAAATGGGCATCAACCTCCTGCATATACTCACCGGCCTTGCGGATCATAAAGGCATGGCAGTCAATGCAAGGGTTCATATTTTTGCCAAAGCCATACTTTGGATTTTTTAATACAGCCATATATTCTTCCGATATATCCAAAGTAGTGAGGGTGACACCGAGATTATCTGCTGCCTCGGCAAGCTTCACATCACCTCCAAAAAATGGTGACTTGAAATTCACCGCCTCAACCTCGATTCTCTGTTGTTTTATAAGACATACTGCTAATTGTGAATCTAATCCTCCGGAAAATAAGCTTATTGCTTTCAAGTGTTTCACTCCCAATTTATCAAGTAATGAATTAAACGTCCTTAAATCTGATTAAACCGTGATAATCTCGATCCCATATTCTTTAAGCAGGGCCGCAGTTACTCCCAAACCAGCAACAGTATGGCCGGAAAAAGAACCGTCGTAAATAATGCTTCCTCCACAGGAGGGGCTTTTTTCCTTAAGAATTGCCCGAGTTACCTTGTTCAATCTGGCTAATTCGGCACATGCCCGGGCCCCGTTAAGAAACTGTGAGGTAACATCAGTCCCTTGGGAATCTAAGACACGGGCATCTCCCTTTATGATGTTTAGCCCGTCACCTCCTGAAATTTCCGCAGGCAACCGCGGAGTAGACAGGCCTCCCATGATTTCTGGGCAGACTAAAATATGGGGGGTTGAATGCAAATACTCTGTCAGTTCAGGACTATAGTTGTTGCCGCCACAGTATTTACAGTTGATTCCTGCGAGACAAGCGCTTACCATTAACATAGAAAACCCCCTGACTATCTAATATAATCAATTCTAATAACAATCAATCCACCTGGCAAGGAGACTGTTATGAGCATAAAAATACTAATTGCCGAAGATGATTCCAAAATTGCAAATCTTATCCGGATGTATCTGGAACGCGAAGGATTTGAAGTAATTATTGCTTCCAATGGCCATGAAGCTTTAAGTTTATTTGATGATGATAAGCCCGACCTGATCATCCTCGATATTATGATGCCCGGAATTGATGGATTAGAAGTACTAAAATTTATTCGCCGCCATCATATGACACCCGTTATCGTACTAACTGCACGAGATGATGAACTGGACAAAATCGTCGGTCTGGAAATAGGTGCTGACGATTATGTTACCAAGCCTTTCAGCCCACGGGAGCTGGTAGCCCGAGTAAAATCTTTGTGGAGACGGGCCGCAAATATCTCTGAATCAGAAGGTGATGACCGACTGGTCTTTCCGGATCTGATTATAGACAAGGATCGTCGTGATGTTCGGCTTAAGGACCGATCGATCAAGCTTACTCCCAAAGAGCACGATTTGCTTGTATTTCTGTCGGAATCTGCCGAACGTCCATTTTCCCGGGATGTTCTTTTACGCGAGGTCTGGGATTACAGTTTTCCGGGGGATGACCGCACGGTTGATGTTCATGTCAAGCGCCTGCGTGATAAATTACAAAACACCGATTATACATACCTGCAGACCGTCTGGGGGATAGGCTATAAATTCGAGGTTAAAAAAATTGAAGATTAATAAAGTATGGGTTAGGTTTTTCGCCAGTTATGTAGTGGTTATAATGCTTACCATGATAGTCTGGGGCGCAGCATCATCTATTTTTATCGAAAGTCACCTGTTACGCAGTACTGAAAAGAATTTAATTCGATCCGGAGAAGAAATCAACCGAATTCTGGACATTCTTGGACCTGACCAGTTAAATGTTCATTTTATGCGTATGCTGATCAGCAATTACAATGGAGAATTATACCTGACCGACCAGGAAGGTGTTGTAGTAGCATCATCTGTAGAACAGCAATATTTGGGAACCCAGCTTTCAAGAGAGATAATGGCATCTGTTCGTTCCGGAAAAGTGATAAGTCAGGAGTTAATAATGCCCGGTCAGGAGAACCGGGTATTAATGGTTATCACTCCTATCAGACAGGCTGATCAAGTGAATGGGGCTATCGTTTTAGCGACACCCATTGAAGAAATAGAAATGGCTATTCAGGATATCCAATCCACAGTAATCAGAGCAAGTATAATTGCGCTTCTCCTTGGTGCGCTAGTCAGCATTGGGGTTGCTTTTGGCATGACTACTCAGGTTCGAGAAATTACACGAGGGATTGCTCACTTTGCCAAGGCAGAATTTGATTATCGGATACCGGTAGTAACTACTGATGAATTGGGTGACATGGCCTTAAGCTTCAATGAAATGGCCGGCAAAATGTCTGCTTTTATAGAGCGAAGGCGTCGTTTGCTGGCGGGGATTTCCCATGATCTTAGGACCCCCCTTACAAACATACGTGGTTATATCGAGGCTTTGTCCGACCGGGTGATTCCACCCCAGGAGTTCGATCAAACTCTGGACCTTATTCACAGCGAGACGGTCTACATGGAGAAGGTGCTGGGCGATTTAATTGATTTGAGCCGCATGGAGGGTGATCAGCTTAAGCTCAATAAAACAGAATTTTCCCTGACAGACCTGACAAATAAAGTAGCTTTGAAACTAGAGCAGCTGGGGATAAGCAGTAATAACAGGATTGTGGTTTCCGTCACTGAAAATATTACGATAAGAGCAGATGAAGTCAGAATTGAACAGCTTCTGACTAATCTTATCAAGAACGCACTGCAGTTTACAAAAGATGGCATTATTGAGATTATCATTGGAATTAATTCTGATCAGGCAACAATTGTAGTTAAAGATGATGGGATCGGAATTGAGGAGGAGCAGATTCCTCTGGTTTTTGACAGTTTTTATAAAATTGATCCGTCCCGTTCCAAAACACACACCGAAAGCGGTCTGGGCCTCTCTATTGTGCAGAGCATAGTAAAACTTCATAATGGTACTATAAGTATTGACAGTCAAATAGGGGAAGGTACTTCTGTTACTGTTCAATTGCCGGTTGACTGACAGAGTTTTGCCGCAGGTTTGTCAGTTATGTCTGTAATTCGTTCATGAAAATTTCATATTTGTTTATTATAATTTTTTTAAGGATCCATCGAAACAGGGTCAACCGGTTAGTGAGTTAATATAGTGTCTTATAGCTTGCTATTTATAAGAGAGGAGTGTCTGCAATGAAGCGCAAGACTATTATTTCGATGATTGCCGTCCTGGTTATAGGAATCATGTTGGGAGGAGGTGTCGTAACATATGGCTCAAATCTTCCGTTTTTAAGGGATATTTTAGAAGTTGTCGAGCCATCTTCATCAGCTGAGTCTGCTTATCATACGGTAGCCAGTTCAGGAGCAGCGGTTGTTGGACCCGACAATATTGCGGATATGGTTGAAAAGGTCAGCACATCAGTGGTATATATTGAAACCACCGTAAATGTGACTACGAATAATCCCTTTTTTAACGATCCCTTTTTCCGGGAATTTTTCGGAGATTCGGAACAGACGCAAACACATGTGCAAACCGGTATGGGAACCGGCTCGATAATTTCTGCCAATGGGTATATTCTTACCAATTATCATGTGGTTGAAGGGGCATCCACTGTATCTGTGAAACTGGTGGGCTCCAATGACTCCTTGCCGGCCAAGGTAATTGGATACGATGATGAACTGGACCTGGCGGTTATCAAGATCGAAGCCGATCACCAACTGCCAGTTTTGGCTTTGGGAAATTCTGATTCTAACAGAGTGGGGGAGTGGGTAGTTGCCATCGGTAATCCTTATGGCCTTGATCACACTGTTACTGCCGGGGTTATTAGCGCAAAGGAACGTCCGATAACCATAGAAGGGCGTGGATATAAGAACCTTATTCAGACTGATGCAGCCATAAACCCCGGAAATTCTGGCGGTCCTCTCCTGAACACACAAGGACAGGTTATTGCCATCAATACAGCGGTTAATGTTCAGGCTCAAGGGATAGGCTTTGCCATACCCATCAATACTGCCAAAGATGTTCTGGACCAGCTTATCAACCAAGGCAAGGTAACACGCCCATGGGTTGGAGTATATCTGCAGGACCTGTCTGCTGATATGGCTGATTATCTGGGGGCATCCAGTACCCAAGGCTCATTGGTTCGAGAAATAGTAGCAGGAAGTCCGGCCAGCAAGTCGGGTATTCAAAAGGGTGATATTATTCTGTCTATTGACGGTCAGAAAATTAAAGACAGTACCACTTTAACCAGCACTATAAGCAAAATGAAAGTTGGTCAGAAGATAAAAATAACCATTCTGCGGGAGAAAAAAGAACTGACATTAACGGTTACGCTAGAACAAAAACCATGATTGTTTATGGAAGGGATTACTAATTGCCGGCGCGAATTATGAAGACATATTGCGTTTGCTATTGAGTTAGATTAAAGGAGAGAAGTAAATGGTGAAGCCTATTAAAAGAATCGGAGTACTTACCGGAGGAGGCGATTGTCCTGGACTGAATGCAGTAATTCGGGCCGTGGTCAAATCGGCTATACTTGAATACAACATGGAAGTAATCGGTTTTGAGGACGGCTTTAAGGGTCTGGTAGAAAATTCCTTTCGGCCAATGGACGTTTCTTCTGTTACCGGTATTCTGCCTAAAGGCGGCACTATACTCGGCACAACAAACCGAGATAATCCCTTTGCTTATGTAACATATTTGGATGGTCAGATGGTTAAAAAAAACATGTCCGATCAAGTCATCTCTAACCTGGATAGTCTTGGCATTGAAGCCCTGGTAGTAATTGGCGGAGACGGCAGCCTTTCCATAGCCCATGAATTTGCCCGACTGGGAATCAATGTGGTTGGGGTTCCGAAGACAATAGATAACGATCTCTCGGCTACAGATGTAACTTTTGGTTTTAATACGGCGGTAGCCACTGCTACCGATGCCATTGATAAACTTCATACTACCGCCGAAAGCCACCATCGTACTATGGTTTTGGAGGTTATGGGCCGGTATGCAGGATGGATTGCCCTCGAATCCGGTCTGGCAGGGGGAGCTGATGTTATACTTATCCCGGAGATTCCTTATGACATAAATAAGGTAGCTGAAAAGATCACACAGCGCCATGATGCAGGCAAAAAATTTAGTATAGTTGTAGTTGCCGAAGGGGCTTATCCGGTTGACGGTGAAATGGTGGTAAAATACACGGTTGCAGAAAGCCATGACCCCATAAGATTGGGAGGAATCGGAGCTAAAGTAGGTGCTGATATTGAGAGATTATCCGGAAGCGAATCAAGGGTCACAGTGTTGGGCCATCTTCAGCGCGGAGGAAGTCCCACACCATTTGACAGAATTCTGGGGACCAGATTTGGAGTAGCTGCGGCGAAAAGTGTAAATGAAGGTTTGTTTGATACGATGGTCAGTCTCCAGGCGCCCAGCATTGTTAACGTTCCATTAAAAGATGCCATTCACGAATTAAAAAGAATTCCTACTGACAGTGATATCCTTCATGCCGCCAGATCAATAGGAATATGTCTGGGTTAATATCAGTTGCAATAAACATAATTATATATTAGGGGGATGTGTTGTGGTGGTTAAGAAGATTGCCGTCCTCGGGGCCGGGGTGATGGGGGCCGGGATTGCTCAAGTGGCCGCCTTGGGAGGTTATTCGGTAATAATTCGCGATCTGCAGATGTCATTGGTCCAGAAGGGGCTGGATGATATTAGCCAATCCCTGGATAAATCCGTTGATCGCGGAGAAATATCTTCCCAGGAAAAAGAAGTCATCTTTGGCCGAATTGCCGGCACCACAGATCTGGCTCAAATTTGTGACGCGGACATGGTGATTGAAGCCGTAATTGAAAATGCTTCCGTGAAAAAACAGGTATTCGCCGAATTAGAAAACCATTGTTCAGAACATACCATATTGGGCACCAATACTTCATCTCTATCCCTTTCCGAAATTGCATCGGCGACTCGAAGTCCTCAAAGGGTAATCGGAGTACACTTTCTATATCCTGTTCCTCGAATGCGAATCGTCGAGGTTGTAAAAGGTCTGGAAACCTCTGACGATACGGTAAAAGCAACTCTGGATGTCATTTCTAACATGGGAAAAACCGCTATTCTTGTAGAACGAGAATCTCCAGGTTATGTGGTTAACAGGATTTTGGCCACCATGATAAATGAAGCCATTTGGATTTATGGTGAGGGATTAGCGTCGGCGGAAGATATTGATATAGCCATAAAATCCAATACCGGAATGGTGAAAGGCCCTCTGGAATTAGCTGATTTGTTGGGATTGGATGTTGTTTATGAATTGATGATGTCTATGTATAATGAATTTAAGGATTCCAAGTATCGACCCCATCATTGTTTTTCTACTTTGGTACGTTCAGGCCATTTAGGTCTGAAAACAGGTAAAGGTTTTTATATATATTCTGAAAAGGAATAAACTAGAGAAGACCGCTTTCACCTACAGTTGAACGGTCGAAATATTTTTTGAGGAGGAGAATAGGGTGCTGGATAAACCATCTAAGTCTAAGGGTTTGTTTATAGGCCTGTTACTGGCGGCGTATTTTTTTGGCACCGTAATCTTTGGAACCAAAGTTGCTCTTGGGCCTGAAGACAGGTTATTAGAGATGACTTTGCTGATTCCCGCATTTTTACTCTTGGCTCTTTATGTTTACATACTTTTCGGCTTACTTACTATGAACTATAAATCTACCGATGGAGCTTTGGTTGTGAGCTGGGCCCATAAGCGCTATACTATACCTTGGTCTAAGATAACCCAGATACAAAAAGTTACCGGGCGCCTGAATACCATCAGTTATCTGGGAGTCAGCTGGCCTGGTTATATGGCAGGAACTTATGATCTTAAGGGAGTCGGCCCCACCAAAATCTTTGCCACCGATCTGCAAAAACTTGTCGTT
>Ga0123334_1002029_pt1 | contig 24086 bp, 23 predicted proteins | sample BiotimSIPDNA_FD_89706 | JGI IMG/M metagenome (GOLD analysis project Ga0123334, IMG submission 89706) | Anaerobic biogas reactor microbial communites from Washington, USA - Biogas_R1 time_0 SIP DNA | ecosystem: Engineered > Bioreactor > Anaerobic > Unclassified | place: Washington, USA... | reverse complement strand
TCCGGGTCAGCCAGATTACCGTCGGCGGACGCGAAGGAGGCCGTTAACATGAACGTGGATCAATTTATAGCAGAATTATTCGCCGAAGCGAAAAAAGCAGGCTTTACCGATTACGAAGCGTACTACTCGGGCGGCTCGTCATTCCAGTGCATGGTGTTCGAGGGCGAGGTCAGCGACTACAGCGTCAACAGCACGGCGGGGCTTTCCTTCCGCGGGCTGCTTTCCGGTAAAATGGGCTATGCCTATACGGAAGCGCTGGATTCGGATGCGGTGCGCATGCTTGTGCACAATGCCAGGGAAAACGCCGGGATCATCGAGAATGAGGACAAACAGTTCATATTCGAGGGCAGCCCCGAATATCAGAAGGTCGATGTGTTCAACCCGGCACTCGAGGAGGTCTCCGCCAAGGATAAAATCGATATGGCTCTATCCCTGGAAAGGAAGGCGAAGAATGCCGACCCGCGGATCGAAACCGTCGGATACTGCCTGGTGCAGTCGGGCGAGGGCGAATCTGTGATACGCAACTCGAAGGGGCTGAACCTGTCCCACCGGGACAATGTGCTGATCGCATTTGTGGAGCCCGTCGCAAAAAAGGGCGATAAGATGGTCGACGGCACCGCATACCGCATCACGAGGGATTTTTCCGAAATCAATGTCGATGATATCGTTGCCGAGGCTGTGAACAAGGCCGTTTCGATGCTGGATGCCAGATCGATGCCGTCCGGCAACTACAAGGTGGTATTTGAGAACGACGCGGCGGGAGATATGATGGCGACGTTCAGCGGCATATTCTCGGCCGAGAGCACGCAGAAGGACCTGTCGCTCTTAAAGGGCAGGGTCGGGCAGAAGATCGCTTCAAGCGCCGTCACGCTGATCGACGACCCGCTGATGCCCGGCGGGTTCGCCTCGTCGCCTTTTGACAGCGAGGGCGTTGCGACATACAGCAAGAACGTCATAGACGGCGGCACGCTGACGACGCTGCTGCACAACTTAAAGACCGCCGAGAAGGACGGTGTGAAGAGCACCGGCAACGCGTCAAAATCGTCGTTCAAGTCGCCGGTCGGCATATCGCCGAGCAACTTCTATCTAAAGCCCGGCGATAAGGACATCGACCAATTGCTGGCAAGCGTAGGCGAGGGCCTGTTCGTGACCGAGGTGCAGGGCCTGCACTCGGGCGCAAACCCGGTGTCGGGCGACTTTTCGTTGTCGGCCAAGGGCTACAGGATATCGGGCGGCAAAAAGGCGGAGCCTGTCGAGCAGGTCACGATTGCCGGGAACTTTTATGAGATGCTCAATGACATCGAGCAGGTCGGAAACGACCTGAAGTTCGGACTTCCGGGGTCGAGCAGCATCGGGAGCCCGTCGATTCTGGTCAAGCAGCTGGCGGTTGCGGGAGAATAATATATTTCGCCGCCGGGCGGGCTTTAAACCCCCATACGAAATACAAGGCCGGGAATCGCTCCCGGCCTTTCTCTATGGGCCCCATTACGGCGTGCCGCCGGCGCCGCGCCCTGCGGTAGTATGATATTTTTCCAAAGAATGCCTCAAATCGTGGCAACAATTGGCACCTATTGTACGACATGGTTTCGTTTACAATCAAATATTGTAAAAGTATAATTATTAATGGAGCAAATGTTAATTAAGGCAAGATGATCATGAATCAATGATGAATTTGATTGCCTTCCAATAGACATTATGGGGATTCTTTCAAGGAGGGTTCATCACTTATTTAACAGGAGAAATCCAAAATTATTTGGAGGTTTATTCAACATGCTTAAAAGCTATAAACAAGATGATTATTCAGTTGATAACTGGAAAAAATTGCTTGACATAAAGGCGGCGGCCGACAGGGACTTCGACAATGCCGCTACCGTTACAGAGGTCATGACGGTATTGAACAATGCGGATGCCGCAATGGCTGCTGTCCCTACTCTGCTTGACGACGCCAAGGCAGCGGCGCATGCCAGCCTGAATGCTGCGATCGCGGGCTATGCACAGGAGGATTATTCGCCGGAAAACTGGGCAGTATTGCTTGATGCCATGACAATCGGCGATATCGATCATGCCGCTTCCGTTGAGGATGTAAAAGAAGCATTGGACAACATGCTGGCCGCAATGACTGCTGTCCATACGCTGCTTGACGACGCGAAGTCGGCGGCGCATGCCGGTCTGGAAGCGGTGTTTGCAGCTTATGCGGAAGCCGACTACACGCCTGATGACTGGACGGCATTAACCGGATTTAAGACAGCCGGGGAAGCGGCGATCGACGGGGCCGCAGACCCGGCCGGGGCAGAAGCTGCGCTGTCGGCGGCAGAGGCCGGGATGGCAGGAGTGCAGACGATCGCCCGGATTTTGGCGGCGGCCAAGACGGCGGCGCAGGAAGCTCTGACTGCGGCATTTGATGCCTATTCGGAGAGCGACTACACCGGTGATGACTGGACGGTATTAACCGGATTCAAGACAGCCGGGGAAGCGGCGATCGACGGGGCCGCAGATCCGGCCGGGGCAGAAGCTGCGCTGTCGGCGGCAGAGGCCGGGATGGCCGGAGTGCAGACGATCGCCCAGACTCTGGCGGCGGCCAAGTCGGTCGCGCATGATGTGCTGGACGCGGCATTTACTGTCTGTGAGAGCAATGACGCCGTTGACGGCGGAACAGCATCGGCCGGACCCGAAGAAATCGATGATACGGCAGCCGATGCGGATACCGTTGTTGATCAGACAGAAGAGCCGGCCGCGGAAGACTCATCTTTATCAATCGAATCAGAGGCTGAAAAGGCCGGCCCCGCGAATGACGAAACCACAGCTTCTCAGGAGGTGACGGATACGGGCGGCACGCCTTGCGATGCGCAGGAGCAGTCGGGGGATCTGGAAATAGAAATCAAGTGCATTACACCCGACATCGAGTAAGCGCCATAGTCGGGTGAAAAGAGACGAATAACAACGGAAAGCTGATCAAAAAACGATCAGCTTTCTTATTGTATTGACAGCGGACATTGGCAGCCCGAAAGCACGAGCTATCGGGTGTTAAATAAATTATAAACAGATTAAAGTTAATAATATGTTGAACTATGTCGATTTTTGTATATTGCACAAAATTTGATTTTTGACACCGGAACATAGGATATCGGGAGAGTCGGGGATCTCCCTTACGGTTCGGATCCGACCATTGGAAAAGGGGCTGTTCGCTAACAATTCCGGCGCGCCGAGGGCGTCGCGCCCTACGCAAGGTGCTATGTGCCGTTTACCGGGTGCGTGGCTATTAGCTCGACAGCCCCCAAGCTCTATAGCCCATACTATAGTAAAACCTCCGGTGATTCGTTCACCGGAGGTTAATAGGAATCCATTAATATACCCGTACTTACTCCCGATATGCTTTCGGGCCCGGCGCTTTGACCACAAAGAGCTCCAGCACATCCGGATGATTGTTCAGCACATCCATTTTCGTATTGTACGGTATCTCGATGATATTGCCCGCAATATAGCTGTGCGGCTCGCTGTCGTTCAAAATTAATGTCACCATGCCCCGCGATACGATCATGAATACATTTGAGTTTGTATAATGCTGCGGGAGCCGCTCGCCCTGCGGCAGCACCATATGGTTGATGTTCACGACATCCTCGTCGATGATTTTCTCGATCACCTTCTGGTCGATCTTCTGGAATGAATGCGCTTTTTCCGTCATATTGCCGTACCTCCTTTTACTCTTCTATGATGTGTCCGTCCGTTGTGATGGTCGCGACGCTCCACGGCAGCATCTTGCCGCTTTGCTGCAATGCTTTCATGACCGCATTGGTCAGCCCGCCGCAGCACGGCACGCTCATGCGCACGACCTGCACGCTTCGGATGTCATTGTTCTTGATGATCTCGGTCAGTTTATCCGCATAATCGACGCCGTCGAGCTTCGGGCAGCCGATCAATGTGATTTTGCCCTTCATGAACTTCTCATGCATACTGGCATACGAGAATGCGCTGCAGCTTGCCGCGATCAGCGGCCTTGCGCCCGCAAAGTACGGTGCGTTCACCGGCACCAATTTGATCTGGCACGGCCACTGTGCGAGCTGTGCCTGCGGCTCGGCTGCCGCTGCGGTTTGGGCCGGCGCGGCCGGAGATGCCTGCGCATGCTCGATCCGTAACGCGCGTGATCCGGGGCAGGAACAGCCCGAGGCTGCGGCTTTCTTCTTTGCCATATTGGTCTGCACGGCGGCATGGTCGTAGGCTTCGCTTTCGCGCTCGACGATCGTGATCGCGCCGGTCGGGCATTCCGGCAGGCAGTCGCCGAGGCCGTCGCAGTAGGATTCCGATATCAGCTTGGCCTTGCCGTCGACAAGCGCGAGCGCGCCCTCATGGCATGCATCCACGCAAAGACCGCAGCCGTTGCACTTGTTTTGATCGATATTGATTATTTTTCGCTTCATATTTACCACCGTCTTTGATTTGTTGGCTTCAGTATAGTATACTCAAAGCGTAAATTCTGTTGCATTTGCAACGCATTTGAGGTTTTTATGGAAAAATTCCTGAAACTTTTATTGAATATGCCGCTGTTTTCGGGCATCCTTCCGGAGCAGATGGATTCGATGCTGGGCTGCCTCGGCGCTTCGTATAAAACAATTCAAAGGGACTCGTTCGTCTGGATCGCCGGGGACGACATCACAAGCATCGGCGCGGTGCTGGACGGGGAGGTTAACATCATCAAAGAGGATTTTTCCGGAACCAGAAGCATACTGGCAAAGATCGGGCCCGGCGAGGTGTTCGGCGAGACGTTTGTCTGCGCGGGCATCGGGCAGAGTCCTGTCAGCGTGCAGGCGGCAACCGATTGCCGGGTGATGCTGCTTGATTTTTACCGCATTATATCGGTCTGCCGCAATGCATGCCCGCACCACACGCAACTGATACGCAACATGCTGACCATCATGGCGAAAAAGAATCTGCAACTGACGGAAAAAATCAACTACATGAACAAAAAGACGACGCGGGAGAAGGTGCTTTCGTACCTTGCAAGCCAGATGGACCGGCACCGGAGCGCCGACATTGCGATACCCTATAACCGCAGCGAGCTTGCTGATTTCCTCGGCGTAAACCGCAGCGCGCTGTCGAGGGAGCTTTCCAGGCTGCGCGACGACGGGGTTATTGAATTTGAACGGAATGTGTTTCATATCAAGGATATCGAGGCGATCGCGGAAGCGCTGCACTGAAACGGTGTAAATAAATGAAGGGCAAAAAGCAAAATGAGCTTAAATGATTACAGGGATGAGGCTGGAGATTTTCTAACGAAAATCAATGCAAAGAATAATTCAGAAGACAAGATAGGGATGCTTGAGGAGGAGTTTGGACTCTTAAAGGGTGCTGTGGATACTCCGGAGAGGTTAAGGCATCAAATCTATGATATGATGTTTCTACTCTTTGAAATTGCTTCCGTGCATGGATTTGATTTAGATGAAGAGTGGGATAAAGGGCGAAAGAGAAAGCAGGAAAAGTATCTTTCGAAATCATAGAGTCTTTGCCTTACAACTTCATTTAAGGTGTGTTGGGGCTGATGCCATCATCAGCCCGTGAACAAATTATTCAGAGGGTCGAAGCAGGCCATCGCCCCACCATGAAAGATATTGTCATTGGAGTTGCGACAGCAAGCTCTCCACATCGTGCACCGGGGCACGGCAGGCATAGTTCTCGCAGACATACGCCGAAAAGCCCTGCCGGTTCTGCTGTGCATAATCCGCCAGGTGCGGTATAAAGGAATCCAGCGGCTCTTCCTTGCGCCAAAGTAATGTCGTGTACGGCAGGTATTTCCTGTTGATTTCCCAGAATGCCCTGTCGCACAGCTTCGGCTCGCCGGTCAATATGATCTGCTGCCCGGGGTTTTGCATCGCAAGATGCGCCGACAGGAAATAGGTATGCGAGGCCGGGTTGTTGTTGATGACGCTCGAAAAGTGCGACATCAGCTGCGCGGCACGCTCACCCAACTCGTTTCGTGCCGTGTACTGCCAGAGCCTGTGCAGATTCATCGCGGCGACCGCATTGCCGGAAGGCGTCGCGCCGTCGTAGTGCTCCTTGGGCCGCGCTGGCAGCTCTTCATGGCTCTTGCCGTACAGGAACAGCCCGCCGTGCACATCATCCCAGAACTCTTCGAGCATGATATGGCTGTACTTCAGCGCGCTGTCAAGGAAAGAAGCCTGCTGCGTCGCCGAAAAGAGCTCGATCAGCCCCCATACGAAGTACGCATAGTCATCCAGATACGCCTGGGACGCGCAGCTGCCGGCCCGGAAACTGCTCAGTAGCATGCCCCGCTCGTTTACCATGTTCGAAAGTATGAAGTCCGCGGCTTTTTTTGCGGCCCCGATGTACTGCGAGTCGCCGAATGTTCGCCCGGCAGAGGCAAGCGCCGCGATCATAAGGCCGTTCCAGCCGGTCAGTATCTTGTCGTCCTTGAACGGGCGGCTTCTTTTCTCGCGCGCGGCATACAGTTTTTTGAGCACATTCTGCAGCTCGGCCCTGCTCTGCCGGTAGCCGGGGTCGTCGAGTTCGATATGGATCTGGTTCAGTATGTTCGCGCCGTCGAAATTGCCGGAGCGCGTGACGCCGTAATATTTGCGCATAAGCTCCAGCTCGCGCCCGGACAGAAGCTGTTCAAGCTCCGTGTATTTCCATAGATAAAACTTGCCCTCGACGCCCTCGGAGTCGGCGTCCTCGGCGCTGTAGAACGCGCCCTGCGGGCTCGTCATGTCGCGCAGCACATAGGTGAAGATTTTGTCCGCGATCTCCCGGTAGAACGCATTGTCGGTGGCCGCGAAAACTTCGGTGCAGGCAAGCGCGATCAGCGCATTGTCATAGAGCATCTTTTCAAAGTGCGGCGCAAGCCAGCGGTTGTCGGTCGAGTACCGCGAAAAGCCGTAGCCGACATGATCGAATATGCCGCCCTTGAACATGGCCTTGAGCGTGTGCTGCGCCATGTAAAGCGCGCGCGGCTTGCCGGTGGATTTATAGTAGCGCATCAGGAACAGCAGGTTGTGCGGCATCGGGAACTTCGGCGATGAGCCGAAGCCGCCGAAGGATTCGTCAAATGTCAGCGTGAGCTCCTCGAATGCACCGTCGACCGCCGACGGATGCACCGCATCGTGCTCGCCGCCCGCACCGTTCTGCACCGCCTGCATGATTTTATTCGCGCTTTCGATCAGCCTGCCGCGCTCGTTTTTCCAGAGCGCCGCGACCTGGTTCAGCATATCGATAAGGCCGATGTAGCGCCCGCGCGTTTCCTTCGGGAAGTAGGTGCCTGCGTAGAACGGCTTTTTGTCCGGCGTCATCAGTATCGTCAGCGGCCAGCCGCCGCTGCCGGTCAGCGCCTGGCAGACGTTCATGTAGATCGCATCGACATCCGGACGCTCCTCGCGGTCGACCTTGATGGAAATAAAGTGCCTGTTCAGCAGTTCGCCGACGGCCTCGTCCTCGAACGATTCGCGCTCCATCACATGGCACCAGTGGCATGTCGAATAGCCTATGCTTAAGAACACGGGCTTGTTTTCCTCCCTGGCTCTTCGGAAGGCTTCACCGCTCCACGGGAACCAGTCCACGGGATTATGCGCATGCTGCAGCAGGTACGGGGAAGTCTGCTGCGCCAATCGGTTGGTGTGCGTGAACTCAGTCAATGGATTCTGCAACTCCTTGTATCGGTCTTATCATAGCATACCCCGAAATGTGTAAACAATTACCAGAAATAATATTTTGTGATCGTACGGATATTTACTGTTTGAAATATGATTCCAAAGGGATTACACTAATATACAATCCGGCCTGCATGCAGAAGGACCGGGGCTTCGCGCTGTTCAATGCGCCTAAATTCGAAGACAGGAGCCGTATGTTATGAAATTCGATATCGATGTCCGTGCATTCTGGGATGAAAACGATCAATGCCTCGCTCCGTTTTCGACAGCCAAGCCGCGCATACCCATATCCTATTGGCTGGATGACCATTTCCTGCTGGAGGAGATGAGGCTGCCTTCCACGATCCGTTATTACAACGATTACGCGTACAGGATGCAGGTCAACAGGCGATGCAACGACATACTCGAACCGGCAATCGGCAGAAGATTTTACAATGAAGACGAACTCCGTATTTCGCCGAACCGCTTTGAAGTCCTCATGGGCGCCCGGTGGGAGTTCACCGAGGGCGGGACGCCCTGGCTCATGGAGAATGTGGAAAGCATTGATGACGTAAAAAAATTAATCGATAGAGCCCGGGATATCGACATGAAAAAGGCGGCTTTCCCGGAGGGCTGGCGGCAGGAGAAGGAGAGCTATGAAAAGCGAACCGGCAAAAAGGTAAGGCTCGGCGGCGAGTTTTCGCGCGGGCCCGCGACGATGGCGACAAGCATTCTGGGTACGACCAACACATGCTTTTTCATCATGGAGGAGCCCGAAATCATGGACGAGTTTTTCGCGGTGCTGGGCGATAAGCTGGTGAAATACAACATAGCGCTGATGGAGCATACGGGCAACGACGCCCGGCAGGGGTACAGCATCGCCGACGACAACTGCTTTTTGTTCCCTCCGGCGCAGTATGAACGCTTCTGCGCGCCTGTCCTTCAGAAACTGTTCAGCGAGTTTGCCCCGCTGCCCGGGCATAAAAGATATCAGCATTCCGACAGCAGCATGGCGCATCTGATGGGAATACTGTCGGACCTTGGCGTCAATGAAGTGAACCTGGGCCCCGACATCGATATCAGGGATATCCGCAGGGCCATGCCCAAGGCGCTGATCTACGGGCAGATGCCGCCGTTTAAGCTGCGAAACGGCACGTATGAGGAAATCGTAAATGCGGTCAGATATGACATCGACAGTGTCGGGCAGGACGGTGGACTGGTGGAGTGCACCGCCGGGAGCATCGCGGGCGGAACGCCGCTTGAAAATATACGGCTGTATATGTGGGCCGTGCAGCAATTCGGCAGGTTCTGATATCGTTATGACAGGACAGGCCGGAAAAGCACCCGGGAAAGAGCGGCAAGGATCTTAATTATACATAAATGAGAAGACGCATCGTTTATTTATCATAATCTTATCACATTCCGGCTGTATGATAAGGCAGCCGGCAGCAGTATGCATCAATATATTACCAGGACATGCTTTCGGACGGATATGATACGATACTAAATCATATCAGAATGATTGAAAGCCTGGTGAACACTTTGCATCTGTCGCAGGATATCGCACGGGAAATCGTCAATGAACTTTCCAAGCTGACCTCGCTGAACATCAACATCATGGACGAGACCGGGCATATCATCTCCAGCGCGGACCGGGAGCGGATCGGCACATTCCACGAGGGCGCATATAAAATCATCGCGGAGGAACTTGACGAGCTGGTCATCACCGAGAAGGACAAGCTCAAAGGGGCGCTGCCCGGCTTGAACTACCCGATCATCATGCAGGAAAGGATTGTCGGTGTGCTCGGCATTACCGGCAAATACGCAAAGATTGTCGAAAGCGCGCGCATTATCAAACGCATGACGGAGCTCTATCTGCAAAACGCATACAACATTGAACAAAGACAGTTCGGTAAAAATGTACGAAACCGCTATCTGGATGAATGGATCAACGGCGATGTCAAGAACATCACGGCCGAATTCATCGAGCGCGGCCGCGCGCTCGGGTTTGACATTACGATACCGCGCCGGTTCCTGTATTGCTCGGTCTATTCCCCGACCTCCGATTCCGGCATTAAAATCATGCACCGGATAGAGAGCGCGGAGGAAAGCATCACCCAGTACATTGAAACCCTTGACAGGAGCAACATCTATTTTAAATCCGGGGCGTCGCTTGTGCTTGCCATATCGGAATATACCGACGACGGCGTTTCGCGGATCGCCCGGCAGCTGATTTCGATGGTTGAAGCCCGATACGCGCTGAAGGCCGCCATAGGCATCGACGCAGCTGTCGAGGACTTTACGAACGCCAAAAAAGGCTATCTATGCGCCCGTGCGGCCAATCACGCATGCATGCGCACGCATAAATGGGATATGCGCTTTTATCACGAATTGACGATGGAGCTGCTCAACGACGATGTGAGCGACGCCACCAAGCTTGAATTCATACACAGCCTGTTTAGGGGTTATGACCATAAACAGATCACGGACGCAATCATATTGCTTGAAAATTACTATGAAACCGACGGCTCTGTCAAGCTGACAGCCGAGCGGCTCTATCTGCATAAAAATACGCTGCAATACCAGCTTAAAAAGATAGCGGAGCATACGGGCTACGACCCGCGCTCGATACGTCATTCATCGCTTTTTTACATAGCCATAGGCTTTTTCCGGGATCTGTCGGAACAGGGATTGCTGAATAAGCTGTAACAGAAATTGCCATGGATTGATTATACGTTTAGTATCCATACCATAAATGTGAAATGATTATTGGCGCCCATACCATAGACGCGAAATATTGTTTGAATATAAAATTAATTTGCTGCTGTTTTTACTACGGCATAAAATATTTTAAGGAGGCACTTCAATGACTGGTATTCCTCTCATCATCGTGTTTGTGATCGCGATCGTCGCGATGATTCTTGCCATTTCCAGGTTCAAGATTCATCCGTTCCTTGCGATCATGGCGGTATCGGTTCTGTTCGGGCTTATTGCGGGCGTTACGCTTACAAGCCAGGCTGCAACCGACACGACACCGGCCGTCGCGGGCCTTGCCGACGTCATCAGTTCGGGCTTCTCCGGTACATTTACAAGTATCGGCATTGTCATTATTTTCGGCGCATTAATTGGTATCATGCTCGAAAAGACCGGCGCGGCGCTCAAGATGGCCGACAGTGTGGTCAAGCTTGTCGGCAGGAAAAGGCCGGAGCTTGCGCTGCTGATCATGGGCTGGATCGTTTCGATCCCGGTATTCTGCGACAGCGGCTTCGTCATACTGAACCCGATCCGCAAAGCGCTGGTCAAGCGCACGCAGCGCTCATCGGTTGCGGCGACGGTCGCGCTTTCGCTGGGACTCTACATCTCGCACTGCTTCATACCGCCGACGCCCGGACCGATCGCCGCGGCCAACACGCTGTACCAGGGCTTCGGACAGGAAACGAACCTGCTGCTTGTCATGGGCATGGGCGCGCTTGCTTCGATACTCCCGATTGCGGCAGCCTACTTCTTTGCGGTGATCATCGGCAGGAAGGTAAAGGCGCGCGACGAAGCCGACAACGGCTCCGAGACCGTAAAAACGTATGAGGAGCTTGTCGCGAGCTACGGCAAGCTGCCGAACGGTTTTATGAGCTTTGCCCCGATCGTCGTGCCGATCGTTCTGATGGGACTCTCCTCGGCGTTTACGATGGCCGGACTCTCAGTCAACATCATTAAGTTCCTCGGCACGCCCATCATCGCCATTGCGGTCGGCGCAATCCTCGGCATCGTACTGCTTGCGATGCAGAAAAAAACCGAAGACTTGTATGAGTTGACCAACGAAACCTTGAAGACCGTAGGCCCGATACTGTTCATAACGGCTGCGGGCGGCGTGCTCGGCAAGGTTATCGCCAGCACGGCCATGGTCGGCTTTATCAAGGACAACATTGCATTCCTGTCCTCGGTCGGGATACTGTTCCCGTTCCTGATCTCCGCTGTTTTAAAGACCGCGCAGGGTTCCTCGACGGTCGCAATGACGACCACGGCGGGCATTCTGGCCCCGCTGATGATACCGCTCGGTCTCGGCACCCCGGTGCTTGCCGCACTGACGGTCATAGCAATCGGCGCAGGCGCGATGACGGTGTCGCACGCGAACGACAGCTATTTCTGGGTCGTGACGAACTTCGGCGAAATGGAAGTGCAGGACGGCTACAAGACGCAGACGCTCGGAACGCTGATCGTCGGCATAGCGGCCATAGTGAACGTGTTCCTGCTGTCATTGATTCTCGGATAGCAGGATTTCCAAGACGCGCCATAGAATAGTAAATTCAAGAAGTTAACGGGGGACAGCAAGCAGATGGAACTCCGCGAAGATATCAACCGCATCATTGGCGCGGCATTGTCGGCCGCACAGCCGGACGCCGCAGTGAAGGCGGCCCTCGACGGCGCAAGCTTCGGCAAAGGCCGGGTCATACTGGCCGCCATCGGCAAAGCCGCGTGGCAGATGAGCCGCGCCGCCTGCGAAGCGCTCGGCGCGCGCATCGACACGGGGGCCGTGATCACCAAATACGGCCACAGCCAGGGCGAGCTGCCGGGCCTGCGCATCTATGAGGCGGGGCATCCCGTGCCGGACGATAACACATTTTCGGCGACAAGGGCGGTGCAGGAGCTTGTCAAAGACCTGTCCTGCGAAGATACGGTGCTGTTTTTGATATCGGGCGGCGGTTCCGCGCTGTTTGAAAATCCTCTGGTATCTCCCGCGGAGCTTATGGATATTACAAAGCAGCTGCTTGCCTGCGGCGCGGACATCATTGAAATCAACACCATCCGGAAGCGGCTGTCGGCTGTCAAGGGCGGCCGCTTCGCAGATTCGTGCAAGCCTGCGCGCGTGTTTGCGGTCGCGCTGTCGGATGTGCTCGGAGACCGTGCGGACATGATCGCATCGGGCCCTGCCGCACCGGACGCTTCCACCTCGGAGCAGGCGGCTGCCATTGTAAAAAAATACGGGCTCCGGCTGTCGGATCAAGCGCAGCAACTGCTTTTGCTTGAAACGCCGAAGGAGCTTGACAATGTCGAAATGCATGTGACCGGCAGCGCGCGCGTGTTGTGCCGGGCTGCGCAGCAGATGTGCCGCGAGCTTGGGTACGAGCCGGTCATACTGACCGATACCCTGAACTGCACCGCGCGGGACGCGGGAAGCTTCCTTGCTTCGATTGCGCGCTATCACGCAGACAGCGCGCGCTCGCTTGCGTTCATCGCGGGCGGCGAAACGGTGGTGAAACTGACCGGTTCGGGGCTCGGCGGGCGCAACCAGGAGCTTGCTTTGTCCGCGGCGGACGGAATAGCGGGGCTGACGGATACCGCATTGTTTTCGATTGGCTCGGACGGCACCGACGGCCCGACGGACGCAGCCGGGGGATGGTGCGACGGCGGTACGCGCGCAAAGCTCGCGGAACAGGGCATAGCCATTGCGGATGTGCTGGACAACAATGATTCGTATCATGCCCTGGATAAATGCGGCGGCCTTATAAAAACCGGCCCGACAGGCACGAACGTCAACGACCTGACGGTACTGCTGATCAAGCGGTGAAGAGACCACCCCATGCGGCATTCGCCGCATTTCCCCTCCGGGGGAGGGACAATCTCCTCTTCAGTTCCGGATCTCTTCGATGATGATCTCCTTGATATAAAAGACTCCTTTTTGGCTGCGGAGAGACAATACAAACGCATCCTCGCCCTCCTGCACCTCAAACATCTCGGAATACGTCACCCATTTGCCGCTCGTCTGCTGGGTCTTGGATTCGGGCGGATTGCCGTCCTCGCCGGCGAGTACGAAATATCTTTTGGATGTGACCGGCATTTTCCAGAATGAATAGCATATGAGCGGATCGGCGCTTTCATTTTTCAGTGTAAAGGATATCCTGTATTTTTTGCCGGGCTCGATTTTTGCTTCGCCCCGGAGCGAAAACTCATTTTCAACGCTGATCTTCAGGCAGCTTTCGGCTTCGTCGTCTTCCTCGCCGCAGGTTTCGACGGTAAACTGATGGCCGGGGCCATGCTCCACCTTCATTTCGACGGAAAGGTCATTTTTCGTCACGATGCCGTGAATCGTATCGGACGCCGTATAGCCCTCGCAGCCGCAGAGTACTGATAGACTTACGAGGCAAAGCACAAGGGCTGCAATAACAAATCTTTTCATAGTTGAACCTCCATAAAATCATATTACCTTTTTATTATTCCGAATTACTCCACCAAATTATGACTGATAAATGCTTCCTCATTTACATCATATATCCAAATTTCGATGCTGACAACGCCGGAGCTGCTGCAATTCCCGCTTTCGCACATCACAAACATATGCCATAAAATTTGTTAAATAAATATTGACAAGCAGATATATCAGGTATATGATTGCTCTATCAGATAGAACACTATCACACAGAACAATGATAGGTAGAGTACTATCTGAAAGAGTAAATGAAAAGGGTGATATCTTTGTTAAGCAGCGACATCATACGCGGGCATCTGGAGCCCATCGTGCTGCGCCTGATACTCGAAAAGGACCGCTACGGCTACGAGATCAGCAAGGAGATCTCAAGCAGGACGCAGGACCGTTTCCAAATCAAGGAGGCGACACTCTATGCGGTGTTCCAAAGGCTTGAGAAAAAGAGCCTGATCATATCGTACGAGGGCGATGTATCGCTCGGCAGCAAGCGGCGGTACTACACCATCACGCCGCTCGGGCGGGCTTTTTTTCAGAGCGAGATCGAGGAATGGCGCAGGACAAAGGAAATCGTCGATATTTTCATGAAGGAGGAGTTTTAAATGAAAACAATCAAGGAGCATGTCGACTCGATGTTCCGGGACATACCGGACAGCGAACGCAAGGAGAATCTGAAAAGGGAGATTGCGGCCAATCTTCAGGAGAAGGTCAACGATCTGATGGCGCAGGGCAAGCAGGAGGAGGACGCAATCAACCGCGCGATCGTCGAGTTCGGCGACATCAGCGACATACGCGACGAGCTGCGGGTGCAGCAGCAGCTTCCGGTGCAGAGGAGCAGCGCAGGGCTGCAGCTGGGATTCTCGGTCATAGGCAGCATGCTGATCATTGCGCTATTTTTGTTCATCAACCTGTATATAACGCCCGGCTTCCTGTGGTGCGTGTTCCCGATCTTCGGTGTGCTGTGGTGGCCGCTTGCGATGTTTTTCCGCTGGAAAAGGCTCAAGTAGGACAGAGGATGTTATGAAGAAGAATCAAACGGCCTTTGCGGCGGCGGGAGCGCTGCTGACCGCTGTATTTTTCGGGATTGCCAATTATATACTGACCCCGGGCGTCGTATGGTTTATCTACCCGCTGTACGCAGTGTTGTGGTGGCCGCTGGGCGTGTCGCTCTGCGGCAGGAAAAAATACCTTGCCTTCTCGGTTGCAGGGAGCCTTGCCACCATTGCGTTCCTTGCGGCAACGAACTATGTTACATCGCCCGGAACACTGTGGTTCGTACACGCAATCCCGCCGCTCCTGTGCTGGCCGCTCGGCGTGTATTTCAAGCAAAAACTCCGGAGCCTCGGCGCGGCGCTGGCGCTCGGCGCGGCGATCATAGCCTATTACGTGACATTGAACCTGATGCTGACGCCGGGGTACTTCTGGGCGGTTTACCCGATCTATGCGGTGCTGTGGTGGCCGATGTCCGTGTACTTCAATCAAAGGGGGAAGTACAGGGAGATGTCGGTGGCCGGTTCTGTGATAACCATCGCATTCCTCATCATCATAAACCTTCAGCATGACGCATATCCGTGGGCGCTGTACGCATGCTATCCGCTGGTCTGGTGGCCGCTTGCGGTGTTCTTCGGGAAAAAGCTCGGGGGACTCAAGTTTTCGATCCTGGCCTCGGTCTGCACGGTGCTCTGGTACGGCGCGCTGAACCTATGGCTCGAGCCGGGCAGTCCATGGATTATGTTCATACTCTATGCCGGGCTGTGGTGGGTGCTTTCGGTGTGCTTTGCACGGCGCGGGGCCCCGCATTGGTATGCAGCCGTGATGACCGGCGTCAGCGCACTGTTCTTCGGCGCGGTCAACCTGGTCTATTCGCCCGGCGTATTGTGGGCGCATTACCCGGTGTATGCGATGCTTTGGTGGCCGGTGACGCTGTTCTTTGCCCGGAAACGCGCGTGGATCGGATATGCGATTACAGCCAGTCTGATGACCATCGCGTTCTTCGGGTTAACGAATCGCCTGACCTCGCCCGGCTATCCGTGGTTTATCTATCCGTCGCTTGCGATCCTTTGGTGGCCGCTGTCGGTTTACTTTGCGAAGCATAAAAGCGCATGGGGATTCTCGGTTGCCGGGAGCCTGCTTGTGGTCGGAACGTTCGCGGTAATCAACATGATGACTTCGCCGGTTTTCCTGTGGTTTTTGTTCCCGACGTTCGCGGTGGCCTGGTGGCCGCTCGGCGTTGGATTCGGGCAGGCCAAAAAAAGGTTGGCGGAGCAGGGCAAAAGCATGACATCAGCATAGAGATGCTTCAACTGAATGCGAATGCCGGATGCATTATTTGGTTGTTACGCTGTACTGCAACCTCTATCATAGGGTGTGCAGGGGCTGATGCCCACATCAGCCCGCGACCTATATTTATCTGTTTGAACATTTTCGGGTCGATGTGGGCATCGACCCATGCACTCATAAAAGAACAGAGATCCTACCCTATAAATCACATCAAAAGCCTTATATAAAGTCATCGGTTCGTATGACCGTATCAAAGAAACTGCGTCATGCCGGAGCCGAAGTTGTCATCCGGCCGCACGAAGAAGCCGAACTTTTTATAAAAATCCTCCTTGCCCCTGGCTGCCATCAGGTTTACCATCGTCCTCTTGCCGTAGTGCTTCCTGATGTGCTCCATGATGCCCGTCATAATCATCATGCCGATGCCCCGGCGCTGGTATTCGGGCAGCACGATGATGTCCTGTATGTATAATGTAAAAGCACCGTCGCCTATGATGCGGCCATGACCTACGATTCTGCCTTCATGCTCCGCACACACGGAAAACAGGTTGCCCCCAAGCCCTTTTTTGACTGCTTCTTCGCCCGGACAGCCCCAGCCGACAGCCTTCCTCAAACCTATAAACTCCTGCGGCGAAGCCGCTCTCTCCACAATCTGAATGTTATCCATAGATATCCTCATATTTTGTTATTGTATTGATCATACCATTTGATTCCGGGCTTTGGCAATAATGGGCATCGCTGTTCTGAATCGTATAGAGCGCATGTAGATAAACCGTTCCCTGGCTGCCGGTTGCGCATACAATGCATTTGTTATAAGATACATATTGGCCTGCAAAGCGGAAGCCGGGGCGGGTACGGGGAGGGCATATGGAAAAACATGTCTATGAGGCTATCAAAGGCAGCCTTGGCAAGTATCAGTCAAGTTCCATGAACTATATTGTATATGAGGATGTTGCCGGATATGAAGCCTTGCATCTGGACGAAAGGCTCGTGCTGCTGGCCGGGCAGGAAGGCGGATGCAATAAATTCCACTGGGCGGCAAGCGAACCTGCGGAGCTTCTGGATGCAATCTTAAAGACCGGCGTGAAAGGTGCAGTATCCTTTGTGCCGCCCGGTTGGGTGGCTGAATTCCAAAAGCGCGGCTTTGAGGTGTGCGGCAAGTTCAACGATTACTTCCACAATGACATTGCGCGTGTACCGGAACCCGCCGAGCCTGCCGAGCTGCTGGGCGACAAGGATTGCGGCGAGGCGGCGGATGTGACGGCGGCGTGCCGCGGCCAGAGCAGGAAATTTGAAGGCGAGACGGAGGAATGGATGCGCATGTGGATATCCGGTACCGAGCCATATGCAATGGATATCGGCGCCAAAGACTGCGCGGTGATCATCCGCAGGGTTTGCGGCAAAATTGCCGGTATCGCATGTGTCGGGATATACGAGCATGCCAGCGAAAAAGGCGAAGTGCTGTGGCTGCGCGAGATTGCCGTGCGCCCTGAATTCCAGCACAGGGGAATTGCAACGCAGCTCATAGGCCAAGCGCTTTATTACGGCAGGGAGCGCGGGGCAAGGCGGGCCTTCCTGATGGCCGACGAAATGAACGACACGGCAATACGCCTGTATCAACGAGCCGGATTTGAATGCAATAGCGACGACGGGCAGATCGACATGATCTTGCGATGACGCGGGTATCAGGCCGGGCAAACAAGAATAATGAAGGACAGCGGCGGCCGGAGGATTTGGCAATCCCCGGCGGAGCCGTTGCTTTGGGAGTTATGAAATTTCGATATAAGACGAACGATACCTGTTCCACCGAGATCACATTTGACTTAACCGGCGACAGGGTTACAAACATTGTGTTCAGCGGCGGGTGCAGCGGCAACCTGAAGGCCATACCGTTGCTGATCGACGGCTGGACGGCCGACGATATCATACAAAAATGCGCCGGCATCACATGCGGCAGGCGGAAAACATCGTGCGCCGACCAGCTTGCGGCCGCGATCCGAAAGGCCAGGGAAGAAGCACCCGGAGGCGAGTAACGCGGCTTACCCGCCGTCCCCGGCGGAGAGCATCGGAAGCATCGGCCAATCCATGATGTCGCACAGTACAAGCGGTGCCTGATGATTGGATTCGCATGCGGCGAATTGTTCGGCTCCGACGCCTATGGCATACAGCGGCACCTGCTGGCCGGAGTGGTCGCCGTTCCTAAGACCGATGCCGATCTTTTCGCATGCCGGGAGCAGCGCGGCCCACGCGGCCCATGCCATGTTGTCCTCGTAGGAGAGCCAGCAGCCCCGGCCGGCGTATTCAATGCCGTCGCGGAGCAGCGAGCGGCTGCAGTCCAGTTCCCACTGTTCATTCAGGACTTGATATGCCGCATCGAGCCCCTGCGCCCAGGGTATGCCGCCGAATTGCTCAAACTCCGCCATTTTATCGTCATTCCATACCATATTGCCCGTTTCGTGGTCGGCGGTCAGCACGATCAGCGTTTCATCGGGGTGCTCATTGTAAAAATCCAATATGATCCGGAGCGTGCGGTTCAATCTCCATCGCGGCAAAATCGAGCTTCTGTATATGGCAGGACTTGTCGATCAGCCCCTGCTCTATGACAAACACGAAGCCGTCCTCATCGCGTGAAAGGCTCTCAATGCCGCGCCTGGTAAAATTCATCAGCGTCGGTACGAAATGCATGGCGGGTTCCCACCGCTCCAGCAGCCTGGTTGCCTGGAACGGCAGGCTGCCGTTGCAGAATACGCCGATGTACTTTTCGGGGAGAGTTTGAACCGAAAAAAAGTCCTTCGCTCCCTGAAGGCCGGAAAATACATGGTATCCGTTCTGTGAGTACAGATCCAGATAGCTGTCCGATGCCATGAATGCAACCGCGACGCCCGCCGCGTCCGTGCTGTTCCGTGCGGTCCTGTCACTGCTGTGCAATAAATATCCCATACCGCTGCCGAGCATGATCGTAACACCCGAGGAGGCGATATCCGAGGCAATGTCGTTAAAATCCCTGCGGTTGACGGCATGCGCCGAGAATGCCGCGGGCGTCGCATCGGTAATCGCGGCGTTGGTTGCGATTGCGGTCGACATGCCGCGCTCTCTTGCCAAGTCCAGGATCGTCACGAGCTCCTGGCCCGCGCTGTTTTCGCCGACTATGGAGGGCAATGTCAGCTCGCCGCAGGCAAGCGCGGTGCCGCCGCTTGCGGATTCCTCCCTCGCATCGACCGTGCGCTTTGTCGTAAAGCTCTCCCACGCAGGCTCATAGCCCGGATCGCCGTATAATATTTTCTGATAGACGGATCCGAGCGCAAGGTGCCCCTGCCCCATGCCGTCGCCGATGATGATGAAGATGTATTTCGGGCCGGCGCCTTGTGCGGAGGCTTCCTGCTGGTACGCATAGGACGGATGCACGCTTCCCGCCAGCATCGGTGCAGTCAAAAGCACCGGGAAAAGCAATAGGATCAATTTTCTGAAAAAGCCCACGATGATACTCCCCGACCATTTCGATTCAATTAAGATTTACACGATATTGCACAATATGTCAATATTCTTGCATACTCGCATGATGTAAAATATCCCCTGTTCCGGTAATTTGATTACTTATTGATAATCATATATAATTGGGTAGCGATTGATTTTATGTATGGAGATCATGGTGGACGCCGACTGGGAAAGATCGATACCCTTTTATAACATCAGCCTGACGACGACGGAATCGATATTCAGGCAGTTTGACGAGCGCATATATGTTTTCGGGATCGACCGCGTGCCGACGGGGTGCAGAAACAGCAACTATGCCGTATCGACGAGCAGGGGCAGGTTCTTCATGCAAATATGCCCCGAGAGCGTGGCCAGGACATTGTCGCGGGAGAGCCTTGCGGCGATCGGGAAAAACGGCGTCAGCATGCCCGAAATGCTTTACTGCTCCGGTCAAAACCCGACCGGACGGCTTGTTATGATCTATGAGTTCATAGAGGGCGTGCCTCTGGAGGCCGTGGACATGAACGACGATGTCATAGAACAGGTTGCCGGGGCCGCCGCAGGGATCCATCACGCCGATATCCGTAACGACGGCACCTACATCAGCCTGGATGATTATCCCGCCTTTTTCGGATGGTATGACATGTTCTTGTCGCGGGAACCCGCCGTGTCAAGGCTCGACCCGGAGACGGTCGCAAGGATCAAGGCGCTGATCGGGGACAATCTGCATAATCTTCAGCGCATCGAGCAGTATGAAAGCTTCATACACTGCGATTTCAGGCCGGCCAACATGATACTGGGATCGGACGGCGGGGTTTTTATCACGGACTGGGAGTTTGCAGGTTTCGGACACACGCTTGCCGATATAGGGCAGTTTTTCAGATACGGAGAGCGGTTTTCAAGCCGCCATGCGGAGCTTTTCTTCCGGGCATACAACAGGCGGGCGGCAAGACCGCTGCCCGACGAATGGTATGCGCTGGCGAAATTGCGCGATCTGGTCAATCCGCTGCAGATGCTCGGCTCGCGAATGCATATGCCGAACCGGGAGCGGGATCTGATAAGGGTGGTCAATCATACGCTGGAGTATTTCGGGTATTAACCGCCGGGGCTGCCGCTGACAACTTCGGCGCGCCGAGGCGTCGCGCCCTATGAGGCGGCGCAAAGCGCGCCCCTACATGCCAAATACAAGTTTCGTATGAAAGATATTCTGTGGGTATAAACAAAAGCTCCGGTTAAGGAGCCTTTTGTCAGTTAAAAATCATCCATGCTGCGTTTATTCCGCAATATCCCCGGTCGCCCATTGCAGCAGACCGCTCCAAAGCGGGTGATCCGAGTCAAGCACCAGCGTCGTGTTGCTGCCGAGCGACGTCTCCAGGGCCTGCAGCGAGCGCCAGAAGCTGTAGAAGTCCTCGTCGACGCTGTAGCTCTCGGCATAGATCGCCAGCGCTTCGGCGTCGCCCTCGCCCTTCAGGCGTTCGGATTCCTCGATGGCGTTTGCGATCGTTCTGCGTGCTTCCAGGTCTGCTTCGGCCACGCGCTTTTCATAATCCTCGTTGCCCTCGGCGCGCAGCTGCTGTGCGACCTTCGCGCGGTCGGCAATCATGCGGTTGTAGGTCGATTGTATATTGCTTGCCGGCAGCGAGGTCCTGTGCACCTGTATGTCCGCGATCATCAGTCCGCTGTTTTTGATCTTCTTGTTCAGGTTGTTCTGCGCATTGGTCAGGGCATCGTTCAGCACTTCCTTGCTGGAAATGAAGTCATCGGCCGACAGGTCGTTTACATTCTGCACGATTTCGGGGTATATGAGATTGTCAAGGTACAGACTGGCTTTGCTGATGCTCTTTTGGGTCAGGAAAAACCTGCCCGGGTCGTAGATGCGCCACTGCGCGAACATCGTCATGAAATACTGCTTCTTGTCGCCCGTGTTGACTTCCTCAGAGTCCGACACATAGGTGTAGAGCCACGAGTCATATTTGGTGACCTTGTCGATGAACGGAACTTTGAAGAACAGGCCCTTGCCCTTTATGATCTTCGCGTTCTCAAGCTGGGAGCCCTTTTCATAGGAGTCGAACGCCGCATACTCCGGGTCGACTATGACCTTGCGGACGCTTCCGAAGCGTGCCACGACAGCCTGCTCGTGCTCATTGACCGAAAAGGTCGAAGCGGAAACCAGTACAATGAGGAGCACGAGGAAGCCCGCGATGAGAAGGAGGTTTCGTATGCCTCTGCCCATCTCCTGCGTCTTCATGCGCCCGTTTACATTGATCGTATTGCTCATTCGTTCGCACCCCCTTCAAGCGGAAGGAATTTCAAAGTCCCGTCTTCGGAATCCTCGACGATGTATTTGTGCTCGGCGTTGTTCATGATCTTTTCGATGGTCTCGATCAGAAGGCGCCTGCGCGTGATATCGGGACTGAGTATGTATTTCTGGTAAACCTCGTTGAACAGCGCCACATCGCCCTGGGCGGTCGCGATCGTTTCGGCCTTGTACGCCTCGGCGTCCTGTATCATCGAATACGCCTCGGCCCTTGCCGCCGGGACGACCTCGTTGTAATACTTTTCGGCTTCGTCGTTGCGCTGGGTCTTTTCATTCTTTGCGTTCGTGACATCCTGGTAGGCGCTCATGACCTCGTCCGGGACAATGATATTCTGTATCCTGACCTCCTGGACGTCGACGCCGATGTCATAGGCTGCGAGCAGCTCCTCGAAATCGGGCAGCACGGCGGCTTCGATATCGAGCTTGTTCAGCAGCGCGTCATCCAGATTGAGGTTCTGTATGTTGCGCCTCAGCACTGTCTCAAACGCGAACTGCATGGTCTCAAACGGCGCTCTGGTATTGTATAAGAATTTTTCCGCGTCGTTGACCGACACCAGGTATATGGCCTCGACATTGACGATGCTGGAGTCCCTGGTGATCATGACGGCCTCTTCCTCTCGGGGATAATAAGTCGCGCCCGACGATGTCGTGCCGGCCGATGCAGTACGGAAGCCGTATTCCAGCGTATAGATCTCGGTCAGCGACTGTTTTTGCACGGTCTGCGCGATCGGGATATGCCAGTAGAGCCCCGCTTCGTTGTTGATGTCCGTTACTTCGCCGAACGTCAGCACCAGGGCCTGTTCGCCCTCCTCGATGCGGTACAGCGAAAATACGCACATCAACAGAGCCATCAATATGATTACGCCGATGCCTGCCAGCGTTATTTTCCTTGAAAGCAATGTATCCACCTCCATCAATATTATGATATGTGATTATAGCATAAGGCGTATGAAAAGTATCGAACGGGGTTTGCATTATACAAAATCAGCACCGAAGCATGCAGTTTCGGGTCCCGGCATTTCAACTGCGGTCCTGCATCTTTACCGCGATGCCCGGAAACGGTTATAATGGCAGGGTCCTGATTTTAAATTGCAAAAAGGATATTATATTGTCAGGACGTATTTAACCCATGGTGTATCGGGTACTTAAAATAAATTTATATAGAGGATATCAATATGGACTATAAGAAATTTCTTGGAAAAAGCGCGCATTGCGAATGCGGCGCCGTGCACAGCGTACCGACGCGCGAGGTGATGGTGCAAAGGGGTGCGCTTGCAAGGGTCGGGGAGCTTGTCAACCGGTATGCGCTGCCCAAGGACATCATGGTCGTCGCGGATACCAACACTTACGAGGCCGCCGGAAGGCAGGTCATGGAGTCGCTTGAAAAGGCGGGCTGCAAGGTCAGAACACATGTCTTTGACACGAAAAAGCTGCACCACCCGGATGAGTTTGCCATCGGCTCGGTCATGATGGCCATGGAGCCGGAGCCCGGCATGCTGGTCGCGGTCGGAAGCGGCACGCTGAACGACCTGTGCAGGTTTTGCGCGAACAGGGCCAAAATTCCGTACTTTGTCGTCGGAACGGCCGCGTCGATGGACGGCTATGCATCATCGGTGACGCCGGTGACCAAAAACGGAATGAAGATCACATACCTCGGGATCCATCCGGAGATGGTCATATGCGACCTCGATGTTTTGGCAAAAGCGCCGCTGAACCTGTCCGCGGCCGGCTTTGGCGATATCATTGGCAAGGTCACTGCCAGGCTTGACTGGGTTATGGCCCATCTGCTGCTCGGCGAGCGCATGTGCCCGGTTGTCGACGGCGTTACGACGCAGGCGGTCGAAAAGTGCCTGCAGGCCGCAAAGGGTCTTTCGGGCAGGAGCCTTGATGCGCTGGAGGGCGTCGTCGAAGCGCTGGTGCTTTCCGGCATCGCGATGCAGATGCAGGGCGACTCAAGGCCCGCTTCGGGCGCGGAGCACCATCTGTCGCACTTTCTGGAGATGCGCGACGGCGATTTTAACCGCCCCGGTGCATACCACGGCGCCAAGGTCGGCATGACGACGCTGATCATCATGCGCCTTTATGAGAAGCTGTTCGAAGGCGCGCTGCCGGAACCGGCCAGGACCAAGTCGGAAGAGGATTTCAGGAACGGAGCGCTTGCGGCGTTCGGCACTGTCGGTGCTACGGT
>Ga0123334_1002025_pt1 | contig 24115 bp, 19 predicted proteins | sample BiotimSIPDNA_FD_89706 | JGI IMG/M metagenome (GOLD analysis project Ga0123334, IMG submission 89706) | Anaerobic biogas reactor microbial communites from Washington, USA - Biogas_R1 time_0 SIP DNA | ecosystem: Engineered > Bioreactor > Anaerobic > Unclassified | place: Washington, USA... | reverse complement strand
CTTTGCGAACGTCGTGGCGCGATTTTTAATGTGGTTCCTTTTGACGAAAATGGCGATTTAGACCTTGATGTTTTTAAAAGCTTGCTCAACGAAAAAACGCGTTTGGTGGCGGTGAACCATGTTTCCAACTCCTTGGGCACGGTTAATCCCGTTAAGGAAATCATTCAATTAGCCCATGATGCTGGCGCGGTGGTACTGGTGGATGGGGCGCAATCTGTGCAACACATCGAGCATGATGTGCAGGTGCTTGATGCTGATTTCTACGCCTTTTCCGGACACAAAATGTATGGTCCGATGGGCGTGGGTGTGCTTTATGGCAAGGAAAAATGGCTCGATGCCATGCCACCTTTCCTCTCGGGTGGTGAGATGATTGATGTTGTCACACCCGAAAAAGTCACTTATAACATCCTGCCTTATAAGTTTGAAGCGGGCACGCCTTATGTGCCTGGCCCGATTGGTCTGGCAACAGCCATCGACTATCTGCAAAGCTTTGATGAACAAGAGCTCCACGCCCATGAAGATGCCTTACTAAAATACGGAATCGAGAGATTGAAAGAAATCCCTGGGCTAAAGCTTTATGGCAATCCCAAACGACGCAGCAGTATTTTGCCATTCAATATTGATGGCGTTCAACACTATGATCTGGGTATATTGCTTGACGCGCGGGGCATCGCCGTGCGTACCGGCCAGCACTGCACCCAACCGATTATGGACGCGCTCAGGATTCCAGGCACTGTGCGTGCTTCTCTGGCTCTTTACAGCACACGCGAAGATATCGACGCGCTGGTAAATGCTATTCAGCGTGTTTTGAAAATACTAAGGAAATAGACGCATGGATGATCGCAAAAAGCAATTAGCAGAAGATTTTGAGCTTCTCGAGAACTGGGAAGAAAAGTTCGATTACTTAATCGAACTGGGCCAGGAATTACCTGAAATGCCCGAAGCCCTTAAAACTGAACAAAACCTGGTTAGAGGATGCCAGAGCAGTGTTTGGTTTGATATTCACTGTGAAGAGGGCAAGATCGTTTTTAGCGCGGATAGCGACTCACTCATCGTTAAGGGCATCGTGGCGGTTGTTGGAGAGCTTTTTAATAACCAGACTGCCGAAGATGTTTTGACTGCAGACCTGAGCTTTTTTGAAGAACTCGGACTTTGGAAGCATCTTTCCGCCCAGCGGGGCAATGGTTTGATGGCGATGATCGCTCATCTCAAAAAAGCCGCGGCTGACTGTCTTGGGCAGTAGGCGGTTAATTCAACAAGGTCAAAAGCTCCAGTCAAATCCATGAGCGGAAAATAGGTTTATAATAAATCTCATGAAGGCAAGAAAGAGTCTCATTCTCCTGTTGTGTTTGCTAAGCTTGTTTGGCGCGTTCCTGTGGAAGAGCATTCGAACAGTTAGTGGCGCGGCGGAAGAAATGCCTTTAGCGCAAATCCTGACCTCTACCCCCTGGCCAGATGGGTCTATTTACCATATCCCTGTCGAAGGGGATACGCTCTGGTCAATCGCCGAAGCTTATGGCGTTTCTATGCGCGATATCAACATCCTCAATGGCAATAGTCCTGAGGCAAACGAGATTTATATCGGTCAGCCTATTCTTATCAGGCGTGGACAACCCATGACAGCGACCCCTGAAGCCTCGCCTACCCCGATTCCGGTTACACCATCGCCCACTGTCTTTAAACCGTCTCGCACACCTATTCCAAGTGCCACCGCTATGCCCAGTCCAACCGCTACCCAGCCACCCAGCACCGTGCAGGTCGTTTTTGGAGACAGCCAACGTGTGGGTTGGACTTTTGCGGCAATTGGCTTGGTGGGTATCGGGCTGGTCGTTTTCTTTGGCTTCTTTTATAAACCCAAGCCATAATGATGATTTGACTCCCAGTGGTGAAAAATGAGCGAAACCAAATCCCCTGTGCATGCCATCGCCTTTGATTTTGTAGGCGTGTTTTTTGACTTTCGTGCCGGCGATTACACCCCGCGCCAACTGGCTATCGCGCGCGATTTCGGACGTTTCGTAACAGATCAAGAACATATTGACTATTATGTGAAAACGTACGCGTCCACGCCTGAGCAGATTGTGGAAGAACTGCGCTATATTTGCAGCCATGCCTATAAAATCCGCGAACCGGATATCTTCGAGAAAATTCCCCGCTTTAAATTTGCCGCTGCCAGCAATCATCTTTCTTTCGCGATGGACTGGTTCCGTACGCAGCCGATTTCAAAACAATTTGAGGTCTTTTTCGCCTCAGGTTCACTGGGCTTATCCAAACCCGACCCGCGCTTTTTCTATGCTCTATGTGATGCCCTGGACGAAAAGCCCGAAAATGTTCTCTTTGTTGATGATACCTTGAAGCATATCCTTGCAGCAAAAGACTGTGGCTTGCAAACTTTGCATTTCGATTCCAAGAAGGTGCTTTCAGAGGAAATAAACCGCTATTTGGCAGACCATGATTAAAAACGTCAAGATCGTTGAACTTGATAAAAGCTGGAAAGGACGGGTGTTTGTGTATCACTACACCACGTCTTTTTATTATGACCTTGAGCTTCTGGATAAGGCGGATGGAAGCTTTTGTTTTTGTCTGACGAAGAAAGCCTTTGAAGAGCCAACCGTAAAGCAGTTCGAAGGATCCCTTTTCTCTGATTGGCTATTTGAGCCTGTGGCATATGGGGCGTTTGATGGGGATACCTTGCTTGGCGTTATGTGCCTGAGCGTGGAGGACTGGAATAATCGCTTGCGCGTAGCCGAACTGTGGGTTGATGAGCCTTTCAGGCATCAAGGTGTGGGTAAAAAACTCATGGTCAAAGCCATTGATTACGCGCGTTCAAACAACCTGCGTGGTCTTGTTCTGGAAACGCAAAGCTGCAACGAACCAGCGATCCGTTTTTATCACTCCTGTGGGCTGCGTTTTATCGGGCTTGATGCCACCCACTATTCAAATGATGATGTCCTCAAGCGCGAAGTGCGCTTAGAGATGGGGCTCGATTTGCCCGATCTTGAGCCTGACGAACAGCAAGGGGCTGATGGCGGAAATCCATAAGCCAATCAGGAAATAGCGGAAATAACGCAAAATATCGCTGATCCAGCCTAAATCTCTTGGGAACAGTTTGCCTAACCCCAAATAGAGCGCGATAATGCCCACTAATCCAATCAGGTAGCGTAAAAGCTTTTGCCACGTGCCTTGCTCGCTCTTTAAGACGCCATGTTTGGCGCGCAACCAGGCGAATCCGCCCAGCATACCAAACCAAACTCCAGCCGAAGTGAGCGCGCCATTGATGGACATCGGGTTGACCACTTCGCCATCGCGAGAGGCACGTGCCGCCCATTCAGCGGGCATTTGCCACTCACCACCCAGCCTTTTAGCGAGAATGGCCAGCGCGACAAATACCAGGGAGCTGATAAACGCCAAAACAGCTTGCTGTTTCCAATCGAGTTTGGCAAGCCACGCGCCAATCTTGCGCCAGGTCAACGCGAAGAGCAAAAGCAATAGCCCACCCAGGATGAGCCCCAGGATGACGTCGGAAAGGAAGTGCACACCCATTACCAGGCGCGAAAACGAAATGAGCACGATGAGTGCGATACATGTAATCGTTGCCCATTTTTTCTTCGCTTCAACGGCAGCCCAACCCCAAACCGAGATGGAATTCATGGCGTGGCCAGAGGGGATGCCAAAAGACGTTTCGTGCACAACTGGTGTGACCTTGTCGCTAATCCAGGATGGGCGCGGTCCGCGCAGGGCGAGTTTGAAGATGCTGTTTACGCCACCGCTCAAAAGCAGCATCACGCCAATGCGCAAGCCCGACCAGGCACTCACGCACCAGTAAATAGCGGGCATAAAGAGGATGTAGAAAAGCTCATCGCCTAAAAAGGTGATAGCTTGCATGATGGTCTGCAAAACCGGTCCGCCAGCCTGCAAAAATGTGTTCACAACGATTTCAAGTTCTCTGATAGCATCCATAGTTCCTCCGATTGACCTTCTATGAGGCTATAAAGTAGTCTGTAATTTGATTAAACTGTAATGGCTTTGAGTGCAAACAGGCGTTTCTGTTCCTAAACTTCGGGATGTTCGCCAGGAACAACCATTTTTTCAAGAATAATTTCGAATGCCATAGTGTGCGCGCATACGCCGTAGTTGCTGAAATAATGGCAATCGCAATCCCATTTTCCATTGTCATATCGCACGGTTTTATCGCTGTTATTGCCTTCAATAGAGGCTTCAAAATGGTGAAATTTTATACGCTCGCGTTCTTCAGCGTAGCGTTTTGCTTTGTCAATTTTTCCGTACATGCTGCTATCCATCATCTTAAAACTCACTTTCTTTGCTTTTATTTTAGGATTAAAAAAACACGCGCCAAGAAAAAGGCGTGTGTCTTACGGTGCTTTTACAAGCAGGGTATTTGCATTCATGGGTATTAGGCCAACTCCTGCGTCATGCTTCTATTATACCGCAAAGTTTTTCTATCGCGTTTAAATTGGCTGGTTTGGTTTATACTTTCACCATAAACAACAGGATGGCATGAAGATGAAAATTTTAGTTACAGCCTTTGAACCTTTTGATAACGAACCGATTAATCCCACTATGCTGATGCTTGAGCGTTTGCCAAATGACTTTGACGGACAGAAGATTATGAAGCAGGTCTTGCCAACGGTTTTTGGTAAATCGGCAGAGATAGCTTTAGCGCAGATCGCGGCATTTGAGCCAGAGGCGGTTTTGTGTTTGGGGCAGGCTGGTGGACGCGCGGCGATGACGCTGGAGCGGGTGGCGATTAACGTCAATGACGCGACTATTCCGGATAACGCTGGCGCGCAGCCCGTGGATGTGCCCATTGTGCCTGATGGCCCCGCGGCATACTTTAGCGCGCTTCCCAACAAGGCGATTGTGACAGCGATGCGTGAGGCAGGTATTCCGGCTGCAATTTCTAACACTGCTGGTACCTATGTTTGTAACCAGATTTTATACGCGGTCTTGCATTTCATCGCGGAAAACAAACTGCCAGCCAAAGCGGGTTTTATGCACGTGCCTTATTTGCCGGTTCAGGTGGCGGATAAACCGACCATGCCATCCATGAGCCTGGATGACATGGTCCGTGCGTTGGAGATTGCGATTAGGGCGATTTCCCGAGATGGAATTTAGGTGGAGAAATAGCGACATGAATGAAATAAAACTATATGAGAATAAAGCCATCCGGTCGGTTTGGGATAAAGAAAAAGAAGAATGTTTTTTTTCAGTTGTTGATGTGGTTGGCGTTTTGACAGATAGTGCAAATCCTCGGGATTATTGGTATCGTGTAAAAAAGAGGATGTCTGATGAAGAACAAAGTGAACTGTCGACATTTTGTCGACAGTTGAAATTGAAGGCAGCAGACGGAAAAATGAGAGAAACCGACGTCGCTGATATTCAAGGCATCTTCCGTATTATCCAATCCATTCCTTCACCCAAAGCGGAACCTTTTAAAATGTGGTTAGCAGAAGTAGGCAAAGAGCGGGTTGATGAAATCATTGACCCGGAGCTGACGATTGACCGAGCTTTGCAAACTTACTTGCAAAAAGGCTATTCCAGAGAATGGATTAATCAGAGACTTCAGGCTATTCAAGTGCGAAAAGAATTGACGGACACGTGGCAGGATCATGGGGTCACCGAAGGAATCGAGTATGCCATTCTCACCAATGAGATCACCAAAGCCTGGAGCGTCATGACGACCCGTCAGTACAAGGATTTCAAGAGCCTGAAAAAAGAAAACCTGCGGGATAATATGTCCACCCTGGAACTCGTGCTCAATATGCTCGCGGAAGCGACAACAACGGAACTGACACAAACCATCGATCCGCAGGGCTTGGAGGAAAACAAAGCCGTGGCAAAAGAGGGTGGAACTGTCGCGGGGAACGCCAGAAAAGATATTGAAGCAAGGACTGGAAAGCCTGTGATTACGTCGAAAAACGCGCTTAACTTTTCCAGGTTGATTGACGAGGTCAGTAACAAAAAACTTGATGAGCCTCTTGATTAGACTTGGTTGAGTGCAAAAATCAACAACTTACATCATGGCATGTGAGTTATTTGATCTCATCATCTGCATGAAGAGTCTCGGCGAGGTCGGTCCAATTCTCCATTAGCTTGTCCAACTCTGTATTGAGCGCCTGGTAATCATCGCTGAGTTTCAGCAAAGCGGCGGGATCGGTAGGCGGATTGGAGAGTTTCGCTTCGCAGAGGGCTTTTTTGCTTTCCATCTCATGAATCTCAGTTTCTAAGCGGGCAAGTTTCTTCTCTAATTGCTGGCGTTGGTTGCGACTGAGTTTGTCGCCTTGCTTTGCCTTTTGGGACTCAGTTTTAGGCTTGCGCGTCTCGGTATCGCTTTCATTTTGCGCAGATAGTCTGGCAGCCTGGGCTTGTTTAAATTCTTTATATTCCGAGTAGCTGCCTTTGAAAACCTGCAAGCGACCTTCATCAGGCAAAAGCTCCCAAATCTGTGTCGCCAGCGCGTCAATCAGATAGCGGTCGTGCGAGACAAGTAAAATCGTGCCGGGATAGTCCTGCAGGACCTTTTGCAAAACTTCCTGGGTGGAGTGATCCAGGTGGTTGGTGGGCTCATCAAGCAAGAGCAAGTTCGCATCAGAGAGGGCTAATTTCGCCAGCGCCAGGCGCCCGCGTTCGCCACCGGAAAGCGTGCTGACCGTCGCGAAAACTTCATCTTCCTGAAAACCATACTTCGCCAGATAATCACGAACTTCGCCGGGCAACATACGTGGCGCTTCGCGGTTGATTTCTTCTATCAGGTTGTTGCTTTCAATGAGATCTTCGTGTGCCTGGGCAAAATAGCCCACATTGAGACTCGCGCCCAGTTCGGTTTCGCCGGAATAGGGAGGAATTTGCCCTAAAATCGTACGCAAAAAGGTGGTTTTGCCCGCGCCGTTGGGGCCAATGATGGCGACACATTCGGTTCGTTCCAGTACCAAATCAGGCGAGCTGAACAGCGGTCTGCCTTCGTCATGGTAGCCTACTTCAAGGTTATAGGTGCGCAAAACAAGTTGCCCACTGCGTCCGCTCACTTTCAGGCGCAGGTGCATGGGACGCACGTTAGGGTCAGGGTTGGTGAGCAACGAGTCGCGCATAAGGCGTTCCAGGCGTTTGCGCCGTCCGCGCGCCTGGGCGGTGTTTTGGCTGTCGATAAAGCGTTTGATGTAATCTTCCTGCTTCTCGATGTATTCCTGCTGGGCTTTATATTCCGCCAGGCGGCGTTGGTAGCGTTCCTGGCGTTGTTGCAGGTAGGCGGTGTAGTTGCCGCGATATTCTTCAATGGTGGGGGTCATTTCCCATACCCAATTGACGGTTTGATCCAAAAAATAGCGGTCATGCGACACGATTATCGCCGCGCCATTCCAACCACGTAGCCAGGCTTCCAGCCATTCCACAGCCTGGATATCCAGATGGTTGGTTGGCTCGTCAAGGAGTAGTAGATCAGGCTCTTCCAAAAGGAGCTTTGCCAGGCGCGCGCGTGTGCGCTGTCCACCTGAAAGCTGGTTGAGTGGGCGATGAAAATCACTTTCATCAAATCCCAGTCCACTCAGGGTGTGTTGCAGGCGGCTGATGTAGGTATAGCCACCCAAATCGTCAAAACGGGTTTGCAGCTTGCCATAGTCCTGGAGCAGTTCGGGCGTGTTGTCGCCGTTTGCCATGCGTTGTTCAAGCGTTTGCAGTTGGGTGCCCATCCCAAGTAAGTTTTCGAACGCCATCAGGCAGAAATCCCAAAGCGTACCGGGGATATCACCTACCGCTGTTTGAGGCAGATAGGCAATTTTGAGACCGCGCGCGCTGTGCACAGAGCCCTGACTGGGGCTGTCTTCGCCTGCCAGAATGCGCAAAAGCGTGGTTTTTCCCACGCCGTTGGGCCCAACGATGGCGATGCGCGCGTTTTGTGGGACAGCGATGTTGATGCCGTCAAAGACGTCTACCGCGCCAAACGAGCGTCCGAGGTTTTGTGTGCTGAGGATGGTCATACGCTCAAAGTATACCAGTCACCAGAGACAAAGATGCAAATAATCCCGTGTTATTTTTATCGGGATATGGGGCTTCTAAAAGCGCACACTTTCCGAGTTGGGTGCCAGATCAATGCTAACTTCAATATTCTTATCCGCGCTGAAAACGTCAAACTTCGCCTGTTGCTTTTGAATGTTCATCTCGCTTATTTTCCATTCCGCATCAACCAACCATGGGTTTGCTTCGCGGAAAGCTGCCATCTTGCGGATGAGACCTGCCGTTTGGGTTTCAGGCTTAGACCAGTCCATCGGATGGCGGCACTCATCAAAGCCCTGGGAGCCTTTTTCGTGAATGGACATGTTTTGGCTGATATCTTGTTCCGTGCCGGCGTAGACGATAGGTTGCCCTGGCATGAGATAGAGCAAGCTTAGCGCGGCATGAAGGGCTTTTTGATTGCCTTGGGCTGCGAACAGAAAACGGTTCATATCGTGGTTGTCGATGAAAGCCCCGCGGGAGAAGTTTTCAGGGAATTGTTCATGGTAATTCTGCAGGTAATTAGCGAGTTCCTGAATATCCCAGCTATGGCGCGCGAAGCTTTCGCGCAGGGCCTGGTTGGTCATAAAATCGAGCGTGCCATCAAAGCTGCCCAGATAACTGGCCTGGGCATCCGGTGGCATAACGACTTCCGCGAGAAGCCAAACATCGGGCTTGACTTCACGGCAGGCGCGGCGAAAATCGACCCAAAAGGCGCGGTCAGGACCGTTGGCGTGGTCAAGGCGATAGCCATCCACACCGAAATTGAGCCATTCCTGGGCGACTTTCAAAAGGTGCGCATGGGCGGGGCTGCCAAAATCGAGATTGAGTTTGGGCATTGCTTTGACCCTGGCAAAAGTATGGTAGGTAGGCCAGCGCTTCCAGCGGAACCAGTCACGTTCAGGGGCTTGAGAATCTGCCAAAGCGCGCTGGAAAACAGGATGCTGATTAGAGGCGTGGTTGGCTACGAAGTCAAGAAGGACGCGCATGCCTTTGGCGTGGGCGGTATCGATGAGTTCTTTTAAGTCCTCTTTTGTGCCAAAGCGGGGGTCGATGGTTTCATAATCGGTGGTGTCATAGCCATGCGTACTGGGGGTTTTAAAGATGGGCGTGAGCCACAGCGTGTTGAAACCAAGATCGTGAATGGTATCAAGCTTTTCGGTGATTCCTCGCAGGTCGCCACCGAAAATGGCATGAATGTTTTCGGTTTGCAACCAGGGTTTATTGTCACCACGGTTGAAACGGTCGACGAAGATCTGATAAACACGCGCGGTTTTAGACCATTCTGGTGGAGCGGGATTTGGGTCCGCCCAAATAGCGAATTGCGTTGCTTTATTGACGCTGGTGGCTTGGTTATCCGCGTAGATTTTTTTACCATTGGGCAAGGTGCCATAAACGCGATAGCGCAAAACCTGCCCGTCATTTAGAGCGGGAAAGCTGGCTTGCCAGTGCCTTTGCCAGGTCCAGGCGACGGTATCCCAGTGGAGTTTTGTTTTTTCGTATTCGAGATATTGAGTGTTTTTCCAGTCGTCCAGGGTGTAGATAGCGGTGACCTTTTCGAAGGCATGATCGGCGCTGGTGGAGACCCAACTGAGGACGGGCTCGCCTAAAACAGCGGGGTTGGGATGATGAAATGAAAAATGATGGATGCCCAGGGCATGCTCGCGGTGATGAAGAGCGCCTTTTGTGGGATGATCGACACCACCGAAGATTTTGTCAGGGTATGGATTCTTTCGGCTCATAATACAATTTCCTTTAACAAATCATTCCAAATAAAAGTTGATATATCAACCATTTTACATCATTTAAGGTGTTTTTCAAAGTCGCAGCGATACGGAGAGAGAAAATAGCATTTCAATGAAACACGCTGTGATGGTACAATCGGGTTATGAAAATTAAACGTTGGCATATTTGGTTGGGGGTGCTGATTAGCGCCCTTTTCCTTTATTTGGCATTCAGAAAAGTCGATTTTGGTCTGGTATGGACTTACCTCAAAAGCGCGAAATGGGCTTGGGTTCTCTTAGGGTTGGTGTTCTATTTTATTGGCGTGGTGGTACGTGCCTGGCGTTGGAAAGTTCTGCTCAACCCGCTAAAACCCTTATCTATAAAGAAGCTGTTTCCCGTGGTCTGTGTGGGCTATATGGGCAACAACATCTATCCCGCGCGGGCAGGTGAATTCTTACGTGCGTTTATCCTGAAGCAAAAAGATGATGTCAGCTTTTCAGGTTCGTTAGCTACGATCGTGGTTGAGAGACTTTTTGATGGCATAACGATTTTGGCATTGGTCTTGTTCAATTTAGGGCGTTTGGTGCGCTTGGTGACTGATCCGGTCATGGCAAAAAACATCAATATCGCGACCTGGGTTGTTGGGCTTGGCTTCGGTGTCCTGCTTGTTGTTTTTCTGCTGATGGCGATATTTCCCCAGAAAGCGCGCGCTGTTTCAAGCTGGCTGACCCAACGCCTTTTGCCCAAAAAATGGCGCGCCAAAGCGGATGGCATTATCGAAAAATTCATCGAGGGCGTGATCGTTTTGCGCTCGTGGCATCAGGTGTTGCTGGTTTTAGCACTTTCGTTTTTGGTTTGGGTGTTTGAGGCCGGCTTATACTTTGGCGTAATGAAAGCCCTGGGCTTGACCCTGACTTTTATTGACCTGCTTTTGATTGAAGGCGTGGTCAATTTGGTACTGCTCGTGCCAGCCATGCCGGGCGGTTTGGGCACTTTTGACGCCGCGACAAAATTTATGCTGGAGCTTTTCAAACAAGGCTCGGAGCAGGCTTTGGGTTACGCGCTCATTTTGCGTGTGGCGCTGTGGTTGCCGATTACCGCCTTGGGAGCTTATTATTTTGTGAAAGAAGGCTTTAGTCTGAGCACGGACATCGGGCAACTTAAAAAAGATTATCAGAAAAAAACACAGTCCGATTCAGGAAATGAGTCATCTCCGGTGACGGAAGAAATTGAGGAAAGCAATGAACAAAGCGGATAATAAAAAGAAAATCGCCATCATCGGCGCGGGTTTTGCCGGACTTAGCGCGGCATGGGATTTAGCGCGTGCCGGACATGATGTGACCGTTTTTGAATCCAGTCATCAGGCTGGTGGTCTGGCAGCTGGCTTTAAAGAACCGCATTGGGATTGGTCCGTGGAGCATTTTTATCATCATTGGTTTGAGGGCGATAAAGCATTGCGCACTTTGCTCGACGAGCTCGGTTTTACGGATCGCCTCATCTATCCAAAACCGATCAGCGTGATGTATCACAAAGGCAAGTTCTATCCCTTCGATTCCATCCTTGCCGCTTTGAAATATCCAGGGCTCGGCTTTGGCTTGACCAAAATTCGCTTTGGCCTGGTGGGCGTGTATTTGCGTCTCACTAAAAACTGGCGCGCGTTTGAGAAAACCACGACCGAAGCCTGGATGCGAAAATGGGCGGGCAATAAGGCTTTCGAAAGCATGTGGAAACCGATGCTCGACGGCAAATTTGGCGAACGCTGGGCAGATAAGGTGAGCATGGCATGGATGTGGGCGCGTTTGCATGTGCGTAGCACCCGGTTGGGCAGTTTCGTGGGCGGATTCCAGGCTTTTTCGGATGGCTTTGTTGAGAAATTGAAGGAACGAGGTGTGACTTTCCGCTTTAGCAAACGTGTGGCGCAGGTGCTTCGCGAAACGGATGGAAAAATAAAAGTCAGCATTGAAAACGCTGAGCCGGAAAGCTTCGATCAGGTTTTGGTCACGCTTTCGCCTCGCGCGATGGCGAAAATGGCGCCTGATTTACCCGAAGACTATCTGTCTGGCTTACTTAATCTCAAGCATATGGGCGCGGTGGTGATGACAGTCTCACTCAAACACGCTCTGTCACCCGAGGGCTATTACTGGTACAACATTCCCAAGCAAGCTGGCTATCCTTTCTTATCCCTGGTAGAACACACCAACTTCCTGAAGCCCGAATACTTCGGCGGCGACCATATTATCTATATTGGCGATTATCTCGAGACAGATCATCCCAACTTCAGCAAAACGGATGAAGAACTCAAAGCTGATTTTTTGCCCCATCTCAAAAAGATTAACCCGAATTTCGATGAGGACTGGGTCAAGAAGGTATGGGTCTCAAAGGCGGAATATGCCCAACCTGTGCCTCTTGTAAATCACAGCCAGAACATTCCGTCCATTCAGACCCCGATTGAAGGCATATTTTTTGCCAGCATGAGTCAAGTCTATCCGTGGGATCGTGGCACGAATTTTGCGATTGATATTGGGCGCGAATCTGCCAGGCTGATGATGAGCTTGTAAATGATTAACAATTTGTAAAGAAATTGTTAAGCCCTGATTCCATTTTGTGAATCACTATCTTGGTTTTTGGAACACGTGAAACGTTTTTCGCGTTCTTAAACACAACCCCTATAAAACGGAATTATGTTCGAAAAATGAACCAAAACCATACATATTCTGGTTTTGGAAGCTTTTGAGCCCTGTAAATGGGGGCTACGAAATTTGTCAGGGATTAATTTAGAATACTTATCAGAAAAAGCATAAGTTTTAAGGTTCTTACAATCTTAAACAATCGTCAATTTTTAAGGTTACCAAAGGCATTTTTTGCGCATGAGGTGTTAGAATAGGGTACCGATTTACACAGCAAGACAATTTATATTCAATCGGTTAACGAGTCGAAATTAGAGGAAATCGACGCGTATTATTAAACGACGCTAAAAACCAAAAATCGCCATGACGGCGCACAGGAGAAAGCCATGGATGCTCAGCAAGCATGGAAGGCAACGATGTCACAACTGAAAAATGAGTTACCCAAAGCATCTTTTGATACCTGGGTAAAGCAGTGTGTATTTATCGGCTGGGACGAAATGTCCAGCACGATGACCATCGGCGCCAATAATGCCTATGCTTGCGATTGGCTGGAAAGCCGCCTGAAGAGCACCGTGGTCAACAAACTGACGGGGATGATGGCTTTGACGGTAAATGTGGTCTTTAAAGTGCATAACGCACCCGTTTTAACACCCGTGGAAGAAGAGCCCATTCTGGAAGAGCTTTCCGCTATTGGTTTTGAAAAGGAAGTTGTCCAAACTGAGACCGCGGAGACTTTTCGCTCTGTTCGCCACGACAGTCACCTCAATCCCAAATATCGTTTCGATAACTTTGTGGTTGGCCCTGCCAATCGCCTGGCACACGCTGCCAGCATGGCGGTAGCCGAACATCCCGCCCAGGCTTATAATCCCTTGTTCATTTACAGTGGCGTGGGATTGGGTAAAACACACTTGCTCCACGCCATCGGCAATGCGGTTGTGCGCCAGGGCAAAGAAGTCCTCTATGTTTCATCAGAAGAATTCACCAACGATTTAGTTGGTGCCATCCGCAACAAAACCACCAACGCGTTTCGCGAAAAATACCGCCGTGTGGATGTGTTGCTTATTGATGACATTCAGTTTATCGCTGGCAAGGAATCCACTCAGGAAGAGTTTTTCCACACTTTCAACACGCTTTACGGGCAAGACAAACAAATTGTGATCAGCTCCGACCGTTCGCCTAAAGCGATGAGCATGTTGGAGGAACGTTTGCGTTCGCGCTTTGAATGGGGCTTAACGGTGGATATGCAAGCGCCAGATTATGAAACCCGCCTCGCCATCTTGCAGAGCAAAGCTGAAAAAGAAGGGCGGGTTGCGCCGGCTGAGATTATTGAGACAATCGCCAAAACCATTCAAAGCAATATCCGTGAACTTGAAGGTGCCTGGAACCGCGTTTTGGCTTTTTCGGATTTGACCGGCAAGCAACTTACCTTGCAAATGGCGCAAAACGCACTGGCTGATTACGCGCCACATCCCAGCAGTCTGACGCCAGAGGTGGTGGTCGATGCGGTAGCGGATTATTTTGGTGTTGAAGCGGAAAAGCTTTCGGGGCGTTCGCGCGCGAGGGAGGTGGCTCTGCCCCGCCAGGTGGCGATGTATCTTTTGCGTGAGGACAGTGGCATTTCTTTACCCCGCATCGGCAAAGAACTTGGCGGTCGCGATCATACCACGGTGATGTATGCTTGTGATAAGGTGGCAGAGTTGATTGACAGTGATGACGCGATGCGTCGAAAGGTTTCGCAAATTCGCGAAAGATTACATAATACAAAGGTGATTATTTAAGGCATTATTTTAGGTCTTATTTCGGGAGGGAAACAGACATTGATTCACGGCGTGGTTCTGATTGATGACCACGCCGCGAATTTTTAATCGCTATGTTTTAATCTCGATTATGCCAACGAAAAAAAGTCCGGCTAAATGGCTTTGAGCTCACCCCAGTTATTGCCAGCACGGGCGTCACAGACGAGGGGCACATCCAGCGTCATGGCGGATTCCATAACCGACTTAACGATGGGCACGGTTTTTTCAAGCTCATCTTCCGGCACTTCAAAAATCAGTTCATCATGCACTTGCAGGAGCATACGCGCGTTTAAGCCTGCTTCCTGCAGAGCATCTGGCAAAGCAATCATGGCAAGTTTTACAATATCGGCCGCGGTGCCCTGAATGGGCGCGTTAATGGCTTCGCGTTCTTCGCGCTGGCGCATTTGTGGGTTAGAACCTTTTGCCAGGTTCGGGAAGTAGCGTCGCCGGCCAAGCAAGGTTTCTACATAACCTTTTTTGGCAGCGTTCAGGCGGGTCATATCCAGCCAGGCTTTTACACCAGGAAATTCTCTGAAGTAGGCTTTGATGAAGTTTTCGGCTTCTGCCAGGGTCAAATCAGTGCCGCGGGTCAAACCGAAGGCGCTCATACCGTAAATCAGCCCAAAGTTCACCGCTTTGGCATTGCGGCGCTGGATGGGTGTGACTTCAGCAAGTGGTGTGTTGGTAATCGCGGCAGCGGTCGTGGCGTGGATATCCTGTCCTTGTCTGAAAGCTTCAATCATAGCCTGGTCCTTGGCGATATGCGCAACAATGCGCAACTCAACCTGCGAGTAGTCAACTGATAAAAGTTTCCAACCCGGTGCGGCGATGAAGCCCTGACGCACGCGCTGACCCAACTCAGTGCGTGTGGGGATGTTTTGCAGATTGGGGTTTTGGCTGGCGATACGCCCGGTCACCGTGCCAACCTGGTTAAAGGAGGTGTGAACGCGCTTGGTTTTAGGGTTGATTTGCGCGGGCAGAGCCTCAACATAGGTTGACTTCAGCTTGGCGTACTCGCGGTAATCCAAAATATTGGCGACAATCTCGTGCTTGTCGCGCAGGAGCTCTAAAATTTCAGCGCCGGTGGAGTAATGTCCGCTTTTGGTTTTGCGGCTTGGGTCGGGTGGGTCCAGAGCAAGCTTCTTGAAGAGTACATCTGAAAGTTGTTGCGTGGAATTGATGTTAAAGCGGATCCCTGCTAGGCGATAGATATCTTCTTCAAGCGCGAAAATCATCTCGCTCAGTTCTTTATTGAAAGTTGTGAAGAAAGGTTCATTGAGTAAAACACCATTTTCTTCCATTTGTGCCAGAATAGGCACAAGTTTCATTTCCAGATCATCCATCAGTTTTTCAGCGTTGCGTTCTTTGAGATCGGCTTTGAGGATGGGCATCAGGCGCAGGGTCATCACCGCGTCCGCGGCTGCATAGGGGGCAACGCGCGCGATGGGCAAGTCTGCCATGCTAAGCTGGTTTTTGCCTTTGCCAATCAGCTCTTCGATTTGGGTCATTTCTACACCCAAGCGTACCCATGTTAGGGTTTTGAGCCCAAGGTTGCGCGAATCAGGGTTGATGAGCCATTCCGCGATCATCGTGTCGAAACGAATCGGGCTGATCTCAAAACCGGCTTGTTTAAGCACGATGAGGTCAAATTTGGCGTGGTGGGCAACTTTGGCGATTTTGGGGTCGCTAAGTAAAGGTTGAACAGCATTTTTAAGTTCATCAAGGCTGAGTTGTTTGCCGGCACGGTGCCCGACCGGGAAGTAATAGCCTTTTTCCGGGCTGGCAGCCAGTGAAAAGCCCACCAAATCAGCAGCCATGGGATCCAACGCGCTGGTTTCAGTGTCAAATGCCAGGGTGTCAAAGGCTGAAAGCTCTTTGATTGCCACGGCAAGCTTTTGGGGAGTATCAACGATGACGGTTTCAAAGTCATCGTTTGTTTCTTCAGTGTAAATTAAGGCGTCTGAATCATCCTGGGTCTCATCGCCAAATAAGCCACCCTGTACCAAATTGAGGCTTGGCTGGGCTGGTGTTGGGCGCGTTGTGGCTTGTGTTTGCACAGGTTTGTATTTTTCACCTAATCTTTGCAGACGGCGGATAAGCGTGCGGAATTCCAATTCTCTGAAGAGATCTTCTGCCGCGATGGGGTCAAAATTCTCGCAGGAAGCTTGCTCAAGGTCAAGCCGCACGGGCAAATCCACCACGATGCGCGCCAGGGTTTGGCTTAGATAGGCTTGCTCTTTTTGCTCAGCAATCGTTTGCCCGACTTTGCCTTTTATCTCGTCTACATGTTCATAAACGCCATCCAGGGTGCCATAGCTTTCGAGCAGTTTGGTGGCGGTTTTAGGCCCAACGCCACGCACGCCGGGGATGTTATCGGAGCTGTCACCCATCAAGGCTTTCAGGTCAACCACCTGGTCAGGTTTCACGCCCATGCGTTCCACAACGTCTTCAGCAAAGTAATCCTTGTCTTTGCCACCGCGTCCCTCGGGCAGGCTCACCACGATGCGATCGCTGACCAGTTGCAGCAGGTCACGGTCGCCTGTGATGATTTTGACCCCCAAACCCTCTTCGTTGGCTGCCCAGGTAGCCAGACTGCCGATGATGTCGTCCGCCTCGTAGTTATCCAGTTCCAGACGCGGGATTTTGAGCAGGTCAATCATTTCCTGGATGCGTTTAATCTGTGTACGCAGGTCATCAGGCATTTTCTCGCGGGTGGCTTTGTAGTCCTCAAAAAGGTCATCGCGGAAGGTTCTGCCCTTATCAAAAGCGATGGCGAGGTAATCGGGTTCGTCTTGTTCGAGAATCTTGAGCAAGGTGCTGGCAAAGCCAAAAACACCCGCGGTGGGTTCGCCTTCGGTGGTGGCAAAGCGGGCTGTTCCACCACTGGTGAGCGCGAAATAATTGCGATAGGCGATGGCGTGTCCGTCCAACAGATAGAGCATTTTGGGCATTTTTACCTCCGGGTGACTGCGTTATTGATGGCTTAAGTGTAGCATTTACGCTGGGGCATCGCAAGGTGGCGCGGAAGAAGAACGTTTAGACAGTTCCCTAAAAAAATCTCGCCCTTTCGTCTATAATGACGCTATAATTACAAAACAATCGGAGTGAAGATGGAATCAGAGTTCAAACGACGTGATAAAGTAAATTACTATCTCGATATGGCAGAAGTGGTTGGCAAGCGTGGCACTTGCATTCGCAAACAATATGGCGCGGTCATTGTGAAAAACGATGAGGTGGTCTCAACGGGTTATGTTGGCGCGCCACGCGGGCGTAAAAACTGTATTGACCTTGGAACTTGCCGCCGTGAACAGCTTAAGGTGCCCCGTGGCGAACGCTATGAGTTGTGTCGCAGTGTCCATGCCGAGCAGAACGCGATTATCAGTGCTTCACGCGAGCGCATGTTGGGCAGCTCTTTGTATCTAACTGGCATCGACCTGCGCGATGATGGCAAGTATGTTGAAAAAGCCATGCCCTGCGCCATGTGCAAGCGGGTTATCATCAATGCGGGTATTAAGACCGTCTTCATTCGCGATAGTTACGATGAATATCGACAGATCGACGTGCAAGACTGGGTCGACAGTGACGACTCGCTTACCGCGGCCTTTGGCTATTAAATTAAAGACAATACAACAGGAGTGGAATCTATGAAAACATTTGACGTAATCGTAATCGGCGCGGGACCAGGTGGCTATGTGGCTGCCATTCACGCTTCACAATTAGGATTCAAAACCGCCATTATTGAGAAAAAATGGCTTGGCGGTGTGTGTCTGAACGTGGGGTGTGTGCCTTCCAAGGCGCTTTTGCGAAATGCTGAGTTGGCGCAAATCTTGCGCAAAGAGGCCAAAACCTTTGGCATTAAATGCGACAATTTGGAGCTCGATTACAGCGAAGCCTTCAAGCGCAGTCGCTCGGTGAGCCAGCGTCTGACCCGTGGTATTGCCTTCCTGATGAAAAAGAACGATATTGAAGTCATCATGGGCAGTGCCAAACTGAGTGCCAAAGACACTGTTGAAGTGCAGTCCGAAGATGGCGAAACGCTTACGCTAAAAGCCAATAATATCATTTTGGCAACAGGTGCCCATGCTATGGTTATACCCGGCATGGAACCCGATGGCGAAAAGGTGCTCGATTACGCTCAGGCGATTATGCTCGACAAACTGCCCGAAAGCGCGGTCATCATCGGTGGCGGCGCCATCGGTGTGGAATTTGCCACCGTGTGGAGTGGCTACGGCGTGGATGTGCACGTGGTTGAAATGTTGCCTCATATCCTGCCCAATGAAGATGACGAAGCCGCCAGCGAACTGGCGAAAGCTTTCCGCAAACGTGGTGTCACCGTGCATGCCGGCACGAAGGTGAAATCAGTCACCAAGACCGAAACCGGCACCGAAGTGCTTTTGGAAAACGAAAAAGGCGAAGAGACCCTCAGCGCGGATGTGACCCTTGTGGCAGTCGGTTTCAGACCCAACTCCCAAAACCTTGGACTTGAAGAAGTAGGCGTTGCTGTTAACAGACGGGGTTTCGTGGAAATTGATGAACGTATGGCAACCAGTGTGCCTGGGATTTGGGCGATTGGCGACCTGACCGGTGAGCTGCTTTTGGCGCACACCGCCTCGGCGCAGGCAGTTATTGCTGCTGAAGCGATCGCTGGCATGGATACAGAGCCTTTGGATTACCGCATGATTCCTCGCGCCACCTTTACTACGCCACAGGTTGCTTCGTTTGGCTATACCGAAGATCAGGCGAAAGAAGCCGGTTTTGACCTCAAGGTGGGCAAGTTCCCCTTTATGGCGAATGGCAAGGCTTTGGGGCATGGCGATTATGCCGGTTATGCCAAGGTGCTCACCGATGCCAGTGATGGCAAGCTTTTGGGCGCTTCAATTGTTGGACCCGAAGCAGCGGAACTGTTGCCCGAGCTGGTATTGGCGCAGGCGAACGGTTTATGTGTTGAAGACCTGACGAAAGCGGTGCATATCCATCCCACGTTGTCCGAGGCGGTTGCGGAAGCCGCGCTTGCCGCGCTGGACCGCGCGATACATGGCTAATTAAAAGTAGATGACTATGGATGTGGTCGAGAGGCCACCTCCAAACGTTAAAAACAAAAAACTCGTGACTTCCTGAACACGGGTTTTTGTTTTATGAATTATTTACATTCGTTGCGTGTTTTCTTAGGCGAAAGTCATGCCCGCAGGAAGTATAATAAGCGTAACGCCAATCGCAAAAATCAATTTTCAGAAAAGTAGCTTCTCAGAGGTGTTCAGATGAAAGAAAAAACATACGAAACAGCATCGGGTGCCATCCATTATTGGGTGAATATCATGGATGAAGACGTGGTTACCCTGGTTTTTCTGCCAGGCTTAACCCTAAGTCACAGATTGTTTGACAAACAAATCGAATTCTTTGAAGGTAAATACAACCTTCTTGCATGGGACGCGCCCGGGCATGGCGCTTCATGGCCATTTGAGTTCAATTTCGATATGATGGACAAGGCCAGATGGCTCAACGAAATCCTTGAACAGGAAAAGATAAACAAACCTGTTATCGTAGGACAATCCATAGGTGGTTATCTGGGGCAAGCCTACGCGGAATTGTATCCAGACAAAATAAAAGGCTTTGTGGCAATTGATTCTGGCCCCTCACAAAAAAAATACATGACCCCTGGCGAAATTAGGATGATCAAAAAGATGAGTTTCGTCTCTCCTTCTGCCTCATGGGAGATGATAATCAATGTGTCAGCCATCGGCCTCGCGGAGTCGGCATATGGCAGACAATTAGTGAAAGAAATGATGCAGGATTACAAGGACAATGAAGAGCGGCTTTCTCAGGTTATGGAACATGGCACAGGCATTCTTGGCGAAGCAATGGAGGTGGATTTGGCTTACGACATTCCCTGTCCGGCTTTGTTGATTTGTGGCGAAAAAGACAAGCTTGGCTTGTTCATCAGGTACAACAAGGCCTGGCACAAGGAAACAGGTATTCCCATTGAATGGATCAAAGACGCTGGCCATAACTCAAACACCGACCAGCCGGAGATTGTCAATCAGTTGATTGATGATTTTGTAAAGAACCGCGTTTGAGTTTGCGAAAGAGAAAAAGTTCGAAGACATTGAATCAACTTATAAGCCAATATACTCCTTGTCTACAGCAAGGAGAAATTTATCTTACCTATGGGGTCAACCTTGAGTTTACGAGTAAATGACGGGCTCACCCCAATAAAAAATCCCATAATTTAAGAATCAAGAAGCTTTGACAGAGAGTATTGAACAAGGTTTAGAGAAGTTTGTAAAACTCTAAATGCTCTTATCATAAACTAAATACAAGGTATCGATATCTGTCTTCTCTTCAGAAATGAATAATTAACGAAGTTAATACGAAAATTTACAATTCCTTGACAGTAATTTTACTGAATGATAACATTTAATCAAGCGGGTTCTTATCCGCTCATTTGCTCGGTTAGTCTTAGGAAGTATTGGCCTAAGTTGTGGAGAGCTGGGGTTTATATTTCCAAACACAAACCGTTTTCACCGTTGCTTTAACAAAGTTCAAAAAGGAGAAATAGATGAAAAGTAAGAAATTATTCGTTCAACTGGTCTTGTTGGTCATGAGTTTAGTGTTGATTTTTTCATCAACAGCCTGTCGTACGACCCAAGCACCTGTCGTTGAGCAACCCTCTAACGAGGAACCCCAAAAAGAGGTAGAAGAAGTCGTTGAAGAAGCGTCTTACAAGATTGGTGTCGTCACAGGCACTGTATCGCAAGGCGAAGAAGAGTATCAGGAAGCTATGAACCAAATTGCCAAGTATGGTAATGTGATTGTTCACGCGACCTATCCCGACAACTTCTCAACTGAGACAGAGACAGTCATCTCGCAGGTTGTGGAGTTAGCCTCTGATCCTGCGGTGAAGGCAATTGTTTTTGTTCAAGCGGTTCCTGGAGCGGCGGCAGCGATTGAAAAGGTACGCGAAACCCGACCGGATATGCTGGTTATCGCGGGTGTGCCTGGAGAAGATCCACCAATCATTGCAGGAAAAGCAGACATCGTTTTACAGGTGGATGAGATTTCTATGGGCCGAACGATTCCCGAAATGGCTGCCCAGATGGGTGCAAAGACCTTCATCCACTACTCATTCCCACGCCACTTATCCTATGCGACAATTGCGCGACGGCTTGAGATCATGAAAGAAACCTGTAAAGAACTGGGAATCGAACTGGTGGAAGTGAACGCGCCAGATCCCACGGGCGATGCCGGTGTGTCAGGTGCGCAGCAATTTATTACTGAGGACGTACCACGACAGATTGAGAAATACGGCAAGGACACAGCCTTCTTCTCCACGAACTGTGCCATGCAGGAGCCTTTGATTAGAACCATTTGGGAAAATGGTGCCATTTATCCACAGCAATGTTGCCCGAGCCCCTATCATGGATATCCGGCTGGTTTGAACATTGATGTGAAGGGACATGAAGGCGATGTCCAATACATGCTGGATCAAATCGCGATCAAGCTGAAAGAAAAAGGACAGGAAAGCCGCATGTCAACCTGGGGTGTGCCCATCAACATGTTGATGATTGACGCGGGTGTGCGTTATGCGATCAAGTTTGCTGAAGGCGAAATTACAGATCGAAGTGATGTTGAAGCCTTCAAAGTGGCTCTGAACGAAGCAGCCGCGGCGAGAAATCTTGGTGAAATTGCGGTGATATCCTACGATGAAGATGGTGTGAGTTTACCCAACTTCCTGATGTTGCTTGCGCCTTTCTATGATTTCTCGAAATAGAGCAATGACTTTCAGTTACTGTTAAGACATCAAAAGTGCCGACTTGTTAACAGCAAGTCGGCACTTGTTGTTTAGTCAATGAAAAAGGAGGAACAGCCTTGGATGAGCAATATCTGCTTTCAATGAACAATATTTCCAAGGAGTATTTCGGTAACCGGGTTCTTAAAGGGGTAAATTTGCAGGTCAAACCAGGCGAGATCCATGCTCTGGTTGGAGAGAACGGAGCCGGCAAATCCACACTCATGAATATCCTTTTTGGGATGCCAGTTATTTTCTCAACAGGAGGTTTTGAAGGGGAGATCCAAATCAATGGTGAACCAACTCCTATTGATTCTCCACATAAGGCCATGGATTGTGGAATTGGCATGGTTCATCAGGAATTTATGCTTATCCCGGAATTCAATGTTACTGAAAACATCAAATTAGGCAGAGAGATTGGAGAAACGACAGCACTTAGCAGATTTTTTGGAAAATCTCTGGAGATGCTTAATTGGTCCAGAATGAACAGAGAAGCCCGTGCTTCTTTGGACAGCATCGGGATGAGCAACATTGAAGAATATGCCAAAATAGCTGGCATGCCCATTGGTTACAAGCAGTTTGTTGAGATTGCCCGCGAAATTGACAAAACCGGAATAAAACTACTGGTCTTTGATGAGCCAACCGCGGTGCTTACGGAAGGCGAAGCAGACCGATTGTTGGAAATAATGCGATTGATTTCCAGCAAAGGAATCGCGATTATCTTTATCACCCATCGATTGACCGAAGTTATGGCGGTCGCGGATAGCATGACCATCCTGCGAGACGGTGAATTTGTTGCCCGCGAAGAGGTTAAGAAAACCAGCCTGGCAAGGATCGCGGAGCTGATGATTGGCCGAAAAATTGACAAGCTGGTTGATGAAAATGTTTTGGAAACCCGTCAATTATCGGAAGACCGAGTCGCGCTTGAGTTTGAAAATTGGTCAGTCGACATGCCGGGTGAAACCGTAAAAGACATGAACGTCAAAATTCTTGAAGGCGAGATTTTTGGTTTTGGCGGTTTAGCCGGACAGGGAAAAATTGGCATCGCCAATGGCATCATGGGACTTTATGAAACACAAGGTGATGTTTATGCCTTTGGAAAACGCTTGGATCTAAGTAAATTGGGCGAAGCGCTTCGCAATGATATCGCTTTCGTCTCTGAAGATCGCCGGGGTGTTGGCTTGTTGTTAGGGGAATCTATTGAACGCAACATTACATTTTCGGCAATGCAGATAAAAGATGAATTTCTGAAACGTATAGGCTTCATCAAAATATTGGATAAAGCAAAAGCTGATCAACACGCGCGGGATATGATTGACCTTCTGGATATTCGCTGTACAGGACCTTCGCAGGTGGCTGGCAGTTTGTCGGGAGGCAATCAGCAAAAAGTGTGTCTCGCGAGGGCTATTACCATGAAACCAAAAATACTGATTGTTTCAGAACCTACCCGTGGTATTGATATCGGCGCGAAAAAGTTGGTTTTGGAACACCTCACTAAGATGAACCGTGAACATGGAACAACTATTGTGATGATCAGTTCTGAATTGGTTGAGCTCAGGTCATTATGCGACCGTATCGCGATTGTTTCTGAAGGTAAAGTGTTTTCTATCATGCAGCCTGATGATTCTGACGCGGCATTCGGCTTGGCTATGGCTGGGGTCCGTGAGGAGGTAGCAGCATGAAAACGATTAAGACTGTTTACGAAAACATTGGATTGCCAAGATTAATCATCGGTCTGTTTTTTATCTTCCTTATCGTGGTATCTATCGCGCTGGGCTTTTCATCCGCCGCGATTTTCAGCGATGTCCTCAGACGTTGGTTGATGTACGGCACCTTGGTTTTGGCTATGGTACCGGGTATTCAAAGCGGTATCGGATTGAATTTTGGTGTGTCTTTAGGTATCTCTGCCGGGCTTCTTGGGTCGGTGTTGGCTATGGAAATCAGTTTCGTCCGGAATTGGCCACAAGTTCTTGGCGCAGGCGCGCCCTGGGCGACTTTGCTGTTGGCTCTGTTGTTCGGGGTGGTGATGGCGGCTTTTTTAGGAATAGTGTATGGCTTGTTGCTCAATCGGGTAAAAGGTTCAGAAATGACCGTTTCTACCTACGTTGGGTTTTCGGTGATTGCCTTTATGAACATTGTATGGCTTTCGCTGGCTTTCAAAAACGGTGAGCTGAGCT
>Ga0123334_1002020_pt1 | contig 24169 bp, 23 predicted proteins | sample BiotimSIPDNA_FD_89706 | JGI IMG/M metagenome (GOLD analysis project Ga0123334, IMG submission 89706) | Anaerobic biogas reactor microbial communites from Washington, USA - Biogas_R1 time_0 SIP DNA | ecosystem: Engineered > Bioreactor > Anaerobic > Unclassified | place: Washington, USA... | reverse complement strand
ACCCGATTAAACCGGTATCGGACACCCTCGTATTCTCCCTCGCGGCTCCATCCCTCATTTTCGGACTGCACTTGAGTCTTGAGCAGATCCCCCGCCGGGTCATAAAGGTAGGACTTATACTTCCGTTCCGGATCAGTCTGGCCGGTGATCCTGCCGATGGGATCGTAGTTAAACTGGTCCGTTCCGAAGACGGAGTCCATCTTTTCCAGCAAGTTTCCGGCCCGGTCATTTATTGAGATAGGAGTCAGGATACAGGAGTCAGAATTGGCGGTAGTTCATAGAGGCTAATTCTTCATTTGTTTATGATTCAGGAAGCTATCTTAGGGGATAAAATTAAGCGGCTAAATTTGAAAGTTTAGCCGCTCGATATCGGGGGAGACCACATTTTATTTAGAAGCTGTGTTTAATATAAATAATGATCATCAAATAGGCTTTATAAGGCGCATAGCTTCTTTTCATATTTATCTGCATTGGTTCAAATGTCATATTAAACTTTTTCTAATTCAATTTGTATTGGTTCTTGATTTAAAGGCATCTCATATGTAACGTGCATACCCGTATAGTTAAAATTAGAACATGTTAATATTAGACTTTCTAATGTACTCGCTTCCTGAGGATAAAATTCTGATAATTGTTTTGCTCCTTTTTTCAATTCATTTAAAGTTTCTACAAGAATCTCAATACCTTTACAATCTTCGAGTGGACTACTATAATCCATTGGATAACTCTTCATTTCTTTTTTTATTGTATCAACCATAATTAAACGAGTAATTTTTATCGCCCCTTTTTCGTCTGTTTTTAGCGGGCCTATAGTATAATTGTTTTTCTTGTTTGCTAATAATATGAAATATACTAACAAATTCTTTACTGGCTTATTATTACTGGTAAATACAAAATTTATTTCATTTGGCCAAACCATACTACTCCGCCCCCTTTAACCTAGTTAAAGTAGACGGATCTACCAAAACTAAATCACGAGTTTTGCCATTCTAGTCTTCTCTTTTTCGCAATCTCATTAAGTATTGAAAAAACATCAAATTGACCTCTAAGAACATCCTTAGCAAAATATTTAAGATTATCGACTAAGTTAGATACCATCTCAGTTTTTTTGGTTTTAATCAATGTAAGGGTTATTACGTAGTATCTCCTCCATTTCATTTTTTTTTCTTTCAACAAAGGCATTATTTATCCTGTTCAGAAGCTCTAGTTGTTTCTTGAAAAGCAGATGTCTTACATCAACATTTGGAATACGATTTTTCAATTCATACTCAAGTGCCATTTCAAATGTGATTCCTTCAAATATCCAATACAATAAATCATTAATATCTTCCGATGTCCTTTTTTCGATTATTTGTCCCCTTTCAATAATGACATAATGATAGCCATCATCATCGACTTCTATATGGGGATGCCCAAAGTCAATACTCATATTAAATGTAGGAATTATATTCTTAGGTGCATTTAACTCTTTTACTAATTTTAATACTTGTTTTTTAATTTGATTTAATGAAAGCATCTTTTCCCCTCATAATATATTTATTTTTATTACGGAATTGGTTTTAAATATCCAGCTTCTATGAGTTTACTTATAGGTTGATCGAAACGGTATTGTATTGCGCCTCCAACTGCATTGAATTCAGGAACAGGAGCAGCGGGTCCGATTTCTGCAGGTAATGGTTTTATTACTTCATATCTGATATACGGCAACGCTTCTGAACCTGGTGGAAGTCCACGCCCAGAAATTGTTGCACCTGGTTCTCCTGCAAACCTACCTTGAGCAGGACCAAATCTATCAATTATTTGTCCCTTTTGAATAACACCTTTTGAACTTGAAGCAAATCCATTATTCGAAGGATATGGTAAATTACGTTGAGATACGTATCTTCCATTTTCAGTATTACGATACCGAGACGATTTCCCATCATAAATATATTTTGCTTCTTTACATAACCCAAGCGGGTCAATCCAACCTTGTGCATTTGGCGCATACTGGTAAATGTTTTCCCCCGCAGCCAACCCAAGGGGATCCTGACTCACAAACGCCCCAATACCTGAATCATAATACCTAAACCTATTATAATACAGCCCCGTCTCCCGGTCAAAATACTGCCCCTGCAACCTAAGGGGCTGTTCAACATCATTAATGATTAACTTTTTGATTTTCCCCCAAGCATCATACCTGGCCGCCCAGACAACTTTACCCGATTCATCCAAAAGCCGAGAGGGGCACCCATTAGGTTCATTATGATATAAATAAAACTCTTCATTCCGAACCATCACCAAGGGCTCAAAACTACCGGGATAATAAACCCACTCCCGAGTATCATCATCAGTTACATCACCGAGCAGCGCATCTCCGTCCCAATAGAACAGAGTAACAACGCCATCAGTTTCCTTGCTAATCCGCCTACCTAACGGGTCATACTTGTAGATCGTCTTCTTACCATTAGAAACACTCTCCGTCAACCGCCCATTAGCATCCCAGACAAATTCCGTCTTGTCCTGTTTTTCAGTACGTTCAACCAAATTTCCAACCTGGTCAAACAGGTATCTGATACCCTCGTACTCACCAGCCCGGCTCCATACTTCATCCTCGGACTGAACTTGAGTCTTTAATAGATCCCCCGCCGGGTCATACAGGTAAGACCGATACTTCCTTTCTGGATCAGTCTGTCCAGTAATCCTGCCGATGGGGTCGTAGTTAAATTGGTCCGTCCCGAAGACGGAGTCGATCTTTTGCACCAAGTTTCCGGTCCGGTTATACTTATACTCCTGTTTAAACAGAATCCCTTCGTTGCTAAAGACCCTTTGATGGGTGAGATAGCCTTCCCGGCTATAGTCAAAACTACGTTTCAAGTTGAGACCCAGTTGTTCTTCGACCACTTGTCCCAAAGCGTTCCGGGTGAGCCGGATCGGCTCATGGCCGGGAACCTCAACGGAAGCGGCTAGGCCTAGAGCGTCATAGCCATAGTTGACGGTCCGGGTTTTGGTTGTGCCCTCCATCTTGACCTCGGTGGTCCGGGAGATCCGGTTGCCGGTTTTGTCATAAGCGTACTTAACTACGAACTGTTTACCCTGGCGTTCTTCCAGTAACTTGCCTTCCTCGTCAAAGAGGCGTTCGATTCGGATTGCGTTGTTTTCGCATTCGACCAAGTTGCCGTTGGTATCATAGCTGAAGGTTTCTTTTTGTAACTTCTCCGGATCTCTGGGATCGGGGGAGAGTTTCTCCAAGATCCGGCCCAAGGGGTCGGTCTGGTATTGGATCTTTCGGCCTAGCGGGTCAATGCTCTCCAGCAGGTTGCCGGCGGGGGAGTAGACATACCTTCGGCTTTGGCCCCAGTAGTCCACCTCTTCAATGATCCGCCCTAAGGCATCCCGTTTCAATTCGTACCGTTCGCCCCGTTGGTTGGTGATGGCGATTAGCCGTTCCTCGGTGTCGTAGTGGTATTCGACGGTCTTGTGGTCCGGTTGGATGCGGCGTTTCAGTTCGTTGAGGCCGCAGTATTCCAAACGGGTGATGGCGCCGTTTTCGTCGGTGTAGGAGATCAGATTGTCCGCCGGGTCGTAGACGCAGGAGATTTGATTTTTATTGGGGTCGATGACTTTGACGAGACGGCCTTTGTTGTCGTAAAGGTATTCGGTCTCCCTTCCTAAAGGGTCGGTCTTGGTTATGACTTGGCCTAAGGGATTATACTTAAATTTAGTGGCCTTTCCCAAAGGGTCGGTGATTTCGGCGAGATTACCTAAATTATCGAAGGCAAGCTCAGTTCGGGCCCCTGAAGGATCGATGAAAGCTACCGGTTGGCCATATTGGTCATACTCATAGTGGGACTTTGCTCCCATGGGGCCGGCTTCTTCGAAGAGCAGGCCTTGTTCATTCCATTCTTGCCGGCGGATAGCGCCGTCCGGATCGGTGATCTGCACCGGCCGGTCGGCTTGATTGTATTCGATGGCGCTGCTTTTACCGTCGGGGCGGGTGAGTTCGATTAAATTGCCCCGTTTGTCGTAAAGGTACTCGGTGCGGCGGCCTTCCGGGTCCACCACAGCGGTGGTCCGTCCCGCGTCATCGTATTCATAGTTGGTTACCCCGCCTAAAGGGTCAATTTCTTGGGTGATTAAATAACGGTCGTCATAGACCAGTTTTCCAACCTGGCCTAGGGAGTCGGTGAAGGTCGTGGTCCGCCGAGTTTCATTGTAGACGAATTTGTAGTCGTACAGCCCATCATCGCCCCAGCTGTGGATGCATTTTCCCTCCGAGGTGTATTTATCATATTCGTAATAGAAGGAGAGCCGGTTGCGGTTGGTATGTTGGACTAACAGGTTATCCCGGTACCGGAAATGGTAAGGGTTTCTCATCCCGTCAAAGACGGTGGTTAAGTTGTGGTTTTGGTCGTATTCATACTGGGCCAACAGGAGGGAATCCCGGAAGATTTGGGCCAGGTATACTTTTTCGATCCGGCCATTTTTGGAAAGCATTTTGAGACTACGATCCGAACCTTCTTCCCGGATCTCCTGTAAGCCGTTGTGGTCTCTAAGAAACAGTAGGGTATTGCCGGAAGGGTCCTTGATGGATTCCACCGGGATTTCGGTAAGGGGTTTGGCGGGGATTGGGAAATAGTAGGTTAAGCCTCCCTTAAGCCGGACGGTATATGATTGACCTTCTTTTTGTAACAGGCCGCCGTCGATGGGTTCTCTAATGGCTTTCAGATCGGGCAATTTTTCAAAGTGGAAGGGAGCAGCGGTCCCATCGTAAAAAACCACTTCCCCTTGGTCTTTTAGTTCCAAGCGGATATCGGCAAAGCTCTCCCAGCCCCGACCGGTAGCGCCGATCCGTGAGTTTTGGGAACCGTAATGCCGTTTCCAGGTGATGGGGAATCGGCCGGGTATGGTAAAGTCTGTTTGATCAAGGGTTACTTCACCGACAACTGCGTCAACCGGATCGCCTTTACTAGAATTGGCGATGATTGTTCCCGGTTGTTGATTACGGTTCTTCGATCGCTTCGGTTTATCATTTTTAACCTGATAGCTGTCGTTTTTAGGGTTTTCCATTTGCACAAAACCGCTTTTGATCTTCCGTGACTTAGTCAAGGATTTGCCTAACCCAACCGTTAACGCTATGGCCGGTAGAGCATCCCGGGCGGCATTGACCCAGTCGCCTGCTTGGGCTTTTTCATAGGCGCTGCCTAATCCTTGAGCGGCTCCTATTGCTCCATAGCCCATCATTCCCGTTTTGGCTATTTTTCCAATTTTGGAAGTGGAACCGACGGCTTTGGCTGCTGAGGCTGCTTTAGCGGCTTTCATACCGACTTTCAAGGCTTTAGAGGTCGAACTGACTGTTTTGGCAGCTTTAAATCCGACTTTTGCAGCGGCGGCGCAGTCTCCAATTCCGGGGATGGCGGCTACTGCGCTCAAGGCGGCGCTGGCGTAGTCTCCCCGGGCTGCGTAGATTCCGGCGTTTACTACGTCAAAGACTGCGCCGACTACCGGGATGAATCCGGCAATGTCCAAACCCAATTGGAGCATATCCAAAGGATTCCAGTTGCTTTCTTGTTTTGCTTCGGTTTTGTCAGTGGCTGCTTCTGGTTCCACTTGCGCTCCTTGGGACCCGGTGGCTTTTTGGATGATGACCCTGTTGCCTTGAATGTCGGTTTTACCGTCTAAGATGATACTGCTCGATTTACAGTGGAGGTAGACCCCGTCTTTGGCTTTGAGGTCGAATTTACGGTTGCTGTTGAAAACGATATCATTGGCTGATTGAAGGTTCAGTTCTTGATCGCTTTTGATGAGAATCCCTTTCTCCGAATCCAGGTTGAGACTGAGTCGGAAGGCTTCTCCGCTGGAGGAGAGGGTGACGGCGCCGTCGGATAGGATCAATTCTTTACCGAAGGTGTTGCCGAAATATTTGATGTTCGGGTTGGCGATCTTTTCATTGGTTTCGCTGTCTTGCCGAAGGGAGTTGATTACCATGGCCCCGGTTTCCTTGGCATTGGGGAAGTAGACCCGGACGTTGTCGCCGTTCTCCGGTAGGCAGTACCAACCACTGTGGCCTTCTGCGGTATAGCGGCTGAAGTAGGGTAGCGGGAAGGCTTCCTCTTTGGGTTGTTTTTGATCGATGTCGAGATGGACTTTGATGGTGTCTTTCTCCCGGTCGATGACTTTTCCCGGGAGGGACATACCGCTTAGTTTCTCATTAAGGATCAAATTTTGACGGACGCCCGTGTCCAGGGTCAGGGTATAGTTGAAGGTGAGGATCCCTTGTTTCATCACCGCTGTGGATTGGGCCACCCGTAGTTTTTTCTTTTGAAAGGTGACATAGTCTCCGATATCCAAATAACTGATGCTTTCCACTTGGTATCCGATGAAGTCGATCTCGTTTAGTTCCGAATCATAGTTGCTACTGGCATTTAGATAACGGTCCCGATCTTTGACGACAGTGTAGTGAAAATCATTGACGGCCCGTTCTTTACCCGGAGGTAGTCCCATCCAAAACTTAGGCCCTGCCTGGGTGCTGTCGGGGATTAAAACCGTTCCGAACCGGGAAGCGATCCGTTTTAAAAAATCCCAGGCAGTCTCTTGGTAACGGATGATTAGTTCATCGAGATTGGCTCCGTTGGTGACTTGATCGTTGCAATCCGCTCCTTTAAAGCCTTCCAGGACTTTATCAATCAGTTGGGTGTAGGTTAACTGAAGGTTTTGAAAGGAAGCGGACTGAAGTTTCACGTCCAGGTCAAAGGTGTAGGATAAGGCTTCGATGGTGATGTAGTAGTTCCCACGTACGGTTTTGATCCCAACTTCGGTAATTACACCTTGAAAGAGGGTTTGGCAAGCGCCGTCTTCAGTTTTCCGGACTATTTCAATGGCTTCATGAGACCCGGTATTTTCAACCAGGTCTTCAGCATGATCGGAGTCGATCAGGCCGGTGCAGTATAGTTTTCCATGTTGATTAACTTTTCGAGTTATTTGTAAATCTTGAATGTTAAGGATCGGATAAGGGGATCTGACATTGATCGAATCATATCCGATAGCTGTTTCGGCTGCTTCCAATGTTATGGCCTCCTTCAATAAAAAACGATTACGGGTATCCCATCTATGACGAATCTTATTGCCCATCTTCCTTAATGCTGATCTTCCCACACCACATGCACATAGTAGTAGATTTATTAAGCAATGCCGGCGCATTATCAATAGTTGTGTCGTTCTTACCGTTAAGCCAAGGCATTGTTACCATGGGAATGCAAGGCATTTTTTTTAAGCGTCCTTTATTAGCGGCAGTTGCCGCCGCTACGGTAGGATTGGCCAAACTCTTGCATTTACCAAAGGGTTTAATATTTTGATTCGGTTTAAAATCCATAATATTGGCTTGCGGTTTATTCTTGATGAAAACACTATGGTCCGTGGGGTTTAGTTTACTCTCCTTATCTCCCTGACTGCACTTTAAGGTAGCCCCTTTCACCACATAGCTTTGTTCCGAACCGCCGCCGTTCATAACTTCCGGTTTTATAACGATCACCCCATTTAGATATTTATTAAGCTACCGCCACTCTTTTGAACTGGATTCCGCAAAAATCTCTCCGCAGCAGACTTTCCGCCACATCCAACCGAACCAGCACATACTCTTCCATGAGTCCGGCGACCCGGAATACCTTTAAACCGGCGGCTTTATTTCGGTCAAGTACTAACTGCTTGATAGTTCCATTTTTATTAAACAGACTATTCTCCGATAAACAGTCCGTCGGACTCAACCGCATCCACCAATAGACTGCCTGATGCAACCGTTTTCGGTCTGCTAAGATCACCGGCTTAAAAAAGAGCCGGGGCTCATATTTTGCCAGAATTTGCTTGAGCCGATCCGATACCAATACTGCCGGACGCTCAATAAAGTCTAAATAGCGCGGGTCTTGGTTTTCTTTAATATACAATTGGACCGGTTCATCATCCATAGGAGGCGAAGCTAGCTCCTGATCGATCTGAAACGGAATTCTTCGAAATAAACCCAGATCATCCTTGGGCTCCACGGCATTGGTATAACGTAAATCTTGTCCCAGAATGAAATACTCCATTTGTTTTACCTCCAAATCACGGCCTGTCGTTGTTCCTCATCTAGAACCAAGTTGTCTTTAGTTTCTTTGGAAAAGACCGCTCCCCGAAGTTCCGCCTCTTCAAAATTTACTCCGGTTAAGTTAGCACCGGTAAAATCGGCTCCGTTCAAGTCGGCGCCTTCAAAATCCGCTCCTTCCAGATTAGCGCCGCGAAAATCAACTCCGTCAAACCTAAACAGCAGCCCAGCGGAGGTTTCCTTTAAACTATTACCGCCGTTAGCTTCGTAAAACCGCGCGCCCTGTAGTTGACAACCTTTAAAATCAGCTGCAAAAATATCCGCCAAACTGAAATCAGTCTCTTCTAGAGTAGCTCCGGTTAACTTAGTTTCTAAAAGCATCGTTTTCCGCAGATTGCTTCGGGAGAGATTTGCGCCGTTGAAATCGGCATAGCGCAAATCGTTACCTTCGTAATCTCCGTTAGAAAGATCCAAGCTACGAAAGACTTCATAAGAGTACTGATTGGGCTCCTTTTTTTCCAACCACATTTTGATCTCCTGCGGGTCTTTTGGGCGTAGGTCTTCTTTATAGACCGTTTCACTGATGTCAAAATATTCTCCAACCCTAATTTCAAATAAGGTTTCTTTCGCGATTTCATGAAGTTCTTTTAAAGCAGACGCCTGTTTCAGCGCATATCTGGCCAGAGCTATCACATAAAATTGATACTTGGTTGCTTCGCGCATTTTCAACCGTTCCAAATCCGCTTTCCCGATCCGATTGAGATAACGTTTAAGATAGGGCTCCAGCTCGGTTTCGAAGGCATCTAAAAACTTAAAGGCCCAGCCGGCGTCATAATATGTCTCGCATTCTCGCCGGTCTAGGTACCAGGAGTTATCATAGGCATCAACCCGCCAAAGGTGCGACTTTTCTCGCAGGACGGTACGTAACATGGCATAATGAATATAGGCGATTTTCGTTTTTTCCCCACTAGATTGCATTGCTCCGGTCCGTAGACAAATCCGGCGCAATGACTCAAGGAATTCCGGCGCCAATTCATCCCGGTGTTGTCGGTAAAAATCTTCTAAATCCGTTAGTTTCGCCCGGCTGACTTCATTGACATAGGTCCTTTGAAAATGTTCAAATGCCGTCTCCTTCACGATATGCAGTTCCTTTCCACTAAGTATCTTAATTCGTTTTGACCTTTGAGCCCTTGATGGTGGTTGCGCCGTCCATTTTGATATTACTGGCTTTACAAGTCAGATTAATCGCTTCTTTCGCGGAGACCACCACTTTTTTATGACTCTCGATACTCAGATCTTCTTTGGAAATTAGTTTTATTTCTCGCTTACTATAAATCTGGATTCCATTGTCGTCATTCATTTTAATAAAGATCTCGCCATCTTTGGCGCTGAACAATATCTCCTTCGGCGCCAACATCAACTCTTTTCCGGATTTAGTCCGGAAGTATTTGATATCCGGATTGCTCACTTTATTGTTGTCGCTATCATCGGTATCTTTGCGGACCGAACCGGTGGCGATAGCATTTGTTTCTTCTTGATCCGGAAAATAAACTTGGACAAAGTCACCAATCTCCGGCATACAATACCAGCCGCTGTTACCTTCGGCGGTATAAGCCGAAGAGTAGGGGAACCAGTAAGCTTCTTCCACTGTTTGTTCGGGGTCGATCTCCAAATGGACCCGGACTTTATCTTTTGATACTTCAAGCACCTGCCCTTGGACCGAAGCCCCAATTAAATGAGGGTTATGAATCGGGTTCCGGCTCAAGCCGCCTTGGGGCGCCAGTAAGTAATTGTGCTTTAGAATACCTTGCCGCGTCAGGGTGGTTGCCTCATAGACATAGAGCTTGCGCTTTTTAAAGGTGATTAGATCGCCGAGTTCAAAGACTTGGTCGGTTTCCAATTCGTAAAAGACGAAATCCGTTTCTTGGAGATCTTGATTGTAATTTTCCGATGAATTTCGATAATCGCCAAGCTTCTTTTTGACACTATAATGATAGTTATCCAAATCCCCTTTGGCATCCCCATCCGGTAGGCCGAAATAAAACTTGGGTTCGGCGAAAGTGCTGGCTGGAATGAGCGGGGCAAAGAAATGTCCGGCCAAATGTTTGATAAATTGCCAATCCGTCTCCAGGTATTGCATGATTAACTGATTGGTCTTAGCGTTGTCGGAGACGCTATCATTAACACCGGCCCCGGGATAATCGGCGATCACTTGATTGATCAGATCCGTATAACCTTGATTGATGTTTTGAAAGGAACGGCTTTTCACTTGAATATCCAGATTATAAGTGGCTGAGACCGCCTCTACCTGAAGATAATAGATATCCCGAACCGTTTTGACTTGAACCTGGGTAACCACCCCTTTAAAAAGCGGCCGACTTTTGCCGGAATTATCCTTCTGATTGACCTCCACTTTAGTATCGCTTTCAGTCTCATTGATATATTTTTCTTTCTGATCAGCGGGAATCACTCCGGTAAAGCTCAAACGGGTATGCTCATTTAAACGTTTGATAATCTTCAATTCAAATAACTCAGTAAGCTGAAAAGGTTTGATCTCAAGATCATGATAGGTGGCTACTGAAGCGTTCATACATAATCCCCCTTATTACTAAAATTTGTTCCACCGGTTTCAATACGGATTGATTCCATAATTCCTTTGGCAATCGGTTGCCATTGTTCCATATCGTTTTCAAGACAATTTAAAGCGCAAAGCAACGCTCTACCGTCTAATTCTATGAAAAACATTAAATTATACAGATCACTATCCAAGGCTGGAGAGATAAATTCAAAATACCCGACTTGTTGCCCATTAACATCTTTTACCCCATCTTCCAGCACTGTTATGGAAGACTGCATTCTTTGTAAGTTTTGCAGTAGAATATCTTTGAACGTTCCAATCTCTTCCGCGTCAACCTGACTCCAGGTATAATTAAAACCTAAGGTAATCGAACCGCGGTCATTGCTGAAAATTGGGTTCGGCCGGTGGTCTGACGGATATTTTAATGCCGCCATCTCCGGATTCATCTCCTTAAAAGCATTAGGAATCATGATACTTACCTTGTCTTCAATTAAACTTTCCCAGTGAAACTCAAGTCTTGTGCCGTCTACCAATAAGGATCCGGCTAGGACTCCTGCTAGGGCTTGCTTTTCCCAAGCTTCTTTACGGGCAGAAGCTTCTTTTTCCATCTCCAATCGATTCATCTGGTCTAATAATTCTTCATCAAAAGCCAAAATAATCACCTCTAATTCAGTTTGTATTTAATATTTTCTTCATAAGAGCAGCCGATATTGCCATTTGGTCATTGGTTGCTGGGATATTGTATAAAAAATGGTTATTAAGCTGGGGTTTTCCAATGAAAAATAAGGATTCGATTAAACATATTAGAATTTAGACCTAATTTTACCAAATATAATACCAATATTGCAATAGGGTAATGAAATTTTTTATGTTGAAATATTAAAGTTTGCTTAAAAGGAGGAAATGCTGGTGATTATTAGAGTTTCAAAGGTTGAAAGTAGAAAAAAGCAAATCTTTGATCGCTGGCGGTTTAGGTAAATTTTTCCTACTTGAGCAGGAAAGATATTAAAAAAATAACTGGTAATCAATAATCAGGGGTTGCTGTAAAAAAAATAAATTTTGTTACATAATGAGGAAGGATTTTTTTAATTAATGGCAAATATACAATTCCCGTGAGGGGAACCATAAGGTAGTCATTTCCTTAAAAATTTCTTTTAAAGCCATGAGCTGGGGAAATATTTAAGAAATTACTATTAATAAAGGATTAGTCACTATTGTAAAAAAATTAATTATATGTTACATATATGAAAGGACATTTAATATTTATGGTAAATATTATAAATACAGATAAGCCATAGAACGGTCTAATGGGGATATATTGTTATGAGCGATACATAATTTTCTTAATTTACGGAGTTGGCGGGAGTATTAGTTTTAAAATGAATGATATCGGATTGCCTAAAGGCTTAGCTTTAAAAAAAACTTATGTAATAAGGCGCAAAATAGCGATCAGTGATTTGACCATTGTATATTTGGGGTTTGATAAGATAAAGCGGCAAGTATGCGTGATTAAGGAATTTTTTCCTCGAAAAATGGTCTTAAGAGATTTAAATCATCAAACTGTAGTCTGTAAATATGCATCCCAAACCGAAACATATTCCAAAAAAAGAGATTTGTTTCAACAAGAAGCAGCTATTTTAAGATTAGTCCGCCATCAAAACGTAGTTGAGTATTTGGATGATTTTAGCGAGAACAATACCGGCTATATTGTCACCAGATATTACAAGGGCCATACTCTTGACCGTTATATGGTCAATGAAAAAAACATTACAATCACCAATTTTTTTAGAGATATTTTTATCCCTTTGCTCAACGCCATTGATGACTTGCATAAACAAGGGATTATCCACCGGGACATCAAGCCTAATAACATTATCATCAGTTCTAAAATTCAACCGGTGATTATTGATTTTGGGTCAGCCATCCGTTTTCAGGAGAAACAAATTAAGGATATCTTTGTTACGCCTGGTTTTTCTCCGTTGGAATTTTACTCGAATTGCTCCAAACAAGGAAAGTATTCCGATATATATAGCTTGGCGGCGACTCTATACTATTATTTATGTGGTAAAGTACCGGTGAATGTCACCGAAAGGATCATTGAAGATCGGATGGAGGATATCTGGAAGAACAACCGGACGATCTCTCTATTATTATCCGGTGTCATAATGAAAAATCTTGCGGTTAATTATAAAAAACGCTTTGCATCGCTAAGTTTTTTCAAGGCATTTATTTATCTGGAGTATTTCAGGTTAAAACTTAAGCAGACCGGTTATTATTTGTTTAATCCAAGTGAGTATCATAATTATAAAAGTTAATACCCATACCTAAGATGATTTAAGAGAGGGTCATTTAGTGGGCGAACTCGATATAATTATGAATTCGCTGGTAAATTTAATATTATGCAATCAAATAAAGGAGGCTTACAGATGGATATTATCCAACAAACTAACCGTACCATTCTTTTTGAAGAGTTTAACCCTCAAAAACTTGATCTCCTAACTATGGTTGGAGATGTCAAGGGCGTAGAAAGTTTAAATGACCAACAGATTCGGGAGATCAATGAGCACCTGTTGGTGAGAAATTTCGATGAGTTTCTCGAAAAATTCCCGGCTATTGTTTATTCCTTTTATAACGCTACTAACCAAAGAGTCGTGTATACCCTGGAAAAACCGGAGGGTGTACCTGAGGAGTGCATCTCGGAAATCAGGCTTGATCAAAACAATGACTTTGTTAAGATGTTGGTCACGTTAATAGATACTAAAAAAAGCCAGGGAATTAAGAATGTTGATTTTAAATTCGAAAAAGTATTGGATATGATTTCACCAAAGAAGATCATGGACGATATCAAACAAGTCCGTAAAGAAATTCACTATTTATATCAAAAACATGAAGCCCTTGAGGAAGGGGATCCGGTTAAATTAGATTTGGCCGATAAGCTAAATTACAAGTTCGAAGAGGCCAGTCAAAATTATAATAATGTTCTGGCAATGTTACCTTTAGCAATTGAAGATATTAAGACCCGCTTATTGTACGGCCGGTCTCAAAACTCCAAAAAGAAAGCGGAGAATATTAAGATCGGTTTATTGACCATGGGCGAACATGGCGAGTTAAAAATCATTGAAGCGCCCCGCAATGAAAACACTACGGATTTAATGGTCGTTGAGGAACAGCGTAACAGCAATTTAATTAAAGCATTCGAGGAAGACTATGAGGAAATTACGGAAAACCCCGCAACATATGTGAAAGATTTGGTGGTAAGGACTTTTTGTCCATTGCCGATCGTTACGACGGAGATCGATGTTGCCAGGGAAGTTGAAAATTACAACTACTATTTGGAGTTTTACAAAAGCGCCAAAGATGATTTTGTAAAAACAGCGAAACCGTTAATTGAGAATATTTTAGGGGTTAAAATGTATTTTGACCAATACGCCACTAAAAGTAGGGGTATGCGCCCGGCGTTACTGGTTACCAATTGTAAACTGGATCTGATTATGAAATCCAATAATGTGCCTAAATTTGAAACCTATTTGAATACAGTCAACAATAAAAATGATTTTTCGGAAACCCTTTGGTTGGGGATTGTCCCGGCAATTGAAATGGAAGCTGTTAATCGCGTCCGAGTTAGGCGGGAAAGGTTTAAAGGAAATGAGCAGGTTGAATATGAAGAAGGAAATACGATTGAGTCCTTGAGTATGCTCCTGCAGATTTTGGAAAAGTATAAGATTCAGGTATTTTTCAACTTCCAGGCGACTGATGATACAACCTTTAACAGCATAGCCACTACCGGGATCGACCGTTTCATTGAAAAATGCGAGGTACTGGCGCGACAGTCTTATAGCGAATTTGCCGTTCCCTGCATGCCAAATTTTACGATTATTCCCCGGGAAAAATCGGGTGTCGTGATTGATGCCAAGATGTTGCATACTGATGCCGGCGTTCAGCTTTCCAAGGAAAAAGAAGATATCTTGAAATTATGGATTGAAGGCGTGTATGTTGACGCGGCTTATGTCGCTGCGGGTTTGGTGGCGGCGTATCAATGCCCCATGTTTATGCGGGAGATTTTTAGGAATGCCCACAAAGGCCTACCAGGGGTTAGATTTGATATTGAATCCGGCGATAACAATCTGCGGGTTGTAACTACCATGGGCAAAGAGATAACCGGATTTACCAACCGGATTAAGGATATTATCAATAAAAGTAATTTCGGGTTTATCTTTTCTTCCGAGAATGCGGCTTTAAAGGGAAAAGATGTGAAGCGGATAACGGTTTATAAGGCAAGAACCCTTGCGGTGACCGAGAATGACGGCTATGAACCGTTGTATAAGACTTTGGTCAGCACGTTTGTGGAACGGGTATTACGTTACGATACCAGTGACTTTAAACAAGATAAGATAATCAAGTTTTTCAGCAACCATCCCGAGAGCCAAAAAAGAAGATGGGTCGAAGCCAGCGGGTTTATTAATTCCATTATTCAGCCTGGGGACGATATTGGATTTTCTATTGATGAGGAAGAAAATATCTGTCATATCAATTTAATATTTAACGGTAGTCCTAAAAATCTTGAAGTTTCGATCACCAAGAGCACGGCGGCAACAGCGGCAAGTTAAGGCCGGTCCATTTTTTATCCGGGCGAGGGTTGTTTTACAGCCCTAGCCATCCTTCTTTATTAAGTGAAGAAGGGGATTTTTTTAGCTTTTAACTGTTAAAAATTGATCATTTTGGGACTTCTATTAACAATTAAAAAAAGTTACAACTCAGATATCAATATTGAATTAATGCCGCAAAGCGGTATTAATATAAAAAAATGTTAGGAGGAAGGAAAAATGGCATTTAATTTAAAGATTGAAGGTGGCGAAGCTATCGAGCTGGGGCAGGATAATATTATCACTGCGGTTTACAAGACCGATACCCCGGATGATTCCAACGCTCGTTCCACCGACGTAGGGTCCGAGCTTAAAATTGTCGGTCGAATCATTACGGCAACCGACGGGGACCAAGCGGACGATACCTTGAAACTGGCTTTATGGTCGTTGGTACCCGCAGTTAAAGCGGAGAGTTACCGAAAGGTCACCCTGGAAGTACTCATTGCCGGACAAGTTGTGCGGAAAGTTTATTTCCCCAACGCCTTCGTGGTCGATTATACGGAGGACTTCGGCGCCGATGAGGGTGTAGGTACCTTCACTTTGTTGGTCAGACAGAAGAAAGACAAGATCGAATACGTCAACATTGAAGGCGGGTACGCTGCCGAAGGGTAATACCCTACTGGAAAAAGGAATTATCAAAGCGTCTAACTGATAAAAAGGCAGTTAATCTGCCTTTTTATCAGTGCGTGGCGCTGTGATGGCATGTAACACTTTGGTTGGAAATCGGATGTAGTTTATGGCAATGAGAAAACCATTGGATTTATTGTTTTCGGAGGGTGAAGTTGAATGGAAAATATTGTGGCGAATAGTGTTGAGGCGATAACTGATATATGATTGGCATGTCAATGGAAACATATATTAGATACGAGTTTTGATATAGGCGATTCCCAGATAAGCTGGAACTGGAGGATCAAATTATGGTCAAGAAGATTATCATAATTGGAACCTTTATTTCTTTAGGGATTGTTATCTATGTTATCTATATTAACAGTTATGCAAAATATATACCGATTACCCATTGTGGATATGACTATTTAAAAGAGCCTGAGATAAATACGGCGGAACACAAAAAGAATTTAGCAAAGGTTTTAAATGATAATAAGGTTGAGTGGAAACTTCAGGATGGAGAGATTTATATCCAAAGAAAGTGGGTTATGAATAAAATGGCGATTAATAATTTTACAAATAAAGCCAATGAAGCTGAATATGTCAAGTTTATTCCATTCATTCTTAAAGATCCTAATGTTGGTTATGTGGAAGACCAAACATTAAATGTTAACTTGGATAATTTGAAATTAGTTTTAAATTTCAATCATGAAAAATGGAAAATGAAGAATGGTGAATTGTTTATTACAAAAAAATTGGCTTTGGATAAAGAGATGGTCCATAACTATATAGTAGATGCTAATGATGAAGAATATGTTGAAAAATTAAAGTGATATTTGCCTAAATTGACAAAATTAGTCCGGAATATTAGTTGACAAACTGGAATTCTAAGGTTTTAAATATTTCTGCTGCAGCCTGGAAAAGGTTGTAGACTTACGGAAAAGCAAGAGAATATCGATTGGCATGTAAATAGGACCATAGGTTAGATACGAGTTTTGATAATGATGATTCCCAGATAAAGTGGAACTAGAGGGATCAAATTGTGACCTTTCTCTTTTTAGGTATTGGCACATGTATTATTTATATCAACAGTTATGTAAAGTACACACCGATTACTCATTATGGATATGGCTATAAGAAAGCGCCTGAGTTAAATACCGTAGAACACAAAAAGAATCTGAAGCGTGTTTTGAACGATCATAAGGTTGAGTGGAAGCTTCAGGGTGGAGAGATTTATGTGAAAAGAAATGGTTTTCAAAGAAGTTAATGAATGGCTTTACCAATGAAGCCAATGAAGCCGAATTCGTAAAATTTATTCCGGTTGTTCTAAAAGATCCGAATTCTAAATATGAAGATGCTCCGGGATTGAAAGTCAAAATTGAAAATGTTAAAGCAGTTCTAAGTCATTTTGATGAAAAATGGAAGGTAATAAATGATGAATTATATATTACCAAAAGGTTGGCTTTGGATAAGGAACTGGTTTATAACTATACTTTAAAAGCTAATGATGAGGAATTTATTAACCATATAAAAGATTTTAACCTCCAACAAGGAAGCAATAGACAGTGAGCATGATCTGTTTTCCAATAGTGACCAATTGGGTGGTAATCGTTGATGGGCATTTCAGTTGACTAACTGAAGTATCAAGGTTTTGTAAGTGTTCTTGCTGATGACATAAATAAGCTATAGATCCATAGAAAAGACAAAAATATAGTTTAGCACGTTTTAAATGTATAAATGAAGGAGGAACCTATTAATGAGTTTTAATTTAAGTATTGAGAGTGACAATAGCATTAGACTTGGACCTGGTGTTGTTGAATCAGTATGCTTTGTAACTTGTCCTCCTGATGATTTCAATAATGAGGATGTAACTTTCACACTTGAAATAATCGGTAAGATCCTGACAGATGAAAATAATGTATACACAAATGCTATTAGGGAATTGGCAATGTGGTCATTGATACCGCCAATTAAAGCTGGGTGTTATCGAAAAGTCACTTTAGAAACAATTATTGGAGGAAAAATTGCGCGGAAGGTTTTTTTTCTAGTGGATTTGTAGTTGATTATAGAGAATATTTTACTTCCCGTGGATATGGAAGGTTTAATATATATATTAAACAAAAACAAGGTAAAAATGAGCAGGTTGTGGTTGAAGGTGAGTGTATCGCAGATGATGATCAATCATTTTAACGTTATTAAGGGATTCTTTTTTAATTTTAAAGTTAGATATTAGGTTATATCTTGTGTTAGTTGTATAAATTTTACTTTCTTGCCTGATCACACTTACGGATAATTTAAAGATGAGTTAAATAGGTGATATAAATGAGCAATTTAAGTGGATTTGAGATTATGTGGAATAGCTATCCTTTATGGGATGTAAAAAGAACGGTTCAATATATATTTCTTGATTCGGATAAGACTCCCGAGCATACTAAAAATTGGGCAAATACAGGAATACCAAATACATGTGTAATTAAAATTTGTTATGTATTGAACTGCACTGTTAATCCAATTAGGCCGATTAAACTAGGATTTAAATATCTAACTGGAATTAATGGATTATTTATTCTTAAATGTACAGAAATGAATTCATATTTAGTAGCAAGATATGGACAGCCAAATATAACGACAGGAAAGAACGATGCAAAACAAAAACTGAAGGGGAGAAGAGGAATTATTTATTTTAAAATAAGCGGTTGGGATGATGCTACAGGACATTTTGATTTATGGAATGGTTCAAGAGTTAAACGGGGTGATTATTTTAAACATCCGGGATTAAAAAATGTTTGTTTATGGGAGGTGGAAGATTGAAAAAAATACTTATTATCTTATTTATAATAATTGGATGTCTTTCAAGATGTACCGCTGAAAGCCTAGTTTTATTTGAAGATGAGAATGGTCTGAGCGGCTATAAAGATGCTCGGGGTCGGGTAGTTATTGAAGCTAAATACATTTTTGCAGAACCTTTTTCAAAATACGGAATAGCGCCTGTTTGTGATGTTGAACGAGGTTGGATATATATTGACCATCATGAAAATTTCATAATTAAGCCTTATTTCATCAAAAATAATAATGATTTTGACAGATTTTCGGAAGGTTTGGCCAGATATGAAGAAAACGGGAGAATTGGCTTTTTTAATGAAAGAGGCCAGGTTGTTATTAAGGCGTGTTTTGAATTTGCTTCCCCATTTAAAAACGGGTTGGCGGCAGTGGCAAGGAATGTGCGTTGGGAAAAACATGAGGAGCTGGAATTCATCAAAACTGCAGAGGTTGGGTTCATTAATAAACAAGGGGACTTACAAATTCCATACCTTTACGAAAACTTGATTAGGTTATTCGATGAAAATGGTACCGCGGTAGTGGTTAGGGAAGGAAAAAATGTGGTCATCAATTCTCAGGGCGATGTCTTAAAAGAGTACCAGCCATAATACATAATATGAGAAGAAACTGAAATCAAATTAGATACCAATTAGGTTGAGAAATTAAAGTGATATTTGCCTTGACAAATGCACTCTAGTATACCCAATAGCAAACTGAAGTTCCAAGGCGGGAGAGTCTGACTTTGGGGACTATTAGAGTATTATCAATATATGGCACGATTTGTAACAATCAAAAAATTTAGACTGGATGGATGAATTTGGACAACCATTATGAAACCCTGGAGATTGGCAAGAACGCTTCCTTGGATGAGATTAAGAAAAGTTACCGTAAATTAGCGCGTAAGTATCATCCCGATGTGAACCCCGGCGATCATCAGGCGGAAGCAAGGTTCAAAAAGATTAATGAAGCGTATCGGATCTTGAGTGATCCTTCGCTTAAAGCGGAATACGACGCCAAGTTAAACGGCTACGGCCAACAAGGTCGTGACGGCGGGACAAGCAGATCCGCAACCGCTGCTCCAGGGGAGGGTACGCCTTTTAATCCGCGCAATTTTGAACGTAATTTTGAAGATTTTTTTGGTTTCAATCCCAAAACGAAAGAAGTATCGATTAAAAAAAGCAGCGCGGATAAGAAAGGTCCTTTAGATACTTCGGAATTTTTTCGGCGATACTTTGGGACTAAATAATAATGGTTTTATAAAGATTAGGAGGTGTTGGTCATAGATAAGATTTTAGCGGTTATCAATTTACCCAGACATATTAAACGTTATATTTACATCAAAAAGATTGAAGGTTATACAAACAGTAGGAATAAAGACATGATTTTGATGATTAATTTACTCATTGCTGTATTGGCGCTTGCCGCCGGATATTATATCTTTTTCGTCAATAAGAATCCCAACTTGAAGATGGCCGGGATTATTATCGGCGCTGTGGCGTTGTTAGGTTGGATGGTACGGATATCTTACTTTGTAATTAGATATGAAAACCGTAATAGCGGAATAACCAAATTAATTTTAAAAGGGGAAGATGGCAAAAATTTAAGAGATTGGGATGTCGGTAATAAAACATCGTTTGTAATCGGAAAAGGCAGCTCCGTGGCGGAAGTGGATATTGATCTGTCGGATGTTGAATATGCCTCGCTTATCAGCAAACAACATGCGGTCTTAAATTGTTCCGGAGAAAATTGGTTTGTTGAAGATATCGGCTCAACTAACGGTAGCGGTCTTAAACGGCGCAATGAAAATTCCCGTTTTAAATTGGAAGCGGATAAACCGTATCCAATCCATTCCGGGGATATCATTTATATCGCCAATACTAAAATTTTGGTTAAATAACAAAGAAGTCTAAAGTATAAAAATATTAACGGAGGCGAGAAAATCATGAATTTAATACGTTGTGAAAATGGTCATATGTACAGCGCTAGAAAACATGGCAATGTCTGTCCTTACTGTAACGCAACCAGTGATAACGCTTCGAAACGTAGTTCCAATAAGAGTGTCCGAAAGTTTCAGACGATATCCCATACTAATGATAATAACGCCAAAACATTAGCTTTTTGGGATGATCAACATGAGGGATTTGATCCGGTCGTCGGTTGGGTGGTTTGTATCGAAGGTGTAATGAAAGGACAAGATTTCCGGATTAGGCCGGAGAAAAATTTTATCGGCCGTTCGGAAGAGATGCATATCTATTTGCCCGGTGATACCGCTATATCCCGAAAGAACCATGCGGTGATTAGTTACAATCCGCAGGAAAGAAATTTCTTCTTAATCCCAGGTGACGGCGTCGGACTGGTCTATCACAATAATGAGGCGGTTTATTCTCCTGTGGAATTAGCTACCTATGATCTGATTCAAATGGGGAAAAGCAAGTTTATCTTCATTCCTTTATGTGGAATACACTTCGAATGGGACAATAATAACTTGGTTGAGATTGATAAAGAGGCGTTATGATAGATTCTCCATTTTTAATAAGCGCCGGATTTCTAATGGGAATATTTATATTGTTTTTAATCCGCCATTTTTTGATGAACACCCGGAAGAAACCGGAAATTATCATTGGCAATGCGCAAAGTATCGGCGCCCGTAGTGAGCAAGAGGATTCCTTTACTAGTGTTATTAATGAACACGGAGTGATGGCGGCCCTTGCCGATGGAATGGGCGGATACTCTAACGGGAAGATGGCCAGCAGCTTGGTGGTAAATTTGTTTGTGAAAGAGTTTACTAAAAAACGGCAGATTGAACCGGTGGACAAATTTTTTCACGATACTTTACTGCTAAGCAATGAGAAACTCCTTGAAAAAGCTAAGGAAAAGAAGACCGGCACAACCATGGTGGTAGTGGTTATATCCGAGGGGTACTTGTCCTGGGCTTCGGTAGGCGATAGCGCTATCGCGCTTTTTCGTAATCAAGAGTTTCAAAATTTAAACCAAAAGCAGATTTTCCAAACGATGCTGGAAAAGGAGTACCTTTCGGGTCATATTTCCAAGGAAGAAGTCTTAAATAACCCCAAAAAGAAACGCCTTACCAATTATATCGGGCATGAAAATTTCCATGAAATCATCACCAGTAAGCGGGCGATTAAATTACAACATGGCGACCGGATAATCCTCTGTAGTGATGGTGTCTATAACAGCATCACCGAGATTGAGATGGAAAAGGCGCTTATGAAAAACCTGCCCCCTGATAAAGCGGCTGAAGAGATTATTAACATTATCAAAGCTAAAAATATAAAAAACCAAGATAATGCGACCATTATCATCTTGGAAAAGAACAATTCAAAGTAAATATTGAGTACTACGGCATCATGAAATACAAATTATTGAGTTTAATATTTTTGTAATCACTATAGGTTATGGACTATTTTGGTTACAAGGCAATGGAGAGATGATTATGAGAAAGACCAGTAGTGATTTTAAGACTTTTTTTATAACCGAGCCGGGAACTTTCCGGGATAATAAAGATTATTTCGGCTTTATGGAACTGGACGATACGGCGATCTGGATCGCCGCCGATGGTTTGGATTCGGATGAGGAAAGAGAAAGCGCGGAAATCGTCGCTCAAAGTATTTTTGAGGATTTTTTGGAACATCCCACCTTGTCCCGGATCAAGTTAAAACGGTACTTACTCAAAGCCCACCGGAAACTACAAACTGAAAGCCGGAACGTACGCCTTAAGGCCAGTGTGGTGATGATGGTGACGGATTATTCCAAAATGATTTGGATAGTCTCTGGAAATGCCCGGCTTTATCATTTCCGGCAGTATCGCCTAAACCTAAAGAGTAAAGATCAGAGTATCGCCCAACTGATGGCGGAATCGGGCCGAATCACTGATGACGAAGTTAATGAACACGAGGAACATAATAATCTCGTCAATTATTTTGGAATCCAAAAAAGATTCAAGCCGGTCCTCTCCCGGTCGGTTTTTCTTAATGACGGCGATGTAATCATCCTGTGCACCGCCGGATTTTGGGAAAACATCAATAATATAGAGATGATTGACGCCGTGAAGGGTATCGAGGAACCGGAAACCTTAGCGGATATTCTTGAGGAACTAATGTTAGAGAAGCAAAATGATGTATTAAATAATTATACAATCGCAACTGTGTTTGTGGGAAAGACATTTAAGGACAATGCTGAAAGCAAGGCCAAAAAAATTAAAAAGACACTTATAACCGCAGCTGCCGTATTAGTGGCGGTCCTAGTCGTAGGGTTGGTTGTATTATTAGCCGGAAGACAAATTCAAGCTGTTAAAACCAATCAGTTAAAGAAAATTGAGATAATTGCCAGTATTGATAGTAATGAAACCAAGGGTGATGATTTTTTCATTGAGGGCATCTATCAACAAGCGTTAACGGCTTATGGGGACGCAATCAAAGGAATCAGAATGATCAAAGAATCGACCCGGGACAAAGTGAGAGAAGGCAAGTTACAAGAGAAGCATGAACTAACTCAAGGTCTTGTAGACGCGGATAAGTATTTTGAGACTAAAAACTATCAGCAAGCATTAACCGGTTACCTGGAAGCGGACGGAAAAGCGACTTCGATTAATCAGGATCGGAAAGGAATCCAGCTCCGAATCAATAGGGCTAATGGCTATATCATGGTTTTAAAGTTGGTTGCGGAGGGAGACCAAGCATTTGATCTAAAGGACTACCAAATAGCTAAAGAAAAATATACCCAAGCCGGCGCTATTGCCAATAAAGTGGGATTTGAAGAGATGTCCCGGGTGGTGGAGATGAAATTAAGCGACTCGGCCATGAAAAAAGAAAAGTTGGCTTCAGCCAAACAATTTGAAAAACAAGGAAACCAGAAATATTATGCCCACAAGTATAAAGAGGCCATTGATTTTTATATGATGGCGAAATCAATTTATGAAGAGCTTGGCGATACTAAGGAATTATTGCGGCTACAGACCAGGTTGCAAGAGTGTGAGGAATGTAACCGGCGTTATGAGGACGGCCAGAATTATGAGAAACAAGGTGACGAAAGAGCTAATGCGAAAAAATATAAAAACGCCTTATCTCTTTACAATCTGGCCCGTCAGATATACAACGATTTAAAGATGAACGATGAAGTGAAACGGTTGGATCAAAAAATAGCGGAAACGGAAGATAAGCGAAAATGGTTTAACCCTTTTGATTAACTGGAAAGGAACACGGCATGAAAGAACAATTCCTAGAAGAACTAAACGGCATTGAAGATTTAGACCAGCGAAAATTATTGAGAAACATTGTGATGGGGTGTTTTTCAGGTCTCATTGATTATCAGGAAACAGTCAATCGGGAACTGATGGAACGTGTTTTCAACGAAGTTGAAGATACGGAAAGCCGTTATCAAATTTATATGACCGTAAGCCATCAACAAGAGATCGATCCCATTGATGAATTTCTCTATCCGGTTTTT
>Ga0123334_1002019_pt1 | contig 24175 bp, 12 predicted proteins | sample BiotimSIPDNA_FD_89706 | JGI IMG/M metagenome (GOLD analysis project Ga0123334, IMG submission 89706) | Anaerobic biogas reactor microbial communites from Washington, USA - Biogas_R1 time_0 SIP DNA | ecosystem: Engineered > Bioreactor > Anaerobic > Unclassified | place: Washington, USA... | reverse complement strand
TTGTTGAAGATGGTGTAGTCCGGCCTCATCATGGCATATTGGAGGGTATGGTGGAGCGTCAGCCACTGGTATCCGTTGCAGTCCTCCATTGGCTTGCTATGGCGCGCCTGTTCGCGGAAGATTTTGTCCGCCCTTTTTTCGTATGTTCTCTGTTGGTAGAGTTTCGGGAAGTTGGCCTTCAGGTAGAGTGCGCATCTTGCCGTCCCCATGGCGGCAAAGGTTCCGTGGTTGTGGGTAACCCGCCCTGGGCGCCCGCCATCACAGCTGGGATAGACCGTGGCGTCCATCCATTTCATCATGGCAATGAGGACGAGCTTCCGTTCCTCGTCCGTCAAGCTTGGCTCTTCCTCAAGGATATCCCAGGATGATATCACGGAGATGGACGGGAAATCGCTGTCAAATCCCCACGCGCCGCCGAACCTCCTCGGGTCGTCAACAGCGCTTTGCTGGTAAAGACGCCACAATTCAACAAACAACTTCGCCTCAAGCGGATTGTTGCCGATCAGGTATCGCTCCCCTAAGCCAGCCAATTGACCGGCGATGCTCGTGTGCGTCCCCTTGTCCAAGCGCTCTTGGCCGCGGCGCAATCCAGCCTCGACGTAGTCCTGCGGATACGGCCTCAGCACACCACGGAAGCGATTTGACATCTCGGCGTCAAGCTTCACCTGATGAATGCGTCCCAGCACCAGGTCTTTTCCCTTCTTGTTGTCTAAGACAACCTCGCAAAGCTTGTCTGTGGCCAGGTTCAATCCTTGCGCGTCCGAAGCTCCAACCATAATGACGTTACATCCATCGCCCAGCGGGTTATGGATGGTATGCAACAGGTATCCTCCGGCGCCGGGAAGCACATGGTCAACCAAGGTCAACTTTCGTGCATACAGCAGGCGAACCGCCAAGTTGTCATTCAAATTGCCCAGCAAGATTGTGTTCGTTCCCTGGACTCCATCCTGGAAACTGTCCAACGCGCCTGCCTGGCAGGGAACTGTACAACCGGTAAGGGATCGTATTGAATCCGCAATCCGCTTCGCCGCTTTGCGGCCTGATTCCGTATCGGGATGTACAATCCTGGAAACCGCCTTGCCATCCTTGACTAGTGCCGTTTCCTGGATGCGGCGGGGATATTCAGTTATTTCATCCAGGCGCTCAACAAATTCAGTCTTTGCCAACCGGAGTTTCCTTACCCGAATCGACACTGGCTTGCCGTAATCCCGCGTACCAATGATGATTTCTATTGAGCTGACCTTGTCCGCCGCCTTGCCCGAGACCACGTCTTGTTCCCAGCGCATGTCATTGTCATCGCTGCTCATTCCCCGCTGAAAGTGGAACTCTGTCCAATCCGTGGTCAGCTTATTGTCCCAGCTGCTGAAGCTCCATGCGCTTCGCTTTTCCCCCTTGTTGAACATTCTGACGTAGAACGCCGCCGTCGACTCCGGATTCAGCGAGCGGGCATCAAACTGGATGGCGGATTTTTCGATATCCATCGGTTCGGGGAACGTGCACAAAATGCTGTAGTACTGGCTTCCCTTGCCTTCCGGATTTGTGTTGGCTGTCAATTCGACGCATTTCGCGCCGCCGTCGTCAACGACCTGGAGTTTTCCAGGAAAGTCACGTATGTTCAAGCTCAGGCGGAGTCCGTCCAGTGAATCGAACTCCATCAGGGTTCCGAGTTTGGCGTCAGCCGGCTGCCCACCACAAAAGCAACACAATCCGCATACTAGGAAAACAAACGCAAAACGCATGCTCATGCTCCTTTGTCAACGCTGCAATCAGTTTGCTGTTATAGCCATGGTCGTGGTGCTTTCGAGTCCGGTGAGGATGTCGCGGACTAGGATGGTCCAAGCGCCGTTTTTTCGGTTCAAGCCCAGGGGAATGGTGGTTTTGAACAGGCCATCAGAGGCGGCCAGGTTTTGCCGCCAGGGCGGTAGGGTCAAGCCGTCTGGATCAGTGAGCTGGCAGTGGAGGACGTGTCGTCCCAAGCGTGCGGTCGGGTCGGCGGCAGCCAGGGTGACAGACACGGTCAGCTGTCCGGGGGTGTTTTCGCGGGCAGCCACTTCCAGGCGTTCCAGCTGGTAGGGCAGGGCAGCGATCAGGGTCGTATCGCCGGGTGCGATAGTCAACTCGGCTGTGTTGGAACGGCCGAGGAATTGTCGTCGGCGCACGTCATAGAGGTAGGCCGGAGCCGTCAGCTTGATGCTGGCGGTCTCAGTGTCAGAGGTGCGTCGAAAGTCGCGGATGAAGCCGTGGACAGCGATGTCGCCATGCCGGAAGGTGTTCAGTTCAAAGCAGCGCGGGGGCTTGGCTGGATCACTTGCAAGCACGGGGGCAGGGCTGCTGATGCCAGCGGCGGCAGTGATTTGGGCGAGCAGAGCGCGCATGGCAACGTCATATTCCGGCAGGCGGAAGTTGAGGTAGATGGTCAGGCCTTTGCCTAATGGCCGGATGAAGATGGCCGGGGCGCCGTCAGCATGGGTGGCGATGGGGACGGCTGGGTTGACTTCGGCCGGGGTCAGCTGTTCGCGCCCAATGGCGGCAATGACAGCGCCTGGGACGCCGATGCCGTTGATGCTGCGGTTGATGGTCACGTCGTTTGGAGCATAGTCGACAGCGGCGTCTGCAGGTCGCTGGACTCCGAAGAGGCGGGCAAGCGGCTGCACGTCAGTGGCGTAGGGCGTGCCGTGCGCGTCCGTGCGCAGCCCGCGCAGGTCAGCGAGAATGACGCCGCCATTGTTGACAAAGTCATAGAGGACAGAGGTCAGTTCAGGCGGGAAGGCGACCGCGAAAGGCAGCAGGAGCAATTTGCGTCCAGCCAGGCCTGAGCCGTCGAGGACTTGCGGGTCAGCGACGTAGTCGGCGTTCAGTTGCAGTTCATTCAGGTGTTGCCTCAAGTCGAAGCCGGCTCGGAAGTAGGAGCCAAAGCTGTCGGTTCCAGGGCGTTCGTTAGGCTCTGGCTGGTCAGCGGTTGATTCGCACCAGGCGACCAGGGAGGAGGGGTGCGACCAGAGGATGGCGGTCTCGGCTCGGTCGCGCTGGTATTCGAGGAGCAGTTTGCCGACGCCGTGGGTCAGGTCAGTGAGGGAGTCCTTGATTGCCAGCCCGAAAGGCGTCTTGGCCTGGTCAGCAGTGAGCAACGACCAGGAGATCATTCGATTAGTGTCAAAGGAATTGGTGGAGAAGTAGCTGGCGCCGCCGGCGTCATGGAGAGCCAGCCACCAGCATTCGTAGCGGGCGGCGGTTTCGGAGTGGTTGTAGCCCAGCCAGCCGTAATTGGGGAATTTAGGCGGGGTGAAGGAGCGCCAGAGTTCAAAGATCGCCTTGTGTGCTGAGGTCTTGATCGCCTCGGAGTATTCCTGACCCCAGCCGAAGTTGGTCTGGGTGGCGAGTTTCCAGTAGTCGTTGCCGCAGAAGGGCGTGACGCCGAAGGTGTTGGTGTGTCCAACCGGGGTGCCGGGATTGGTGGTGTGGTAGGAGTCGGTGATCAAGCGGCAGGCTTCGATCCATTGGTCGGTCATGTAAGTGCGGAAGTCGACAAAGGGAGCGAAGTTTTTTTGCTGGCGGATATCGGCGGTGCGGGTCGGCATGACTTCAGACCAGTCGGTGTACGCCGTGCCCCATTGGTGGTTCAAGGCAGCCAGGGTCGGGTAGATTTTCTTCAGCCAAGCCCTGAAGCCCTCCTGGCAGCGAGGACAGAAGCAGAATTCGGTGACCTTGTGGTGCGAGGACAGGAAGGCTTCGTCGGTAATGCCAGCGCCGACATAGCCGAAGGGCTGCTGCCTGGCGCCGGCCTGGACGCCGCGATCGCGAATTCCCGCCTGGATGTCTGGATCATTGTAGCAGCGCGGGCGGATGCCGTCGTCAAAGTGGCGCGTTTCGCGGAAGAAGTCTGAACCGATGTAGCCGGCGGCGCTCATGCCGTTTTCGGTGAGAAAATAGCCCTGGCCCGGGAAGTCGACATTCTGGCCAAGGTCGCGCATGATATGGTTGAAAGCGACTTGGATAGACGGGTGGCCGCCGCCTGGCCGCCAAGGCAGCACCGCGAAGTCGTTATATGTCTTTTTGGCGAGGGCGGGCACACTCAAGGCAGTCCACAGGCGGTCATGCTCCAGGTTGTTCTGCATGAGTCGGGCTTCGACGCGGAGGAAGACGGTGCCAGCGAGCGTGAGCGGGAGAGGCGTGAGCTTTATCGTGGTCTCCGCCCCGGCGGCAGGCACAGGCGTCATAGTTTGAGCGAGAACTAGGCCGGACGGGTCGAGCAGCCGAGCCTGGACGACCAGGTTTTCCTGGCCTGCAGTGGTCTTGATAGTGACGGTTGGGGTGACGACGCTGTCCGGGGCGTAGACGCCGCCGAGGCCGCTTTCCAAGTCTTCTGGGGGCTGGTCGAGGGTTAGGTTGGCGATGGTTCCAGCCTGGGGGCGGTCTAAGCGGAAGGAACGCCAGGCCATGACTTCCTGCTTGGCGTTCAGGGCAGCCAGGTCGGCCAAGACAGGCCCGGGCGGCAACGTGTCTGGAATCGTCAGGGAAGCCTCGCCTTGCTGGTTCAGGGCGAGGACGACCGGCGCCAGGCGGAGTCGGGCGGACGGCGCCAGGGGAGGCTGATCCAAGCGAATTTCACGGGCAGAACGGAGGATGACGCGGACAGCAGTGGCGCGCGGCGTGCCAGCGGCGGCAACGTCCAGGCGGTCTGGAGTCTTGCAGGTTGCGGTCAATTCCAGGCGGTGTTCGCCGCGGGCAGCGAAACGGGCAGCCTCGGCGATGAGGCCGAGCCAGTCTTCCCAATAATCGAATTGGCGGCTTGTCCACGCAGTCTGGAGGTTAGAGGCCTGGGGCATGATGGCCGAGAGCCTGGTCAGTTCCGGGTTAAAGGCGAGCCGGACAACGCGGCCTTGGCCGCAGGCGCCAAGCTCAATGGCGCTCAGGCAGTCTTTTTCCGGGTTGTTGGCCAAAGGAACCACTTGGCGCAGCGGATGCGTGTCAGGGGCGTCTTGCAGGGGCGGCAGTTCTTTCCAAGCTTTGATGCGTTCGCCGCGGTCAAGCAGCACCAGGCCAGCGCCGCGCTCGATGTTTTTGACGATGTCCCGGCGCAGCTGCTCGGTAAGCGAAGTGGAGACGATATAGACCTCGTAGAAATTCTGGGGCATTCTTTCGGTGACTTGCCTGCCAGTGAAGGATATCGCTTCAGGTTTTTGACTGTCGGCCTCGATGACGTCGCAGGTCATTTGCAGTCGTTGCTCCAGTTCCGTGGTTTCGCGGAGCGGCCTCAGGGAGGGGATGACGAAGAGCGCCTTGAGCGGCCCACCTGATAGCGGCTTGCCCGTAGGCAAGTGATGGAACACGGGCGGCGGTTCGGCGGCGCGGTCGATTTGGCGGAGGTTGAAGTGGTTGATGATGGTCTGGTCTAGTCGGCCTGGGCACAGGGAAACCCAGTCATAGCTCACATTGCCGGTTTTAGAGATGTCATAGATATAGATGGTGCCGGCGTTTTCCGGGGCGGTGAAGGTGCGCATGGCAGTGACGTATTTGCCGTCGCTTTCCTGGTTCCAGAGCAGGTAGAATTCGCGGCGCGGCGTGGATTTTCCATGCAGGAGGAGGAATCCAGCGCGGCCAGGGCCGGTGGTCTTGAAGCGAGCGCGGATGGTGTATTCTTGGCCTTCAGTCAAGGTGACGTCCTGGGTTGCCATGACGTAGGCGCCTGGCTTGGAGCTGAGTACATAATTGCCGCCGAGGTCGGCCAGTTCGTGGCGGTGGGTGAGTGCCTCGCTGGCGGCCCAGGTGGCAGGCGGGCCGTCCTGGCCTGCAGGTTCGTCAAAACCGTGGTTTTGCAGCAGCTCGGGGCCGAGCTGGGCCTGGGCGGTCAAAGCCAGGCCAAGGATGATGAGCAGGGCCGGAAGAATGTTTTTGAACATAGCGGTTCTCCTGGGCGGAAAAAATGAGGTGGAAATGGCGTTGAAGCAGGAGCGCATAGTCAGACGATGGTGATGTCCTGTTCCAGAACCGTGAAAATTTTGGTAAGGTTTTGAATCAGCTCATTGATGGCTGGTATCACTTCTTCGCTGCGGTCGTGCATGTCCATGATTTCGGCGGTATTCTGGGACATTTCGGTCAGTCCGATGGATGAGAGCTGGCCTTTTAGGCGGTGCAGGATGGCGCGGGCGTCCTCCCAGTTGTTTTTCTGGGCATAGACGGCGAGGTTGTCCAGCAGTGGTCGCCAGTCGGCGACAGTTTGCGCCAGCACCATTTTGATTTCGCCGATGGAGATATGGTATTGTTCGCGCATGAAGTCGTGCATGCGGCGTGCGATGGCCTCTTCCCTGGTTTCGATCAGGTCGCAGGTTTCGCGCAGTTCGCGTTGCGGCGTAATGCCGAGTGCGTCAGCGATGCTGAGCAGGAGCTGGTCGCGTTCAAAGGGCTTGGGGATGAATCCGGTGGAACCGGCGCCCAGGGCTTTTTCGACGTCCTCTTGGAAAGCCGAGGCGGTCAGCGCGATGATTTGGGTGGTGCCGGAATTAGGCAGTTGGCGGATTTCTCGGATGGCGGTATACCCGTCCATCACCGGCATTTGGATATCCATGAAAATCAGGTCAAAGCGCTGCTGTCGGCAGAGATTGAGCGCTTCCAGGCCGTTTTGCGCGGTGCGGTACGGCAGGCCAGCGCCTTGGCAGATGGTTTCCAGCAGGAAGAGGTTAGTGGGGGTGTCGTCGACCAGAAGCGCAAGGTATTTCTTCAATTCCTGGCGGGGGAGGTTGACGCGGAAATGCCCAGAGAGCCGGACTTGTTCTTCTGGTTTCGCCTTGACGGTTTTGATGGCAAAGGCGAAGCGGGTTCCTTCGCCGACCCGGCTGGTCATGGTGAGTTTGCCGCCCATCATCTTGACCAGGCTGTCAACGATGCTCAAACCGAGGCCAGCACCGCCGAACTGGCGGGCGACGCTGGCGCTGCCCTGCACGTATGGCTTCAGCAGATGCTCCTGGACGTTATGGGGGATGCCGATGCCGGTGTCACTGACTGTGAAGGCGATGTGGACTGCACCTTGATCATCGTCGGTGACAGCGATTTGCAGGCGGATTTCGCCATGCTCGGTGAATTTGACGGCATTGCCGAGGAGGTTGTCGAGGATTTGGCGGAGGCGCGTCGGGTCGCCGCGAATGATGAGCGGTTCGACCTGGTTGGTGTCCAGGACGACTTTCAAGCCTTTTGGCTTGGCCAGCTGCTTGGTCATGGCGATGCGGTCTTCCGCCAGGGCGAGGCAGTCAAAGGCCAGCTCTTCGAGTTCCAGGCTGCCGGCGTTGATCTTGGAATAATCCAGCACTTCGTTGATCACATGCATGAGGCTCCTGGAGCTGGCCTCGATGATGCGTACATATTGCTTCTGCTGCGGATTGAGCGGGGTTTCGCGGAGGTTGGCGAGAAAGCCGATGACGCCATTGAGGGGCGTTCGGATTTCATGGCTCATCACCGCGAAGAAGTTGTCCTTGGCGCGGCTGGCCTGATCGGCCTGGGTGAGGAAGCGGCGGAGCGTGGCTTCCAGTCCGGCCAGGTCGTCATGGCTGGGGATGACGACCGAGGGCTGCCCGCCAATCGGGTACAGGGCGATTTGGCGGTTGAGGTCGCGGATGCGGGCGGCGATGTCCCGCCAGAAGAACAGCCCTAGGAGCAGGATGGAGGCCGTGGTGGCAGCCAGCCAGAGTCCGGCGGTGATTTTGCAGCGCGTCATCGTCCGAGCCAGTTTTTCCGCAGCCAGCTGGCGCAGCTGCCGGGCGTCGTTCGCCAGGGCGAAAGCGTTGGCGTCAGCGATTTCCAGGTTGCGCCGGGCGTCGCGTCCAGCGATGACATCCGCTTGGACTAGGCGCAGTTTTTGCCAGGCACTTTGCAGCTCGTGCTGGCGGCTGAGGGCAAGGGCGTCGGGATTGGCGGTGAGAGCCGCGAGGAGTTCATCGGTGGCAGCGGCGTTTTCGTCATACTTGAGAGCGGCGTCTTTTTCCGCTTCATGAAGTTCGCGCTGCCGTGCGGTGACAAGTCGGTTGAGGATGACGGTTTGAGCCAGGACATGGTCGCTGGTCAAGGACAAGTTGTCGATAGTGTCGGTCAGACGGCTGACATGGCGCAGGTCAGTCATCACGGCGGCGATGCAAACCAGGGAAATGATGATGGTGACAGCGGCCAGGGTCAGTAATTTATGGAAAGTGCGCATGCCATCATGGTGCTGTGATGTTCGAAATTGGCGGTTGCTGGAGTGACAGCCCAGAGCCGTCTCCCGGCGCTGGCACCAGCGCCGGGAGAAGCATGAACTTTGGCCTGTCGGGAACGGCGATGGTCGGGCTTGGCCGTCTTTTTCAGAAGCAGAAATTGACGAGCGGGAAGAACGGTATGATGGACTCCCGGATGATGTTGATGAGGCCGACCTGGAATCCGGTCATGAATTCCGTGTAGTTGATGAAGCCGATTTGCAGGCCACTCATTTCCGTGGAGGTGTTGATGAGGCCGACTTGGATGCCTTTGGCGACGCTGTCAGTGGTGTTCATCAGCAAGCCGAATTGGACGCCGCTGGAGTTGCCGGTCTGGTTGAGGAGACCGACCTGGAGGCCGGCGTAGCGGTCATGGACGCGGTTGAGCAGGTTGACTTGCAGCGCCGAAGCCTTGCTGCTGGAAGAGGCGATGCCAGCGTCGAGACCGACGATGTTCTCATTGCGGCCAAAGGGGAGATTGAGCTTGATGCCAGACACGTCAATGTAGTCTGGCACGACTTGCAGCCGCGGCGGCCAGATGGCGAGCTGGAGCGGGGTGGTGTCAAAGGCAGAAGCAGAGGCGGCGGCAAAGGCGATGACGAAGGCGGTGAACACAAGAGCTTTTTTCATGGGAGCGTCCTTTTGTGGGGGTGATAGGGATGTTATCTGCAAAAAAGAAAGACTACGGATGAAATATGGTGTTGTGGGCTATCTTATCAAGATAACATCCTGGGCAGGGAAATTCCAGCCTGTTGACGAAAAAGATATGGGATATGGGCGTCGTAGTGGGGGTTATGGGTGGCGCCAGCTGCATTTTGGCCGGCGCATGGTCTTTGGTCAGCGCGTATTGGCGAAGTCGCGGATGAAGTCGGCCAGCATGTCGGTGTACTTGGCGATGCCGTCGAGGTCAGCCCATTCCAGGTCGCTGTGGACGTTTCCTCCGGGGGTGCCGATGATGGCTATGGGGACGCCGAACGGGCTCAGGTGGCGGGCGTCGGTGGCGCCGTTCATTCGCCGCACGGCGATGTCCTTGTCAGGGAAAGCCTGGCGCATGGCGGCGAGCAGGGCTTGGATGGCGGGTGCGTTTTCATCCGTATAGAGTGGCTTGCAGGTCCTGGTCACTTCCGTTTCCAGGCCGGTCAGGCTTTCGACTAAGCGGATGATGGTCGCGAAGTTCTCCTCTTGGGTATATCGGATGTTGATGGTCATTTCCGCTTGCTCCGGAACCTGGTTGTCGGCAAAGCCGGCTTGGACTTGGCAGGGCACCATGGTGTCATGCCACTGGTCGTCCGCCTTCACCTCGGGCCAGGCGCTTTTCAGCTTGGCATAGCCGCTGAGCAACTTTTCGATGGGATTGTCGCAAGCCCAGGGGGCGGACGCATGGCCGCCAGCGCCGCGGGCGCGCAGGCGAATGATGATGATGCCTTTCTGGGCGATGGCGAGGGCATAGGTCGGGCCGTCGATGACGATGGCGAGTCGGCGGGCCCGGTAGCCGAGCTTGACCATGGCCGCAGTGGTGGCACCGCCGATTTCCTCGTCGCAGGAGAAGATGGCGCCGACGCTGGCCTGATCCTTGAGGTTGATGAGGACTTGAGCGATGGCGACGGCGTTGCCAAGGCAGTCGCCGACGCCGCGGCCACGGGCGATGTCGCCGTCAAGTTTCAGGGTGAACAAGTCGTCGCTGGCCGGCACCACGTCAATATGGGCGTTGAGGAGTACATCAGGCTCTTTGCCAGGAGTGGTGGAGGCAAACAGGACTTGGTAGCCGCCGCAGTTTTCGAGGGTGCAGTGCAAACCGGCCGCCGTCAAGTTCTGGTTCAGGATGGCACTGGCCCGGTTGACGTTTTCCGGTTGGGAGCTGACGGGTTTGCAGGCCATAAGGTCGGCCAGGAGTTTGGTGTCGAACGACATGGTCGGATGATTCCTGTGGCTTTGGAGATTGGAAGAGGTCAGGGCTGGCGCCAGCTGCTCTTTTTACAATGGCGCAAACATAAAACCCCGCAACGAAAGGATTCCGTGTGCGGGGTTCGGCGGTCAAGCCCGAGAGCCGTTGTTGTCTATGCTCACGGATCAATAGCGGCGATGGAAGGCCGGGCGCTGGACACGCCAGGTGGTGCTCTTCTCTTTCTGGTAGAAGTATTCAGGCTGGATGATCGGCTCCCAGCCAAAGGGGAAAGTGACCAGCTCGACGACGCCGACGACTTCCCGGCAGAAGAAACGCCAGACGCCGAGGCCAAGGCCCTTGGAGATGCCGGCCATGTCGCCTTCCTCTTGATTGACGCGGATGATGTTGGCCGGGACTTCGCAGATGCCGAACAGGATGTTGCAGACGCCGCGACCGAATTGGTCAGCTGGCCGGCGGATGGCGGTCGGATCAGGCACCTGGTCGTCTTCAGACGGGTCCCAGCAGACGATTCCGGCCAGGAAGTCGTGGACCTCGGCGGCGCTGAAGTTGACATAGAGGTGGCCAACGCCGAGCGCGGCCTGGGCGCGCAGGTCCCACTTGTTGCGCGGGAAGCGAGCATTTTCGTCCGAATTGGGGTTAGTTCTGCGCCAAGGGCCGAACGAGGCGGTGGAATAGTAGCCCTCATGTTGGTTGAAGATGGGCTTTTGCTGGTAGTAGTGAGTCAGCCAGAGCGGCGGGATGAAGTGGGGGAAGTCGACGCCGTTTTCTTTGGTCACGTAGGCGCCGAGCTGGGCATATTCGGTGACGGCGATTTCCGCGCCGATGCCAGGGCCGCCGGCGATTCCGCAGCGGAAGATGTCCAATGCGTCGGAGATGCGGTTCCAGATGTACAATTGGCCGCGAACCAGAATGTCGTTCAGGTCAAACAGTTCGGATTCGGCTCGCAGGTTGGCGCTGGCCAGGACGATGGCGGCTAGCAGGCATTTAATCGTCAAACCCCATGGCTTTCTGATCATCAGGTGATTCCTTCAGCAAGAGTTGGTTGTCGCACGATATGATTGGAAAATTCGTGTGTCGCAGGAAAATCGCCGGCGCAGCGGACTGGGACGACCGAAAACAGGCGCCAGCTTTCCCAAAGATTAAGTAATATATCAGCCGTTTTGGAAAAATAGCAAATGCATAAGTGAAGAAATCTGCATCTGGAGGCAAAAAATGTCGTTTTCTTCTGGAGAAAGGCACTTTTTCCCGTTTTTATTTTTTGTCAATGGGCGAAATTCGGCGACGGGCGCCTTGCCCAGGGCTAAAGCCCGGGCATAGAACAGAGGTAAAACAACAGCGCCGCTCGCCGCTCGCCCTATTTTTTCAGGATCCAGGCTGGTTCCACGCCATTGGTTGCTTCTATCCGTCTCAGGGTTTTGTTTTGGTCGAGGCTGAAGAGCGTCAGTTCGGGTTTTGCTATGGTCATGGGCCAGGGTATGGTGACCAGGTTCCAGCCTTGGTTCAAGGTTGGCAGGTCTTCCTGCGCCATCCAGCCCTGGAGCGGGATGTCCTGCTGGGCGTCCGCATAAATCCAGGCGGCTTTGGCTGCGGGCAGGGCGTTGATGGCGGTTTTTTGCCAGGCTTTGCCATGCCAATGCCAGGCGTTCAGTAGTGGGAGTGGATTTTGGTCGGGATCAAGGGCGACTGGGATTCCGGCCAGGTTCCAGCCGTCGCCCAGGTTCAAATCGACGGAGCGTGGTTCAGCCGTCAGCCAGTGTTGGCGCAGGGGCGGCTGTTCGCTTTGGTGCCAGGCAATGGCGGTTTCGAACACATGGTCAGCTCTGTTGGCTGCGGGTGGCGTCATAGTGACTTGCAGGCTTGCGGGCAGTGCGCCGTCCGGCGACGCGAGCACGAGCAGGGCGACGGCGTCAGCCGCTTCTCGGCGGATGGCGTCAGCTGAGGTGTGGCTGGCGGCTGGCGCGGCCCAGCCGGCTGGCAAGGTCAGGGTGACGATGGCGGCGGCTGGCGGCGCACCGACGGCGGTGATGTCCCAGGACAGGGTGTTCGGATGTTTGGGCAGGAAGCGGTTGCGTTGCGGCATTGGCCTGGCTCGCACAGAGCTGGTGCGCGTCAGGCCGATGGGCATGATGGCGGCCTGGCCGTCGGCGATGTCAACGCTCAGGGGGCCGACCGGCTCGCAGCCCGGCGCGATGACAGTGACGAGATGCGTCCCAGGGGTGAGCGGCCGATGGCAGAGGCCGTCTGGACTTGCGGCCATGGCCTGGCCGTCAGCGATTTCGATGATGGCGCCCGGCGCCGGCTGGCCGGTGGCCTGGTCGGTGATGGCCAAGCTGACGCCGGTCGCCGCAGCTTCCAGCCAGGCGAGCAGAGCGTTGCGGTTGGCGTTCCACAAGGCGTCCAGGTGGCTGGGATTGGAGCTTTCCTTGCCTTCGGAGTTGACTGCGCCTTCGCTATAGGAATAGCGGTACAATTCGACGGTGAGCGCGTGGATGCCGAGGAAGCGGTATTGCCAGTCAGCGAATTCGCCGGTCACCGGGTACCACTGGGCGCTGTTGATGATGCCGTTGAGTGGCCAGTCGGCGGTGCGCATCAGGACATTGGCCTGGGCGTAGGCGGTGGCCAGCCGGACCATCAGGCCGTCATCAGGCGTCGCGGTGTAGACCTGTTTGCGAGCGGCATTGTTGCCATACGGATAGCAGACCAGCAGGGCGCCAGTGTGCAGATTGAGCGAGGCCGAGAAGCGGTGCGCGGCGCACCAGCGGATGAGCGACTGCGTCTCTGGCTGGCGACCAGCGAGCTGGAGGCTGTCAGCAGCCGCAAAAACACCCAGGCCCGGCAGGATGACGCCGTCAGGAAAGTCGCGGTTGAGGTCCTTGTTGTTGGCGTTGTAGCGCGTGCCATGCGCGATGCCGTCGGGATTGACGGTCGGGAGAAGGTGGATTTCGGTTTTGGCAAGCAGGTTCCGGACTCGGTCGCCAGCGGCGCCTGCGGCGCTGGCGGTTTGGGCCAGGTATTGCGCCAGCCTGAGGACCATGACAGTGGCCGGCCGTTCATCGCCATGAATGGCGCCGACTATCAGCAGCTTAGGAACCGTTCCCGGGTCATCGCTGGCCGTGATGCGCAGGGACAGAATTTCGCGTTGCTCGACAGAAGCGCCGACATAGCCGGCCCGGCAGAGGCCGCCGTAGTCTCTGGCCAGGGCCAGGATGGCGTCGTTGATTTGCTGCGGGGACGGATAGAGCGGATTGGACTCGGTTCGAGTCGGCGCGATTGCCTCCATGCTCTGGAGCGCAAAGCCGGCCTTGGCCAGGCGTTCCGGCGCGTTTTGGTCGCCGTGCAGGGTGACGGTGTTTGCAGTGGCGGTCACGATCTCAACGCCGGTTTCGGCCAGCTGGGCAAAGGCGTCTGGGTCAGGCGCGGCGATGACGATTCTCCAGGTGGGCGGCGCGATGTTGGTCTCGACCTCGTCTGCGGCGGTTGTTTCCGGCGTCTCGTCGCCCTGCCTGGTGGCGGGTTGTGCGCCGCTGTTGACCCACTGGGCGATGATGGCGTCTCTGGCTGATTCGGTGGCTGCGAAGGCGCGGCATTCCTCCAGGCTGGCGAGCAGTTCGCTGTTGGAGATGGCGCCGTCGTCATTCTGGTCAGGTGGGGTGAGTACGCTGATGGCAGCCGTGATCCGGTAGAGGACGTCGCCCTGGGTTCTGGCTTGGAAGGAGAGGGCGTAGGCGCCGGGCGCGGTGGGAATGCCGCGCAGATGACCATCCTGCTCAAGAACCATCCCGGGCGGCGGGCCGGAAATGTCCGTCAAGGTGTCATGGGCAAAGTTATCCGGGAGCAGATTGAGGTCTGTGAAGGCACTGGTGAAGACGGTTTCCGGGGGGATGGCCAGTTCCTGAGGCTCGAAGTTTATAGTTCTGGTGCAGGGCCAGGCGCTGGCGTCATGGATTTTCAGCGTCAGGCTGCGGCAACTGGGGTCGCGAGTCCAGGCGACCGCGCCGTCGGCGTCAGTGGCGGCGGCATGAAGGAGGTTTCCGTCCTGGTCGGCCAAAGTGACGATGGCGCCAGGGACGGGCGCTCCGTCTTCCCAGGTCGCGGTGATGGTCAAGGCGGTGCTTCCCCCGTCATGGCCGACGCTGGCGGTGATTTCTTGCAGTGGTCGCAGGCGGGCGGCCATGGCGCAGTCGCCCAGCAGGTGCATTTGTTCGGAGTAGTAGGCGGCAGTGTCGTCCAGGAACGCATTGGGGTCGCTCGGCCAGGCGGTCGTGGCGGTGGCGTAGTCAAAGCCGGCCATGACGGCGGCTTGGGAATAGGCGCCGAACTGGGTCAGGCGGCTTGGCGAGAAGGCGGCGATGAGGTCGTCGCGGAATTGATAGACGGAGGCGATGGGCGGGTCCCAGTAGGTGTTGCTGGTGGCGGCGAGGATTGCGATGGCGCCGTGGCGGGCGCCGTTGCCGTCGTTGGCGTGCAAGAAGCTTTCGGCTAGGCAGTCGCTGCTGGGGTAGGCGAAGTTGCCGTTGTCACAGACCGGGGACAGCACGAAGGGCAGTTTGTTGTCGTTGACGAGGGCGGCTGCCTGGGGCGCGTTGAAGCCAGTAGTCGTAAAGGCGGTGTTGGTGCCATGGCCGAGATAGAGCATGATTGCGGCGCCCGGGTTGAGGGCATGGGTCAGGGCAGCGGCGGTCGCGCTAGGCGCAAACAACGAGGTGCAGGCGGCAGCCGGATAGACCTCGGCGTCGATAAGCGAGTCGCGCACACGGCCCATCAGGACATGGTCCGGCTCCTTGCCCAGAACGGAGGAAGGCGACTTCTGATTGGAGGCCAGGAAGACGGCGTGCTGGCGCCAACTGTCATCAGCGGGCGGAGCGGCCTCGTAGGCGATGAATTTGGCCAGGATGCTCCCTAACTGGGTCGAGGTCGCGGCCGGCACCCTGGATAGGAACACGTCAGGAACCAGGTCGTCGCCCTCGAGCTGGCAATAGCGGATGTCCGAGGTCGGCATTCTTCGGCTGGGGGAGGCTGGCGTAGTGCAGACCCGCCAGGGCGGGACGTCGCTGCGGTCGCCGCAGAGGATGACGTGGGTCAGGCCGCGCTGTTGGTAGGCGTCTTGGATGTGCGCGAGGAGGGCGTCAGCGTCATTGCCGGTGTCGGCAGGGTAGGAAACTTCCTCGACATTGAAGCCGAGGCTCTGTTTCCAGGCGATGAAGGCATCGGTCGCGCCAGCCCAGGCGTCAGGACGGACGACTAGGATGACGCCGACTACGTTGCTCGAATTGCTGCGCAGGAGGCTCGCATTGAGGAAACGGCTGGTTTGCAGGACCTGGAAATTCCATTCCTGGTCAGCGGCGGGATAGTCGTCAGCCTCGGCCTGCTCGGCTCGCAGCGTCAGTTCCAGTCGGCGGAAGATGCGGAGAAGTTGGCGCTGCGGGAAATATTGCACTGGCGCGACAGTGACGGCGGCGCCAGTAGTCTTGCGGAGCCGATAGGGCTTTCCCAGTTTGGCGGCGATTTCGGGGTAGGGCTGGCTGGACTGGTAGATGGCCGGGTCAGGCGGGAGGTCGGGCGCAGGCTGTTCGCGCCAGGACGGCCCAGCAGAAGGAAGCACGGGCAGGGTGGGGATGTCCTCAAACTCGGCGTTGGCGATTTCCAGGGTCGCTTCCAAGCCGTCAGGAAGGAGCAGGTCGGTCTGAAAGACTGGCAAGGCCGGCGCTCCGGGGCATTGGGTGAGCCAGGCGTCACCGGCCTTGACCAGGGCGAAATCGCCGTCCGGCCTGGTGATGGTGGTTGCTTGGAGGTCTCCCAGCTCGAAGACAAAGCGGGTTTCGGTCGGGGTGGCGGAGATGAGCCGGAAGTGCTTCCGGGCAGGGTTGGCGGTGCGGGGCTGAGCCGATGCCGAGCGCACAGTCGGCGGCTGGGGTTGCGGCTGCCTGGCGGGTGATTCTGTCGCAGCAGGGATGTTGGCCTTGGCCGCAGCCGCTGCGTCGCTCGTCGCCGCTGTTGTCGGCGGCGGCGGGGCGGCCTGGTCTACTGAGGCGGCACGCCGGAATAGCGGCGCCAAGACCAGCAGTCCCAGCGCGAAGAGCAGGACTGCGGCCAGCAGGAGCAGACGGCGATGGCGCAGTGGGGATGTCATGGGGCGGAAAACCTGTGACAAGGTGGAAAATCGCAGGCAGTGTCCTTACATGGCTTTAATATAGTGTATCCTTGCGGTATTATCCAGAATCCCGGCGTGGTGAGGGGCGAGAGTGAGCTTGGACTACGTGCGGCAGCCACTGTCCACGCCGTCCACTTCAGTCCACGTCCACTCTCCACTAAAGTCCACTTCTGTCCACAGTCCATCGTCTGCTAACGTCCATTGTCCACTGACGTCCATTGTCCACTGTCCATGTATTAAAGTATCCTAACCCTGGGCGTCTGGTGCCGCAGCTTGCCGGAACTCCGAGTATCCAACGCTGCTTGCAGATTTTGTCTTTGTCGCTGGTTGCGCGGACTGGAACGGGGGATAATATTACCGGTTAGTTCCATGCCGTTGTTCTGCGGAGGCATTCCGCAGCGGCGGCAAACCTGGACGGATGAGCAACGGACACCCGGGGTGTTGGCACGGATTCGCATTGGGAAAAACCAAGATAGGAGAAAGCGCGATGCGGCACGGAAAAATTTTATGGTTGGGGCTAGTGGCGGTTTTGGCCTTGGCTTGTCAGGCTGGGGCGGCAGAGGTGCGCTATGAAGCAGAGGACGTCATCGTCAACCGCGAAGCGCTGATACCGGAAAAATCGGCGCCTGACAAGTGGACGGTGTGGAGCACAGACACCAACGCGCACAACTGGTCAGGCCGGGTTGTGGTGCGAGCTCCAGCTGTGCTGGCTGACCGCGAGCGTCCAGAGGATGGTGCGCCGCCATTGCAGATCCGGCTGCCGATTCCGGAGGATGGCGTCTACACCATCAGCCTGGGCGGCACCCAACGGCCGCTCGGCCTGTCTACAGACGGCGGCAAGACTTGGCGTCGCTTCACGCAGGGCACCATCGCCAGAGCGGTGACTTTACCGGCCGGGCATTTTGAATGTTGGTTTGACGATCGCTATGCCGCAGAAGAGCCGAGCCAGCGCGGCAGCGGTTATCTCGACTATTTTCTGGTCAGCCGCCTGGAGCATGTCCGCAACAACATGTCCAATCCCGATTTTGAGACTGGCGAGCCGGGCCAGGCTCCCCCGGGATGGTCCTGGTGGCACCGTGAGCAACAACAGGGCGAAGGCATCATCACGACCGAAGCGCATAGCGGGCGCGGTGCTTTGCGCATCAAAACGCCGGAAGGACGCGACTGGGCGCTGAGCAATGTGTATTCTATCGCCGTACAGCCCGGCGAATACTATCTTCTGACTGGATGGGGCAAGACGGTCGCTGGCACTAAGCCGACCGTCAGCGTCGTCGGCAAGAAAAATGGCCAGGTGGCGAATTGGGCTGTCGGCCGCAGCAATGTCTGGGGCAAGGAATGGCGGCAGTTCCGGACGCAGGTGTGCATCCCCGAGGGCATTGATGAAGTTTATGTGCGAGTGAACGGCTCGGGCGCCTGCGAAGCGCTGATTGACGACTTGGCATTGGCACGCCTCGACGGCCCGGCGCCAATGCCAGCTCCGCCGCCAGTTGAGGGATTTGCAAAAACGCGGGTGATTGAGCCGATGGGCCGGGGCGTCGTCGCCCAGGCCGTGTCCGACGGCGTCTATGTCAGCTGGAGGCTCTTGCGCGACGACCCAGCCGAGATCGCTTTTGACGTGTTCCGGCGCCAGGATGGTCAGGAACAGAAGCTGAACGCAGCACCGATTCGGCAGACCTGCGATTTTCTGGACCAGGCTCCAGCCGACGAAACGGCCGTCTATATCGTTCGCCCAGCAGCTGGCGCGACCGCCGCAGTCGGAGAGGCCCGCGCCTGGCCCGCGCCTGACGCGACAGCGCAGCCGTACCAGAGCTTCGCTTTGAGCAACCCAGAGAGCAGGGCACAGAAAGTCGGCGTGGGGGACTTGAATGGCGACGGCGTCTATGACTATGTTGTAAAACACCCGATAGAGAATGTCGACCCCTGGAGCGTCGTCTGGTATAAATCGCCGGACACGTACAAGCTGGAGGCTTTTTTAGGGGACGGCACGCGGCTGTGGACGCGCGACCTCGGCTGGTCAATCGAACGCGGTATATGGTATTCGCCGTACATTGTCTATGACTTCAATGGCGACGGCAAGGCCGAGGTGGCGGTCAAGATGGGCGAAGGCGACCCGCGGGACGAAGACGGCCGCGTCACCAGCGGACCAGAGTGGCTGGTGATCCTGGACGGCATGACCGGCGAAGACATCGCCCGCGCCCCCTGGCCCTCCCGCGAACCGTTTGAAAATTACAACCCCAGCTGCCGCAATCTGCTGATCGTGGCGTACCTGGACGGCCGGACGCCGTGTGTGGTGGCTCTGCGCGGCACATACGGTGTGCAGCTGGCCGAAGCCTGGCAGCTGAAGGATGGCAAACTGGAACGGCTCTGGACCTACGACAACGAGGCGTTCCCAGGATGCTGGGGGCAGGGCGCACACACTAATTACGCCCTGGATGTCGACGGCGACGGGCGGGACGAGATCGTCTTGGGCAGCGTCGTCCTTGATGACAATGGTGTGCCGTTGTGGACAACCGGCAAGGGGCATCCGGACGGCGTGTTCGTCGGCGATCTGCAACCCTGGCGGCCGGGCCTGGAAGTGGCGTACGTGATGGAAACAAGGCAGAAGACAGGCGGCTTGTGCATGGCTGACGCTGCCACCGGAGAATTGCTGTGGGAACTCGGCGTGCCGACCTCGCATGTCGATGGAAAGGGTACCTGCGCCAATCTTGACCCGCGTTATCCCGGCACAGAATTGGCCGGAGCTGACATGCGGATTCTTGAGCCGGGCACCAACAAGCGCGGCCTGCATAACGCCTGGCTGTTCACGGCAGCCGGCGAATTGCTTTACGAGGGACAGGACATGCCCTATCGCTTTGGCACCTGGACCGCATACTGGGATGCTGACCTGCAGAAGGAATTGTGCCGCGGCAAGATGTTAGACCCGGATGGCGGCGAGGTCGGCGGCCATTACCAGGGATCGCTGCTGCTGGTCGCAGACGTGCTCGGCGACTGGCGCGAGGAAATCTTCACGACCGTGAAAGGCGAGTTCCGCATCTATTCGACGCCGCTGCCAGCCATGGACCGCCGTGTCTGCCTGATGCAGGAGCATAACTACCGCCTGCGAATCTCGTCCAACGCGATGGGCTATGGCACTGAGGCGCTGCTGCCGTATGACCCGGAGTCGGAATCGCCTAATCTGAATCTCACTTTCCAGGGCCAGGACACGACGCCGTCGCTGCAAGTCGTGGCCGTGGCCTCGCGGCGCCAGGCCATCAAGGGCCGGGTGGTGTTGATTGGCGAGGCTGGCGTGCGCTTTGAGCCAGCGAGTTTCGCGGTTGAATTGCCGGCGGGAGAACGGCTGGTGCAAAGGGTGACCCTGGACCTGCCTGATGGTTATCGCGGGCTGGTGCGAGCGCAGTTCGAGGTGGGCGACGGCGCGATCCTGCATGGACAGGTGCCGGTGCTCGGCCAGAAAAAGGTGATGACAGAAGGGATTTTCGTGGAGGCGGAATCGTTCGTCAGCCAGCAGGGAGGTGCAGTGCAGGTGCGCGATGACAAGCCTGGGACGCGAGGCAAGTCAATTTCGCATTGGGATGCAGCAGGCCATCGGCTGACCTGGGAGGCGAAGACGCCAGAGGCAGGACGCTATCGGTTGCAGATGCGCTATTGCAATCCCGATGGGGCGCAGAGGAAGCTGGTCGTGGCCGGGCGTGAATGCGGAACGTTCACACTGCCAGGCACAGGAGGATTTGGCCAGACTAACCAGGAATGGGAACACTTTTCGCCGGTCGGAAAGGATGGCAAGCCCATGGTCTTTGAACTGGCGGCCGGAACGCACGCCATCGTCATGGAGAATGTCGACAACAAAGGCTGTAACCTGGACTACCTCGTCTTGAGCAAGGAGAAATGACCAAGAGTTCCTAACCGCTAAGGATGCCAAGGAAAAAAGAAAAAGAATCTTGGCGTTTTTGGCGTTTTGGCGGCCTTGCCTTTTATGTGATACGGTATTATAATTAGCTTAGACAAGGATAAAGTTAGATAAGGATAAAGACGATGCAGGTGCTGCCTCAGTGAGGCGGATGGGTAGTTTCCGGAGATTCCAGGGAGGCCGTGATCATGAAAAAAACTTTTACCTTGATTGAATTGCTGGTCGTCATCGCCATCATCGCGATTCTGGCCGCCATGTTGCTGCCAGCGCTGGGCAAGGCGCGAGCAAAGGCGCGCGCGATCAGCTGCACGAACAACTTAAAGCAGAATGGCATGAATTGGCTGATCTACGCTGATGACCATAACGGCTCCTATCTCCCTGCTGTGCACACGCCCTGCGCAGGAGCATCCACCATCGACAAGTATAGACACAACTGGCATGACTTCCTCTTTATGAGAAACTTCTTCGGCGGCGTCAAATTCAGCAAGAACCTCTTTCGCGGGTATGAGACTGTTACAGGCCGCTACATGGATTCATTTATCTGCCCGGCCTGCCCGATGTCCTCTCCTGGCAACTACAACATCGTGCCGCTGGTGACCTCATATACCTATAACTATTTCATCAACACCGTCAACAGCTCCTCGCATTCCCTGGCTGGCGACTTCGACCGCAATCCGTGCCCCTCCCAGACGTTCGTCTGGATGGACGGCTGGACCGTCGAAATCGCGGCGTGCATGGCCGATGGCCAGACCCTGCCGGTGCGCGACGGGAACGGCGCACAGACCAGCAAGTACCTCCCGGAAAGAGCGAATGGCCACACTATCCCGAACATCGGCAAATGGGCTGCACATCCCGGCGGCACAAACTGCCTGTATGCTGACGGCCATGCCGAACTGCAGAATTTCGTCTGGGTCAATGGTAATGACACGAACTATTACACGAGCGTCTGGAAGGCGAATCCTGGAAATGTCATCAAGAGACCATGATTCATCCGTTTCAATTATTTACAGGCAATGCGACAACGTTCCATCAAGGCAAGGAGGCACATCATGCGATTTTTTAAATTCACCCTAATTGAATTGTTGGTCGTCATTGCCATCATCGCGATTCTGGCGGCCATGCTGCTGCCGGCGTTAGGCAAGGCGCGGGAAAAGGCGCGCGGCATCAGTTGCGTCAACAACTTCAAGCAACTGGGCCTGCTGTCGATTTTGTATGCCGATGAAAATGAGGATTTTCTTCTCGGTTACAGAATTTATCACGCCAATCGACCGAACCGCACACCTTTGTTTTGGTACGAATGGCTGCAGATTTCCGGGTACATGCCAGAGGCGGCGAGGCTCGCCAGAACCGAGCAGTATCCTAACTCGAACGTGTACCACGTCTCCATGCTGATTTGCCCGAGCGACACCAATGGCCCGAAAGCAGCATGGCATTGGCGCCCGATTGCCTTGAGCTATGGGATGAACTCCTATATCGACTGGGTGCCGACTGGCAGCCATACGGGCACGATTTCCTACCTGAAGCATTTGGCCCAGGCCAACACCCCTTCCAGCATCGTCCACATGGCGGACCATTGGGTCTACTACCTGCAGAATCCAACGGTCAGCTTTCTGGATGTCAAATACCTTAGCGTCTCAAGGGCCAGCGTGCGCGGCCGGGCGGCGCATGCCGGCGGTCGCAACAACCTCTATCTTGACGGCCATGTCGAGACGCGGGACAAGGTCACTGTCGTGCTCTCCAGCGGCGTCGAGAACGTCTGGGATGCGACCGGCCCAGCGCAGCTGGGCGACCGGTGAGGCTAGTTCGGCTTGCCTGAATCGGCGTAGTCGCCGGTGCCGCGTGAGTCCATGATGACCGCGCCAGTGAGGCTGACCGGCAGGTTTGCATGGCCTACAGGCGGTCGTCTCGCACCATGATTATTGTGGCGGCGGGGCGACCGCCGTGTTGTCTATAGCATTTTCCAGGGTGATAGCGCGGACGATCTCGGTCTGCATCTTTTCCAGGCGCCGAAATTTGGCCAGCAGACAGAGGCTGCTGACGTAGACGTAGAGAATCAGGAAATACAGCAGCAGGTCAGTGCCGCGGCCAACCCCAAGCAGGGCGGCCAGGCGGCTGGACAGATCCGGCATCAGGACAAAAAGGCAGCCGAGCAGAAACTGGCTGATGAAGAAGATGCGACCCGCCAGCTGATTTTTCAAGATCAGGAGAGCCAGCCCAGCAGCAAAGATAAGAGCCGCCAGGATGATGATTTGAATCGGATGAAAGGTGATCGGCATGGCGCACTCTACCCCTGGTTCAGAGAATCTTGTTCAGGATGAGGTCGATGAGGATATTGAAGGCATGGTACCACTTTTGGCCTTTGGCGCGGGCGTAGTCGCTGTAGCCAATAGCCGTGGGCAGTTCCCGGATGACAAGACGATGGGTTCTGATCTGCGCGATGATTTCGGTCGCATGCGCCATGCGGTTCTCAGCCAGGCGGATTTTGTCAAGCGCCTTGCGGTTGAGGGCGCGGAAGCCGTTGTGCGCATCCGATAGCCAGACGCGGGTGAACAATCCGTTGACGATGCGGGCGGCTTGCAAAAGCCAGCGTTTGGTCACAGGGATGCGCTTGACGTCCTCGGGCCGGAGAAAGCGGGAGCCGATGACCACGTCCGCCCCGTCATCCAAGGCGGCCAGGAAGCGCGGGATGTCGCCAGCGTCATGTTGCCCATCAGCGTCAAAATGGATGACGGCGCGGGCGAGCCTGGCCTTGGCATAGTCCATGCCGGTCTGGAGCGCGGCGCCTTGGCCAAGGTTGACCGGGTGGCGGAGGAAATGGACAGGCAAATCCTGGAGCTGCGGCCAAGGGCTTTGGGTTGAGCCGTCATCGACAATGACGAGCTGATGCCCCAGGGGCAGGAGCTGCTTTACAGTCTGCCGGATGACGGCGGTTTCGTTGTAGCAAGGGATGATGATGAAAACGTCGTCAGGCATAACAGGGCATCTGGCTGGCTTGGATAAGTTGGCGATGATGTTTCCTGCCTGGTTCTAGGCGGCTTGACCATGAATTCGCCAGCCGCGCTATCGTTGGCTGGCGCCGCATATACGAAAAAGCCTCGGCTGGATTCGGGAAGAGAGGGAGGAGGGAAGGGGAAATCCAGCCGAGGCCTGAGATGTAGGGTGCGAAGTTAGGGGAAAAGGCCCTCCGAGGGAATCGGGAAGAGAGGGAGGAGGGAAGGGGAAATCCCCTCGGAGAGCCAAATACCCTAAGAAAACCTCCGGCAGGGTCGGGAAGAGAGGAGGAGGAGGGAGGAGAATAACCCTGCCGAAGGTAAAAGGGGGAAACCGGCAGCGGATTTGCACTAGGCGCCCTTCGTCTCAGAGCGCGAATGCCTTGTGCTTGGCTGTCCTTTCTGTCAGCCCAATGTCTCCCGAGAGCAAGAAAATCAATTGATGAGAAAAACCGTTATTTGGTGTAAGCCCAACCGCCGCAAGAAAGCAAATGCCAAAAGTAAAAAACCGGCAATAAGATAACGCAGGTTCCGAGCTTGTCAAATATATAGTAAATTGAAAATGGAAAAAATGTAACGCCAGCCGTAATGCGTCAGTCATTGATACTCGGAGTTCCGGTGAGCTTCAGAGCCAGGCACCCAGGCTAAGGCACTTTAGTGGACAGTGGACCATGGACGCAAGTGGACCTTAATGGACATCAGTAGACGATGGACTGGGGACTGAAGTGGACATGAGTGGTGAGTGGACGTGGACGTTATATGGATGTTAGTGGACTGAGGAGCTTTCGACACGTGTCCTCCACAGACCTTCAGCCGGCAAAAATGTATTATGCTTACAGTCATACCCCTTTGCGCCGTAGGCGCTTAACCATGCTTAACCCCAGGCTTCAGCCTGGGGATAGACGTGCCCCAAAACTGGTGCCTTGTAAAGGCACTACAGAAGACTCCTATGAAACCCCTTAGGGCTTTGACCTGACTAAAATTCCAAACTCTTCCTGAAAC
>Ga0123334_1002008_pt1 | contig 24254 bp, 17 predicted proteins | sample BiotimSIPDNA_FD_89706 | JGI IMG/M metagenome (GOLD analysis project Ga0123334, IMG submission 89706) | Anaerobic biogas reactor microbial communites from Washington, USA - Biogas_R1 time_0 SIP DNA | ecosystem: Engineered > Bioreactor > Anaerobic > Unclassified | place: Washington, USA... | reverse complement strand
TCCTCGAAGATATTTAAAAAATATTTACCCGCTCGGAGCCTAAATTCTAATGCTGTTCTTCCCATTATTCAACTTAATTGCTAATTTTCTCTAAATTTTGCATTTACTTTGAGAATTAACAGAAAGGTTAAAAAATGACATTTTTTATCTAATATCCTTGATATATGGTGTATTTATTTATTATACTTAAGCCAATATGATTGGAGGGTATGATTATGTTTACAATTAAAAACAGAGTTAGAACTGGGGTTTCTTATTTAGTTCTTTTGGCGATATTTTTGTTAGTCGTTTTTCTGATTAGACCTATATCAGATGCCGTAAATGCGGGCGCTTTTCCGTTTACAGCGTGGTTCTATAGCTTCATCAATAATTTTACAAGTTACACACTTTGGCTATTTGTTTTTGGGGGCTTAATTTCCATTGGCTATATCAGAGGAAAAGGAAATGAGAAGTTCGATATAGTTTTCGGATTAATTGCAACTTACACTTTGGTATATTTTTTAGTTATCGCAATTAATGATATTTTTTCATCAGCGCTTGTAGCTGGAGCTATTGGAAAGCTGAGGGGAAGCGCCGTCGGAGCCCGTGCTTATGACTGGGCCGGGTTTTTCTCTGGATTATTAATGCTTGCCGGCGGAACGTACTTTTTCTTTAATGCAAAGTTTCTTGCAACCCTGGTTGGATTATTTAAAGAAGTATTGGGATTTTCAGCACATGGCGAGAAAACACAGGCTAAATGGGAAGATCTTACCTTTGGAAAAGAGATAATATTTGAGAAGAAAGAGAAAAAACAAAAAGGCGAAAGCTTTTCAGAAGAAGAAGTTGAAGGGAGTGGAGCCCCTGCCACAGAAAAAGCTGAAGTTAATGCCGAAGCAGAAGAGGTAAGCGAAACAGAAAAAACCGAAGCTCCCAAAGCAAAAGCTCCCAAGAAGAAGCCTGTTAAGAAAGCAGAGGAAATAAAAGAAGAAGTACCTGCGGCTCCGGAAGAGCCAGTCGTAACAGAAGAAGTAGCTACTGCTTCAGAAGAACCAGTCGAAACGGAAGATTTGCCAGAAGCGAAGGAAGACGAAAAACCTAGCGATGACGGAGAGAAGTCCGAATAGACCAAGAGATAAAGAAGTAATACATAGTATTTAAGGGGCCATACGGTCCCTTTTTTAAAGAAAAGGATGTTGTAAACAATCTGTACTAAGTAAAGTATTAGAGTGTTTAATAGGAATAACATTTATATATTCAAAGATAAGCGATATTAAGATATAATTAAAAGTGGCAAACAAAAATTTCTTGGAAGGTGAAAATGAATTTATTCTTGAGATCAGAAACAAAAGCACAAAGGTTTGAAGATTGTTATCCTCAGGGGAATGGAATCATTGGGATAATGGATAACTGTGGTGCGATAAGCAATTCCATAGTTCTAAACGATGAGGGAATGTGGTCAGGGAATAAGACCACTAAAACTCCAAAGAAGTGTGGGAAGGAAGGTCTGGAGGAAATCCGGGATGCATTAAATAAGAAGGATTTTTCTAGGGCGGAAGAGCTTGTTAAAGAAAAAATATCCGGGCGGGAATGTGAGAGTTATATCCCTGTAGGTGAATTGACTATTGATAAGGGCTGGGGGAGCTATCGAAAGTATGAAAGGGTATTGGATTTAGAGACATCCGTACTATCTTCCTCATATGTATTAGCCGATAAAGAATATAAGGAAGAATCATTTGTAAGTAACCCAAGCAATGTTTTTGTCAAAAAAATTACTTGCTCTCAGAAGTCATTATTCAGAATAAGATTTCTTTCTACTCATCCCACAACCATACAATACAAGGAAAAGCTGCTTACAGTTATTGGCAGAGCCCCTTCGCACATTGTCTACTATGGATTACCTTCGAAAAAGCCCATTCAGTATGACAAGGATGAACCGGGACAAGCATTTGCTCTAGCAATAAGGATTGATACCGATGCATCTCAGATATATCATTCTAGCGGAACTCTGAGAATCGCAGATGCAACTTATATGACTATATATTATTCCTCGATGACTGAAATAGGCCTGTCAAATACGGAGTCTCTCAAAACCCTTACGAACAACATTGTAAATGCTACATCAAATAAATCAATTGAAACTGAACTAATAGATCGTGTAAGTAAAAATGTAGATATGGCATACGAAAAAGGATACTTAGGGTGTCTTAAAGAACATATTGATGATTATACCCGTTTGTTTTCACGAACAAGTTTTCAAATAAATCAAGTTACTAAATCCCCAAGTAATCTTAATTTTGCTTTGAAGAAAAGGGACCAGGATGATTCGCTGATCGTGACTTTATACGCCTTTTCGAGATATCTATTGATATCATCCTCCCGGGAAAACTCGGCGCTTCCAGCAAATCTGCAGGGCATTTGGAGCAGGGCAAGAAGACCTATGTGGAGCTCCGGTTATACTATGAATATAAATTTACAAATGAATTATTGGCCGGTAATGTCAGCAAACCTTTCCGAGTGCGCCCTTCCATTTTTAAGGTTTGTTAAAAACTTAATGTACTCTGGGAGGAAAAGTTGCAGGGAAATGTTTGATATGGATGGATTTTTCCTGGGGCATAACAGCGATTCCAGTTTTCATTCTTCTCCGGTGGGTGGGGAGACTAAATTTAGTTCAGCTTCCTACTCTTTATCTATGGCTACGTCTGGGTGGCTGGTTAACCAAATGTTTGATATTTATTCCTATTCGAAAGATCAGCAATTACTAGATGACACAATATTACCTGTTGCGGAACAGGCAATACTGTTTTATCTGGATTATCTATATGAAAATGAAAAAGGTGAATTGTGTTCCGGCCCGGATATCAGCCCTGAGAATTCGTACTTGTATAACGGAAACAGGTACTCTATCGATGAAGCGCCTGCAATGACTATTGCTGTTATCAGAGAACTGTTTAAATACTATCTGGAATACGGTAAAGATAATAATCTTTTGAAAAGAGTGAAAGATATTAATGGAAAAATTCAGGGATACAGAGTTAACGAGGATGGAAGAATAGCTGAATGGTCCTCCGATTTAAAAGAAGCGGACATCAACCATAGACACGTATCCCATTTGTATGGATTGTACCCAGGAAAGGAAGTTCAAGGGAACGAGACTTTGATGAAAGCGTGTTTAAGATCTCTTGAAATCAGAGGAGATGAGGGGACAGGGTGGAGTCTTGCATGGAAGATTTGTCTATATGCTCGTTTAGGACTAGGAGATAAGGCAAATGAATTGCTTAAAAAGCAGTTCAGGCCAACATACGCTAAAAGAGGGCAAAGAGGTGGCTCATATTTCAGTCTTCTTTCTGCGCATCCTCCCTTTCAAATTGATGGTAATTTCGGCACACTTGCAGGTATTAATGAGCTACTTCTCCAGAGCTTAACAGCAAAGGGCATAAAAGCTCTTCCAAGTGATTGGAAATCGGGGAAAGTAACGGGTCTCAGAACTCAGGATAATAAGCAAGTTGATATAGAGTGGCGGGACGGAAAAATAAATAATACTAAAATTATAAACCTAGAGTAGGTCTTCTTCATCATTTCATTTTTTGTCGCTTGAAAGAGCTCACCAGTTGGCAATGAACGTTTTTCTCAATATTTCCTTTTGCATATCAGATGATTTAAGATATAAAACAACTGCGTCTCAAGTTAGAGGGCTATTTTTGGTACAAGAATATCGTATAATATAGATAGTGAGGTAAAGAATGGAAACGAAAAAATATTTGATAATCTTAATACTAAAAATTCTAGAAACAGATACTGACAAAGACCATCCCATAACGCAGATCCAAATAGCAAAAGATATTTCAGGGGTCTACCCTTGCGACAGAAAAACGGTTGGGCGCAACATAGCGTTTCTGAAAAAAGTGGGTTATCCAATAGTGAAGACTCCTAAGGGATTTTATTTAGACACTAAGTTGTTCAAGGTTGATGAAATGAGATTCATTATGGAATCGATATACAATAATCCGGATAAATCGATAACAGAAAAAGATGACATATCTAAAAGACTTTCTAGGATATTAAGCAAAATCAACAGATAAAGAATGCAAATCAACCATATCTTTGATAACCGCACGCTTTCCACGTTCCCAATATATAAATAATTTAAATATGGAAAGGATACAAATTCCTATAAATCTACGTGGGAACTGCAAGGGGAATAAAAATTTAAAAAAGGGAGGAGAAAAAAATGATGCCAGGGCCTAATTTAATATACGCATGCCCTGTTTGTGGACAGGGAGTAGAAGTCGGAAGTACATCATCCGGAAACAATTTTCGAGCAATCTTATACTCGGACTGTATGGAGGTTGCCCCATTCTTTCCCTATCATCCGAATGAAACCAAGTGCCATAAATGCGGAACTATTTTTGATTTTAATGAGGAAACATTTGTTAATGATTTGGCGAATATATTATTTTCGACAAAAAATCTGGATGAATTTTGGAAGTATTGTAATCAATTAGAAGGTGCTACTTTCTTAAGTGTGGAGGATTACCAAAAGAAGATCGAGCTGAAAAATGGATGTGAAGAAAGTAACCGACTAAAGATGTGGCACACAGCAAATGGGACATATGGAGGATATGACCCCCTCAGCGTGGACTCAGAGCAATACATTGACAACTGCAAAAAATTGATAGAGATGCTAAAAGAGACCAACAATTCAAAACGCAAAATAATTCTGGCTGAATTATATAGAAATATCGGGGACTTTGAATCATGCGTGAAAATTATTTCAAATATGGAAGAAGAATATGATTGGCTTAAAGAACCTTATCTGGAAAATTGCAGGTGTTTAAATAAGAGTACGTTTGTTCTTAGGAGGAATGGCTGATATTACTGTCATATTGCTCTGCATATATGATGATTTTAGACATAAAACAACTTCATCTTAAGCTAGAGGGGTAGTTTTAACCCAAGCAATATGCTAATAATATATTTATTGAGGTAATAAATGAAATCGAAGAAATTGTTAGTTTTAGGAGTAACATTAGTTATCTGCATAGGCATATCTGTGTTGGCAACCGGTTTGATTGTATCCGAGCTAAAAATTCCTTATAATGCTGAGATGTATGGCGACGTTTACGAGAATAGAACTTGGATAAAAGATGAGTTTTATGAAGAGAATCTAACCAGAGATTCATGGTCGAGCGAAGAAATGGAATATGTGAGAGGGGATGCATACCCTAAATATAGAACAGTGATCATAAGGGACAATGTTGAATATAGTGAAATATTTAAGGAGTTCCCGATAAATGTCGATTTTGATAAAACTATGATCTTAATGCATTGTTTTACTACAAGTTCAGGTTCAAAGTACATTATAAAAAGCATGGATATTGATGAAAATATAGTAAGGGTAAGATATAAGAATCCTCCTTCAATAGGGCTAGGGCCTCATCCTCCTGACGCATCAAAGCCCTTGACAAAATGGGTTATAGTCGTAATGGATAAAATGGAAATAGAAACAGCCGAATTTATTTATGCTCCATAAATAAATTCAGAAATAGGCATAGAAAACCCAATTTGCACGGAAAAACAAAATTCATAATGCGAAAAATGAATGGAAAAGCAAAATTGGGAAGAAGAGAGTTTACGGGAAATATAGAAGGATTACATATTAGCTGGAAAACACAATGTACTGAAATAGGGACATTCCGGGTATAATGAAAACGGAATCTGCTATAAGCGTAATATTTGCACCCTAAAGGGTGCATTTTTTATGAAAGAAGGGAAGGATAAGATATATGCTTTTTTGAGGGTATTGAATTAGATTTTTATTTGTGTTAGTATGCTTTTACATTGAGAAATTTGGCGCTTAATAAATTTATACATTCATGTATAAATATTAATATATTAATAGGGAGAGAGAAATGATTAATACATTTAGATCGAATACTAGTAATTCGGCAACCGAGAGGCTAATTGACGAGATAGGTAAAAATAATATTAAGGGGTCAAGGCATTTGGTAATATGCCCTTCAAACTATGGTTTTACGCTAGAAAAACTTATACACGAAAGATTGGGGTTAGTAGGTTCATTTAATATTGATATAACCTCGTTTTCTAAATATTCATATAAGAAGCTCCAATTTGTTAAAACCCCTATAGGAACCGAGGGGTCGGTTTTATTGGTGAAAAAAGTTGCTTTAGAAAAGAAAAAGGAACTGAAACACTATTTTAGAGTGGTCGAGAACATTAATTTTGCTGTTCGCATGTACAATACCCTGAAGCTTATGAAGCTTAATGGGTATAACGCAAACATTATAAGGGCAAAAGCGGCAAATATGGCAGGAGCCACTAGGGATAAGCTTTTTGACATAGCGGTGATATTAGAAGCATTCGAGAAGGAAATATTTGATAAGTATACTGATACCGCAACTAGACTGGAGATGTTGAAAAATCAAGTGGAGTCAGATGAAGAAATAAAACACACACACGTGTACTTCACGGGCTTTTCTGACTTTTCAGTTTTGGAATTAGCAGTTTTTGAGGCTTTTGTAAGAAACGCTTTATCGGTAAATATTTCGATGGTTTCCGGGAAAGGGGCCCCAAATGAAGGGTATTTCCCAACCAGGATCGCAAATCAAATATCCAACTTAAATCTACAAAACGAACTTCTGGGGGAGGAAACTGAAACCCTAGAAATACTTAGAAGTTCGGCAGATGTATTGCATAAAAATCTCCTTTCATATCAGCCAGTTACGTTAACAAAAAAAATAAATGATGATGTATATGTGTATGCCGAAAACAATGTTTATGAAGAACTTAATGGTGTTGCGCACGAGATTATCAGATTGGTAAGGAGAGAGGGATACAGATACAAGGACATAAATATTATCAATGCTTCTCCCGATTATGCTCCGGTTATGACCCAGATATTTGAAAGGTATGACATACCTTGTTATGTAGATATTAAGTTTCCCTTATCGCAAGCCCTGTCCGCGTCATTTTTGCTACTGGCTACGGAAGCTGCGAAGTTTTCATACAGGAGAGACAAAGTAATTGCGCTTATAAAACACCCCCTGTTTATTAATTCAAGGCTTGCAATGAATACTTCTCAGGATGGATCAGTTAAGGCCGACATATTTTTATACGAAAATCATATTTTGAAAAATAATATTAATTTTGCCGACTTTAAAGAAGAAGATATTTCAGCGGAAGGGGGGAGATTTGAATACATTAGAAAAAGGCTGGTTAGTATAATTGAAAGGTTTTCTGCAAGCAATATTGACAGGGCTGGATCCTCAGAAAAGCTTGAATCTGAGGGTATGGAGAATATTGAAAGTAAGACATTAAATAAATATGAAGAAAGAGAAACTGAGAGCTTTGATGGAAAGGATTCATATAACTATATTGAAACCATATATCTGGGGGAAATGCTTAGAAAGGAAGGACAGAAAACAGAGGTAAATGAGGACTCTAGAAATAGAAAACAAATGGATGTTAAAGAGTACATAGCGGTATGCAGGGGTTTACTTGAGGAATCAACCGATACTCTGAATAACATCGTGACAAAACACAGGGCCGGGCAATCAAGAAAGGAAGGGACAATAGAAGAAATCAACATAAGGGCGAACAAGATTTTAGAAGAGCTTTTTGTTACCGCCGAACAGATTATCGGGGAGGAGAAGGGAGATATATCTATGTTTGATCAATATCTTAAGACATTGATATCCCAGCAAAGCATAGCAATGATACCAAGATACCTCGATAGTGTTTTCGTGGGAGATTTAACGACTAGTTATATAACAAGACCTAAAATTGTTTTTGTCATAGGGGCATCTTCTTCCAACCTTTTATCAGGGAAGGTCGGGGCGAGTATGCTTAATCCTAAAGATACTCAAATGATGGAAAATGAAAACATGCCTGTTTATCCAACTGAGAAGGATCTAATTATGCAGGAGAGGTATTACTTTATTGATTTAATAAGTAAGGTTCAGAAAAAATTGTATATCGGATATTCCCTGAATAACCTAAAAGGGGAAGGGCAAAAACCATCGGAAGGAATAACCGAAATAATTAATATAACAGGAATTAAGCCGGAGTCATTATCTCTAAGGTATAGTCTGGATAATGCTCTAACCAAAGAGGATTTGGAGAATGTAGGGTGTTCTCCAGCCAATACTTTCTTTACTTATGTTGCAAACAAGGAAAGCATTCACTCCGCAAAAGACCCTATCAAGGTTTTAGAAAATCTTTCTTCCCTGAAAAACAGTCTTCCGGAAGAACTGATTAAGTCCCTGCCGGAAAATTTAAAAGAAGAAGAATGTATTCCGGATGAAAATAACTATGCAGACTATTTTTTTGTAAAACAAGCTTCAGGGAATTATAAGCTAAGTTCAAGTGCACTTGAGACATTTTTCGCTTGTCCATATTTATTCTTTCTGAAATATGGCTTAGGTGTTAAGGACAGGGCGGTGGGGCGTTTTGACCCAGCGTCAATAGGAATCTTTGTTCATGCTGTTCTTCAGGAGTATTTCGGAAGTATCAATAAGTTGAAAAAGGATTATAAATCGCTTACTGCGGAGGAGATTGATACTTATGGAAATGAAGCTATTGAAAAGGCCTTTTCCAAGACAGAGGGGCTAATAATCTTTGCCAAAGATCCCGAAAGTAAACTTAAGATCGATAACTTAATACAGGAGTGTAAAAATCTGATTTCTGACCTTACGGAGAATGTGGGAAAAGGAGATTATAGACCATTACATTTTGAAGAGTATTTTGTATATGGAGAAAAGCCCGATTCCGGAATATGTCTTGAAGATGGAAAAAAACTTTGTATAAGTGGGATAATCGACAGGGTGGATGTTGCTGAGATTGAGGGTGAAGGAAAAAGGGCAATAGTGGTCGATTATAAAACCGGAGGAGCCTCAACTAAAGGGGACATAAAAAATATTTACTCTGGAATAGAAATACAACCATACATATATATTATGGGTCTCAGGGAAAAACACCCCGAATATATACCGGCTGGTGGAGTATATTTGGTTCTTGCAGAAAATCTAAATAAAGATGGAAAGAGTTATCGTTTCAAGGGACAAATAGTAACAGATATTCAAAATTTCATGGCTCTTGACCAGGGGTGTTTTTTGAATGCTTCCTCGGGAGAAAAATCTTCTTCCACTGTTTTGCCTTTTGATCTAAAAACTGACAAACAAGGGGATGTAGTTCCCGCAACCTCTCTTTACCCGATTTCTGATCTGTCTAAGATGGAAAAAATGACCGACTGGGTAAAGGGTCTTATCAAGGAGGCATTTGTAGAAATAAATAAAGGGTGCTTTGAAAAGTCTCCTCACGAAGGGAAAGGTTGCGATAATTGTTTTCTGAAAGGGGCCTGTACAGGGGCAGAAGACAAGGACTACAGATTAAGTATCACCAATACCGGGGCAAGGGATATTTTCAACAAGTATTTTGCTTCTTAAAAGAAGAAATATTCAAGGGATAGTTATAAAGAGTAATGCATTATAGTAGACAAATAAAAATAAAGGTTAACAATAAAAAAAGAGATTACTAGTATAGTAAAAAAAATCAGAGGGAAATAAAAATGAGTAATACGATTTGGCAGCCAGAACAAGTTGATGTCCTTGAGTTTAATGAGAACAAGGATTTGATTGTGTTTGCTTCCGCAGGAAGTGGGAAGACCTCGGTAATGGTTGAAAAAATAGTAAGGTATCTAGAGTCGGGAGTGGACGTAAGCCAGATTATAGTAGTTACATTTACTAATAATTCTGCGGCCGATATGAGAGACAAGATTTCTGAAAAGCTTAAGGAAAGGATAAAAGGGGCTAAATCGGAGGATATGAGAGATCATCTTAGAAAACAAATAGTAGATTTGCCCCAAGCTGATATCGGGACTATAGATAGTTTCTGTAATGCTATTGTTCAAAAACACTATGAGGTAATTGGGGTCAATCCAGGGCTGGGGGTTCTTTCACAGGGAGAGGAAACAGTTCTTCTTTTGGAAGCTATTCAAACAGAGATAAGCGAAGGAATTGAGCGGGAAGATCAAGATCTGTTAGTCTTGGGCAAGTATTTTTCAAGTGGAAGAAATCTCGGAAGGCTAGGAGAGATTATCAGAGAAATCTATTATCGAACGGGAGCTTTTCCCAGCCAGGAAAAAGAACTGAAAAAAAAGAGAGAGTCCTGTGATATCGATGTTATAGAAAACAAAGCGATAAAGAGACTTATAGATAATTTTATGATAAGGGCAAGAAAATTAAAAGAAATCGTCCAGGCGAAATTGAGCCTAAGTAAAGAATTAGGAAATAGGTATCAGAATCTGATAAACAGGTTGGTAGAAATAGGAAAGGAATACTCAAGCATGTCGGATTTGTGCTCACGCATTGAAATAGCCTATTCCAATTTTCCCGTAAAGATTTTAGCCGCAGAGTGCAAAAACAAAGAAGAAAGGGATAGATATAATTCTGCAATGAAAGAAGTAGAGGGTTTTATCAATGAAATGAAGACGGTTTTCCCGGATGAGAAAACAGTTATAGAAATTGAGACAAGTTCGAGGAAGGTAATGCTCCTTCTAATTGATCTGACCGAAGCAGTAATCAAAAGATTTGAACTGCTAAAAAAGGATGCCAATAAGATGTCTTTTTCGGACGTCGAAAGATATGCTCTTAGGATATTGACCGAAGAGAAAGAGGGCTTAGAAGTACCTAGCAAGATTGCCAGAGAGATTTCAGAATCCAAAAAGCATATATTCATTGATGAATATCAGGATACAAACAATCTCCAGGAAATGATTTTAAGAAGAATATCCAATAACAATATTTTCATGGTGGGAGATATAAAACAATCCATATATATGTTTAGAAATTCCGACCCGGATATAATGAAAGAAAAACATGACTCTTTCGCGAAATTCAAAGAAACAGGGGAATCAAAGTCTCTGAATTATAACTATAGAAGTCATCAAAAAATACTAAAATTTGTAAACGATGTTTTTTCCGCAATAATGTCAGAAAGTTTTGGAAGTGTGAATTATAAAAAGGACTCTCAAATGACGGCCTTTAATGAATTCCCAGAAGATAAAGAGATACCACCGGTAACTGTTAAGTTATTTGATAAAAAGGATAGCGAAGAGGAAGGAGGAGAAGAAGACCCCGGATACAGCGTGTGGCCGGAAGTTTATTCCGTTTCTAATGCCCCAAGAAAAGAGGCTAAATCTGACCCTGAGGCAGAATGGGTTGCAGATGCAATTGTATCCATGGTGGGTAAAGAACAAATTTACGATAAAAAGATATCTGCCAGCAGAAAAATTGAATATAAGGATATAGTCCTTCTGCAAAGAAACAGAGATGTTAAACCTTTTGCTGAAGCCTTTGAAAGAAAAGGTATTCCATACGAGTCAATCGGAGGGGAGGATGCAATAGAAAAAGAGGATATCAATACGATCAATTGTATTCTCAGAACAATTTCTAATCCCGAGCAAGACTTTCCTCTGACCTACCTGATGACATCTTTTTTTGGAAAATTTTCTCCTAGTGATTTATTGGCCCTTAGAACTCACAGAATTAAGGAAATTAATGAGAGCGAAACGCTTTCTGAAATAGAAAAGATACAAGAGTTAGAAAAAATTAATAATGAAAATATATATCAAGCACTTAGCAGCGCGAAAGGCGAAATCGGGCAAAAAGCGAAGAGATTACTTGATATGATTGGGAAGTACAGAGATGAGTCTTATCTTACAGATGTAGCTTCGTTAATGATGAGAATTGCAACTGAGACAGGGTTTGATGCAGAAATGCTTTCAACGGGAGAGTCAAGAATATCATCATTCAACACGTTTGTTGAGTTTTTAAGGGATAAGGAATTTAATAAAAATATCGAGGCATATCTGAGCTGGGTTGACAAAGACTTGGACATTGAAGCCAAACTTCCCGGGTCAGGATCAAACTGTGTAAGAATAAATACTATACACGGAAGTAAAGGATTAGAATATCCTATCGTATTTTTCACAAACAGTGATCAAGGATTTAAAAAAGGAAAGATAAATTCTAAGGATATCCTGATGGACAAGGACCTTGGCGTAGCCACTAAGTATGTGGATATAAGACTTAGAAAGCTTATTCAAACGCCCTCATATATTTCAATATCTGAAAGGTTGTCAGAAAGAGAAAAAGAGGAGCAAATGAGAATTCTATATGTTGCTTTGACCAGAGCCATGAACCGGCTGATTGTTACCGGAGCCAAACCTCCCAAGAATTTTGACCCAAATGGTCGGGTGGAGGACATCTCAAAACTTAATTGCTTAATAGAATATGCATCTTCCCGTTACCCATCTTTTAGAGAGGAATATTATGACAACTACGAACCGGAAGAGGCTGCAGAAACAACGAAAGAATTAACCCTTCCTGAAATAAAAGAGGGAGAAAAAATATCCTTTCATAGTTATGAACATTTACCAGCAACAAAGATACATAATAAATATACTGTAACCGAGCTAGCATCAACATCAATGAGTATGATAGAGAAGAATGGCGCAGAAGAGGGAATATTACCCAATATGGTGCCTTATACTCCAGAACAAGGAACCTTTTATCACAAAATTCTCGAAAAAATAGATTTTTCTAGTACGACTGATGAGGAAATAAAAAAAGAAATAGATAGATTGTATCTCGAAGGCATCCCAGGGCAAGGTGTAAAGAGAGAAGAAATAGATGATAGTATAATTATCAGAGCTCTGAATAACAAGCTGTTTAGAGATATGAAAGGGAAGGAGATCTTAAGAGAGCAGCCCTTTATGATGTATCTTCCGTATAATGAAGTAATTGAGGGAGGGACTTTTTCCGAGGAAAAGGTTATTGTTCAGGGAGTGATTGATCTTATGTCTGTGGATGGGGAAGAAGTCACGCTGGTTGATTATAAGTATAGCAGAAGTACCCCTGATGCGATTAAACAAAGGTACTTTGAGCAAATGAGAGTTTATACCTTGGCAATAGAAAAAATACTTAAAAAAACTGTCCTCAGAAAAGTCATTTATTTATTGTCCCAGGATAAAGTTGTTGAGTTTTAGAAAAATTCTCAGGCACAAAAAAGCGCTAAAAAGAAGACATCAAATGCCTTTGTAATAAAAATAATGCAATAAACCAAGAAAAGTAGATAAAATACTAATTAGACTAAATTTTTATTATATCAAGTCACCCTTATTATGCCCGAAAAATAAGTGTGCTTTTATATTTTTAGTTCTTTATTGCGCGCACATTTATATTTAAAAAAAGGGTTGCAAAAGCCCCCTCTAAACTTTATAATGTAAACATATATACTTTGAGGAGAAGGTTATGGATGGTTTGAGAAATGCCCTAGACAGCGTACGTTCTATTTTGGTTAACGACCTGGACTTTTTGGGCTTGGGGGAAGGTATGGCTCCCGCTATTTACATAATCGCTCTTTGCACGGTTTTAATTTTGGTAGGTTTCATTATCGCCTTGATTGTTGCCGGTGCAGGGAAGATGAGTAAATTTAAGCAGAACCTCGATGATACTACGGCTTTTGTGAACGCAAACGGCATAGTGGATGAGGAAAATGTGGGCGGAGTTTATCAGCGGATCAAGACAATGCCTCGTTCGGTGAATGAGGGTTGGGGACACTTTATGGAGCAGCAGGCTGGAAAACCATCTGACTACATCTCTGAAAAGGAAGTCCTTGGAGCAAGAAAAGATAATCCCTCATATGCTGCGGGAAGCAAGTTTTTCAAAGTATTCAGTTCAATTATCATTCTCTTAGGTATAATAGCAGCTGCAATAGGTTGTGTAGACGCTTTGTATAACATTGCTGATGACTCAACGGCATTCGTAAAGTTTGCTCTTCCAGTCATTGGTACTATGGCGGCTCCATGGCTCATTTATGTTTTGTTAAACGCTATACTTTCAGGCGTTAATAAAGGTAAGTTTAACAAACTCCGTGCAAGTTTTATTTCTTTCCAGGATGCTTTGGATTCCAATGTCATCATATTCAATGAAGAACAGGATGAGTTTATCACTGAGAATATTGAAGAGATTAACGCAGCGATAGAGGATATTCTTGCGAACAAGCTTACAGATAGTGAAATATTAGAAATCGTTACAACACCTAAGATTGATGAGAGGTATGTTGTTGAAGAAGCAAAACTTCCTGAGATGGAAGTTAGCGAAGAAAAACCTCAAGTTGAGGAAGAAAAACCTGCCCAGGCGACACAACAATCCCAGGTCGCTGAAGAGATTAATAAAGGAGAAAGGCTAGTCCAGCTAGTATTTATAGCGGATAAAGCTTCTAGAGATCCTAACGCAACAGCTCAGCAACTTGAAGAACTAGTGGTGTATCTAGAAACTGTTAAAACAAGTGGAGATTATGATGATCCCGAAGAGCAATCCGTGTTTGATGATTGTTTGACGATGTTATCGGGCGCATATTTCTTAAGATTCGGAGAAGATCAGGCATAAAATTCCTGAAGGAAAAAAATGGAAGACCCTCTAAGTAGGACAAAGTTAATAGAATAAAAAAATAGCACCACTTGAGGGGTGCGCAAATGTTTCACGATAACTCTTAAAGGGATATGCGAAACATATCCCTTTTTAGTGAAAAACCGTTAGTGTTCGTGGGGTGGCAGATGATTCAGGTATTTGAAACAAATGGAAAGAACTTAGTTGAGATTGACAACGACTTTACTGGCGGGATTAATCTTAAAAATAAGTGGATACACCTCGAGAACCCCACCGATTTAGAAATTGAACTTATAGCTAGGGTTACCGGAGCTGACGAAGATAGAATTAAGGCCGCTTTGGACGAAGACGAAAGATCCCGTATTGAAACCGAGGAGGGAGAAACACTCGTCATTTTTGACCTTCCAGTCATCGAAGAAGGTTCTGATTACTATAGCTATACTACAGTCCCGGTTGGTGTGGTTTTAACCGAGGTTACGATTATCACAGTTTGTTTAAAAAGCAATTCCGTCATCAGAAATTTAATTAATCAAAGGGTTAAAAATCTGGACACATCGGATAGAAATCGTCTTCTCTACCAAATGATGTATTTAACCCATGTAAAGTTCTTACAGTACTTGAGACAGATAGACAAGTCCTACCAACGTATTCAGGGGGAGTTGCACAGATCAACTAAGAACAAAGAGCTCATACAGCTTCTTGATTTGGAAAACTCACTAGTGTATTTCTCCACTTCTTTGAGAGGGAATAATTTAGTTGTTGAAAGACTTGTAAGGCAGGCAGAGAAGAGGGAAAATGAGTACAATATTGAGCTACTAGAGGATGTACAAATAGAAAGCAAGCAAGCTCTTGATATGTGTAATATTTACAGAGATGTCTTGTCTGGAACAATGGATGCATATGCCTCTATTATTTCCAATAATTTGAATATCACAATGAAATTGTTGACCATTATTTCGGTAATTTTCTCTATACCTACGATTTTCGCCTCGTTCTGGGGAATGAACACAGGTGTTCCCTTCCAAGGTGAACTCTACGGATTCTTTATAGTTGTTGCTTTCAGTTTACTTGTGGCAGTGGGAGCATTCTTCCTTCTGAGAAGAAATGAGAGACTTCGTTTTTCAGTTCGAAAACCTAAGCCCGGGAAACTAAAAAGAGAGAGAAAATCCAAAAACCAAGAAGAATAAAGGGGATTTTAATCTTTCCGTTCCCATAGTTTTTTATACCTGTTTCGAAATATATTTAACACTGAAAAAACCCTTCCGTTTTTGGAAGGGTTTATTTGTTGGAATAAAAAGTATATTGGCTACTTTTGTTTATCTTTATTTCTGAGTACTACTCTTCGGATTTTACCGTTAGTTGTTCTCGGAAGTTCCTTGATAAACTCGACAATTCGAGGATACTTATAAGGCGCAGTATGAGATTTTACAAAATCCTGTATTTCCTTAACCATAGCGTCTGATCCGGAATATCCTTTCTTCAATACAACCGACGCTTTCACGATCTGACCTCTTTCAGGATCAGGTACTCCAGTCACTGCGCACTCTAATACATAGGGTAATTTCATAACTACTGATTCAATCTCAAACGGACCTATTCTGTAGCCACTAGATTTTATGACATCATCAACTCTTCCCACAAAATAATAATAACCTTCTTCATCTCTCCAAGCTTCATCACCAGTATGATATTTGCCATCATGCATGGTTCTCTTGGTGCCTTCAGGATCGTTATAATATTCGACTAGCAAGCCATAAGGCATTCCCTTACTTATGTCTATTACTATCTCCCCAACTTCCCCTGGTTTTGTAGAATTTCCCTCGCGGTCTATTAAATCAATCTGATATTGAGGGGTAGGTTTTCCCATCGAGCCTGGTTTAATTTCATGGCCCGGAAGATTAGCAATCATAACCGTTGTTTCTGTTTGTCCAAATCCTTCTCTTATCACTATGCCTGTCGCTTTTCTGAATCTTTCAGCGACATCTTGGTTCATGGCTTCACCCGCAGTAGTAGCTTTTTTCAGGCAGGATAAATCATAGTTCTCAAAACCGGCCAGATCAAAAAGCCTTAACATAGTGGGCGGTGCACAGAGAGAAGTAACGCCATATTTTTGGATTAGATCAAGAATGTCTGTCGCATCAAATCTATCAAAATCGTAGACAAAAACAGCAGCTTCAGATAACCATTGTCCGTACATTTTTCCCCAAACAGATTTCGCCCATCCGGTATCTGCAATAGTAAAATGAAGATCATCTTGACAGACATTGTGCCAGTATTTTGCAGTCACGAAATGGCCAAGGGTATATTTCTGAGTATGAGATACTATTTTGGGATACCCCGATGTTCCTGAGGAAAAATACATCAAAGCAATATCATCCACGGAAGAAGGAATTCTTTCGAGTTCGGAGGAATAAGATATCACCTCACTGTCAAAATCTAGCCATCCGCTAACCGGGGCTCCAACAGAGATCTTTTGATTGATTTGAGAACATTCTTTCAATGCACTATCACAGGTTTCAATTATATTTTTATCGTTTACAACGACACAGGCGGTAATACCAGCAGAATTAATACGGTATATATAATCTTCTTTCACCATCATGAATGTAGCAGGTATTCCTATAGCCCCTATCTTGTGTAGCGCGAGAAGAGCAGCCCAGAACTGGTGTCTTCGTTTCAAAACAAGCAGTACTTTGTCTCCTTTCTTTATCCCAATTTTAAGGAAAAAATTGGCAACCCTGTTACTGTATTCCGATAAGTCTTTAAATGTAAAAAATTTCTCTTCTTTTTGTTCAGAAATCCAGACCATTGCGAGTTTATCGGGAGATTTTTTTGCAAGTGCATCAACAACGTCATATGCAAAATTGTAATCAGGAGTAGGGTGGAAATCCAAACTGAGAACTCTTCCTTTGTCGTCAAGTTTAGGCGTAATAAAATTGTAATACAATTCCTTTTCGCCACATACAGCAGGGATATTTTCCGCAGACTCTATATCAAGTATTTCCGACATTTGAGAGGAGCTCTTTATGACCAAGGCAAGAAAGGTGCAATCTTCTCCTTCTGCGACCATTCCATGGGGCAAATTGGCATTATAGTAAACACTGTCTCCTTCATTTAATACTGTTTCATACTCACCGATTCTAACTCTTAGTTTTCCTTTCAATACAAAATCAACTTCTTGGTCATTGTGAACGGATACTTGAATTGGTTTGCCTTTTTCTGATGGATTATATGCAACGGTTACAACAAATGGTTCGGCAGCTTTATCTTTAAATTCGGATGCTAAATGAAGATACTTAAATCCCTTTCGCCTATTAAGTTCCATGCCATCGCCTTTTCTGGTAATTTGAAAGCCAGTAAGCTTAGGGGTTTCTCCAGATATAAGCTGGACGATATCCACTGAGAAACATTTAGCGAGTCTTTGTAGGAAATTGAAAGAAAAATCTGATTTTCCATCCTCCGCAGCAAGATAATCTTCAACCGATACTTTTGCAATTGTTGCAACTTCCTCGGGTTTCATTCCGAGAACTTCTCTTAAATACTTTATTCTTTGCGCTATTTTTTTAATTTCTGTCATTTGCCTAAAAAATTCGCCCCGCAAATATGCGGAGCGAAAGCTCCTTTATAATATTTGTTATTTATTTGATTTCATCTTCTTTCTTTTCTTCTTCTGAAGTAGTTTCGGGGAGGGCATCAGTTTCCTTTTCAATTGCTTCCTCACTCACACTCTCTGCTGCTTTGCTTTCCTCTACAGTAGTATCTTCAGTAACTTCCTCTGCTGCGTTGTTTTCCTCTACAGTAGTATCTTCAGTAACTTCCTCTGCAGCTTTGCTTTCCTCTACAGTAGTATCTTCGGTAATTTCCTCTACTGTTTGTTTTTCTTCCGCAGCTACTTCTTCAGCCTTTTCTTCGATGATCTTATCTTCCCAATCATTTTCTTCGGAAATGATTTCCTGAGCTTGCTCTGCGGGGGTTTCTTCAGGAATTTCTTCGGACGACTCTTCAGTTTCCTTTGCGATATCGGCCGCTTCAACTTCTTCAACCTTTTCTTCAATGTGCCCAGTCACTTTTGATGTTTGAACCTTTCCAGGAGCTGGCTTGTTGGATACGATAGTTGCTTTTAATGCTTCAACTTTAGCCTTTACATCTGCATCGTTTGGGACAAACTTGTTTTTCGAAGTTATAACTCGGAAGTTTATTGCAGAGAATTCAATACCGAATATCTCATCAAAAGTTTCAATGAGCAGGGCTCTAACATTGGTTATCACATCCATTGTCTTGTCGCTTCTGACTTTAACCTCTACATTCATGCTGATATTACCGCTAGCGTCTGAGTACAGAGTAACTTTGCGAATTTTGGCCTCTTCCATATTCTTCGTGATTCTTTTTGCAGTTTTCTTGACAACACCAACTGTCGCTTTTGTTGCGCTTTCTCTGTCTTTGAATAAAAGAACATCGGATAGTCTTTCATTATCTACAAAAGACGAATAGATGTTAAGTCCACTAAGAATCAGAAATGCGGACGATAAGATGATGACAAAAGCTTTAACAAGGGATGTATTAAAATCAGCTGCGATTGCCGGTTTAAACATTACTACCCAAACCAAAGCGATAAAGAGAATACTTACAACCGCAAGAGCAACACTAGTAATTTTTTCTAATAGTTTTTTCATGTTTTTACCTCCGAAGGTATAATTTATTAATTTTCTTTTATGCACATTTTAGAAATATGCTGTTTGACTACTTAATCCTATTGACCGAGATAATGTGTCTAGGCCGAGAATGTTTTTCTAGAGTTGTTTTTGAGTATCCAACACCCAAAGCCGATATTGGGGTGAATCCCTCAGGGAGCTCGAGTTTTTTCACTATTTCAGGATGTTTTTTTAGGGATGCGATACATGTCCAAAGATATATACTCCCGATATTTTGTTCTCTCGCAGCGAGAGCCATTGTCTGGATTATTGCTCCTACATTGCTGTACTCGATATCTGGCTTTTCAGCTAGTTTAGAGGACACAATTATTAAGGTTTTTGCTCCGTAAAGAGGAGCACGAGGCCGGGCGCTGGAATAATCTTCGGCAGTGGAAATCTCGTTTAATAATTCGGGATTTGTTACTACCGTCAGGTTTAGAGTATCGTATCTCGCTCTCCCTACGGGAGCAGCCATTCCGGCAAGCAGGATTTGATTGAGTTCCTCGGGCGAGATCTCTTCATCAGTAAAATCTCTGGTAGATACTCTTGAGAATATTGTTTCTAACATCTTTCCTTTTTCTCCTTATGCGCCGTTACATTATTAAAGAAATCATTTTGCGAAAATGAATTAATAGTTCATGTATTTGAGTTTTTTTGACAACTCAGCCATCTCTTTTTCCATACTTTCTTTGTAGATCTCTTTATTGTTTTCAAAAAGATTGTTACCTTCAGTATCAATAGAAATGATCAGAGGCCCGAATTCTTTTACTTCCATTACCCAGAATGCTTCCGGCATGCCAAGATCGAGCCACTCAGCATCAGTAATTTCAAGAACTTCCGCTGCAGCAACGACAGCACAACCTCCAGGGAAGACCGCGTGAATAGCTTTGTTTTCTACACAACCTTTGACAGTCTTTTCTCCCATTCCACCTTTGCCAATTATGAGCTTTGCTCCGGTAATCTCCATAAATTCTTTTTCGAATTTTTCCATTCTCATACTTGTGGTTGGTCCAATGGAAACCATTTCCCATTTATCTCCCACTTTTTTTACTATTGGTCCGGCATGAAAGACAGCTCCTCCCTTTAAGTCGGTGCGGGGGACAATTCCGGATAGAACTCTTCTCTTGTGTCCCGTATCCCTACATGTTACAAGTGTGCCATTTAAATATACGATATCACCTATTCTCAGGGATTTAACGTCTTCATCTGTTATAGGAGTTGTAAGAATTTTTTTGTTCATAGTGTAACCCCCTTATGGTCTAGGAGAGTGTAGTTCATATTTTTATCAAAAGATATAGTTCCTCTTCTATGAGCCCAGCATCCAAAACTGACTGCTGCGCCTAGAGCAGAGGGGTGCCTAGCCATATTTTCTATATTTACGCATAAAACACCCGATTTTCCAGGTAGACCCTGGGCTCCGATTCCGATATTTCCAAGCGCTTTCTCAAGTGCCTCTTCCATTTCTGCGGCTTTGGGCTCGGGATTTCTAGAACCTACTCTTCTTAAAGAGGCTTTCTTTGCTAGTTTTGCAGCAGATGCTACACAAGTTCCTATCCCCACTCCAACTACCAAGGGAGGGCAGGCATTTATGCCCCAGTTTACCATGGTCTCAGCTACGAACCCAGCAATTCCTTCATATCCAGCTGAGGGCATCATGACAGTGGATCTTCCCGGAAGAGAACAACCTCCACCAGCCATATACACATCCATTTCTAAATTTGATGAATTTGGTACGATTTCGTAATCAATATACGGAACCTTTTTCCCTGTATTTGTTCCCGTATTTTTTTCTACAAAGGTCTCAACTGCGTTATGTCTTAGGGGAACCTTCTCAGTTGCTTCAAGAGTAGCTTTGTATAACAAATCTCCGATCTCATCAATCAAGGGGAACTTGGTTCCCACCCTGACAAAAAACTGGATTACTCCCGTATCTTGGCAAATGGGTCGGTCAAGAGATACGGCTTTTTCCAAATTCTCGAACATACTGTCATAAATGGCTTTAGACATTGTAACCGTCTCTTTCTCTCGTAGTAATTTCAATCTTTCAACGACATCGTCAGGAAGGACCTTAGCCACGAGATTGATAAACTTTACGGTAGTGTCTAAAAATTTCTCCGTTTTATTCATCATAGCTCCTCAAATAAAAGATTTATCTAAGGGAGAACTAACTGATCAAATTGATTTATATGTTTAGTGGATTGTTTCCCCCAAGATGACTTAAATTATATCACACACGCGCAAGAAATAACAAGAATAACCAAATTGTCCCCCACGTTCTGAAAAGTAAAATCTTATTAAAAATGTAATAAATTATCAATCAAAAAAACTCTAACTTGAATAAACTCAACTTGTAATTGTATAATGTAGTTAGTTGGGGGCGGAGGTAGTGTATATGTATGCGTATTATTTAACCGGAGTCGGAGCTCTTTTTCTGATCCTGTTTTTAGTTTTTAGAGACAAAAAAAGCAGCATTAAGGCGATAATTTTTAAAACTTGCACTTCGATGATGTTTATTGCTGTGGCGTTTGCTTCTTTGCATGAGAATCCCTGGGGAAACATAGATAATGTACTGATTCCGGCATCTCTTATTATTTCTGGCTTAATAATGGGGCTTATTGGGGATATAGTACTAGATTTTAAAATCTATTTGAAAGGAATATCCGATAAGTATCCTGCTGCCAAAAAGGACAGCGAGCTGATAACCTATATGGGTATGGGCGCTTTTGGAATAGGCCATGTATTTTATATCTCTGCTTGCGTCTTGAGATTTGTTAACAACAATCTAAATCTCATATGGGCAGCCTTGGGCGCTGTTGTCTTCACTGCGCTGGTTTTTGTGGTAAGCATAAAGCTTCTTAAGATGAAATTTGGCAAATTTCTGGCTCCTGCGGCTTCATATTCAGTACTTCTTTGTTTCTTTACCGCAATAGCTTCAATTTGTATCGCTACCGACGGGGCCTTAAAGTCAACCATATTTCTTCTGGTAGGCTCTTTACTTTTCCTCTTGTCCGATTTGGTGCTCTCAATGACATATTTCAGCAAGAGCGAAGATTACCAGAAAACAGGACCTATGAACCCAGAGAGCAGGGTTATGATAATAGTTAATCATGTTCTATATTATGGTGCTCAGTTCTGTATAGCTTTGGCCCTCAGATTTATTTAATGAATCGCAAATAATACTTTCTAAGGCCTCTGAAAAGAGGCTTTTTCTTTGAAATATTCGGATATATTTGATTAAAAGCAGGATTTTTAGAATAAGTTTTTTTAGACTGTTTAAGGCTGATAATTGAGGGTCGTTTTCCTTGATTTTTTATGATAGCAGTAATACAATGAGGTTTATGCACGGAGGTAAATATGCCTATTCTTTTGGGTTTAGCAATTGCTTTAACAGCCGGACTTTTGATGACCAGAATCATGAGGCTTTTAAACCTACCCAATGTTACGGGTTATCTTATAGCGGGGCTTATAATTGGCCCATTTTGTGCAAAACTTTTATCGATTGAAATAATAGATGCATTAGGGGCGATTACTACTGTTGCCTTGGGGTTTGTGGCATTTTCTATCGGAGGGGAATTTAAGATTTCCCATATTAAACAAATCGGCGGGAAAGTAGTATTCATTACCTTTGCTCAAGCACTAATGGCTGTCGGATTGGTCATGGGAGCTCTCTTTATTGTGCATGCCATTAGCCCGGCAATAATCTCTATACCGACGATTCTGATTCTTTCTGCTATAGCGGCAGCTACTGCTCCAGCGGCTACACTCATGGTGGTGAAACAATATAAAGCACATGGTCCGGTTACAGATGCCCTTTTACCCGTTGTCGCATTCGACGATGCTATAGGGCTGGTTGTTTTCTCTGTCTGTTTAGGAATTGCAAAAGTGATTCATACGGGAGGGGAGCTTTCTTTTTACAACCTGATAGTGCTTCCTCTAATTGAAATTGTTCTTTCGATTGGAACGGGATTTGTTCTTGGAGGACTGCTTGCAGTTTTCTGTCGATTCTTTAAATCTAGGGCAAACCGTCTCATTTGGTCAATCGTTTGTGTGCTAACAGCTGTTGCTCTTTCGGAAATGTTCGCAATGTCCTCCCTTCTGACTTGTATGATGATTGGAGCAACTTTTGCTAATCTCAGAAAGGATTCTATGCCTGTACTAGAAAGGGTTGATATATGGACCCCGCCTCTTTTTATGCTTTTCTTTGTTTTATCAGGGGCCACTCTAGATGTTTCCATTATTCCGAAGGTAGGAATAGTGGGACTAGTATATTTGATTGCGCGATCAATCGGAAAATATTCAGGAACTTTTTTCAGCGCACAATTAGTGAAAACCGAGAAACCAGTGAGAAACTATCTTGGAATCGCACTTCTCCCTCAAGCTGGAGTAGCAATAGGTATGGTGCAGGTAGTCGCGCAAACTCCTGGTCTAGAGGATGTGGCTCAAACTATCACTACGGTTGTACTTTGTGCGACATTAGTTTATGAGTTATTTGGCCCAGTATTTACAAAATGGGCATTGAAGAAAGCAGGTGAAATTACAGGAGAGGGGGAACTGCCCGCGGTGACCATGATTAAAAATCTGAAGACAAGATTTTCCAGAAAGGGAAACAGCTGTCCAATGTCCTGCGATGTACCCTCGGTAATACAAGATGATTGCAAAAATGATAACCCATCTACTTCCCCACCAGATTCGTTTTTAGGGCCCATTCCTACAGAGGCCGACTATATTGATACCCCCAGTATTCCCGAAAGAGAAGAGACACCTTCTTCAGCCGAAACTCCCAAAAAATAGTATATTTGTATCTCAGGATACATTTTATGCGAACATTGAACTGATACCCAAAAGTTGTACTTTGTTATAATACAAGTATATGCAGGAGGTATCTAATGAAAGATAAGAAGAAAAAGAATAGACTATGGAGGGGAGAATTCAAGTTAAAGGCCGTTTTAGATATTATTGAAATTAATTATCCATTATGATCAAGGGATACTATTTGAACTTCTCATCACTAAAGTGTTGAGATTCCTACTTCATAGACTTCGTATTCTCCATCTCCATAGGCGTAACTTCCTGTAGTCCCTACAGTAGTATTATTTTTTTTAAGTACTCAATAATC
>Ga0123334_1002005_pt1 | contig 24258 bp, 15 predicted proteins | sample BiotimSIPDNA_FD_89706 | JGI IMG/M metagenome (GOLD analysis project Ga0123334, IMG submission 89706) | Anaerobic biogas reactor microbial communites from Washington, USA - Biogas_R1 time_0 SIP DNA | ecosystem: Engineered > Bioreactor > Anaerobic > Unclassified | place: Washington, USA... | reverse complement strand
GAAAAATTCTCCTGAAAGTTCCCGAGACTATCTATTGGAACCTGGAGGGCAAGCTCAACCCGGGCATCATGGCCAAGGATATCATCCTGCATGCCATCGGCGATATGGGCTTTGACGGCGCCACCTATATGGCACTTCAGTTTGGCGGCGAGGCCGTAGCCACACTCACCATGGAAGACCGTTTGACGATTGCCAACATGGCCATTGAGGCCGGCGGTAAAAACGGCATCTTTGAATTCGACAACACGACTCGTGAATTCGTAGACACCCGCTGCAAGCTCAATGGAACAAAATCCGACTACACCCCTGTTGAGCGAGATAAGAATGAGAAGTTTTTTAGCTCTCACTCCATCGATATCAGCAAGCTGGAGCCGACTGTTGCCTGCCACCCCAATCCGGGTATGCGCAAACTGGCCCGTGAACTGCGCTCCGAAAAACTTGATCGCGCTTATCTGGGCAGTTGCACCGGCGGTAAAACAAGCGATTTTTATGCGGCTGCGGAGATTTTAAGAGGTCGCGAAGTAAAAATTCAAACTTTCGCCGTACCTGCAACCCCTGAAGTGGAAAGAGACATGAAGACTCTCACCATTCAGGGCAAAACGCTCTGGCAAATTTTCGAAGATGCGGGTGTTTTGTTGAGCGCCAATCCCGGCTGCGCTGCCTGCCTGGGCGGCCCCATTGATACTTTCGGTCGTATGAATCAGGCCGGTATCTGTATCAGCACCACTAACCGGAACTTCCCCGGGCGTATGGGCTCCAAAGATGCCCGGATTTTCCTGGCCTCTCCGGCAACCGTTGCCGCCAGCGCTATTGCCGGCTCGGTGGCTGACCCCAGAGATTATTTGCAATAAGAAAACAATCTTGTATCTGCACTGCCCCCATGCGATTTTTCAAACATGAGTTGCATGGGGGTGTCGCTTTTAGGAAGTACGACCCAAAAAACCTCCTGCTCTCAAATCGACCTATCACCTTTTTTCTGTAGTTTCTATGCCTTTTTTCAAGACATTCTGAAGGCTTCCTCAGTCTCAGAAGCAATATAGCATTAATTTTTTTTAACTTTCCACATCGTCCTTTCTTGACTTCCATATAAAAAAGAGTAGCTTAGGTGTTTGGCAAACTGATGGCTATTTTTATGAACAAAAAACTCAACTGGAAGAATGAAAACGGTGCCTTTACACTCATAGAGTTATTGGTAGTTATTGCGATTATTGCAATCTTGGCGGGAATGATCCTGCCAGCTCTAAGCAAAGCCAAAGAAAAAGCGCAACGTACAACTTGTGTCGGTAACTTTAAACAATTGCTTCTCACAATGAGTATGTACACGTCCGACAACGAGGATAGAATGGCTCCGGCAAACTGGGGCGCACCAGGCTCAGACCGCCCTGATGGTTGGCTCTTTCCTTATAGAGGGGTTGCAAACCCTGCCACCATTGCCAAACAGAACAGCTCTCGAGTCCCTAATGGCAGAGACCCAACCCTGGTGACGAACTACTACAAGGGGCTTTACTGGTCTTATCTTAAATCGCCCAAATCATATCTCTGCCCCAAGGACAAACCGACGGCCACCCCTACTTGGAAGGATCGTCAAAATCAGCTCAGCACCTATATAATGAATGGTTCCATAGCCGGTTTTCCTGCCGCCGGAGAAAAGCCCATCTACAAAATAACCTCTTTTAAACCTACCGCCTATGCTATTTGGGAGCCCGATGGAAGTGGCCCCGACGGTGCTAATGCCTTTAACGACGCATCCAGTTTTCCTTATGAGCCTGACCAATACTCCTGGGAGGGAATTAATGAGTGGCACGGTAACGGCGGTACCATAGGCAACTTCTCAGGCTCTGCTCTCTTTATTACAGTAAGCCAGTTCATTAAAGAGTCCAAGTATGGTCCCAGCCTTTTGTGGTGCAAACCTAATGACCCTTATGGTGGGCGTGGCTCTCCTGGAACCAGAGAATAATAGCGGCCCGACAAGTTTATGAGCCATAAACCTGCAGAGTCTCCAGAAAAGGATTTCGCTTTTCAGAGCCCTTTTATCCTAAAAATAGAATTTAATGCCTCATTCTCTCTTGACTTGTCCGCAAAAAAAACCTATGATTCGGGCAGTTAGTTAACTGATAGCTGTTTTATGACAAAAAAATTCAACCAGATAAATAGAGCAAACGCCTTTACTCTCATAGAGTTGCTTGTGGTTATTGCGATTATTGCAATCCTGGCGGGAATGATCCTGCCGGCTCTGAGTAAAGCCAAGGAAAAAGCACAGCGTACGACTTGTGTCGGTAATTTTAAGCAATTACTCCTCACAATGAATATGTACACGTCCGACAACGAGGATAGAATGGCTCCGGCAAATTGGGGAGCTCCGGGAGAGAATCGTCCCAACGGTTGGCTTTTTCCTTATACCGGTGTCGCAAACCCGGCTACCATTGCCAAACAGGCCAGTGCGCGTGTCCCTAATGGAAGGGATCCGGTCTTAGTGACAAACTATTATAAGGGGCTTTATTGGACTTATCTTAAGTCTCCCAAATCCTACATCTGTCCCAAGGATAAACCCACTACCACCCCCACTTGGAAGGATCGCCAAAATCAGCTCAGCACCTATGTGATGAACGGTTCCATCGCGGGTTTCCCTGCCGCCGGAGATAATCCTATCTATAAGTTATCCTCTTTCAAACCGAATGCTTATGCCATTTGGGAGCCCGATGCAAGCGGCCCAAATGGCGCCAACGCCTTTAACGACGCCTCCAGCTTCCCCTATGAACCCGATCAGTACTCCTGGGAGGGAATTAATGAGTGGCACGGTAACGGCGGAATCATCGGCAACTTTTCAGGTTCTTCTCTCTTCATCACTAAAAACAAATTCATCGAAGAGTCCAAATATGGCCCCAGCCTCCTCTGGTGTAAACCTAATGATCCTTATGGTGGACGTGGCTCTGCCGGCATTCGAGAGTAAGTAGCAGGGATTCTTATTCCAGATAAAAGCACCCCATTTTTGGGGTGTTTTTTTATTCCATAGCCATGTACATCTGAATGACAAACCGATGCTTCCTGAACATAAAAATGCCGTCAATAAAAACTGACGGCATTTTTAATGTCACCTGTTAAGGCGTTCTCTCTTCTTTAGCCCTGGATGGCCGGCTTGGAGAGGCTCTCAACAGCCGTATCCAGGTCATGCAGAATGACGCGGGCATCCAGAGCGATAATCTGCTCTTCGGAAGCCAAAAGCGGATTAATATCGACTTCCTTAATCCAGGGCTGCTCGGCAACAATGAGAGAGAACTGGACCATCAGGTTTTCCAGCGCTTCAATATCCACGGACTTGCGACCGCGGACACCTTGCAGAGCCGTGAAAATCTTGGTCTCTTCAAGCATGAGCCGAGCTTGTGTTCTATTTAACGGAGGCAGACCCAGTGATTTATCCTTAAAGACCTCCACCAGTTGACCACCCATACCAAAAAGAAGCACCGGCCCAAACTGACCATCCAGACTCGAGCCCAAAATGATCTCATACCCATCCTGCTTTATCATTTGCTGAATGGTGACTCCCTGGAAATGCTCAACGCCCCACTCCGGATGTTTGGATACAGACTCTTTGATGGAAGCAAAAGCCTCACGGACCTCTTCAGGATTCTGAAGATTCAGCTTTACGCCGCCCACATCGGTCTTGTGGGTGATCGTTTCAGAAAGCAGCTTGGCCACCACAGGGAACTTCATCCCTTCAGCCAGCTTCACCGCTTCTTCCTCTGTTTGGGCAATCTCGGTTTGAACCGTATTCACGCCGTAGATACTGAGCAGCTTCTTGGACTCGTACTCGGTCAGAATGGTACGGCCAGACGCACGAACCTGGTCTATCAGCGTAGATGCCATTTCGCGAGCCTTTTGCCTTTCATCATTTTTCGGAAGGCACTCTGAAGGAGCTGAGAGCTGTTCGAGATTCTTTTTATAGCGATAGAGGGTGGTGAAAGTTTTGGCTGCGGTATCAGGCTCGGCAAAAACCGGTATGCCGGCTTGGGTTAAAACTTTTTGAGCCTCTTCAACAAGGGCTCCTCCCATCCAACTTGCATAAACTGGTTTACCTTCGACCTTGCCAAAAGCTTTCACTTTTTCTGCTGTTTCGGTCGGGCGGCTCATTGCCTGCGGGGTAAGGATTACGAGGAACCCATCCGCTCCATCATCATGGCCGACTATATCCAGGGTACGGGCGTACGCCTCAGGGCTGGCATCACCCAGAATATCAACAGGGTTGCTCTTGCTCCAGGCCGAGGGCAGGAAGGTGTTAAGCTCCTCAATGATTTTGGGATCGACATCGGCCAGTACACCACCCGAGAGCAAAAGAGCATCGGTGCAGAGAACGCCCGGTCCTCCAGCGTTCGTAATCACACTCAAGCGGTTACCCTGCGGCAACGGCTGGCGCGAAAGGGCATTGAACATATCAAAGACCTCGGAAATTTCTGTGAGACGGATAACACCGACTCGCTTGAACGCAGCCTCCAGCACATCGTCGGAACCGGTCATGGAGCCTGTGTGGGAAGCCGCTGCTTTGGCGGCCCCTTCAGTGCGTCCTGGCTTAATCACAAAAATCGGTTTCTTGAGCGTAACCTTGGAAGCCGCCTCCAGGAAAGATGCGGCATCGCCAATGGATTCCATATAGATCACAATGCTGCGGGTGTTTTCATCTTCACCCAGATAGCAGATCAGGTCGCCCCAGTTTACATCCATCATGGAGCCGATCGAAGCAAAACTGGAAAGCCCCACTTTATTGTGTTCACACCAATCCAGAACGGCACAACCCAAAGCGCCACTCTGGCTGATAAAGCCGATGCTGCCAGAAGCCGCAACGGCAGGTGCAAAGGAGGCATTGAGCCCAACAACAGGGTTCATGATACCCAGGCAGTTCGGACCGACAATGCGCATGCCTGTCTTACTGGCTTCTTCGGCCAGCTGACGCTCAAGCTCTGCCCCTTCAGGGCCTATTTCTTTAAATCCGGCAGAAATCACCACTGCACCCTTGACTCCCTTTTGGGCGGCTTCAGCAATGATTGCGCGAACCGTTCTGGCCGGAGTGCAGACAACGATCAAATCCACCTCTCCTGGACAGGAAGCCAGATTGGGATAAGCTTTTATGCCTAACACACTGGGTCGATTTGGGTTTACAGGATAAACCGTTCCGCCAAAAGGACTGCTGATTAAATTCCACAGAACCGTCCGCCCTACTGAATTGGGCTTTTCTGTGGCGCCGACAACAGCAACCGATTTAGGGTTGAACAGAGGAACTATGGACGCAACCTTGCCGCAGCAAATTCCGCACCCATCCTTAGAGCTTTGCTTTTCAGACATATATATTTACTTATTAGAACTATAGGACCAACGCCTTTTTAGTATGCGGGAAGTCTAAACACAGGAGTCCTTGTTGGCAAGTGTTTTTAATCACTTTTACAAAAAGCAACTTTTTAAAAGCTCCTCCAGGGCTTGATTCCCTTTGCTGATAGTTTTTACCTTGCCAGCGCCCCTAATGCTTTGCATTTTGCTCTATCCCCTGCTATGTTAATTAAAGCCATAGGGCATTTACTATGAGGAATACATACAACGTCAATCGCAGAACATTCCTGAAGACCTCTGCCGTTGCAGCAGGAGCCGTTTTGGTATCACAAAACTTCGTCTCCGCTCAAGAAAAAGGGGACCAGAAAAAAGTTCGCACAGCCGCCGATCAGGTAGAGCTCGGCAACACCGGAGTCATGCTGAGCCGTTTGGGCTTTGGCACCGGCACTACCAGCGGCAACGTCCAGCGCGCATTGGGTCACGAAGGTTTTAATAACCTGATTCGTTATGCCTATGACCAGGGGATTACTTACTATGATACGGCCGAATCCTATCAGACCCATACCTGGCTCAAGGAGGCTTTTAAAGGCCTGCCCCGCGAGAAGCTCTTCATCCAAACCAAAATGCCGGGTTGGAACATTAAGAGTGCTGATGAAGCCCTCGAGAGAATTGAGAGATACCTCAAAGAACTGGGGACCGATTACATTGATGCACTCCTGATCCACTGCATGACTGCTAAAGACTGGGATGTGAAGATGGCCCATGTCATGGAGGGTATGAGTAAGGCCAAGGAAAAGAAGATGATTCGCGTTCATGGCGTCTCAACCCACAGTCTGCCGGCTATTCGCACGGCTATCGCTTCAGACTGGGCCCAGACGCTCCTGGTAAGAGTCAACCCCCAGGGTTGCATCACCGACACGGAAGAAGAGACCTGGAACTCCCCAAGCTCAGTGAAGTTCATTCCTGAAGCCATCAGCCAGATCACTCATGCTGCCAGCAAGGGCAAAGGACTGATCGCCATGAAGCTGATCGGCGAAGGTAACTTCAAACTGGCGGAGGACCGTCAAAAGGCAATGGACTTTGTGATGAACATCAGAGGCATCAACTCTGCGGTCGTCGGCTTCAAGAGTGTTGCTGAGGTGGATGAATCCATTGAGCGCATGAACAGCGCTCTGAAGGAAGACTAGACAACAGCTCCTCTCTCAGGCATGATGAAAGACGGTGAGGCCAGGGAGCGCATCTCTCTGGCCCTCCGTTTGACAGGTTTTTGTGTCCCAAATGAAAGAGGTGCGGTCCATCATTCGCAAAAAGAAAAAGAAAAAAACTCGGCAAGATTATGCAAGGCAACAGGTGCTTCGCATGTGGCGCCGTTTTGACGAGGAGGACCTCAAAGCGAATATTCCAGAGTTTTGTTTACCAGCCGATTGCCTGCCTACTCTTTTTAAGCGCTACAAGCTCGACAGCCAAAGAGAGCAAAAACAGCTCCACTACGCATGGGAGCATAGCATGGACCCTGTAATCGCCGCCCATGCCTTTCCCGAAAACATCGTAAAAGGGACCCTTTTTATCCGCGTGGAAAACAGCGCATGGTTCTCAGAAATCCTCCGCTTCCACAGGAAAGATATTTTGAAAAGACTTCAAGCATGTCTGGGAAAGGAAGTGGTGAAAAAGATCTCTTTTAAAGCATTCTAGCTCCTTTTCCTGCTGATGAACTCATTCCAACAAGCAAAACCACACGGTTCTTCCCCGTTTTCTGAATCGCTTAGCCACCTGGAGTTTCCTGGCTGGAGCCAGATGATCGTCCCCGATCTTTGGCAACAAAAAGCGATCTCCGCTCTTAAGGAAGGCAAAGATGTCGTGGTGCAGGCGCCCACCGGCTCTGGCAAAACCTTTATATTTGAACAGTGGTCCAGGCTGGGCAAAGGCAGTGCCCAGGCCATTTATACGGTCCCCACTCGCGCCCTGGCCAATGATAAGCTGGCGGAGTGGCGCGCCCGTGGCTGGGACGTCGGCATTGCGACGGGAGACCTCTCTGAAAACCTCGGCGCACCCATTATCGTCGCCACTCTGGAAACGCAAAAGCTGCGTCTTATCCGTGGTGAGGGTCCAACCTTAATGGTAGTCGATGAGTATCAAATGATCCGTGACCCTGACCGTGGTTTGAACTACGAGCTGGCCCTGGCCCTGGCCCCTCCTCATACCCAGTTGCTTCTGCTCAGCGGCAGCGTTGCCAACCCGCAGGATATCGTTAAGTGGTTTGGCCAGCTGGGCAGAGATGCGGTGTTGATCAAAACCACTCACCGCCCTGTCCCTCTGGAAGAGGTGCTGATTGAGAACCTTCATTACCATGTCCCCCCTAAAATTCGCGGTTTTTGGCCTCGATTGGTCGCCAAAGCTCTGGCAGAAGATTTGGGGCCCATTCTCATATTCGCGCCAAGGCGGGCAGAATCGGAAAAACTGGCTGCCACGCTGGCTCGCTACATTCCCACTCCCAATCCACTTCGTTTGACCACCGAGCAGCGTCGCTGTGTCGGCAAGAACCTGGCTCAAATGCTCAAAACACGTATCGTTTATCATCACAGCGGCTTGAGCTATGCGGCCCGCGCTGGTGTTATCGAGCCGCTGGCCAAAGCGGGCCAATTGCGTGTGGTCATCGCTACTATGGGTCTGGCTGCCGGTATCAACTTTTCCCTCCGCACTGTTGCCCTGGCTGCGGATTCCTACCGCAGAGGAGGCTTTGAACATGCCATTCGCCCCGATGAAATCCTGCAGATGTTTGGCAGAGCCGGCCGACGCGGTATTGATCAGACCGGCTATGTTCTTACTTCCGAAAACGGAGTCCGCCTTAATGAAGGTTACTCTTGCCATCTGAGCCGAAGCAAAGCCATCGATTGGAGCGCTCTCCTGAGCGTGATGCAGGCAGCCGTAGATATCGGCAAAGAGCCTTTTCTGGAGGCGATGCGTGTGCAAAGCCGTCTCTTCACTGCAAGCAGAGTCCCCCTGGGAGTTGAAGAGACGCTCCAGTTCCCAGATGCCCCCTGTGGATTGAAAACCGATACGGAGCGTGCGCGGCTTGCGCGAAAGCAGGTAAAACAAATCTTGAACAGCCAGGGAGACTGGCAACGCTCTGCCCACACGCAGGAGCGACCGGTAAAAGAGGTTTTTGCCACCAGGGCGGATTCAACCAAACAGGATAACAACAACTGGAACCCTGCTCTTGATGAAGAAGGCAAACCCATTCTGATTGCTGCACTCGAGCATCGCCCTGCCCTGGAAAAAATCGGTATTGGAGTATTGACACGCTTTACTCCCTCTCAGAATCACTCAGCAGAAGCAACACAAGCCCTCCAGGAGAGTGAGGAAACCCCGAGTAGTTCCCAAACAAATAATTCAAAATCTCACTTTGCCAGAAAACTGACGATTGCCGATATCTACCCGGGTGAAAAAATCTACCTGGTAAAATATGTCAGGCGTATGATCAACTGGCACGGACGGCATGTGGAAAGCAAAGACTGGGAAAGCAAGGCGCTTCCCCGCATTCTTAAAGCTTTTGATCAGCAAAAAATGCGCTGCCTTAAGGTGGAAAAGCTTTCTAACAAAATCACGGCCTTTCTGGATTTGAGCGAGCTCCCTCTCAGCGCAGTGGTCGATGAGTATGGAGTTGCCCTTTTTAAACCGGCATCCAGAGTAACTCATCATGCCAGTTGCCAGGGATGCCCTCAGCTAAAAACCTGCCAGTCGCTCTCCACCTCTCCCGGGGCAGCCCTTCTCTGGCGCCGCCTTGGGCTGATCGATGTGGATGGAATCCCGACGATGCGGGGCAGGATCGCCAGCTTCTTTTCTGGTGGGCCCGGTCTGGCCATTGCCGCTGCCATTGAAGATAGAAAGTATCCCCTGGAGGAGCTGCTCTATGACTTGGCCAACCTGGATGCAGGCTTTCGCTTTGCAGGTGATGAAAACCGCTGGGCGGGCCGCCTGGCATGGGTCAGTAAAAAAACCTATAAAGCACAGAGTGCCGAGGGATATCTGGAGTATGGTGTTCCGCCGGAGTATGGTTTTGGAGCCAGCGATGTAGTGGCCGCGCTCCAGAAAAATCCAGAAATAAAATACCAGTTCGTTACCCCCACTTTGGGCATTGGCGATATTGACCGTATCATTATTGAATGGCGCAGCCGGATGCGCCAGGTGGCTCACTCCCCCACGCTGGAGAATGAACGTTGGAAAGCTTTCCAAAAGCTTTGTAAAGAGACTCTGCAGGAAACTGAATCCCCCACCCTGACCGACCTGCCACCCCTGGAGTTTAACCAGACCCGACGCATGGAGCACACGCTGAAGCTCTCCAAACATTAGTTTTAAAGTATCCTGCACTTTCCTTCGGGAAAAGAGAGCAAAAACAGAGGAGGCTTAATTTACTTCATGTAAGGAAGATAAATATCCTCAACCCGAATATACTATAATTATCTTGAGCTACTCATACTCAATAGAGAGAATAGGCATCTGATTATGGGCAATGTAAAAATGTGGCCTGGAGCAGGAGAAAACCTCCTGAAGTACTGTGGAGATTGGATTCAGTTTCGATTTGCCTTTGAGGATGGGCGCTCTATCCCTGAGGGGTGGACCGTTTTTCTGAGAACCAACCTGGGACGTGCTCGAAGGCTTAAGGAAGAGGTCATCCATGCACACTCCCACAAATGGCCACTGATTGGAGAATCCTGGCGAGACCTGCCGATGACTATTTCAGGCAATGAAGCCACAATCGAGCTGCCCATTCACGAAGTCGGCTACTTTGAGGCCAAAGCTTATGCCCGTGATGAAGAAGGACGTCAGATTTGGCCCGATGGACCTAACGTCGGCATCAGTACTCATCCGGACTTTTGCAGAACGGCCAACATCATTTACTGCTCTTTTATTCGCCTTTTTGGAGAAACAATGGCTGAGCGCGCTGCATTGCCCGAAAAGCCGGCGCTTGCACTTGAAAAACTTGACTCGGCCGGTTTCTCCTGCATCCCACCCTCAGGCAAATTCCGAGACCTGATAAAACATCTGCCCCATATCGTCGATAGACTCGGCTGCAAAATTATCCACCTCCTGCCAGTAAACCCCACCCCGACCACGTTCGCCCGAATGGGACGCTTTGGCAGCCCCTATGCTGCATTGGATTTGACTGGAATCGACCCTGCACTGGTGGAGTTCGAGCACCAAACCAGCCCAGTCGATCAATTCTGTGAGCTCTCTGATGCCATTCACAGGCATGGAGCGCGCCTCATTATCGATCTGGCCGTTAACCATACCGGCTGGGGCTCAGCGCTGCACTCTTCGCATCCAGAGTGGTACGTTCGCGACGAGCAGGGAAACTTTATCTCACCTGGTGCCTGGGGAGTCATCTGGGGCGACCTTTCAGAACTCAACACCCATCTGCCGGACCTCTGGGAGTATCTGGCTGAAGTATTCCTCACCTGGTGCCACCGCGGAGTGGATGGATTCCGTTGCGATGCCGGCTACAAAATTCCGATGGAGGCCTGGCGCTATATTATCAGCAGGGTGCGGCAAGAATTCCCCAACGCCATCTTTCTTCTGGAAGGGCTGGGAGGTCCCTGGGAGGCCACTGAAATATTACTAACCCAAGGGCGGATGCAGTTTGCCTACTCGGAACTTTTCCAAAACTATTCGGCAAAAGATATCTCGTGGTATCTGGACTACAGCCTGAAGCAAAGCAAACGCAAAGGCGTCTGGGTTCATTACAGCGAAACCCATGACAATAACCGGCTCGCAGCGCAGGGCAAACGCTGGTCGCTCTTTCGCAATCAACTCTGCGCCTTGACCAGCGTCTCGGGCGGTTTCGGTTTCACTTGTGGAGTGGAGTGGCTGGCCGATGAAAAAATAAATGTTCACCAACGCACAGGCCTCTCCTGGAATAGTCAAGACAACATCGTCCAGGAACTTTCTCGATTAAATAGTCTTTTGAGTGAGCATCCCTGTTTCTTTGATGGCGCCCGTTTGAATTGCATCTCTGAGGAAGGTCCCGTTTACGTATTGCGCCGCGATTGCCCTGAGCAGCTCAACACGCTCTGGGTTTTTGCCAACACTGACATGGAGCACCCCGCCAAGGCAGAGATTGCTGATAACGATATTAATCCGGAGATGATTGATCTGTTGACTCAGCAACGGATCAAAGTTTTGCGGATGGATGAAAGCGGCCGCCGCTGGATATTTGAAGTGCCGCCGGGCACCTGTTGGTGTTTGAGCAAAGAGCCCAACATAGTTGGCCTCAGTGGTGATGAATATCGCAAGAAGCGCGCTCTGGCCTCTTGGGCCCTAAGAGTTTCCTGCCGCATTCTCCATGGCACACCACGCACCTCAGTTGATTGGCAGAGGCTTGCAGAAGTGGCGGGCTCCAACCCGATCACCTACCTGGGTGCACTGAGCAGACTCAAAGAACAAGAGGTAGACTGCAAAAACTGGCTTGAGCAAATCCGCAAAGAGATGCTTGCTCCCGTCTATTGCCCTGTCGTTTCCTGGCAATTGAGCGATATCAGGAGGATTACCCTTCTGCCTAAAGGCCACTGGCTCTACTTCCGGAACACACAATGGCCGTTCCAGGTCCAGATATGCTCCCAGGAAAAACGGACGCAGGTCCTCCATTCAGTGGAGACTGAACTGGGCCATATTGCCGCGTTTTCACCCGATGAAATAGAGGAAATACTGGCATCTGACACCGGAGAACTTACTCTGGAAGGCACCATCTGGGGAGAACGGAAATCCAAAGCGACGGCAAAGCTGCTCTACGTTGCTGAAGACTTTCAAAACACTTCAGACTTCATGCAGACCATCCTCCATGCCCCTGGAGGCAAGGAGCGCTGGATACTGCGCAGAGGCTCGCAATACAGCATCTGTGGCGACAAGGATGCACTGGTACTCCTCACCAATGGCCGCGGTGCCATGTCTCGGATTCGCGCTGACCTTGGCTCCGTCCAGTCCAAGTACGACTGCCTGCTCGGCGCCAACCTGCATCCGGAGTTCCCCGTGGATCGGCACGTTTTCGCTAAACGTGTTCGTATCTGGGTCAACGCCGATGGCTTCTACAGTGAACTAAATGCAGGGAACCTTGCGGTCCTAAACCCGGAGCCACCGGCCAGATGGAATTTTATCGTCTCTGCCGGCGATGGGCGAATTGTCCATCTTCAATTGATGGCTGACCTCCTGGAGGAGCGCAATACTCTCGTCCTTAAACTTGAACGTTTGGGAGAAGTGGAAATTCCGCAGCGCTGGAAAAAACGTGTTTTGCCCGCAGAAGCCCATGTCAGTGTCACTGTACGACTCGATATTGAAGACCGGAGCTTCCACACCGAAACTCATCTGAACGATACCAGTCGCCACTACTTTGAACAACATACACACACCCTGCAAAATGGGCCTGGCTTCGCATTTACTCCAGCTGCGGACCGCAGCTTCAAAGCTTATGCAACCCTGGGCAAATACCACCCCCAGGCTGAGTGGTGCACCCAAATACTGCATCCTTATGAGGCCAGCCGCGGTCAGGTGGACCGTGGTGATGCATTCAGTCCTGGATGGTTTGACCTGCCACTGGCGCTAAATGAGCCCGTTCATCTGGTCATAGATGCTGAACAGGAAGCCATTAGCAACGAAGAGATGCTCTGGTTCGAAGAGCGCCGCCAGTTGCAAACCAAAGAGCTCCTGAAGAAGTATGAACAGCCCGTCACCGATATCTGGGAGCGTGAGTTGCTGCTGGGCGCCAAGGCGTTTCTTGTGCGTCGCGGGACTGAGCGTGGCCGCACCGTAATTGCCGGCTACCCCTGGTTTCTGGATTGGGGACGTGATACGTTAATCTGCGCTCGGGGCTACCTGGCCGCCGGATACTGGCCAGAAGTTTTGGAGCTCCTGCAGGTTTTTGGGCAAATGGAAAAAAACGGCACACTTCCCAATGTCATCTATGGCGATAACGACTCCAACCGCAATACTTCCGATGCGCCGCTCTGGTTTGGGGTTGTACTGGAAGAGGCTGCTGCATTGGCTGAAACATATCGTTTCACGGCCGAGCAGATTTACGAAATGCCCCTTGAAAACCAAAGTCGCACCCTCCTGGATGTTCTGAGGAGCATCGCCACAAATTACCTCAAGGGAACTCCCAACGGCATCTTTGTGGATAAGGATTCGGGACTGGTCTGGAGCCCTGCCCATTTCACCTGGATGGATACAAACTATCCGACGGGGACTCCGCGCTGCGGCTACCCGATCGAGATTCAGGCGCTCTGGATACGGCTCTTGCGCCAGCTCGCACGCCTGGACTCCGGCCAAACGGAATGGGCTAAGTGGGCACAGAATGCTGAGGAATCCCTGCAACGTTATTTTTGGCTGCCGGAAAAAAAATGGTTTGCTGATGGACTCTGGGCTGAAGATAAGAGCCCAGCCAGGCAGGCAAGAGTTGATGATGCTCTCAGACCTAACCAGTTTTTACCCATCTCGTTTGGGCTCCTGGATACTGAAAAATCTCAGCGCGCTTTACGGGCAGCCCTCCGCCACCTCCTCATCCCGGGCGCAATGCGTTCTCTGGCGCCGCTTCCAGTCAACTGCCTGGCTCCGATTTTTGGGAACGAGGGGCGTCTTTTAAACGATCCGGGCTATCCCTATTGGCCACGGTATGAAGGTGATGAGGATACTCGACGCAAGCCGGCCTACCATAACGGCACTGCCTGGGGCTTTATGTTGCCGGTCTTCTGCGAAGCTCTCGCCAAAACATGGGAGGAAGACGAAACGGCACGGAAAACCGCTCTTGCCTATCTCAAGAGCGCTGAGTACTGGTTTGAAAGAGGATGCCTCGGCCACATTCCTGAAATCATGGATGGAGACGCCCCCCATACGCCGCGTGGATGCGACGCTCAAGCCTGGTCAACCTGCGAGACCTTGCGCGTCTGGAAGCTCCTGAAAAAGAAAGGCGAGTAACGGAGCGAGCGCCTCTAAAGGCTCACTTCAACAACCATCCTTTGATTTTTGCCAATATGGAAGTTGAGGACTTCCGCTTCAACACGAACGGAGCCACTCACTACCTCCAGAGTCAAAGTTGAGCTCCCGTGAGGCAGCAGAAGTTTTTCAGGCACCTTAATCCCTGAAGCGCTTAACACTTTGAACTCGAGAGCAAAGGGAAGATCGTTCTGGAAAACCACTTCATTCAGCCCAATCCCCGGCCGCTTTGGCATACAGTTAAAGGATCGGTTAAAAATAGGTAGCAGCCACTTTTCATCCCCAATCAGGAGATCACGCTCTCCAGGCAGGTAATAGTAAATTGCCGTGCGACCGGCAAAAAGCGCCTCTCGAACCCCTTCAAGCGTGCGCTCCCGTGCAAAAATAAGTGTCATGGGCCGATGCTCTCCGGCGCTCCAATCGGTCAGATAGGCTGTCGCCTTATGAGCATCAGAGTTGCCCAGCATTGTCACACGATGCTTCTGGCACCACTCAATCACGTCGGGCTGGTAGTCACGCGCATCCCCTTCAAAACCGTTCACCACCTCAAAACCATGCAGGATTCCTTCTTCCAGGAATTTATCCATCTGCGGATACCAGGTGGCCTTGGGCTCTTTTTGCCCCCAGGCAGGGTGATTCCAAAAAATAAAGGCATCCTGTCTGGCGGCAGCACGGACCGCATCCTCGAACCTCTCAGTAACGAGTGCATTGAAATCTTTCAAAAAAAGCGCATTCAGATGCTTGGCATAAGGCTCAGAGCGGGTAATTTCCAAGCCGGGTATGAGGAGGATATCAGAGGCTTTAGCCCGGGGCAACGCAACCTCATAACCCCTGCCCAAATCCAAATTGGCAATATCGGCCTTGAAGGGTCTTACTTCAATGTGGTCTGAGAGGCAGACTACATCCAGCCCCTCACGCTTGGCCTCCTCCACCCGAGCTGCTGGCCAGAGGTCACCATCTGAGAAAGTTGTATGTTGGTGGAGGTCTGCCAAAAGCGTGACAAAACCGCCGAAGTTGGGGAACTTGGGGTTAAGCGGCTCAGTTCCCCTTCCCTGCCTGCGCGGAATACGCATTGCCTGCCCCATCTGTGCAGGCAGCTGCTCTGCTGCTGCACAATCAGCTCCAGTTAGAAAGCCTGCGGCTCCTGCCAAACCAGCAAGTGAGCCTTTCTTCAAAAACTCTCGACGTGTTAAGTTCTCCATTTTTTCCCTTTATACTATTCTTGAGCGATCAATATCTCTCTATTTTTCGAGTAACCGCTGAGAGGCTTTAGCATCCTCCACCCACTTGACGGCCACCTCTTTCATGAAGCGCTCCTTATCCTTGCGAAGCTGCTCCATATCAAGGCCAATATATTTCTGGGCTTTTTCTTTGGTGGAGATATCCGGCATCGGTACAGGCTCCGAGTAACCGCTCTGAGCCAATACCCGAGCAATTTCAAGCCTGGCTTCCATTGCGCTGGCAATACCATTGCTCATAATACGGATCACCTCCTGCGGCGCATGGAAAGAAGCGCCATGCGAAGCAACCGAGTAATCCCAGCGCCATTGCGCCTGACGAATCAGTTTCAGGGCTGCCTGCATCTGCTCTTCTGTTGCCCCCTTTTCCCAGGCAAAAGCAGCCTCAATATGAGCGCGTGCCAGGATGTCTTCCAGCCGGTTGCGCACTTCATTGCATTTGCGCTGGCGCTCATAGACATTATTGCGAAGGGTCTCCTCGCTCTGCCGGTGGCAAACCTGGCAAGTGCGGTTCATTTCTGCCAGGGGGCTGCGGATATGGTGGTCAGAGTACTTTATGCCACCTTCGCTGATGTAAGGCATGTGGCAATCAGCGCAGGCCACTCCCCGCTGGGCATGGATACCCATCTGGCTCAGTTCAAAATCCGGATGCTGTGCTTTCAAAATCGGCGCACGGCTCAAAGCATGGATATAGTCATGATACTCATAGGAATCGTAGTACTCCTCAGCAGCCTCGACAGTAAGCCCTTTATCCCACGGAAAGGTCAGATAGGCTCCTTCCCCTCTAAAGTAGTACTCCACATGGCACTGCGCGCAAACCAGAGAGCGCATCTCCTGCAAAGTAGACTTGGTTATATCTTTGCCCTGGCGCTCAAAGGCTTCAATCAACGCCGGCCGACTGATATGGAGATCCATGGTCTTGGGGTCATGACAATCAGCGCACCCAATAGGGTTAACGATTTCAGGTCCCATCTCTGACCAGGTGCTCTTATAAAATGCACTTACCCCGAGCTTATTCATCATCCGTGGTACGTCCGGGCTCTTGCAGGCCCAGCAAGTGGCCGGCTGCACGTCTCCGGCCTGGTCGACGCCTGGCGAACCGGTTCGCAACGTCTGGTGTACATCCTTCACCCCATGCATATGCCCTCTGGGGGTTGAGTAATCCTTGGAAAAAGAGTAGCCCGCCCAAAGAATCACCATGTTCGGTCGCTGCTCAAGCACGTCAACAGACTGGCTTCCGTTAAACTCACTTACAAAGGAGGTATCTTCGGTTTGACGCCAGGTCTGATATTCGCGCGGATAGTTTGCATTAAATATCTCATTGCGGGCCTCCAGCTCCGGAATATCTACCTTTTTATTCGCGTAAATTGAAATAACCTCAGCCCGCCTTTCCGTAATAGAGGCGGCAAAGATACCCATAATAAAAACGGCAAGCATGGCTCCGAAAAAGAGTAACCATCCCTGCCAGCTTTTCAGTTTCATCTTTTCTATATCCATAACAAGTTTGATTGGTTTAAATTAAATTGATTCTATTTTTTATTTGAAGTACCCAGCTCTTTTTCCAACCATTTTGGAACAATAGATTTTGGGAAAGGAACACGCGAATCCATAGTGGCCGAAAGGCTGACTCTGCCACCATGAGGCACCTCCTGATGGCAATCCCAGCAAGCCTTCCCCTCGCCAGATTCTATCGCCCTGGCGCTCACGCATCCGGTCTTCACAAACTCCGTATTCAACTGAGTGTGGCACCGAACGCAGTTCTCCTGAATCACAACCTGGCTTTCCGGAATTGCCGTAATCACCTGATGCTCTCCACGCAGAGTAAAAATCTCAGCATGGCGGGAGCCATCTTTGGCTTTGAAATACCATTTTCTGAAAATATTATCCTGCGGCACGTGACAATCATTGCAAACCGTATCGCGCCCGTGAGAGCTGTGCTTCCAGGTCGCATAAAAAGGCCCCATGATGTGGCAGTTTATGCAAACGTCCGGGTCATCCAGAAGATACGAGTAAGCTCGCGAAGCATAACTCATATAGGCTACCAACCCAACGAATACCCCGCAGAGCAATATGGCTACCGTTTTGGCCCGAGTTGTCGGCAAAAAGAGATTCATTACCTTAAAAAGGTACTCCCATCCGACTTTTATATAAGCGTTTACTCGCATCACTAGCTGCCGGATTCTAGGATTTTGCTTTCTGGGAAACAATACTTTTATGAAAAAAATGTATACCGACTTGATAGAATTATATATTATATCTTCTGTTAGAGTAAGTTATGCAGGTATAAAACTTTGGAAACAAATCCCTTTTTTTAGCTGATTTTCAGCTTCTCTTTTTGCCGGTTCACACCGTTCTTTTTACTTTTTCAAGACTAAAAATCTGCTATACTACTCCTTGCGTTACTATGGCAATAGTAAGACCATTTGCTGCTATCAGACCCAGGCCTGAAGTTGCCGGGCAAATCTGCGAACTACCCTATGATGTTGTTTCCACCGATGAAGCGCGTGAGCGCGCAGAGGGCAAGGAACACAGCTTCTATAGGATTAGTCGTGCTGAAATCAATTTTCCAAACGGTGTAAACCCCTACTCAAACGAAGTTTACGCCAAAGCTCGAGACCTTTTCCAAGAGTGGGTTGCCGAAGGGTGGCTGAGAAAAGATGCGGAACCCTGCTATTATCTTTACCGCCAGATCCTGGGCAGCCATACCCAAACCGGCCTGGTTGCAACCGTCAGCGCGCAGGAGTACCTTGATGGAACCATCAAGAAACATGAATTCACCCGTCCAGACAAAGAAAAGGACCGAATCAATCATATCGAGGCTCTCAACGCCCAAACCGGTCCTGTTTTCCTGACCTATCACGCCAGCAGAACGCTAAACACTCTCTTTGCTGCCAAAACGCGGGAAACACCTGTTGTAGACTTCACCGGTATCGACGGCGTCAGACATGAAGCCTGGGTCATCTCTGATAAGAGCATCCTCAAATCTATTGAAAAAGAATTTGGACAAATGCCCTGTCTCTACATTGCCGATGGACATCACCGGAGCGCTGCCGCCGCCAGAATCTACCAAAGCAGGGGCGGCAAAAATGGCAGTCAATACTTTTTGGCTGTCCTCTTCCCTCATGATCAAATGCAGATTCTTCCCTATAACAGGGCGCTCAAAGACTTAAACGGTTTGAGTGAAAGCGAGTTTTTGAAGAAGCTTGAAGCTGTCTTCACGATACAGGAAAAGCCGTTTGATAAGCCCAGGAGGAATAAAGAAGTCGCCCTCTTCCTTGGGAAACGCTGGTATGGACTCAACTTCAAGACGGGTCTCTCCAACGGTAATAGCCTGCGCGATCAGTTGGGTGTACAAATCCTCCAGGATAAGGTGTTGGCTCCCATCTTGGGCATCAAAGACCCGCGTACCAGCGAACGCATCTCCTTTATTGGAGGAATCCGGGGGACCGTTGAGCTCGAACAGATGGTCTGCTCCGGGGAATACGCATGTGCTTTCTCCATGTTCCCAACTCAGATTGAGGAAGTTATGGATATTGCCGATCAAAACGAAGTCATGCCGCCCAAAAGCACCTGGTTTGAACCCAAGCTGCGGGACGGAATGTTTATCTATCGATACGACAAAAACTAAAAGCCAGAATGAATCAAAAAGTAAATCCGGACCCAAAAGCTCCTGAAGAAAAGATATCCTTCGAAGAGGGTATCAGCAAACTCAGAACGCTGGTCTCCGAGATGGAATCAGGCAATTTGAGCTTGGAAAAGATGATCGCTTCCTATGGTGAGGGAGTGAAGCTCATAAAGAGCTGCCAAACAAGGCTTGGCGAGGCCGAAGGCAAAATCCGCGAATTGATGGAAAAAGGTGGTCAAATATCACTTAAAAAGAAGGAGGAAAGATGAGCTGTTATCTTGATATGGTCAATTCACCCGAGCATGTTAAAAAGCTCAAACCAGACCAGTTGGTTGAGCTGGCGGCCGAGATACGCAATGAGATCGTCACAAAGGTCGCAAACAGCGGTGGCCATCTGGCGTCCAACCTGGGTATAGTCGACCTGACGATTGCCCTCCACTGGGTTTTTGAAACTCCTAAAGATAAATTCCTCTGGGATGTCAGCCATCAGGTTTACGCCCACAAACTTTTGACCGGCAGGAAAGATCGCTTCCATACGATTCGCCAGACCGGTGGACTCAGCGGCTTTGCGCTGCGCTCAGAAAGTGAGCACGATTGTTTTGGCGCAGGCCACGCCGGCACTGCCCTTTCTGCTGCACTGGGGATGGCTGTTGCCCGAGATAAACGAGGCACTGATGAAAATGTTGTCGCCATTTTTGGTGACGCCGCCTTAACAAACGGCATCTCTTTTGAAGCGCTCAACAACATTGCCAGCAATACCAAAAACTTCATTGCTATCTTAAATGATAACAAGTGGAGCATTGATCGCAATGTGGGCGCTGTCTCCAATTTTTTGAATCGCCTCTTAATGAGGCCGACTTTTAACAAACTCCAACGCGAGTTCGAGCGCTGGCTTGGCAAGCTGCCTGATCAGCACGCCTCACTGGCCAAACGCATTTCCAGTAAAGCCGGGGAAGCCTTCAAGCTGGCAGTGACCTCTATTTCCATCCGTCCCAACGAGGAGCAGCCTCTACATGGCCGTCTCTCTGCAGAAAACCTCCAGGATTACAATGTAGATGGCAAAGGCGGTGGAGGCACCAGCAGCTCTTTCTTTGAAGACCTCGGCTTCAAGTACCTGGGCCCCATGGATGGGCATGATATCCCCACACTTATACGGGCGCTGGAGTTTGCTCGAGAATCTGATTCGCCCATTGTCCTGCATGTGATTACCACCAAGGGCAAAGGGTATGAGCCAGCCATGACCCAGCCGTCGCATTTCCACGGTGTTGGCCCCTACAATCCGGCAGATGGTCTGGCTATCAAGTCAAACACACCCGCCGTCGCGCCTTCCTGGCAAAAAGTGTTTGGTGACTCAATGCTTAAGCTTTGCAAACGTGATGAGAAAATCGTCGGAATCACGGCAGCCATGCCCGGCGGAACAGGTCTGGATATTCTGGCTCGAGAGCGCCCCCAGCAATATATTGATGTCGGAATCGCCGAAGAACATGCTGTTGTTTTTGCTTCAGCCATGGCAACTATGGGCTATCACCCCGTTGTGGCGATCTACTCCTCTTTTATGCAGCGCGCTTTTGATTGCGTGATGCACGACGCTGCACTTCAATCCTTGCCGGTGGTCTTTTGTATGGACCGTGCAGGTCTCTCTCCCAATGATGGGCCGACTCACCACGGCGTCTTTGATATCTCTTTCCTGCGTCCGCTGCCCAATATCGTCTTGATGGCACCTCGCAATGAAGATGAGCTCCAAGATATGCTCTATACAGCGACGCGCCTCAATCAGCCCGCGGCCATTCGCTATCCGCGAGGCCCCGCTGCGGGTGTCCCCATCAAAGAAATGCCGGCCATTTTGGAAATCGGGAAAGGTGAAGTGGTCAAGAACTGGGGTAAAACCAAAGGAAGCAAAATTGCCATCTTTGCCCTGGGCAGCATGAACGCTATGGCCCTGAAAGCAGCAGAAGAGCTTTCCAATCAGGGCTATGAAACTGCCCTCATTGACCCGCGTTTTATCAAACCCCTGGATGAACAGCTCACCTTGCTCTATGCGCAGAACGCAGACCTGCTCCTTACCATCGAAGACCACATGCTCACCGGCGGCTATGGCAGCGCTGTCCTGGAGCTGCTCAATAGCCGAGCGGTTCAGGTCCCCATGATTCGTATTGGATGGCCTGACAGGTTCGTGGAACATGCCACGACAGCAGAAGAACTTCAGAAAAAGTATGGCTTAAGCGTAGAAACCATTTTGGAAAAAGTGAATCGGCACTTTGGAAGCTCTGAAAAGACATCTCAAAAAAAATTCCAGATATACGGAGCCTCAACCCTCTAAACCTCAACTTTAAATCACAAGCAAACAGCGGCGGCCAGCTCCGGCACACTGCCTTAAAATTTAAAAAAGCAACGAGATGAAATATACGACACTTACCCCACCAGAAGGCGATAAAATTCAAATCCTAAATGGTAAACTCAATGTACCCGATAACCCCGTAATCCCCTTCATTCGCGGCGATGGCACCGGCCCCGACATTTGGGCGGCCAGCCAGCGAGTATTCGATGCCGCCGTCTCCCAGGCTTATGGAGACAAACGGAAAATCTCCTGGTTTGAAGTTTATGCAGGCGGTCTGGCCAAAGAAAAATTTGATACCTGGCTTCCCGATGAAACGGTCGAGGTTTTTCGCGATTATCTGGTCGGCATCAAGGGTCCTCTGACCACCCCGATTGGTGGGGGGATTCGCTCTCTCAACGTTGCCCTGCGCCAACTGCTTGACCTCTACGTCTGCCTGCGCCCCATCCAATATTTCTCTGGTGTGCCCAGCCCTGTGAAACACCCCGAAAAAGTAAATATGGTCATTTTCCGTGAAAACACAGAAGATATCTATGCTGGAATTGAATACATGCCTGGCTCAGCCGAAGCGGCCAAAGTCCTGGAGTTTCTAAAAAACGAGTTTTCGGAAGATTTCAAAAAAATCCGTTTTGCTAAAGAGTCCTCTCCCTGTGTTGGTATCGGCATTAAACCCGTTTCAAAAGAAGGTACCACACGTTTAGTCAAAGCCGCTATTGAGTATGCCCTGCACCAAAAGCGCAAAAGCGTCACCCTCGTCCACAAAGGCAACATCATGAAATACACTGAAGGGGCCTTCCGTGACTGGGGCTATGCCTGTGCCGAAGAGCTCTTTGGCACTCAGGTCTATACCTGGGCACAATGGGAAAGAACACGAAAAAAGAGTGGCGACAATGCAGCCAACCAGGAGCAGGAAGAGGCTCTGGCCGCTGGGGCTATCCTGGTAAAAGATGCCATTGCTGATATTACTCTGCAGCAGGTCTTGACACGCCCTTCTGATTTTGACGTCATCGCCACGCTGAACCTCAACGGCGATTACCTTTCCGATGCCCTGGCTGCTCAGGTGGGAGGGATTGGCATTGCCCCGGGCGGCAACATCAACTACACCACCGGCCACGCCATCTTCGAAGCGACTCATGGCACAGCCCCTAAATATGCTAACCAGGATAAGGTCAACCCCGGCAGCGTTATCTTGAGCGGTGAGATGATGCTCCGCTATATGGGCTGGAGTGAAGCCGCAGACCTTATCATTGCTGGACTGAACGGGGCTATCGCATCCAGGCGCGTTACCTACGACTTCGCCCGCCTTATGAAGGGAGCCACTGAGATTCGATGCTCAGAGTTTGGAGAGAGCATCATCGCCAACATGAAGTAAAAATCAGCCCCAAGGATAATTAACCTGTGCAGCAATCTGCTGCTGTTTTATAATTTGAACGCGGTTGACAAAGACAAATATGAAAAAAATCGAAGCTATTATCAGACCTTATAAACTCGAAGATGTAAAACAGGCTCTTTCTGCCCTGGGTATCGACGGAATGACCGTAAGCGAAGTCAAAGGTTTCGGTCGGCAAAAAGGCCATACAGAAATATACCGTGGCAGCGAATATACCTTGGATTTCCTGCCCAAAATACGCATCGAAATCGTCCTGCCCGACAACCAGGTTTCACAAGCCATCAAGGTGATTGTGGAGTCTGCCAGAACCGGAAAAATCGGTGACGGGAAAATCTTTATTTACTCGGTGGAAGACGCCATTCGGATTCGCAGCGGAGAGATGGACGAAAACGCGCTGCGCTGATTTGCCTTCGGCACTCAAAATTCTTGTAATTATCCTCCTTTTCACTGGAAGGGGAGGGTTTTTTACTTTAGCATGAATTTAGGATTGCCTGAGCAGCAGCTGGCACAGGCTCCAGAGAGCATAGATGAATACGCCCCAATCTGTCGTTGAAATGGCAAAAAAGTATGCCGCAAAAATGGTGGACCTGAAATTTGTAGATACTTTTGGTGCCTGGCAACATTTTACCGTCCCTATTCGCGAGCTTACCGAAGAGTCTTTTTCAGAAGGTTTCGGTATTGATGGCTCCTCTATTCGAGGCTGGAAAAGTATCGAAGCCAGCGATATGCTGGTGATACCGGACCCCGAAACCGCTTTCATGGACCCCTTTTGCGCTGTTCCCACTTTGAGCCTGACCTGTACTGTGATGGAGACAAGCACGCGCGAACCCTACAACCGCGATCCTCGCGTCATTGCCCAGCGTGCAGAAAACTTCCTTGAAGGAAGTGGTTTTGCTGACACTGCCTATCTGGGCGCCGAGGCTGAGTTCTTTATTCTTGATGATGTCCGCTTTGAGAATAAAAACCACACCGCCATGTTCCATATTGATTCCTCTGAAGGTATCTGGAACAGTGCCCGCGAAGAGATGCCAAACCTGGGCTACAAAATGCGACACAGAGAAGGCTACTTCCCAGTCTGTCCCTCCGATTCACTTCAGGATATACGCACTGAAATGGTGCTCATCATGGAAGAGCTGGGCCTGCAGGTAGAGCGCCACCATCATGAGGTCGCCACTGCCGGTCAGTCAGAAATCGATTTTTGCTTTGATACCCTCTTGAGGTCTGCCGACAGGATGATGGTCTTTAAGTATGTGGTTAAAAACGTCGCTTTGCGCCACGGCAAAACGGCAACCTTTATGCCCAAGCCGATGTTTGGCGATAACGGCTCGGGGATGCATATTCATCAATCTCTCTGGAAAAAAGGCAAACCTCTTTT
>Ga0123334_1002001_pt1 | contig 24305 bp, 17 predicted proteins | sample BiotimSIPDNA_FD_89706 | JGI IMG/M metagenome (GOLD analysis project Ga0123334, IMG submission 89706) | Anaerobic biogas reactor microbial communites from Washington, USA - Biogas_R1 time_0 SIP DNA | ecosystem: Engineered > Bioreactor > Anaerobic > Unclassified | place: Washington, USA... | reverse complement strand
TCGGCATCGTGCGGATCCCCCTGGTCAACCAAAAGGATGGCGACAATCTCCTGGAAATCAAAGTCACACGCCTCGAACCCCACGAGTTCGGCCCCAACAGAGTCTGGGGACTGAGAGGCAACATCTTCCTGGAAACAAAGGCGCCGCTTCATGTCGCAGACGTATGGGTCAAAACATCCTGGCGAAACGCAACCGTCAGCGTGCAAACGGAAATCCAAAACAGATCCAATGAAACCAAGCATGCGAAAATCACCCAGTACATCGCCGAAAATGGACGCATCAGACTCAGATTGCCAGAGCAATCCGTGGAAATCAACCCGGGCAAAACCGCCACGGTCAAGACGGATACGACCTGGGCAAACCCAAAATGCTGGGGTATCGGAGGCAAGTACGCTGGTCCTAATCTCTATGAACTGATTACAGAACTCGACGACGACAGGCATTCGCAAACCTTCGGCTTCAGGGAATTCTGGATCCATTCAACTGATTTCTATCTCAATGGAAAACGAATCGTCCTCCAAGGAGACGTGGGTGCATGCCAGGCAAGCAACATCAAAATGGCCGAAGTCGTATGGCCGCTCTTCAGATACGACGGAATCAATACGATCAGGATACACGACAACGATTCATGGGATCCGCAAGTCGCAAAGCTCGCAGACAGGACCGGCATGCTCTACTACGCCCAAATGTATCCGAAACTCCATGACGGAAAGGCAACGCCACAGGACTTCATCCCCTACGAACAATGGTTCGAAAACAAATGGCATGCATTCAACCTCAAGCAGTATGATGCCTGGTTCAAAATGCTAAGAAACAACCCATCTGTCGTCATCTGGTCAACGGACAATGAAATCTTGACCCAGGCATGGGATACAACAGACAAGGTGGACTACAATGTGAGGAACGACAGGCTGGGCGCATTCTACGGAAAGTATGTCAAGTCGTTGGACAGCGACCTGGTCATGACCCGGGACGGTGACGTCGGGACATGGAACCGAAACGCGCGGTGGTACGAAGACCCGCCATGCGATACCGCAAACTACCATTATCCCGACTTCAATGTCGCAAACTGGGTCGTCAATTGGCAAAAAGTCTACGAATACCGCCCGGTGATCTACGGCGAAACCCTCTACTACTCATACGGCGCCTGGGACAATTGGATCGGTCCAATCCCCTCGCAAGTCGAAAAGAAAGCACGCCGAGTCGCGGAAATCGCAAAAATCTACAGGGAACTCCGAATCCCAGGAATCATCTACATGGGCTTGGGAAGCGATGGGTTCTGCGGCTGGGACGACACCGGCAAGGGAAGCCCATGGGGAATCACACGGAAAATGACCGAGGAATACGACAAGGACAAGACCCTGCCTCCAGGATTGAAAGCCGACCAGTACCCGCGATACAGGATCAAATGGCCCGCACACTCGGGATTGGGATACAGGCAACTCTCGCACTACATCCATCCCAAGTCAAATGGCGCGCAGTACAACTGGTTTGACAGCTCAACCCCAAGCCACGTCCGAAACGCGGTCAATGACGCCTATCGAGACAACCTGATCCCCCAACCGCAGCTTGTAAACGGCGCTGACGCAGAGTGCATCGTCAAGGCCTTGCCGAATACTCCAGTCTGGGCAACAACGCAAACAGGAGAGCAAATCGGAGTCCTTGCGGACAACCAAGGGCTGGCTTGGTTCAAGCTCGATCGACCGGACACCTACGTTTTCACCACAAAAGACAAAGACGGAAAAGAGATCTCAGCCAAGGCCAAGCTGAAAAGCAGGAAAAAATACGCCGCCAAACCAGGATTCGAACAAATCCAAGAACTCAGCCTCGTCAAGTAAAAGCCAGGAGAACAAACGATGAAATACGCTCTCGCAATCATAATCGCATCCCTGGTCCTCGTAGCCAATGCCGATGATATCGTCAAGAAAAACCAAATGCTCAAGGACAACCTGGAGCAAAGGCAAAAACAAGCCTCAGAACTCCAAGAGCAAATCCAAGCCAACAACCTGCAGGCTGACGTGATCAACGAAGCCGCAAAGCGAACCATCGATGACAACCCAAAACCAGTCGAAGATACAACGACGAAAACACTCTTCATGAAACTCTTCGAAGACAACCCGATTCACCTAAAACGAGTCGAGGGAGACAAGCCAAAGCAGGCGATGTTCGAAAAATGGATCGAACTCAAGCCAGGAGCAACCTATGAATTCAATGCAACCATAAAAGCCGAAAACGTAACAGGAACCAAAATCAAATTCGGCCTGATGGTCCCGCTCAATACAGGAAAAACAGATTGGCCCGACGCAAGCGTCGGAGACAAAACATTTGACTGGAGCCATGCGACCTTCACATACAAAGTCCCCTTCACAAGCAAGGGAACACTGTTGATGTGCGGAATCTACGCAGGAAAACCCGACATCGTCGGCGAAACCTGGTTCAAAAACCTGACCATACATGAAATCAAGTGACAGAATGACGAAACTCGCCATCCTATTCGACCTGGACGGAACATTGACCGACTCCAAGCCGGGAATCACGAAATCCATCGCCTACGCCCTGGAACAAATGGGCGTGCGCGGCGTCAAAGCAGATTCCCTTGGCTGGTGCGTCGGTCCACCACTGATAGTGAGCCTTGCAAAAATCCTTGAAGCCGAGGACGACAAGCCTGAAAAAGCACTCCATCTCTTCAAAGATTACTACTCGGCGGGAGCGATGTTTGACAACCGTGTCTTCGAAGGCGTCCTGCCGTTGTTGGATACCCTGAAAAACGAAGGCAAGCGCCTATTTGTGGTCACGGCAAAACCCTATTGCCATGCCATCCCGATTCTGGAGCATTTCGGCCTGAAGACGTATTTCGAGGGCATTGTAGCCCCCGAGCGCGTCGGCGATTCCGAGGAAAAGGCTTCTTTAATCGCCAAGGCAATTGAGCAACATCGCCTTGATCCTAACGCCTGCATTTTCGTGGGCGACCGGGATTGCGACATCATCGGGGCAAACATCAACAACATCAAGTCCATTGCCGTACTCTACGGATACGCAACAAAAGAGGAACTCATCAACGCAAAACCAACCTTTTTCGCAGAATCACCACAGCAGATTGCAACGATCATCCGCAAACTCGAACCCAAAAACAAACAAAACAAGGAAAAACAATGAAAAACATCTCAATCATGTTCTCCGGACAAGGCGCACAGGCACCTGGAATGGGCAAAGACCTCTACGAAGCTTCAAAAGCAGCGAAGGACATCTTCGACAAGGCTAACGACATTCTCGGTTATGACCTTGCCAACCTTTGCTTCACCGGAACAGCCGAAGACCTGACCGCTTGCGCTACCTGCCAACCAGCTATCTTCACGATGTCGCAGGCGTGCCTTGCCGCCCTTAACGAAGCACTTGAGGGCAAGCTGAACCCCGTCGCCGTTGCAGGACTCTCCCTGGGCGAGTATTCCGGCCTCGTCGCAGCCAATGTCCTTTCCTTCCAGGACGCCCTCAAGCTCGTGGCGCTGAGAGGCAAACTGATGGACCAAGCCTGCCACAATACGCAAGGCGCCATGTCAGCCGTGCTGGGTGCGGAAATCGATGTCGTCCAAGAAGCATGCAAACAGGCCGATGTCGACATTGCCAACCTGAATTGCCCTGGCCAAATCGTCATCTCTGGCGCGGCGGACAAGATTGCCCGCGCCAACGAGATTTTGGGCGCCAAGGGACTCCGAGTCGTCGCGCTCCAGGTCGCCGGCGCCTACCACTCCAGATTGATGCAAGAAGCCGCCAATCAATTCACCACCGAACTCAGCAAGTACGATTTCAAGCAACCCACCAGGAAATTCGCCCAGAACTTCACAGGCGAATTCGTGGAATCTGCCCAGGACATCCCTGGCAATCTAGCGAAGCAGATCTGCGGCTCGGTCCGCTGGGAATCCTGCTTGAGGAACCTGATGGCAAACTCCGAGCTGCTCATCGAATGCGGTCCTGGCAGCGTGTTGTGCGGATTCGTCAAGAGGACAGACAAAAACGCAAAGGCATTGCCGGTCAACTCGTTCCAAGCCGTTCAGGACGCCGCAAAGGCAATCCTCGAATAACAAAGACCGAAAAATCACAGGTCAATTTTGGCACGAATGCTTGAAACTATCTGGACCATACGGTATCTTTCATCAATCCAAATGAAATTCCGAATGGACAGTAAAGCACAACGTCACACTCAGCAAAAAGGAGTCCAAGCGCTATGAAAGTAATTGTCATTATGGCTGGCGGAGCAGGAGAACGATTCTGGCCTCTTTCGCGACACGACCAGCCCAAGCAACTGCTGAAACTCACAGGCAGCGGACAATCCCTCCTGGAGGAAGCCGTTGAACGCTCAATGGCAATCGTGCCTCCCGCGAACATCTATATCGCAACAGGAAAGAACCTGCAAAAGGCAATCCAAGACGCAGACCTGGGAATTCCAAATGACAACATCATCGCAGAACCCAGCAAGCGAAATACATCGGGATGCCTGATCTTCGCAGCGGCGACAATCCTCGCGCGATATAACCTCTCGCCCGAAGAATTGACCATGGGAGTGCTGACCGCCGACCATAGGATCCCGGATACAACCCCCTTCGTCAATACGGTCGAAGCCGCGCTCGCAGCAGCAGAAAAATACAATGCGCTCGTGACAATCGGAATACAACCCGTCAGGCCAGAAACAGGGTACGGATATATCGAAATCGCAGAAGACAATCAAATCCTCGACGAGGAGCAAAACCCTTGCTACAAAGTCGCTTCCTTCAGGGAAAAACCAAACGCACAAGATGCTGAAAAATACATCGCGTCAAGCAGATTCCTCTGGAACTCGGGAATGTTCTTCTGGAGATTGTCAACGTTCCAGAACGAATTCGGAAGGGCAAACCCAGTGATGGCGCAAACCCTCGAAGACTTGACAGATGCCCTGATGGACCAAAACCCGGAAAGGGCAGCGCAAATCTTCAAGGCGCTCCCCAACATCTCCATCGACTACGCACTGATGGAAAAAGCAGCGCATGTGATGGTCATTCCCGGCAAGTTCGTCTGGGACGACCTCGGCTCATGGGATGTGCTTGACAGGACGATTCCACGTGACAACAGCGGCAACGTACAGGTCGGCGAGCCAATCCTCATCGATTGCCAGAACTGCATCGTCTACAATGCGTCGGGGCAGAAGCAAATCGCCGTCGGCGCCGTCGGCCTCAAGGACATGATCGTCGTCGTCTCCAACGATTCGTTGCTGATCATTCCGAAGAATCGTGCCCAGGAAGTCCGCAAGGTCGTCGTCGCCCTGCGCGACAAGGACGCAGAACAGATTTGATGGATTGGATGCCATGAACATCACTACCCTGGGCACCAGCCACGGCGACCCTACGCTGGAACATTTCTGCACGTCGACGCTTCTGGAGACTCAAGGACGATACTACCTGATTGACGCAGGGGAGCCAGCCAACGCTCTTCTGGTCAGGCAGGGCTTGCGTTCCGCGCAACTGTCCGCGATCTTCATCACCCACATGCACATCGACCATACGGGAAGTCTGCCCGTCGTCTGCGAGCAGGCGGACAAGTACAGGCGCAATTTTCCCGAACTATTCCTCACGGTTTGCCTTCCCGAGCAAGAAGCGATCGAACCACTCCATGCCTGGCGACGCGCCAACCACAATCGATTCAACAATCCAAGCAACGTCTTCAGGCATTACGACCAGGACAATGGATACCAGGACGAAGCCCTGGCGATGACAGCCGTCAGGACGAGGCACCTCAACATCAAGGACGAGCCAAACGCCGCATCTTACGCAATCAAGATCGCAGCCGAAGGCAAAAACGTCCTCTTCACTGGCGACCTGGCAAAGGATTTCGGGGATTTCCCTCTCGAGCAAGCACAACATTGCGACCTGGTCTTCTCCGAAATCACACACTATCCCCTGGAAATGGCGATTCCCACACTCGAAAAGCTCAACTGCGGGAAACTCGTCTTCTACCATATACACAATCCGTGGCAGACTGAAGAAGGGCGAAACAAGGCCCTGCAAGCCTGCAGCCACCTGCCCTACCCCGTCGAATTCGCCTTCGATGGATACAAAACTAGCATCTGAGCCGAAAACTTAAAACGCCATGAAACTGTTCTCCACACTCCTGCTCCTGGGACTTTCAGCCGCAACCGTCCGTTCAGATGTCAAACTACCGGCATTTTTTGCCGACGACATGGTGATCCAGCGCAACAAGCCGATCCCGATTTACGGGACTGCCAAGCCTGGAACCACCGTCACCGTCGCCTTCGCCGATCAAACTGCCACTGGCGTTTCTGACCAGACAGGCAACTGGAAAGTCACGCTTGCCCCGTTGCCTGCCTCCAACGAACCACGCGAGATGACCGTCACCGGCAAGGCAAAGCAACTTGTCCTCAAAAACATCCTGGTGGGCGATATCTGGCTGGCGTCTGGACAATCCAACATGGCCATGCAAGTCCATGAGGTCTTCAACGCCAAGCAGGAACTGGAAGACGCCAACTACCCGAACATCAGATTCTTCCAGGTCAAGCTAGGAATCTCTTCAACACCCCAAACCAAGGCAAATGGCTCCTGGAAAACCTGCACGCCGACCAATGCCAGGAACTTCTCTGCGGCGGCTTACTTCTTCGCACGAGAAATCGCACCTAAATACAATATCCCAATCGGCATCATCAACTCATCAGTCGGATCCTCAGCCGCAGAAAGCTGGGTTCCAATGGATGTCCTCAGAGCCAATCCTGATTTCCCACAGCCACTGCCGCAACTCAAGCCGGAGGAATACCCCGACCTTAAAACGTACAATGAAGTGCGAATGAAAAACTACAATGATGGAATCTACAAAGACCCAGGCATCAAGCCAGAATGCCTGGAATGGGCTAAGCCGGACTTCGACGACTCCGACTGGAAAACAATGGAAGTCCCTGCCTCCATCAAGCAACGAGGAGTCAATATCGACGGCACAGTATGGTTCCGGGCAACCGCAGACCTCCCAAAGGAATGTGCCGGCAAGCAAGGTTCTCTCAACCTTAGCTTCGTTCAGCAACGTTCCATCGCCTATGTAAATGGAGTTGAATTGGGACGCAAGAGCAATGACGGACGCGACTGGGTTCCCCACAACTACACAATCCCCAAGGGCATCCTCAAGGAAGGCGCCAATACCATCGCCGTCAGGATCACCGTCGAAATCGGACACGGCGGATTCTATCCTCCGTACCCAAGGCCGCTCACCCTTGCCTGCGGCAAGCACCACGTCCTGCTCCCAAAGACATGGAAATACCAAGTCGAAGCCGGAAGACAACCACAAAAACTTGAGAGGGAACTCCCAAATTGCTACGGTCTCCCAGGCGGACACTTCAATGACATGATCAATCCCTACATCCAATCTCCACTCGCAGGATTCCTATGGTACCAAGGCGAATCAAATGCTGGACGTTGCGCACAACATGACAAGCTGTTCCCGGCACTGATTAACTCATGGAGAAAACTCTGGAACGACGACACATTACCATTCTACTTCGTCCAGCTGCCCAACTACCAAAATCGCCAAGCCGCAGCAAACGAACACGGAGGATGGGCGCTCTTCAGGGAATCCCAGGAAAAAACACTTGCAAACGTACCGAACACAGGAATGGCTATCACCATCGATATCGGAGAACATAACAACGTCCACCCGCGAAACAAGCAGGATGTCGGAAAACGACTCGCACTATGGGCGATAAGAGATATCTACGGTGACAAAAACATACCCGTCTGCGGACTAATCTTCAAAAACGCTACCGTCGAAGGCAATAAAATCAGAGTCAGTTTCAATTACGCCTACGAAGGACTCAAATGCGACGACGATCAAATCAAAGGATTCGCGATCGCAGCTGAAGACAGAAAATTCGTTTGGGCAAATGCCAAGATCGATGGACTAGACGTCATCGTGTGGGCAGATGAAATCCAACAACCCAAATTCGTCCGGTACGCCTGGGCAAACAACCCGGAATGCAACCTCAAGAACTCGGCAAACCTGCCGGCAGGATCGTTCAGGACAGACAAGTAAGCCCACCTAATCAAACAACCTAGCTGTTTGACGGACAGGCCAGATACGATCACCCCGGGTGCCCGTACCTAAAACCGTCTTGCTCTACAGCGGGGCAAATTTGCCCGCCCTGCCCTGCCCGGCCCGGCCAACTGGGGAAGCGCCACGTTTAGCCGCTTGAGCGGCGACATCCCTTGAGCACGAGCACCCCGGGTGCCCGTACCTAAGACGTCTTGTTCTGTGGCAGGGCAGATTTATCTGCCCTGTATAACCCCGTCCGACCTCGTCCGACAAAGTCTAAAAAAACGCCATGCAACTCATTGGTGTCATGGCGCTACTGCTTTTTTAGGATCCCCGCTACGATGTCCCCCAAAAAATCGTTTCGTCAAGTTGATCAACCTTAGAAAACCTTGACCACTTCAATTTCAAAGGTCAGTTTCTTGCCTGCATGAGGATGGTTGAAATCAACTAGCGCGACTCCATTGTTGACCTCGACCACGACGCCGTAGTAGATGTCGTCCTCGCCAACGTCATCGTCATCCACGTCATCGTCAGCAAACAGGATTTCGACTTCCAAGCCCACGGCTGGCGGCTCGTCCAACTGCCACTTTTCAGGGGGGATTTCCTCAACATTGTCGTCATCGTAAAAGCCGAATGCGTCTTCCGGCTCCAGCGTAAAGGTCTTCTTGTCGCCCGCCTTCATTCCAATCAGCTGCGCTTCGATGGCTTCCAGGACATCTTGCTTCCCGATAGTGACTTCGGGAGCCTGCGGATCGTCAAACGTAGATTCCAACTCCACGCCATTTTCATCAAGGCAACGATAATGCATGAGCAATTTGCTTTTCTTGCCGACAACGCGCTCCTGGCGAAACTCGTTCTTCTTTGTCATTGTTCTTCTCCCGATGATCTTCTTCAACCAAAAGGGGCCTGCACAAGCACATACCTTGCACAGACCCCAGAATCTCATCGACTTGTCACGCGGAACTGGCTTCACGACCAGCCCAGTGACAACCGATGATTTATTTCACTTCTTCGCCAACCTGCCAGCGGATGAAACGCTTGACAACCAGCTTCGGGGCGACCTTGGCAAGCGTGGTCTTCTCGTCGTCGATCCAGGGCTGTTCCATCAAGCAGACTTGGGTGTAGAACTTGTTAATTTTGCCTCTCAAGATGCCTTCCAGAATCTTTTCGGGCTTGCCGGCCAGCTCAGGCTGCGAGGCTGCGATTTCGCGTTCCTTGGCAATCACATCTGCTGGAACATCGGCGGAGGTGATGTAGGCAGGAGCATTGGCGGTCAAGTGCAAGCACAGATTCATCGCCAATTCGGGGGTGTATTCGCCTTCGATGTCAACCATGACGCCGTAGAATGGTCCACCCTGGTGGTGCTTGTAGGTCTCGATCATGCCGTTGGTCTTCCAGCGGATGGCGCGGCGAATCTGCATGTTTTCGCCCAACTTGCCAACCAAAAGCTTGACCTCTTCACCAAACTTTTCATTCAACTGGGCGCTGATGTCACCATCAATGTCACCCAAATCCATGGCGCCGCGAGCAATCTTCTTGCTCAATGCCTGGAAATCATCCGTGCGGGCGACAAAGTCGGTCTCGCAAAGGAACTCAACGGCAACGCCTACGTTGCCGTCGATCAAGGTCTCGAACAGACCGTCGCTGGCGGAACGACCAGCCTTCTTGTCAGCCTTCGCAATACCTGCCTTGCGAAGGAATTCCATTGCGGCGGCCATATCGCCATTGGCGGCAACCAGGGCCTTCTTGCAATCCATCATGCCAACGCCAGTCTTCTGGCGGAGTTCGTTCACTTGTGATGCGGTAATCGCCATCTGTATATCTCCTGTATTCGTGTTGTGCGAATTAAATTTATTTGTCCTCGGCTGCTGGAGCGGCTTCGTCCTTGTCCAGTTCGGGGGCGGCAGCGGGAGCCTCGGCAAGCTTGCGCCTGCTCTCGTTCAGGCCATCCTCGATGGAGGTGGCCAACGTGTCAATCAAAACCTTGATTGAACGAAGGGCATCGTCATTGCCCGGAATCACGTAGTCAACATGGTCGGGATTGCAGTTGGAGTCGACGATTGCGACAACCGGGATGCCAAGACGATGGGCTTCGGCAACAGCGATGTGCTCGCGGGCAATGTCAACAACGACCAATGCATCAGGCAGTTTCGTCAAGCCAGCAATACCACCCAATGTGGCCTGCAACTTTTCCAATTCGCGACGAAGTCCGGCAACTTCCTTCTTGGGAAGGTCGTCAAGGCTGCCATCGGCTTCCTTCTTCTGGAGGTCCTTCATGAACTTGACGCGGCTCAAAACAACCTGCTGGTTCGTCAAGGTACCGCCAAGCCAACGGTCGCACATGTAGGGCATGTTCAGGCGTTCGGCAACCTCGCGAACACATTCCTGAGCCTGACGCTTTGCGCCAACAAACAGGATCGTGCCGCCCTTGGCCGCGACGTCGTACAAGAAATCGCAAGCATCAGCCAACTGGTGCATCGTGATCTTCAGATCAAAAATCGTGATGCCATTGCGGGTGCCGTAGATGTACGGCTTCATTTTCGGATTCCAGCGCCTTGTCCTGTGCCCAAAATGCACGCCGGCATCCAGCAGATCGATGATCGTCGTCTTTTTCACTTCCGTCTTCCTTCTTCGTTTGTGAACGCTTTTACACCGCCGGCACAATTCCATCATAGGAACCGCTTCCCTAAACCTAAGCTGGCGAAACGCCCGTATAATTTGTTGGTAACCCTAAAGCCGCGGGAAAAACGGCCACCGACCCAAACAAAAGGACCGAAATCAGGCAAAAAATATAATGTATATCGTCAAATACATTCTGCCAACTGAAAATGATGTTTTTTCCATAAGAAATACATGCTTTGTTCTTCACGACAAAAAAAACACAAAACACAACCCAACGATCCATAGTCCCAAACCCAATAGGTCACATGTTTCCCAGTGGATTTTCAATGCAGATGCACTACATTCGGACAATGCCGACTTTCAACATCCCACCAACTTTCCACTGCTCACAATGATGCGAACAGCCATTCTTGCAATTGTTCTGACCCTAGCCAGCTGGGCTCAAATCCCCGAGATGAAAACGATTGGCGATCCCTGCAATCCAGGCATTGTCGTGCCTTTCGGAGGCTTCGGGAAAGACGAAGCCTTCCCGAGAGGACAGGTTGACTACACCTATCGCATCGGCGTCACCGAAGTCACCTACAGCCAGTATTGCCAGTTCCTCAACGACAGCACCGAGCAGGTCAAGTCATTCGCCTTCAATCCGAAGATGAAGTTGACCAGGCAAGGCGACGGCACCTTCAAGGTCGAGCCGGGCTGGGAAAACCGTCCTGCAGCCTTCGTCTCCAGAATCGCCGCCGCCGAGTATTGCAACTGGCTGTCAAAGGCAACAGTCTATGCCTTCAATACCTGGGAAAGACCCGATGGCAAAACCCACCGCCGAATTGAAGGATTCAAGGATCTAACCACGACAACGCAGCCAGTTCTCTACTACCTCCCGAACATGCACGAATTCCATAAGGCCGGATTCTACAACCCAAGGGACAAAACCTGGCGAACCATCATCAAAGACAACATGAACGAGCCGTCGCACTACGGACTGGAAAATGTCGCCGAAGGCGTCAGCGAATGGATGGAAAACACCAATGTCGAAGCAACATTCGCGCTCGGAGCCAACGACGTCTCGAACTCGGACGACGACTTCAACGCGATCACGCTGCACAACTCCGCAAATACCGAAGCAGGCGGAGACGAACAGCAATGCCACGACACGGGATTCAGAATAGCGGCAACGGCAAAAATCGCCGTCGCGCCCAAACTCAATGACGACGACAATCTCTTCACGGACGATTCGACGCAATTCGCACGACTGAGAATCAGGTCGCAAGCCCAAGAAGACAGCGTTCAGCTGCACATCGAAGTCAAAGACATACTCGGAAACACAGTCTCGACGCACCACACAACACAAAACCTGAAGCCAGGAGCGAACGACATGCCGATCGAGCTGCCGAAATACGACGGCTTCTTCACCTGCAACGTCCAACTCCAGGACGGAACCAGCCTCAAAATCCCATTCGTCGTCGCAAAAAATCCACTTCCCGCAATACCGAATGGCCACTTTGCGGTCGGACATCACTTGGATAGGCACGAACGCGGGTTTGCCAGGAAATCCTTTGACTTCAATCGATTCCACCAACTGGGAGCCACCTGGGTCAGAACGGGATCGTCACACGCGCCACAGCAACATGCCGCGATGTTCGAACGATTCCACAAAAACAACCTCAAGCTGCTCGTCATCCTCCCGCCGCCAAACAAGTTTCTTGACAGAATACCGCCTGAACAAGATATCGTCGACAAATGGCTCAAGATCGGAATCTCGCCCGAACATGCGTCCCTGGCTGAACGCCTGGCGCAAATCGTCAATGCGGGAAAGGAGCACGTTGATGCCTGGGAACTGGGCAATGAGCCGCACCATTGGCGTGGCTACACTGTTGGAGAATACGCAGACTACGCAAACGTGGCAAGGCTCGTCGTCAGGCATCTGGCGCCACATGCCAAGGTCGTGCTGGGCGACATCGGTTCCATCGCAAAACCGCTCCTGACAACCATGGGAGCCGCAAAACATGTCGACGCCCTCGCCGTCCATACCTATTGCAACTTCAACCCCAACTTTTGGGGCAACCTCGGCTGGATGCGGCGCATCAACGGAGTCAAGCGCGTCGCCGGTGTTGAGGACAAGCCGATTTGGCTCACCGAAATCAACATCTGCAACTATTCCGACAAGTTGCCGGTGCCCGTTGGCACCCTGGAACACTACCTGCAATACCAGGCGATCACCATCCCCAAGTGCCTGGCTGGGATGTTGGCGTACGGCGCATCGAAAGTCTTCGTCTACACGATGCAGGATCCGCCCGTCGATTCACGCGAAGAACCTTTCGGCCTTCTGGACAGGTACGGTTTGCCCAAGCCCGCCTTCGCGACGTACAGGCTTACCGCCGAACTCCTTGGCGACGCCACGTTCAAGGGATTCCTGAAAGGCTTCGGAACGGAGATCGGACAAATCTCGGCTTTCGCCTTCCAAGACTCAAAGCGCCAATCGATTGCGTTGCTCTGGCGAAACGACCAATACGCCTTTGGATCCTACAAATCGCCCTACAGCCAACTCTTCAAGCCAAAGCAACCCTTCCACATCAAGGGAAGCGGTTCCGCAATACTTGTGACACTGGACGGGAAACGAACCACGATCAACGACGACAAGGGCGTCTTCACCGTGCCCGTTGACGAAGCGCCTTGCTTCCTCATCGCAAGCAACCTGGACTTTGAATGGGTTGATGTCCCAATCCATCGACAGATCAACAAGGTTCCCGAAATCAACCTCCAGGTACAAATCCTTCCTGACGACACCAACGGAAGCTCAGCGATGATCCTCATGAACGGATACGACATTCCAGCGCTCCCCGGCGAGGAAAATACAATCCGGGTCCGTTGCAGAAACTTCGGCGATACACCACTTCAAGGAACCCTCGCGCTCGTCCCACCGGATACCTTCTCCGACCACGATTGGGCCATAACGCCAGAAGCCCATCGAGTCAACATCATCCCAGGAGGATTCGTCACCAAGCAATTCACCGTCATCCCCCATCAACATTTCAAGAAGAGCCAAGGACTGACCGTCAAGGCAATCCTCAAATGCGACAATGGACTCTCGGCAACAGACACCATCTGGGTAAAACCAATGAAAAACCTCCAGCTTGACCAATGGCATTCCCCGGCACGAGGCTGGAAGCTCAAGCAGGAAATGGACGGGGACAAGCTGATTATCTATTGCAACCCAAAGGAAGGGCACCACCCGTCAGCGCACTTCTTCTGGAAAATCCCCGGCGTCATCGCATACTCGCAACAAGACCTCAACAAGACACTAAAACTCGAACTCCAAGCGAGAACCCCGCTGAAAACTGTCGCACTGCTCGCAAAAGACGCAAACGGCGAGGAATTCTTGATTCACGATCACCTGCAACAGCCTCAACAACAGGCAACATTCGAATTCGACCTCAGGAGACTCGAAAAGCCCGATGCCTTCATCGCGTACGGAGGAGACAACAACAAGAAACTCGACTTCCCGCTGCGCTCACTGGGATACGTCATCTCCCCGGGAAAGCTTGATCCTACTTCAATCTATGTGGAAATCGTTGTCCTCAAGCACACCACCACGAAAAACAAAGACATTTCGCAATAAGACCTCATGCATGAACAATTCCAGGTGAAACTCCAAACCTCCACACTGCATCACCAGCCCAAAAGTCGTGCTCAGAAAGCATGTCACATGCTTCCCGAGTACGAAATCGACAATTTTTTGATTTGTTTTTTCGTCTAAAATGCGAAATTATTCAAACCAGGACGAATCGACTTCACGTCCAAGCAGGTAGAATTTCTTGTCCGGGAACCAGAGGATTCCCTTTCCGTCAACGATGGTGTACGAGGTGTAGAACGAATTTCCGCCCTTTCTCGGCGCGAAAAGCTTAGGTTCCTTGAAGCGGATTGGCTGTTCGCCATCGGGGTCAAAGGTTCCAGCGATAAGGAAGAGTGGTCCACGATGCTGGTAGGCTGTCTTTTCTTCGGGATTGAACGTATTGTGAACCAGCGCAAAGTAGGTTCCCGAAGCGGCCTCGTTGCCTTTCCAATCATAGATCGGGCACGGCGAACGGGGATGCTTGTACGGATTTCCAGCGGCGTCCTTCAGGGTCTTGACAGGATCCCAGGTCTTCCCGTTATCGCGGGATTGCGACCAGACTGGCGAACCAAGGCTGCTGCGAAGCAACGTGAAAAGCCGACCGTCAGGCAACTTCACGATTGCCGCCTCTTCGACGGCGGGCTCGTACTTCCCAGCCTGGCTGGGAGGCTGCAAAGCCGCACGATTCGTTGACAAATGAGTCAACTTGATGTCTTCAATATTGGGATTGTCGTCGATGTTCTCGAATTGGAGGAATTCGACCTTGCATCCAAACTTCTCGTCATACGGCGCCTTGCCATGGCGGGACAAACCGACGAAGAATTTCCCGTCTTGACCGAGCCTCAGCGGACGTTGCCAGTTGCACCACATGGGCGGGATCAGCGGATTGGGATTGTCAAGATCCATTCTTTCGTTCATCGGAACCATTTTCGGCGCCGACCAGGTTTCGCCTTCATCATCGGAGAATGCGCCGAACATTTGTCCGCAATGTGGTCCACGGGAGGTTGTCTGTTGATTCCAGAGACAGTACAGCCTGCCCGACTTTGCCAGCATAGGCTGTTGCCACGAGGCCAGCAGCCCGGGGTTCTTCTTGTTGGGCGAGCCTGCCAGGATGACGGGGTCGGTCCAGGTCTTGCCCTTGTCAAGGCTTTTAGAGAAGGCGATATGCTGATCGATGTCGGCTTCCCTGGAAGCTTGCGTCCAGAAAGCGAAGAGCGTCTCCGTTTCCTGCTTGTAGATGACCTGGAAGTGGTCGTTGTAGGTATCGCCTGGTTTTGCCGGATCTCTGAGATCGGCCGCAATGGGCTGCTTTGGAATGAAGACCAAGTAGTCGGGCTTGTTGACCAGGATGTCGAATATGTACCATTCCTTGTCGGTTCCCTTCAACGCTTCGAGCCTCGGGGACAGGTTTGGTGGCAAGTCAATGCCCTGGTTTTCCGGATCCATTCCTGCGATGATCGCCCATTTGCCCAGCTTGAACGATTCGCCGGCAGCCATTACCTTTTGCCAGACTCGCGTCCTATCCGCTTCAAGCTCGCCGTGTGGCTGGAACGCCTCGATGTCGTCACGCCGGACAAAACCCTTCGCTTTCAGGATCGACGCCATGGAAAGCGGCGATTCGTCATAGGGAGTCAGCACGGTCAACGAACCGCCAGCAATGACCTTGACCTCGAGTCCGCCCTCGATGTCAGCGACCAAATACGGCATTCCGACCAATTCTTGCGGAGGTTCGTTTAGCACATAGCCACGATTCGAGTACAACAACGCACCTTTGGCAATCTTTCCAACAAAGCAATTCAGGGGTTCGAGACGGGCAGGCTTCGCAAGTGTTGTCATTGTAACCACCATTGAGATTAAGAGTGCTTTTTTCATATTTTACAAAGATAAGTTGATTGTTTCAGTTCATTCTCGTAACCCGTCCAGTACGGCAGGCAGCTCGATTTAGCCACTACAAAAATCCAAATTCGTTTTGCCAAGTCTTCTGAAGTCCATTGTCATTCCGCACTTCCCTGAGGATTGAATACGAACCTAAATCTCGCGGGTGGCGCCGCGTTGCCAGTTTTGTAGAAGTGCATCGGATCCCCGTCCAATGGATTCCCGGAGTGCCACTTGAAGTCAAACCGAGGATCGCCTTGGAGCGATCGCGGGAAAATCGAAACTAACGGAACCTTGAGCTGGAGAACATTGTCCTTGACGGAAAATTCACCTTGTCCCGCAGGCGCGAAATTCCATCCTCCCGTGGATTTTTCCACGACGGCGGTACTGTCCTGCGGATTCCAAAGCTTGACCACATGGGTGAAGCCTTCCCAATGAGGCTGGGTACGGGACGAGTCAGCGTCGATAAAAAGTGAAATCCAGCCCGGCTTGGGCGATGGGAACGCCTGCTTCGCCCTGACAAGAAACGCAATGTGGGTCTTGTCGTAGGCAACCTTGCAGTCGACAAGCAGGATTTCCGACTCCGGGGAAACGAAATCAGGCTCGCCACGCCAGCCTTTCGAGTTGCGCCTTGAGGTCGAATTGGGGATGGCGACAAAGTTTGGCGCAATGTCATCCCACTGTTCGATACCCTTGCCAAGCTCGATGGTAGCCACTGCGCTTGTTTTTTGCGGTTGCGAAAGAAGCCCCTTGAATTTGCGGACATTATGCACGAGTTGCCAATAGAAGTGATCCTTCAGGATTCCATCATGGGGTTCGATGTCCCTGGAGAACTCAGGCGAAAACTGGTCTGGGAAGGCATTGGGCGAGTTCTGCCAGATTTCGAACCGCCCCGCAAGCCATTCGTTCCAGCCAGTGACGAAGACCAGATCCGGATCCAGTTGATGGGCGCGATCCCACTGTTGCTGGAAATTAAGTCCGTAGAGGAAGGCGTCCTTGGTAGTCCCATCCACAACCGCCTCTTTTCCGTTGATCCGGCAGGTATAGCTGAAATCCCCCTTGGTGTAGGCACGTCCCTGAACTCCGCCCCTGATGTCATTCATCGCAACAAGTCCGTGCTTCGAGGCATTTTGCGCCACGGAGACGGTGACTTCCCCGGTTCCGCCGTCAGGCTTGACTCCGAATCGAGTTTGCGGGAATGTTGAGCACCATCCCCAGACATGCTGGTCCAATCTGGTATCCTTGGCGAAATAACTTGGTTCATTTTGCTTGAAGCAGAAGAAATCAAGAATTTGCCGATCAAGCTCGACCGCTTCATCCAGGGCTTTCTTGTGCGCCATGATCACCGGCTTGCCGTCCCAGGCATACCAGAGTTCCTTGTATCTGCCTTTTGAGTAGATATCCTCATAGAGTTGCCTGAGTTCAACCGCCGTATTCTGATTGGGAGAAAAATTGAGCATGAAGGCGACTTTTGGCGGGTTGATTCCGTCTTTTCGCGCTTGCTCGAAGACCTTGAAGACGGTTTCGTAGCCCTCCTTCCAGGTGTGAGTCAAGTTGGTGCAATCAAAGAAGATGGCGTCAATGCCAGCACATGCCAAGAGTTCGGCGTGCTTCCTGATGACGTATTCGTCAGTATCGACATAGTATCCCCAAATTGGCTTGCCCCAATAGTGCGGCGTGCCGAAAGGCGTGTTCCCCCAGGCTTCATGTTTCGTATCGTGCAGTGCGTCGGGATGCTTGGCAAGGATTTCGGAGGCATTTCGAACCTGGCATCGCTCGGCGAAATGGTAGTGCCAAGTCCAATAGAAGATCGCCACGTCACGCTTTTTTTCAGGTTTAGGGCTGGATACCAAAGGCTGGATTTCCCGCCCTAGCCCATCGAACGCACTCCATGAATGAGGCTGTAGGAGGTCTATGGCTCCGCAAGCCAGAGATGCCGTGAGGATGATCGAGACAGCTTTCAGCATGGTTGGACTCCTTTTGACATGCTAGAACTCTACTTCAATATAGCTCGTCGAGTCGATCCTGCCACGATTTTTCAAGACTTCTGCTGTAATGCGCAACGATGTAAATTGTTGTCATGAAAATTGGACAGTTTTTGTTTTTGTGCTAAGCTTATTAGTTGTGTTTTTATTGGGTTCCAGCGTGTTTGGATTCCCGCAGGTATCGTTGAAACAACAAGAGGAATTGCAATGAAGCTTATCATCCAGAAAAACTACGACTTGATGTGCGAATGGGCTGCCAACCACATTATTGACGCAATCAACTCCCATAAGGAAGAAAGACCGTTTGTCCTGGGGCTTCCGACGGGTTCTTCGCCCCTCGGCGTCTACAAGCGTTTCATCATCGCCAACAAGGCAGGCAAGGTCTCGTTCAAGAACGTGGTCACCTTCAACATGGACGAATATGTCGGGCTGCCACGCGAGCATGACCAAAGCTACTGGTACTTCATGCACGAGAACCTCTTCAAACACATCGACATCCCCGCAGAAAACATCAATATCCTCGACGGCATGGCGGCTGACCTGGAAGAGGAATGCGCAAACTACGAAAAGAAAATCGAATCCTATGGCGGCATCGACCTGTTCCTCGGCGGCTGCGGCGTTGATGGACACATCGCCTTCAACGAGCCATTCACCTCATTGAACTCGCGCACCGGCATCCGCGACCTGACGGAAGATACCCGTATCGTCAACTCGCGCTTCTTCGGAAACGACCCCACGAAGGTCCCGGCCAAGGCCCTCTCAGTCGGCGTCGGCACCGTAACCGATTCCAAGGTAGTCCTCCTTCTGATCAGCGGGCACAACAAGGCGCGCGCCCTAAAGGAATGCGTGGAAGGCGGAGTCAACCAAATGTGGACAATCTCGGCGCTCAACCTCCACAATGACGCGATTATCGCCTGCGATGAAACGGCGTGTGGCGAACTCCAAGTCAATACCTACAAGTACTTCCGGGATATCTTCAAGAGCGAACGCCTCTAATACCGGATTTTTAATCCCGACCATCTCGCCGCTGGCGGTGGGCAAGCAGACAATGCGCTCCATCGCCAGCGGCGTTTTTTGGGTCATTGGCCAAGGGGCATGTAACATGCCCTTTGAGTACGAATTCGTGAAATTTTCGGATGTATTTTTGAACTTTGAAAATGAAAAAAATTGGAATTGCTTGCATTCCCTGAACCCCAATTTATAGTACAAAAGTTTTTTACATATGCCGGGGTGTTGCGGAGTTTTTTCCCGCGGCTGAGATCAAACCCGAGAACCTGAACTGAGTAATGTCAGCGTAGGAAGCAATCACTGCGAATGCCGTCAAACGGTCCGCATCCAACTCCTATTCTGACGAGGAGACGGACAAAAATGACGAGCAATTGGATTTCCAGAATTCGAGCGGCAAAACCGCTCATCGAATGCCTCACCAACGACGTGACCATCACGGATGTGGCCAACACCATCCTCGATGTGGGAGCCTCCCCAGTGATGGGAGTCGCAGAAGCTGAAATCCCAGGCCTGGTCAAAGCAGCATCAGCCGTAGTCATCAACATCGGAACCTTTTCCGCCGAACTGGAAGAACGTTACCTGCTGGCACTCAAGGTCGCACATGAATTCGGAAAACCTGTTGTCTTCGACCCAGTCGGAGCCGGTGCGACAGATTACAGGACCGACATCACCAAAAACCTGCTCCAAGCACATCCCATCGCAATCATCAGGGGAAACGCTTCTGAAATCAAGGCGTTGCTCAAAGGAAGAGGTTCAACTGTCGGAGTCGAAGCCGCAGACGATGACGTCATCAACGACAACACGCTCGTGGCACAAGCTGAAATCGCCCGGAACGTAGCAAAAACCTACCGTTGCGTCGTGTCGATGTCAGGTCAAATCGACGTGATTTGCGACTCTTGCAACGCCTATGCCTGCCGTAACGGCGTCCCCTGGCTATGCTCGGTCACGGGAACCGGGTGCTCGCTCACTGGCCTCCTCGCCGCCTTTGCCGCCGTCGCAACCAGGCAGGAACTTCTGGAAGCGGCCACCTTCGGAACCGCCATGATGGGCGTCGCCGGCGAACTCGCTTTCAACAGGACAGCAAACCTAGGTCTCGGATCCTTCCATGTGGCACTGCATGACGAACTCTCGATGATGACAGACCTGCGACTCGAACAACTTGCAAAACTCCAACCCATACAGGCATAGAAAATGAACCCGAACCTGCTGAAACTCTATGCGATAACCGACAGGGCATGGCTCGGGGAAAACTCCCTGGAAAGCGTCGTCGAACAAGTCCTGCAAGGCGGTGCGACGCTCTTGCAACTCAGGGAGAAGAACCTGGATGACGATGCATTTCTGGCCGAAGCCCGCTCGATCTTGAAGGTATGCAACCGCCATGGCGTTCCTTTGCTCATCAACGACAATCTCGAGGTGGCTCGGCAATTGGGCATCGGCGCGCACATTGGACAGGATGATGCTTCAATCCAGGAAGCCAGGCGCATCTTGGGACCTGACGCCATCATCGGCGTGTCATGCAATTGCGTGCAACAGGCGATTGAAGCGCAGCGCAACGGAGCTTCGTACCTTGGAGTCGGAGCTGTCTTCAAGACCGGGACCAAGCTGGATGCCGACTACGTCGATCGTCGGGAACTGGAAGCAATTTGCGCCAACACGACGATTCCAGTCGTCGCCATCGGCGGCATCAACGCCGACAACGCGGACCAACTCGCCGGCTCGGGAATTGCGGGAATCTCATTGATCTCCGCGCTATTCTCCGCCGAAAACCCCAAGCTCGCAACGCAAACCATCCTCGAAAAGGTCGAAAAGCTCCTCGAACCCCCTTTTAATCCACCGCCAGCAGCGATCATTGACCTGGACGGCACGCTTCTGGACAGCCTCCCGGAATGGGACAAGCTGGCGGATAACTACCTCATTTCAAAGGGCAAGACTCCTCAACCCAATCTCCTAAGCATCATCGGCGAAATGGAGCTCCCGCAAAGCGCAAAGTACCTCAAGGATGCATACGACCTAAGCGAAGACGTCGATACCATCCAGGATCAACTCAAAAAAGCAATCGAACATGTCTATTCGCACAAGGCACAACTCTTCCCAAACGCAAAATTCCTGCTCGAAAACCTGCAACGGCAGCAAGTCAGGATCGCACTCTTCTCCGCAACATCAGTGCCACTCGCAAAACAAGCGCTCAATAGGCTCAAGATCACCGAGTTCTTCGATGGAATCTACTCCACAGAAGACTTCGGCGTCACAAAGTCAAACCCTGACGCATTCCTCAAGGTTTTGGGACGGCTGGGCACAGCCCGAGACAAGACCATCGTCATCGAAGACGCTCCATACGCCATCAAGGGAGCTCAATTGGCTGGATTCAAAACCTATACCCAGGACATACTCAAATGAAAACTGCATTGACCATCGCAGGATCGGATTCAAGCGGCGGCGCCGGAATCCAAGCCGACCTCAAGACCATGTGCGCCCACAAAGTATACGGAATGTCGGTCATCACCGCATTGACCGCACAAAACACACTTGGAGTACAGGGCATACATACGCCGCCGGCGGCATTTATCCGCACTCAAATCGATAGCGTTTTCAACGACATCAGGCCAGATGCCGTCAAAATCGGCATGTTGTCCAACGCCGACGCAATCAATACGGTTGCCGAGGCGCTCAGCTTCTACAAGCCTGCTGTCATCATCCTTGACCCGGTAATGGTTTCAACCTCGCACCATAGGTTGCTGGAGCAAGAAGCCGAGGAGGCGCTTATTGCAAAGCTCCTCCCCCTTGCCACGATTATCACGCCCAACCTACCTGAAGCCGCAGTACTGGCCAAACTCCCTACACCGACCAACAGGGACGAAATGCTCGCCGCCGCGAAAAAACTCACCACGCTCACCAACGCTGCAATTCTTGTCAAAGGCGGACATCTTGAAGATGATTGTTCAGACGATTTGCTTCTGTACGAAGGCGAACAACGCTGGTATGAAACCAAGAGAATCAACACATCTAACACCCACGGTACAGGATGCACGCTCTCTTCGGCCATCGCCTGCAACATGGCATTTGGATATGAAATCCCAATAGCCGTCAAAAAGGCCAAGGACTACATCACGGGGGCACTCCAAAACGACCCCAAGCTCGGACACGGAAACGGACCGCTTAACCACATATACAATTTCTGAAGGCGGCATTGCTTGAGTACGAGCGCCCAGTGAATTGTGAATTATGAATGCTGAATTATGAATGATTTGTCCGACCAGTCAGACCCAGTCAGACCTGTCAGACCTGTCAGACTAGGGACACGCCATTTTTAGCCGCTTTAGCGGCGACACAGCTTGAGTACGAGCACCCGGGGTGCCCGTACCTAAACCCGTCCCGCCCTTCAGCAAGGAAAATCTGGGCGACTGGTCTGGATGGGGCTTTGTCATGTTTAGCCGCTTTAGCGGCGACACTGCCTGAGTACGAACACCCGGGGTGCCCGTACCTAAACTGTCACACTTCAAAGCACCCGAAGAACAACCATTCCCTCCATAGGTGTCTTGCCAAGGTTGCCATGCCTTGTTTTTGTTTTGATTTTGCATGTGGAATTTCTTTTTGCCTTGATTGACAATCCCCTTTTTTCATCGTATAGTCGCTAATGTCTTGTTTCATATTTAAGACCTTTAAGCATTGGAGAACATGATGAAAAGTAGATTTCTTGCCCTTTGCCTAGCCTTTTCCTCCTGCGTCCTTGTCGCCCAAATCGAGGAGTACGTAATCTGGGATGCGGACAGGGATGCGAAAGCCGTGCTTCCTTCAGGTGATTCCAAGGGGCTTGAGCAAGCTCCTGGCAACAAGCCGGGGCTGGCACTCAAGGCAGTCTATCCGAAGTTCGACGGCAAGGTCGAATGGCCAGCCGTCCGCTGGAGAGCTCCATTCATCACCTCGTTGGACATCCGGGACTGGGATTACTTCGTCTTCCAGGCATACAATCCATTGCCTGAAAAAGTCGATCTGGGCGTATTCATCAACGGCAAGGGGAAATTCAACGAACACTTGTTGCTCCAGCCCAATGCATGGAACCATATCGCAGTGCCATTCAAGGACTGGCGAGACCGTCTCGGAGATAACATCACCCATTTCGACCTCTTTATGACAAGGCCAGACAAGACCTACACCATCCATTTCAAGAAAATCGCCCTCAAAAGAGGCGCCATGCCGCCCGACCGCCTACTCAAAAATGCCAAGTACACCATCGCGGACTTCGAAAACGAACTGCCGAAAACCTTCGAAAGAAACGCGGTCGAAGTCCAGCTCGATCGCGAATGGAGCGCAACAGGAACTTCTTCCGCCAAATTGACCTATGCCACGTCCCAGGACTCAGGATCGCCTTGGCCGTCCTATCAATTCATGGCCAATGCGGACAATATCCTCGGACTCGATTGGAGAGCCTTCGCCTCGCTCGAATTCACGACCTTCAATCCAACGACAAACATGATCCCGCTAAAGGTTTACATCGCTGACGTATACGGCAAAATCATCACCCAGGAATGCTTCCTCTCCCCAGGACAAGTCAATACATGGACCATTCCACTTGACAAGAACAATCTGGAACTCGCCGCGATGAGACAAGTCGATTTCTACCTCAGCAACCCCGGCGAGCAATACTCGTTCAGCATCGACAATATCTGCCTCAAGGCAAAATCCAGCGAGGAACTCAACGAGTGGCTACAGGCTTCTCAGAGAATCAAGGGCGAAGTAGAAAACCTGACTCCTGAGTTCAAAAACAAGTACATGAACGAACTGGACCAGAAAGTCCAAAACCTTAAGAACGCCATGGAAGCGCTCAAAAACAACAACATAACTGCAGGTCAATTGCAGCAAATCACAACTGCGGCAGATGATATCGACTTCTGGCATAAAACTCATTCCCGTGAACTGGATTTCGCAAAAATCGCCTCACAGACCGCTAGAAACTATCCCGATTGCAAGGTCGGGCTCGCCTTCGCGGACTCGATGACCAAGGTAATGATCCAAGACCTGCCGCTTACCAATGTCGCCTTCGCACCAAAGGCAACCCTGGAACTGGCGAGAAACGAATATGAAAGCATCCAGCTTGTCGCACTCGGATTTGACGAACCCCATGAAATTAGTGTCCAAGTTTCAGAACT
>Ga0123334_1001999_pt1 | contig 24306 bp, 19 predicted proteins | sample BiotimSIPDNA_FD_89706 | JGI IMG/M metagenome (GOLD analysis project Ga0123334, IMG submission 89706) | Anaerobic biogas reactor microbial communites from Washington, USA - Biogas_R1 time_0 SIP DNA | ecosystem: Engineered > Bioreactor > Anaerobic > Unclassified | place: Washington, USA... | reverse complement strand
GTGTAGGTAAACTCATTTCCTGTGAAGGTTTGCTCCGAACCATCAATATAAACCTTGGGTAAATATCCGGAATTGGGGTTGAAGGTGAGTTTTACAGATGTTTCACTTCCTACATCAAACCAACCGGTACGGTCGCCGTTGCCATCCATAACTAAGACCGCCGGAGTATCACTCTGCCCATAGGCAACAGATATACTGCCATTATCGAAGCTAAGCTGATTTGTATTTTGACTGTCGATTGCAAACGGCTGTTTTCCTACAATTTGAAATTGGTTAGGAGCAGGTGTGCCCGGGTCACCGGGGTCGTCAACTTGTTCATCGGCAAAAAGTGCCACGATATAAATTTCTCTTTCAACGCCGCCTGTAAAAGCATATCCATTTTCTAATTCTGAAATGTGATGCTCATCGGAGCCGGCGTTGTCAGAATAACGAGTTTCCCCGATGAACACCTCAACCAATACCTTATCCGTATTGGGAGTAAAGGTAGCGGTTACTTCAGTGCCGTTAGAGTAAAGATATTTTGATTGATTTCCATGAGATTTAGAATCGTCCGCTGTCACCTCAGAAAGTAATGTAATTTCACCGTTTCCATCACAATTTGTAAACACCATAAAGTGTCCATCATCCGGGTAGAAAGGTCAAACTCAGACCACCACACACGCACAATAAAGCCATCAGCTGTGGTGGGAGTAAAGGAAAAGGCGTTATTTGTAACCGACAATTTATGCTCATCTTCCACATCAAAATCCGAACGCCAAAGTGTTCCGTCACCAACTGCAATTTCTACAATCGGAGTATCGCCTACTCTGTCTTGTGGTGGCTCGAGGGTGAATTCCAATCCGGTTTTTTCGGTAAATGCAGTGGGTGTATATGCTTGCACCACATTTCCATGCTCCTTCACAAAAGCGGAGGAATTCCACGAATCATAATCTACGGAAAACCTGTTCGCCGGAAATTCACCGGGGTCGCCACCTCCGTCTATAAAGCGCACCCATTTTTTGCACTCAATTGCGGGGTCGCCGATGGTTTCCAGCCAAATAAATGTATCGTGATCGCCGTTATTGCCGTCATATGTAATGGTTTTTCCGGCTGTTTCATCATGAAGTTCTACACCACTTACCACAGCTTTGGGACCGAAACAAAGCTGAGCATCTTGTACCGGTGACAATGTGCCGTTCATAGCAAACTCGCTTCCATCAATCACGCTTTCACCAATCACGCGTTCACCAATCATATTCAGCAGACCGCCACCGCCTATGTCAAGTGTGCCTCCTGTTGTTACTTCCAGTTTTATTGCGACATTCAGCTTTGCATCCGAAGAAATTGTAAGGGCTTGTCCGGAAGTTACCTTTGCCTGCGCGACTGTCAACTCACCGCTGAGTGTGCCGCTGATAGAAGGATAGGCGGCGTCTGTATCACCCATTCCAGCCAATATGGCTTCAATGGTATTATCTGAAAGTGCAGAGGCAGAGGCAGCAGCGGTAAGGGTTATGCCTCCCACGGACAGCGTACTTGAACCGAAAAGATAAATATCTTCCAAATTGACATTGCCGCCGCTTCCGACTGTCACCGAGGCGTTATTCAAAAGAAGCGTGACGCCGGTTAAATCTTCGGTAACGGTATAGCTGCCACCGTAGATGAAGCAAGCAATCGGGTCGTGATCCCCAGCGGGCTGAGTGAAAGTCGGGACATCACCGTCCATATACACATATTTGATTGTAGCTGTGTCCGCCGCCAATGCCGCAGTTGGCAACAGGCTGATACACAGCAGCATTGCCAGCAGAAGTGAGCCGATTCGTATCCAATTTTTCATTGTAATACCTCCTCGCATTGAACAGTATGCTTTTCAACATATTCATCATACATCAGAACTGCTCGTTTTGGGGGATGATTGCCCATGTTGCATTGCCAATCCTGGCAATTCGCAGTACAATAAACTTATAATATGGTATTCTGTGGTCAATAGAGTTGGAAAGGAGCGCAGTCATATGACCTTCCCTGAAGTTTTGAATGATTATGTAGAGACCATCGGCTGCTCCGGCAAGGAGTTGGCGGATGCTTCCGGTTTATCTGCCACGATCATCAGCCGCTACCGCAGTGGAGAACGCACTCCCCGCGGTGACAGCGATTCCCTCCATCAGTTGGCCGAGGCGCTGGCTTCGCTCTCCGCGTCGGGGGATCGTGTATTCAAAGCCGGCGAGATCCTTACGGCTTTCCGGATCGCTCTGGGTGCGGCTTCTCAGGGAATGCTGAAAACCGATAACTTAAACGCACTATTGGAAGTGCTGGACATCGCGCCGGTTGAACTGGCACGGGTACTGAGCTATGATCCCTCCGTCATCTCCCGCATCCGGTCGGGACAGCGGATGCCCGCCAAGCCGGATGATTTTGTAGGCGGTGTATGTTGTTTTGTTGTGCGGAAATACCGCGGCAGAGAGGATCGTAGCCGTCTGGCGCAGTTGATGGGCTGCGAAGAAGAAATCGTTTCCGACAATGCCAAATGCCTTGACGCGCTGAAGGAGTGGTTGTTCCACGGAACGGTGGAGCAGAAGGACTCTATCGGCGTATTTCTCTCAAAGCTGGACGAGTTTGACTTGAACGAGTACATCGAGGCCATCCATTTTAATGACATCAAAGTACCCACCCTGCCGTTTCATCTTCCCACCAGCAAGAACTACTACGGTGTGGAGCAGATGAAAGCCGGGGAACTGGACTTTTTCAAAGCCACAGCGCTTTCCCATTCCAAAGAGCGGGTGTTCATGTGCTCCGATATGCCCATGGACGATATGGCAGAGGATAAGGAATGGGCCAAGAAGTGGATGTTCGGTCTTGCGGCCATGATACGAAAGAGACTGAATCTGGACATGGTACACAACCTGAACCGGCCCTTTTCCGAGCTGATGCTGGGTCTGGAAAGCTGGATTCCCCTGTACATGACGGGGCAGGTCACGCCCTGGTATCTCCCCGGCACCCACAACAGTGTGTTCTGCCACATGACCTATGTGTCCGGCGCGGCAGCGCTCTCCGGCGAGTGCATCGCCGACTGCCACGACAGCGGAAAATACTATCTCAGCAAATACAGGGAGGATATTGCGTATTACCGCAGACGTTCTGAGGACATATTGAAAAGGGCGAAACCGCTGATGAAAATTTACAAAGCGGACGGTGAAAGCCGTCTGAAAGCAGCTCTTTCCGCTGACGCCGCTACACCGGGCAGGCGCCACGGGATGCTGTCCGTTCCGCCTCTCTACACCATTTCCGATGCGCTGCTGAGCCGCATTCTTGACAGGAATGGCATCTCGGAGAAAAGCAGAGAAGCTATCCTGACCTGTGCGGCGGAGCAGCGCAGCCGTGTGGAGAGAATTCTTGCGGAGAACACCATTTTTGACGAGCTGCACCGGATGACCGAGGAGGAATTTGCCGCCCATCCCGCCAAGCTGTCTATGGTGGGAGCATTCTGGGAGGAGGATATTGCCTACACATGGGAGGAATATGCCGAGCATCTGCGTCTGCTGGAGGCCTTTGCCGACAGCCATAAAAACTACACGGCGGATCTACCCATGTCCTGCGCCTTCCGCAACATTCAGATCACCATCCACGAAGGGAAATGGGCCATGGTGTCCAAAAACAACGCCCCGGCCATCCACTTTGTTATCCAGCACCCCAAGCTACGCGGTGCCATTGAGAATATGGTCATGCCCTATGTGGAATAGATCATTTGACAGGACGAGTAGGTAATCCCAATGAAAAAGATTCTTATGATGCCTGTAAACAGCAAACAGCGCATGGAGCCTTAATCTCCATGCGCTGTTTTGCTCTCCATACCGGCAATACGCCCCACAGGTCACAAATTGTACCTATGGGGCGTATCCCTTCTCCGCTCCCCTTTTTCATGCCGTTTAAAATTGTGTCAGCTATCATGCCTAAACTGTGGCAGCCATTGCCTGTTCGCCTTAAACATCTCATCAGTCATTTGCTTAATCTCGTTAAGGCTCAACACCGACGAGGTTAATGGATCAAAGCAAATAGCATAAAATACCTTGCGAGGATCTCCGGTGATTGCCGCTTCTACCGCAAGCTCTTCACAGCGTGCGCTTGTATTCACGAGCAGGGCAAGCTGTTCAGGCAGAGGCCCCACATGTATCGGGCTCAAGCCCCTCTTTGATGCAAGCACAGGCACTTCAACGCAGCAGCCGACCGGTAGGTTATCAATCAGGCCGAAGTTTCGAACATTGCCATTGAACTCGAACAAGGTGCCGTCGCCTATAGTCGCATTGAAAATATAAGCGGCATACTCCTTCCCTCTTTCAATCTCAACCTTTTCTTCTGCCAGCCAATCATCGATTTCCTTCTTCCAGGTGTTTTCACGCTCCAAATACTCATTTAGTATGAACCCATAATGACCCGGATTCCAGCCTGTTCCGTGGGTACAGTATTTCTCAATCAAATCCGGCCTCTTCCTAAACCAGGCATTGTATTCAGAATTGTGCCCACTGGACTCGGTCACATAATAATCCAAATGAAGGAACATTTCATTTCTTACAATCTCCTCATTGTAGATCTCAGGCCTTTCGGTAATAGCCTTTCTGATTAAAGGAATTGCATCCTCACCATTCCATTTGTACTCCAGGTAAAATGCCTGATGATTGATGCCTGCACACAGATATGTGATTTCTTCCATCGGCGCACCAATCCACTTTGCCAGCATGTCAGCCGTTCCCTGGACACTATGGCAAAGGCCGGTAACTTGTACCTTGCTTTGCCCCTGCATGGCCCTGCAGAGCATTGCCATAGGATTTGTATAGTTTAGGAATATGGCATTGGGGCAGTAACGCTCTATGTCTTTGCAGATATCCAGCATGACAGGTATCGTTCTAAGCGCTCTGAATATACCGGCTGGTCCCCTTGTATCACCTACATTTATATCTACCCCATACTTTTTGGGAATCTCTATGTCATGCCTCCAAATATTCACGCCTCCGGCGAGAATAGTGCAGACGACACCATCTGCATCCCTGAGTGCTTCCGCCCTATCTGTAGTGGCTATGACCTTAGCTGGATACTTCCCTGCATCTACGATCTTATCTACTGCCTTTTTAATAGCTGCCAGACGAACCGGGTCGATATCCATCAATGCAATGGTACTGTCAGCCAGAGCAGGAAAGGTCAGAATATCCCTGACAAGTGTTCTGGTAAATCCGAAGCTCCCCGCTCCGATAAATGTAATCTTTTTCATAGATTTTTCTCCTTTCATTTCTTTAAACGCATATTTATTTTATAGCATTTTTGAATCATTTTGAATGGAGACTTGCTATATATATATGGTATAATGCTAGATATATTAGTTTATAAGCATTGGTGGTGATGAGTCTTATGGAGCAAGTTTTAGCTATTTCCAACCTTAAGCACACAGACTTGGATATGTATCAATGCGGTACAGAAGCCTGTAAACCCGACTATTATTATGGTCCTGCAGTCAGAGACCATTTCCTGATTCACTATATTCATTCCGGCAGAGGTAGGTTTTGTGTCGGTGACAAAACCTACCATCTACAAGCGGGGCAGGGCTTCTTGATTTGTCCGGATATTATTACGTATTACCAGGCAGACCCAAAGGAACCCTGGCATTACTCCTGGGTCGGCTTTCATGGGCTGGGTGCCGAAAACTACCTTCGGCGTGCCGGGCTAAGCTTGGAGGAACCCATATTTAGTTGCAAGGTCGGTGGTTACATAGATCAGTGTTTCAAACAAATGAACGAAGCAATGGCTTTGCCTAGGGCCGGCAAAACGCGGCTGTTAGGATATTTGTATCTCTTCTTGTCGCAACTGATTGAACAAAACGGCGAAGATCACCATTCCGCTCAGTCTGCTAACAGAAAAGAGGCTTACGTGAAGAAGGCAATTGAATATATAGTGATGAATTATACGCGAAAGGTGAGTATTGATGAGCTTTCCCGCTCCATCGGCCTGGACAGAAGCTATTTGGGCAGCATCTTCAAGGAACAGGTTGGTATTTCACCGCAGGAGTATCTGATTCGTTTTCGCATTAATAGAGCATGTGAGCTAATGAAAAATGATACACTCACCATTGGAGACATTTCCCGCTCCGTAGGCTATGAGGATCCTCTACTTTTTTCAAAGCTGTTTAAAAAGCATCTCGGCTTATCACCAACAGACTATCGGAAAAGCAATGAAATGCAAAGGTAGTTGAGAACGAAGATATTCATTAATGCCAGATTAATGAATATCATCGAAGGAAATACCATAGTATTCCGATTAAAATTAATAGTTGTCAGTACAAGGATCGATTTGCTGATTTTATCTGTCTTCCTCTTCTGTCTCATCATATTGAGCATAAAGCCGACGATACAGGCACAAAAATTGATGAAAAATACATAAAAAACATATCTAAGCAAATTGGTATCCCAGTAATCTCTTACAGAAACATCAAAAAGCCTATCAAAAAATGTTGTCCTGGCGGGCATTGCCTGATCAGTGAAAAATAGTGCCGCAGTAATCAGCAGCCATCCGATTCCCACAATCCACCATACGGCCTTAATAACTATGTCAGGTCCTTTGCGCCTTTCGACATAATCCCTCTTCATGTCAGCCATATAATATCACCCTGTTCCATTATATGTGAACCGATATAGGAATTCAATTACATTTTGTCGAAAGCTGAGTCATATCACTTTTTCTGCACATGACCGCGTTTTCTATAGTCCTTATCGATCTCCTTGTTCCAATCCTCGCAAATGGTTGCGCACTCGCGGAAGCTCGCAACCGCATCGCTCATTACACGGAAATTTATCTCAACACCTTCCTTGTCGGAATGGTAGTTCTGGGCCCGGTTCGCACTGATACCATAACGACGGGCTGTTTCCACCGCATCGATGTTGGCAGCAAGGAATATGAATTCCCATTGGAATTCAGCTCTTTGACGCTCAATCATCTTTTTGACCTTTTCAGCAGAATACTCGCGACTGGAGTTTTCCTCGCCATCGGTAATAATTACAAACATAACCTTTTCGGCACGATAGTCAGCAGCCGTATGCTTCTGAGCGTTGTCGATCTTGTGTATCGTTCTGCCTATTGCATCAATTAGGGCAGTCGAGCCTCCGACGCAATATTCCTTATCAGTTATGGGGCTTACTGCTTTGATGTCGATGCGGTCATGAAGCAGCTCATAATTATTGTCAAATAATACTGTCGTAATGAAGCAATCTCCCTTCACTGCCTTTTGCTTGTCAAGCATGGAGTTGTAGCCGCCTATGGTGTCGTTTTCCAGGCCTCCCATTGAACCGCTTTTGTCGAGTATAAATACCAGCTCTGTTAATCCTTTTTTCATTGTCATATCCTCCTTTAGGGCATTTTGCGATGAAGCATGTTTTAAGTTTACGCAGCAAAATATTATGGTAACATCGCAAAGCCTTACTTAAGTTTTATTATGACTTAAGGATAACACTGAAAATAGAGCTGATGGTCGCTCTAGAAGCGACATTAACCTCCAAGCAGAGGCTGATCATATTTGAATAGAAGCTCGTTAATCGCAAAGACATTATATATACCATTAATGATGAAGTATTCCACAATCACGTCAAACTTTTGACTATGGGACAGCGCATATCCCGCCCGTCTCAAAAGGTCATCAGTCTCATCGAGGGATAACTCCAATGCAACTGCAAGGGCAAGGGCAGTCCGCTTGCTGGGTATGTAGTTTTTACCCGTTCTAATTTTTGAGAACAGCCTGCGATCAAGATTGGCGCGTTTATATACCTCTACATCAGTTTTGCCCTTCGCATCAATAAGGCACAGCAAGGTTTTGGAGAAGGGTTCATCCAGATTGCCGATAAAATCGTCGATTCCTCTTGCCGAGGCCATAGGTCTGGCTTCTTCATAGAGCGCCCAGGGAGTACGCATACTCAAAGCTTCTTTTTCCACACTAAGCTGCTTACGCTCCCGCCGCTTGTCCAACCGTTCATCCACATAATTCTCATCGATGTAGCTTTGGACCTTGCCGAGAAGCTGCTCACTGACCACAAAAGCTGCTTTATCGAATACCGTGAGAAACACGCTAATGTCCTGATCTGCCAGGAAATCTCCTATCGCATTGTAGGCAACACGTAAAGCTTCCTCTTTGGGGTATCCGAAAATTCCGCTGGAGATCAGCGGGAAGGCAATGCTTTCACATTCATTTTCCACAGCAAGCTTCAGACTGTTTAGGTAACAGTTGCGTAGCTGTTCTGCCTCACCGGCCTTACCGCCACGATATACGGGGCCTGCCGCGTGAATAACAAACTTAGCGGGCAGGTCGAATCCTGATGTAATAACCGCCTCACCCGTCTTAATCGGGGCGAGTTTATCACAGGCAGCTTGAAGCTGTGCCGCTCCCGCAGCCTTGAATATAGCACCGCAAACACCACCGCCCATTTGGAGCGCAGTGTTCGCGGCATTGACAATTGCGTCAACCTTCATCTTCGTGATGTCCTGTCGAACTATGGTAAAGGGCATGGATTAGTCACCTCGTAAAATACTTTACCCCCTTATATTATCAAATGCTTTAGTGAATCACAAATGTTCTCTCAGATGCTTCACAGCTTCCATATATCCTGTGCATATTCCCTTATTGTCCTGTCACTGGAGAAGTAGCCGCTGTTAGCAATGTTCGCTAAGCACTTCCCGGCAAATCCTTCCCGATTATTATATTCCCTGTTGGCCTTCAGCTTAGCTTCAATATAGTCCTCTAAATCGAGAAGAATGTAATAGTTGTCAGGCTTGTGCCAACCGGCTCCTTCCAGTATGGAATCATACAGCTCCCTGAACATACCGGAGTTTTCATCTGAAAAGGTCCCATCTATCAGGGTATCTAAAATCCTCTTGACTTGGGGCTTGTCCTCATAGATCTTCTTAGGGTCATAGCTGCCCTTTATCCTCTCTATGTCCTCCACTCTTGCCCCAAAGATGTAATTGTTTTCAACACCCGCCTTCTCCACAATTTCAATATTCGCCCCATCATAGGTCCCAAGAGTGAGTGCGCCATTTAGCATGAATTTCATATTTGATGTGCCTGAGGCCTCTGTGCCTGCTGTTGAAATCTGCTCGGAAATATCGGCTGCAGGAATCAGTTTTTCCGCATAGGATACATTATAGTTTTCAACAAAATGCACACAGAGCTTATCCTTTGTGTCCGGGTCGCTGTTAACCAATTTGGCAATCTCGTTAATGTATTTTATGATTCCCTTGGCACGATAATAGCCAGGAGCGGCTTTTGCGCCGAAAATATAGGCCGTCGGAGTAAAATCCTTAATCGTGCCCTCCTTAATTCTAAAGTATATTGCCAATATCGAAAAGGCATTCATCAGCTGTCGCTTATATTCATGAAGCCTCTTAATCTGGATATCGAATATGAAGGACGGATCGATCCTGACCCCTTCCTTCTTGTAAATATAGTCGGACAAGGCTCGTTTATTATCGCTCTTTATCCGGTTCAGGGCTGAAAGCACATCGCAATTGTCTCTATAGCTGTTTAATGCCTCTAGCTTATCAAGATCCTTCTCAAAGTCCTTAATGTCAAGGCTGTGTAAATAACTGCTCAGCTTCGGGTTGCATATGCTAAGCCAGCGGCGCTGGGTAATTCCATTAGTTTTATTATTAAATCTTTCGGGGTAAATCGAGTACCAGCTCTTCAAAGCTTCCTTCTTCAAAATGTCTGTGTGTATCCCGGCAACGCCGTTTGTTGAGAAAGTGCCATAAATGGCCATACGAGCCATATGAACCATGCCGTCGGCAATTATTTCGAGGCTTGATATTTCATCTTCATTCAGTCCCTTTTCAGATAGCTCCCTTTTCAGGCGGCGGTTAATTTTAACAACGACGTTATACACCCGGGGCAATACTCTTCTAAACAGCTTGATGTCCCACTTTTCCAGTGCTTCTGCCATGATAGTGTGATTGGTATAGGCAAAGCTAGCCTGCGCCAATGAAAAGGCAGTCTCGAAGGAAAGATCATAATCCTCGGTCAAAATGCGAATCAGCTCCGCAATCGCCACGATCGGGTGAGTATCATTAAGCTGTATTACATTATATTGTGGAAATTTTTCAAAATCCGCACCATGCCTCTTGACAAACCTGCGCACACAATCCTGAATAGAGGCGCTTGACATGAAGTATTCCTGCTTAAGGCGCAAAATTTTACCCTTATTCTTATCATCATTTGGGTAAAGCACCATACAGATATTATCTGCATCGTTCTTCTGCTTAACAGCCTTCTCATACCTTTGCTGATTGAAGTCGGTAAAGCTGAAATCCTCGACAGGCTCGCTCTGCCAAAGTCTTAGCGTGTTAACAGTCTCTGTCCCAAAGCCTATAATGGGCATGTCATATGGCACTGCGTAGACGGTACCGTCCCCAAACTCTACAGTCACCCTTTCATCCTCTCTGCGAACTGACCAGGGGTCCCCGTATTGCTGCCAATCGTCCTTGGTCTCTACCTGAAAGCCTTTTTCAAGCTTTTGCCTAAACAGGCCGTATTTATAGCGTATACCATAGCCGTTTAGCGGCAAATCGTGGGTAGCCGCACTATCCAGAAAGCAAGCCGCAAGCCGGCCCAAGCCGCCGTTACCAAGCGCATCATCCTCGATATCCTCTAAACCGTTGAAATCTATATCCTTCGATTGAAGTACTGATTTAATTTCCTCCAGAACCCCCAAAGCGCTCAGATTATTATAGAAGGCTCTACCCATCAGGAATTCGGCAGATATATAGTATGCCTGCTTCCTGTCATTGCTTTTACTCATATTGTCCTGCCATCGGGGCCATATATGAATTAGGGCAGCCCTGCTTATCGCATAGTTCAACTGCTCTGCTGTTGCAGTTTCGAAATTGGAAAAATACTTTGCCTCTAAAATGCCTTCGGCTGTTCTCAGTAGTGTATTGATTTTCATATATCTAGAACCTTTCTAAATCTAATTATCTGAAATAAGTTTCACTAATCCTTGCAATCCGCCTTTGCACAGACTTCTTGAATTGACACCTTGTAAGACGCCATTTCCAGTTGTCTCCGACTGTTGAGGGTACATTAATTCTCGCTTCGCCTCCAAGAGCAAGATAGTCTTGAATTGGTACAATAACCAGCTTAGCTACGCTTTGAAAAACAGTTTTTATTATAGCATCTATGGGGTTGTTGAAGCTTGCACGGCAATACTGGCGCAGGAAATCCCTATCCACTCTAGATAGCCCTTTGTACCATTCCAGCAAGGTGGCATTGTCGTGAGTTCCTGTATAGGCAACACTTTCTTGAACGTAATTATGGGGCAGGTTATTACTGTCATTGCCATTATCAAAGCCAAACTGAATTACCTTCATGCCCGGGTAGGCGGCTTCATTTAATAGCTTATGAAGGCTATCTGTCTGAACCCCTAAGTCCTCTGCGATGATGTCAACATAGCCCAATTGCTTCTCGATCCGCCTGAACAAATCTATCCCCGGGCCTTTACACCATTGCCCATTTACAGCAGTTTCATCGCCATAGGGTACAGCCCAAAAGCTATCGAAGCCCTTGAAGTGATCAATTCTCACAGTATCATAAAGCTTTGCAGCATAGCCTATTCTCTTTATCCACCAGCTGTATCCGTCTCTTGCATGCCTCTCCCAATCGTAAAGCGGATTTCCCCATAGCTGTCCCGCCTCGGAGAAGTAGTCAGGAGGAACGCCAGCAACGCTTATGGGATTTAGACTCTCATCCAGTTGAAATAATGATGGATCCGTCCACACATCAGCGCTGTCCATTGCCACATAGATAGGTATGTCGCCGATTATCCTGATTCCATTTTTATTGGCGTATTCCTTTAATGCACTCCACTGCCTGGTAAAATAGAATTGCAGGAATCTGTGAAGCTCTATTTCCTCGGCTAAATCCTCCCTGTAGCCTTTTATAGCCTCAGGATGGCGAAACTTAATATCATCATCCCACTCCGTCCAGGAAACATCGTTAAATCGGCTCTTTATGGCCATGTAGAGGCAATAGTCTTCGAGCCAGGAGGCATTTTCATCTATGAATTCCAGATACTCTTTCATGTTGCAGTGCTTCGAATTTGCAAAGGCTTTTCTAAAGAGCTGATTCCTTCCCGCTCTGAGCTTTATGTAGTCGATCTGCCTGGGATTACTACCGAAATCAACCCCCTCAAAATCCGCCCTTGTTAATAGGCCCTCATCTATTAACATGTCCAAATCAATGAAGTAAGGGTTTCCTGCAAAGGTGGAAAAGGACTGGTAGGGAGAATCTCCAAAGCCGGTTGGGCATAGGGGGAGTATCTGCCAATATTTTTGCTTTGCATTTTTTAGGCAATCGATAAAGCCGTATGCTTCTTTCCCGAAGGTGCCAATTCCGTAATTCGACGGCAAACTGAAAATTGGCAACAGAATGCCGCTTGCTCGCTCATTATGTTTCATAAAAACCTACCTTTGTTGCTGTTATATTACTTCAAAAATACTGGGTTTACACCAAAATCCTTATTCTAAAATAGTGGTCGAATTAGGCGCTAGTATTGCCTTTCCCTTGACGATTCGAGGAGTACGGTTGTGTGTATCGCAAAACAAGCTTCCTTTAACTTTCATATCGCTTAGGCCATGCTTCTCCAAGTCCTCACTTAACTCATTGCCACTCAGATTATGAATAACCACAACCGTACTATTGTTATAAGTCATCGTGTATGCGCATAATTCGGAGTTATGTGTATCCAAAGCCTTCATCTGCCCACGCGCAATCTGAGGAAAACGTTTTTTTAATGCCAAGACCTTTTTATAGTGGTTTAGCAAGGAATTCTTATCCTTCATCTGCGCATCCACGCCATCAAGCTCTGTAATGGATTGATTTGCTTCCGGTGGAATATCTGTAATACCGGCTGTGTTCCTGGTTGACCAAAGCATAGGCAGCCTCTTATTCGGATCATTGCCGGATCCGGTCATGCCAATCTCCTCACCATAATAAATAAAGGGATTGCCGGGCATCAGCAGATAAATCGAAGCCGCCATCTTCTTCTTGCACAGATTTCTCATAAGAAAGCCGGCGCTTCGTGCATTATCATGATTCGATAAAAACGGCGCATCAATAGCCTCGCCGTTGAAGCTCTTTATAGTATCATTCCAGCTCCCCATAGCCTCGGCAAGCTTCCCGCCCTTTTGCGTGTTTAGATTCCTTACAATAGTACCTTCAGCCTGAGAAAATGGGAAATTAAAAAAGCTGTCTATGCCGCTTGTATAGAATTCGGCAATAATCGCCTGCGTGGTCCAGGCCTCACCAACAAAGTAGGCATCGGCCTTATACTCCTTTACACTATCATTAAGCCATTTCATAAACTCTGTGTTCTTAGTCTCGTTCCCGGTATAGTAGCTGGTTACAGCATCAAGCCTAAAGCCGTCTACGCCATGATCTATCCAGTATTTTGCGATATCCAGAATCTCCGAGCGAAGCTTCTGATTGTCCAGATTCAAGTCAGGCATATCGGGTGAGAAACGCGCCTCATAGTAGTATTTATCAGTGACCTTGGTATATCCGCTACCGACATATTGGTCTGTGAAGTTGTAGTAGTGAGTGTATTCATTTTCCTCATCGTCCCAAAGGCCTGCCACAGCTTCTCTGAACCAGGGGTTTAAGTGTGAGCTGTGATTCAGCACAAGATCGATAATGACCTTCATATCCCGATTATGGGCCTGCTCGATAAGCTTTTCAAAGTCATCCATCGTACCGTATTGAGGATCTATCTCGTAATAATCCATGACATCATATTTGTGATAGGATGGAGAAGGCATAATGGGCATCAGCCATATCCCGTCTGCCCCGACATCCTCTTTGATATAGTCGAGTTTGTCGCTCACCCCATTCAAATCGCCTATTCCATCCCCGTCTGAGTCACAAAAGCTGCGAACAAAGATCTCATAATAATTACGATAGTTGTCTGAAATCTGGACGTAGTTGTCTGCATTGTTCATGCTGTCTGCGCAGGAAGTAAATACTAAGGTCATGCAGATAATTACGGCTAACAAGTATGCTTTCATTCTCTATCCCTTCACTCCCCCGGCCGTTACACCCTCTACGTAGTATTTCTGCATTTTGATGAAGAGAAGTGTTATAGGAATAGATATTAGCACCGCACCAGCACAAAACTGTGTAAAGTATTGATATATGTTCTCTCTGGTCAGCATCTGCCACAGCCCAAGCGCAACGGTATAATTATTATAGTTATCCTTCATGATTACGCTGACAAAGATGAAGTCCAGCCAGGGGGCCATAAATGCCATAAGGGCCGTATAAATCACAATCGGTTTTGACAACGGGAGTATTACTTTCCAAAACACCATGTTCTGCGTAGCTCCGTCAATTGTTGCGGCTTCGTCCAGGGATTTTGGTATGGTATCAAAGAAGCCCTTCGCGATGTAATAGCTCAGCCCTGCCCCTGCCGAATATACCAGAACAAGTGCCACAAGGGACTGTGTTAATCCTATGGCCTTGAGCAGAAAGTATACAGCAATCATTGCCATAAAGCCCGGAAACATACCTAAAATCAACCCTATGTTTAGAATTGCCCTCCTGGCCTTAAAGCGTAAGCGGCTCAGAGTATAGCTGGTCATAAGATTTAGTATTGTTGTTATAATACAGCTGAATACAGCAACGACCAGCGTGTTCATAAACCAGCGGGGGTAGTTGAACAAAGCAGTATCAGTAAAGAGCCTGGTGTAGTTATTGATAGTATACTCCTTAGGAAGTATATAGGGGGTCCATGCTCCAAGCTCTGCGCGGAAGGATGTAATTACAAGCCATAGGATTGGCAATATCCACAAAACAGATAATACTGATAAAATAATATATATTATGGTGTTGGCAACATTGCCACGCTTTTTCATACCCATTCTCATTGGAACATCCCCTCCTTTTTAGCAGAGCTTGAGGAATTATAAACTATGAGCGAAGCAGCCGCTGATATTACAAATATCATAATGCCGATTGTTGAGGCCAGATTGTAATCCTGGTAATTTACAGTTAGCTTGTAGAGCCAGGTAACAAGAAGATCTGTCTTCCCGGCCTGGTAATAGTCCAAGGCTAAGGGATTGCCACCGCTAAGGAGGAAAATCACATTGAAGTTATTAATGTTTGAAACAAACTGCGTAATCAGATAAGGCGTTGTTACAAAAAGCATATAAGGCAGAGTAATCTTAGTAAATGTCTTATATGGCCCCGCACCGTCTATCCTGGCGCTTTCGTATAATTCTGCGGGTATATTCATGAGAATTCCGGTTGTTATCAGCATAGTGTAAGGTACACCAACCCATATATTAACGACAATAACCGTAACCCTCGCAATGGCGGCATCGGTTAGGAATTTAACCGGTCCCATCCCAAGGTAACCCAGCAGTATATTCACAGCACCTCTATCATCAAGTAATCTTGACATTAACAGCAGCGTTACAAACTGCGGAACCGCAATTGTTATAACAAATATGGTCCGCCACATGCTCTTAAACTTGATTCCCTTTTTATTAATCATAAGCGCTAGCAGCATTCCAAGAATGTAATTTGAAAAGGTTGCAAAGATTGCCCAGATTATTGTCCATGCGAGCACGCCCTTAAAAGTCGTAGCCAGTACATCGCGCCCACTTAATATGTTCCTAAAGTTCTCCAGTCCGACCCATGTAAAGAGGGAGCCCGGCGGCTGATGGTTTTTGTCGTAATTGGTAAAGGCGATAAGTATCATGAAAATCAAGGGTAATGCAGTAAAGAATATTACGCCAAGTGTAGGTAGCGATAAGAATGTCACATGCAGCTTCTTGTCCAGAAACTCTCTTGCATCGTCAACGATTGTGTTGAGCTTCTTACCCGCCTTAAGGAGCTGCTGATTCTCATATGCCATGCGTATATTACGAAAATAAAGGTAAAACATAACAATGCTTATGGCTATAGTCAAAACAGAGAAAAGCAGTATGAGCATGGAATTGTCGCCCTGTTCATAAAGGTAAATTTGGTTGACCTCATCCCATATCTCCTTCTTAGTGGCTGTCCCCAGTGTGGGAAATAGCTTCAGCTGACCCCAGCCGAAGGAAACCATATATACTATATAGAACATCTGCAAGGCTAAAAAAGCGAGGCCACGAACAATTTGCCCCCGGAGAAGGCAACCCGATCCCATAAACAGATAAGACAGCTTGGTGCGAATGTCGCCCTTCCAAAAGGTCGAGAAAAAGTATTTTATTCCGCCAACAATACCTGTAAATGCTGAAATAAGAAATTTTCCTATCTTTGAAATAAGAGCAACAAAATTATGTCCAAGATTCTTAGCTGCCTTTGTGAGCCTCACCACTATTTTCTTGTACCATGGCAGTGTGACATAATCAATATATTGCACCGCAATCACATCCAATTCAAAAATATTTAATACATTTTAACCATTAGATTGCGCCCATGCTTAACGCGCAAAAAATTAGTAGTGGGCGGCATCTGCCACCCACTACTGCAGCCTGCGATTATTTGCCTTCTATTTGAGATACCATTGTGTCAAGCATTTCTTTGATTGGTTTGGAATAGTCCTTTGCTTCCATTGCGGTACCAAATGCCTCTGCAGGTGCCCAATAGGTGCCTAAGACATCCTTTTGTGAAGTGGCGAATTGATTTTGCTCTGCAAGTGCCGCTAAAGCAACATTAGCTTTTACTGCATCGCTGGAAGCCGCCTTTTTGTTGGACGGGCCCATTGCGCGAGTCTCAAAACGTGTGATCTGGTTCTTCTCATTTGTGAGCCATTCGCCAAGATCCATAGCATCAACAGGGAACTTTGTCTGACTGCTAATTCCTACAAGCTTGTAGCCTGCAAAGCTTCCCATTTGAACCTGCTCCGACCCCAGGGTAAATGTAGGCAATTTGGTCGCTGCGTAGTTGTCGCCCAATATGGATTTGATATCCTCAGCATTCCAGGTGCCGCTGACACCAGCAGCGATTTCTCCGCCGATTCCACCCTTTAACACTGCGTCATCGCCTGTTAGGAATGCCGGATCTGCTGTGAATGCCTTGATAGCTTCGCCTGCTTTTACGCCATTGTCGTTGTTGAAATCACACTTCTGGTTTCCGTCTTCCCCAACTGTTAATGTCCCACCAGCGCCCAGGAAGAAGGATGCAATATACCAGCCATTTGATACATCCATAAATACCTTCTTGCCCTTGGCATTAGCAACCTCAAGCATCTTGTCCAGAGATTTTACATCATCAGCTGAAAAAACGCTCTTGTCGTAATACATAAAGTATCCGTTGTCTGCTGTTTCGGGATATGCGTAGAGCTTCCCGTCAACCGTAGATGCTTCGATCGAGCCTTCCATATTTTCAGATGTAATCTTTTCCTTATTACGAGTAATCTCGTATAAGGCACCTGCATTAACCAGGTCTTTAATCTGATCATTTGCAAAGGCGAATACATCCGCCGCTGCAGAAGGATCTTCAAGAACCTTGGTCTTTGCGTCAGCTTCGCTGACAACTCCAAAAGTAATGTCATAGCTCTTGCCCTTGTTTGCTGCCTTAAACTCATCTACCATCTTGGTAAGCATAGCCTGATCTTCCTGCGAACCCCAAACCTTAAGAGTAACAGTCTGCTTTGGGCCTGCACCACAACCTGTAAACAACGCTGTAATCAATAGTATTGACAATAAGATGGCCACAGTCTTCTTCATAATAAAACCTCTCTTCCTTATATTTTATTAAGCAGTTAAACTGCTAATAAACAATTAATCGAATTACCCTTTATTAGCTCTGTCCCCAAAACAATGTTTTGCGAAACCATATCGCTTTCAATGTTTTGAATCAAGAGCTCCACACTTTTTAGTGCAATTTCTCCCGATGGCTGCTTCACTGTCGCCAATGTAGGATTGTAATAGCTTGTGGCTTGTATTCCATCAAAACCTATGATAGAAATGTCATCCGGCACTGACAGACCATTGTCAAATATCGCCTTCGCTGCGCCGATAGCCATAATATCTGACATAGCAAAAATCGCTGTATATCTGCTATTACAATATTTTATGGTTTTGTCCACCGCTCTATACGCATCCTCAAAGGTGAATTTTGATTGCATAAACAGCTCCTCGTTAAACTCAATACCATGCTCACGATGGCTTTCCAGAGCTCCTACATACCTTTTGTAAATGGAATCTCTGTCCATTAGCTGCCCACCGAGAACGGCGATTCTCTTATGACCCATTTCAAACAAATAATCAATTGCGCTCTTTGCCGCCGCCTTATCGTCGATACAAACGCTGGATACATTGTTTAAGCTCAATCCATCAGCTGACATAGTCGAGAACACACAAGGCACATCAATTTCCATAAGCCTATCAGTCTTTAGCGAGGGGCTGCCACCCAGAAATATTACACCAACAGCTTTCCTTTCTGATATCAACCGGAATGCCGCGTCAACCTCGTTGTCATTTTCATCAATAAAGTTTACAAGCGGAATGTACTTTGTCTTTATTATTTCCGATTGAATCTTCTCAATAATTTGCCCGAAAAACTGGTTGTGCATACCTTTAACAATAATGCATATAATGTTCGAGCTAATTTGCTTCAGGTTCTTAGCATTCGCATTAGGAACATAGCCAAATTCGTCTATCACAGCCAGAACCTTTTGCCTGGTTTCCTCGTTAACATCAGGCATATTGTTAATTACGCGGGATACGGTGCTCACAGATACCCTTGCATATTTCGATATCTCCTTTATAGTTGGTTTCGCCATTTAACTCGTCTCCCGTTTTGGTAATAATTCATAATGATATCGTTTCCGGTAACGTTACCAATTGTACAATTTGATTATAATACGCAAGTATTTTTTTGTCAATATGAATTTTTTAATCAATGAGAGCTTGCACGAAATATACCCTGCCATCTAGCATGACAGGGTACACCTTTCAATGAATGCATATCATAAATGCATATAGTGCACTTGTAGTATATAAAATTTTGAGTGTTTTATGGATTGTACACAATACCTACACCATCAGAGGAATAGTGTATTTTGCATCTTCCACCGAAGTATTCATAATCTTGATCATCGGCAGCATTTGTCCCGTCAATAACCTCTTTTACAGCCGCCATGTGCTCTTCATATAGTGTCGCGTCCTCAAATCTTTGCGCATGGCCGTGCAAAATGTAATCATAGTCAGCCCTTATGATATTCAATCTTTGCAAAGCAAGATAGAAATCTTCCATTGAGGAGCAGGTATCAAGCTGCATCCAGCAATGCCTGTTAATGCTGTCTCCGGTAAAGAGCACGCGGTCTTCTCTATCAAGTATGCATATCCCACCGTTAGTATGTCCCGGAATACCATATATCTCTAGGGTTATTCCGCCTAGATCAAAGCTGTCTCCTTCTTCTGTTGTCTTAAAAGCAGCAGCCTTTAGCTTCCCTCTCAAGTCATTATACTCGGGATATCTATAGCTCTCCTGAGCAAGGGAAACATCATCAGGATGAATATATGCTTCATCAAAGTATGCATTCCCGTACACATGATCGGGATGTCCATGCGTATTGATAACTATAAGTGGTAGATCTGTTACTGTTCTTACTACATCCTGAACATTCTCGCTTCCATTCATAGTATCAATTACAGCAGCCTTATCACTTCCTACAACTATATAGCCCGATGCCTCGCCATTATCATTCATCAGCCATATATTGTCGGATAACTGCGATGTCTCTATAGTGTTGTGATTATCCTTGCTGCCCTGGTTGTCTTGATTATCCTGGGTGTCTTGATTACCTGAATTATCTTTATTATCCTGGGTGTCTTGATTGCCTGGATTTTCTTTATTATCCTTATAATCTTGACTCTGACATGCCACCAAAAGTGTCAATGTCATACATAAGTAAATTAGCCTACCTAGTAATTTCACTATTCTTTTCATATTCCGCTCCTATTCTCCAGAAACTCTCTGGCTAGCTTTTTTACGAAAACCTCTTCATCCGAAAGAATCCCGATGGGAAATACTTTAATATCGCTCATATTGAACCTCCCAAAATATTCTTATCAAGCCCAATATATTTATTATATTAATTTTAAATTACACTTCAAGCATTTTCTTACAGGCTAGTCTATTTTGGAAGTATACTCTTTAATCAAGTCCAATGCTGGCTGATTAATATAGTAACCGTTGCTCAATTTGTGTCAATTGCTTTGGCAGTCATAGTATGAAAAAGAATCCTATAGTTTATTAAATATAGTAAAACAGGTACTCCTAATAACAAATAATGAAGTCAAATATGTGTCAGAGATTGTACTCAATGTCCCGGAAGATCTTGTTGTCTATTGCAACCGCCTTAAATTGGGTCAAGTGCTGATTAATATTATTGTAAATGCAGCTCAGGCAATTAAATCTCAAGAAAGATCAAAAAAAGGGTGTATAACAATTTCTGCAGATAATGAAGGTGCTTATATCAATATATATGTGACTGATGATGGCCCAGGTATTCCACAAAAGAATCTAAATAAGATATTTGATCCATTTTTTACTACCAAAGAAGCAGGACAAGGTACGGGACTCGGATTAAGTATATCTTATGATATTATTACAACAAGTCATGGTGGGATGTTATTAGTTAATAGTGAGGTTGGGATAGGAACAACATTTACTATAAAATTGCCGAATATAACCGAACGCATAGAATAAATCAGGAGGACATGCCTATGTACGAGAATTACTCCGTGCTATTTGTTGATGACGAGCCCCATATACTTAGTTCTCTTAGAAGGGGACTCATGGACGAGGAGTTTACCTGCTATTATGCGGAAAGTGGTAAAGCAGCTTTAGAATTAATGGGAAAAAACCCGGTTCATGTTATAGTTACAGACATGAGAATGCCAGAGATGACAGGTCTAATCCTTCTAAAGCATGTTTCTGAGCGGTGGCCTAATACTGTTAAAATAGTTCTTTCAGGGTACACGCAGCTTCAGCAAATTTTGACAACGATTAATCAAGTGGATATCTTTAAGTTCATTACTAAGCCTTGGGAACTTGAGTATTTCATTCAAATAGTATACAAAGCATTGGATTATTATATACTCCGGGAAGCCAATGAAAGTAATAGGGAGATCCTCGAAGCGCAGAATTTAGCGTATGTAAATATTTTAAGAAAGATAGACGATGTAGTATTAAATGCAAAAAAGAGTGTTGAACTGTTATGTATGATTGGAAAAGCCATCTATGGTTTCGATAAAAAACTTGATATTACTCAAAGAGTCAGATATGAAAGTATTTATAGCATTCAAGATTCAGTTTTTGATGCCTTCTGTAAAGCTGTTGTGAATGAGAAAAAGGAGTATACCTATTCCGGAATCAGTAAAAGGTCTTCAGTTTTTATAAGCAAAAATTTCCCTAACGCAAATATAGGAATCGAGGATATTTCAAATGCTAAGGCTACGCTCAATATTGAGCTGATAAAGGCAGCTCTTCAAACAATAAAGCTTGTTTTCGAGGAGGAGTTTGAACACTCTACTCAAACTATAAAAATAGGATTAAAGGACGAAAGCAGAATCTACATGTCTATCCTATTTCGCAAACCACCATCTCAGGGTGAAGCAAATACTTCCAAGGAGCCGGACTTGTTTGATGTTAAATTAGATTTTATTAATAATGTAATTGGGTTGGCTATGTCTATGGAGCATATAGAGTATGTATCCAAACAGGTGGATCAGAATATCGGTATATTATTTTCAGTCATGGAAAATACATGCAAATAAATCTGCGGCTGATAGAATCTGTCATTCAGCTTTTACATCAATACTCCATCCGTTGATGTTTTCGACATAGTTCTGATTTGCATCTACCGTGTTGACCCTGTTGATTGTGAATGAGGATGGGTCGAAGTCATCGGTTGCGGTAAAAGCCATTGAGCATACCGTGATATCCTGTCCCGAATAGCCCTGCGCATCACCGATCATAGTCGCGCCAACGAGCAGGTGGTCGCTCATATCCTTTTTAAAAATCGTATTGATTCCACTTATGGAAGACTTTAGGCCGCCATTGTAAGTTGCCTTCTCATTATCATAATTCAGGTTGAACTGATAACCAAACAGGTTAGAAACTTCATTCGCCTTAACAGAAACCGTGAAATTCTGTCCCGTCTTTATCATATTCGCGGGTTGGGGCTGATTGCTTTGAATGGTAGGGTTTTCAGGAATCTCTGTGTCAAGTAATGTTATTGTTTCTTCCACTGATTCAGCCAGCTGCTGCATTGCTTCGCTACTAATTTTCAAAGCCATGACCCTTTTTTCCAATTCCGATAGATTCTTAAGAATTTCGTCGAGTTTCGATTGCAGTTCTGAATCAGATGATTGATCAGCCGTTTCTATATCGGGTTTCCGGGTCATCCCATCAATTGAGCTTTTAAAGGCCGACGTTGATGTTTCAAGTGATGAAACGCTCGAGGACATGAGGTTAAGTTGATCCTTCAGGTTGTTGAATTTGCCCTCAATCTCATGTGAATACATGCCTGCGATGGCCGCTAGGATTGCCAGAAATGCAACACCTGAGATAATACTCCATTTTTTCTTCTTAAAAAATTCATTTATTCTCATCTTGCTTCCTTCCTTTCACAACGGTAACACCTTTGCAGTATTTGCACCGAAGAATCAGATCGATGCATTCTGTTATTGTTAGATAGGGTATTAGATAAAAAGTTTGCGTGCCATGTCTTTCTCTTTATAGAAGGTGAGCATACGCCGCAAGTAATTATTGCGGCATATGCCTTGGGATTATTTCTAGATGATCAGTTTTGCAACTGCTACGATATCTGCAATATCAATTACATTGTTCTTGTTGAAGTCGAAGAACTTGGCTTTTATCCAAAGCTCATCTCCATTCGTCACACCGAACATATCAATGACGTTAGACAGGTCAATTAATGTTATCTTACCATCGCCATCTGTATCACCCGGATTGCCGCTGGTTGTAAAGTCGGTCGAACCAAAGGCGGTCCGTACTGTCTTTTCACCTGTTGAATCCCTGTAAACGTAGCTTGCAGTTGCCGTGATTGAATTGTCTGCATTTTGTGTATCAGCATTTTCCTTAGCCCTGAAACGGAGGCTTACGAGGTCCTGTGCATTGTAGTCCGGAATCATGATCGTGAAGTTGACGTTTCCATCCCCTACCCCACTGGTGAGGTAAGACACGCCGTCTATGTAGGACTCCTGTGAAGAATCTTCGCCGAGATTACCTGCATATTCGAACTTGTCTCCATCATAATTGAGGACGAGGCTGACCGCATTCGATGTGGTTGGCTTAACAAAGGAAACCTTTACATCGAAGTAGTCTCCCTTTTTAAGCAAGTTTGCAGTGGTCGTAACACTTAAAGGCTTAACGGTACTCTGTTTTGCAAGCCACTCGAAAATGGTCTCGCCACCTTCGTCTTCTACAAGATTGTTATAAATATAGTTCCACGCGTCATGAGCGCCATAATAATGTTTTCCGTCAAAAACAGGGCCCTCAGGATACCTCTTCATCTTAGCGTCCACACCTGCCTCCAACAGGTTGGCCAAAGCCTCAGGGTGAGAGCCGGCAGCGAAGTCTGATTCGCAGCCCACAAAATAAACAGATAAGCTCTTATCGGCAATTATTTGTGCCTGTTCTGCAGATACACTGCCTCCTGAGCATTGGATCGCCGCGGCGAAGTCGATCTTATTCTCAGTACTTGAAGTTATTAGCGGCGTTACCATACCGGTGCCCATTGAAAGACCACCAACATAAATCCTGGTGGCGTCAACATGGTTTTCGGCGACCACTTGATTGATGAGAGCTTCCATGTCATTCAATCTACCTGCGTTCCAGCCAGAGGTAGTTGATTGTGGAACAAGCACGTAGGCACCGTCCATTATTGACTGGAATTCGCCGTCGGCAAAAGAGAGAGCCCTGTTCCCTACAAGGTTTGCACACGGATTGTCAACCGTTGCACCGTTAATATCCATAGATATATAGCGTTCGCCTGTTCCGTGGAACCAGACTATAAGTGGCCTGAGGTTATCTTCAGATGCATTGTCAGGCCTGTATATCGGAGCCCTGCCGCCGCCGGGAACCTCTAGTGAGGGGTCGAAAGCGTCGAACAACGGGGCATGCCTTATTTCATTCTGTGAGTATGTTAGTGTCCCGATACCTTCAATAGTCTTTTCCTGATCGATTATAAGCTCGATATTCGCAAATGAGTGATAGGTGCTCCAGGAGCCAGTACCCAGTGTGTACCAGGAAGCACGAGTTGCCGGCACATCATAACGTTCAGCGTCGCTATC